>Ga0224510_10001327_pt1 | contig 16579 bp, 14 predicted proteins | sample SF_May12_sed_USG_FD_170161 | JGI IMG/M metagenome (GOLD analysis project Ga0224510, IMG submission 170161) | Sediment microbial communities from San Francisco Bay, California, United States - SF_May12_sed_USGS_4_1 | ecosystem: Environmental > Aquatic > Marine > Sediment | place: USA: California... | reverse complement strand
CGATCACTTCGGAAGAAGGATCGTCACGAAATACCACATTGAAATTATGAAAGTCCCGCCCGGCTGCTCCCATGATGAGGATTCTTGTCCGACGCATGATTGCCCCCATTCTTGAGTCTGATTTTCTTCCCCTGGTGAATGACCTTGGCCTTCACAGTAGCCCTAGGAGTTATCAGAGGAGGGAGTTCGGGTTTTTAACAACAGTTGGCAATGAACCATTTGTGCCTTTCTTCCACAGTAGGTGCAGAGGAACTGTAGCACTCTAGGCCAGAAGAGAACATCCAGGTTAAAAATTCCCACGATTTCCACAATACGGTGATGCCCCTTCACCTCATAGACCAAGCTGTGCAAAAATGACGCCGATTCCTCAAAGACAAATACCCCAAGCAGCAGATTTTAATTAATAAGATCCGGAGATAAGCAAATATGGCAGGATGGATAGACCGCTGGCGGGATGCCACCGTGGCAATCGGCCGAATACATCACGCAGAAATCATCAACCCCAATGGACGGGTGGTGAAAAAGAAACTGTTCATCGTGGTTGGAACCGGCGTCATATTCGGTTTACAACATGATCCCACCCACACCCCATGGCTCGTAACCGCTAAACATGTGTTTCAAGATTCTCAAGACCGTTGGGCTCCCTCCCGCCTTCACCTTCGTTTTTCCTGGTTTGATGAGAAACGGGTGGATCGCTATTTTGGCGTCGGGATTGCTCTCAAGCACAGAGACAAACACTACTGGCTCTCTCACCCCAATTCACGCGTTGACCTGGCCTGCGTCCCCCTTTCTCTCACCAAGAAGCAAACCGGCAGAGGGGAATTACCAAAAATCCGGTTTGGCGACTTTGGCACTGCGGAAGAAATTTATGAAGGCGCACCATTGATGTTACTTGGCTATCCTGATGCCGTGGGCCCGGATTTATCGGCCAAAGCCCTCGTGCGGCAAGGCATCGTCTCCTGGGTTTCACCGACCAAACCTGAATCAACGGTATTTTGGATTGATGGTCACGTATTCCCCGGAAACAGCGGAGGGCCTGTGTTTAAATTACCGGCAGGCATTGATCGACACGGACATTTTGCCACACGAGGTGACGTATCTTTTTTAGGAATCGTGACTCAAACCCGGATTCATCAGCTTCCATTGATTGCAGGCGGACAGGAGATTGGCATTACCTTTGAAAAGAAGAAAGTACCCGAAACCCTCCTTTCTCAAAGTTATACCGACATTGGTCTGGTGGAACCCGTGTTTCGGGTCAAACAATTGCTCGCATTCGCAGCCAAGGCCCGGAGGCATTGAGTGAGACCTGCCTGTACGGGTATGGTGAAGCCGTTTCGCTCACTCGAACCAAGAGACCGTCTCTCAGAATGCCCCTTGGGTGGAACAGGGCGTGGAACATCCCGAGGGGAACTGATGAAGGACGGTTCCGTAATCCACGTTCAGTAAAGGAGTGATCCCATGGTGAAAAACAAAACATTCCTCGTCGGTGTCGACGGTTCGGAGTCTTCCATCCGGAGCGTGTCCTACGTGGCTGACATGATTGGGGCCCGGGAAGATTTTCAGGTTGTGCTCTTCCACGTCCTGCCCCCGATTCCTCCTGAACTCTTGGAATTCGGGGGAGCCGAAGATCCGGAAAAAGAACAAAACCTTGACCAGATCTTAAAAAAGGAGCAGGCTCAGTGGATCGAGAATGCGAAAAAGGCTGCGGAACCCATGTTGGATAATGCCAAGACTATTCTGTATCGAATTGGGGTGTTACCCGTCATGATCACCACGGTATTTTCTCAATCCATCCACCGCCCGGACATTGTCCATGAGTTGATCGAGACAGCCCACAAGCAGAATTGCGGCACCATCGTGGTCGGACGCGAATCGTATTCTAATTTCAAGGAAATGTTTCATCACCATGTGGGGGAAGAGCTGGTTCGGCAAACCTCGAGCTTTGCCGTTTGGGTCATTGCATGAAGACACACACACAAGAGACCTGGACTGAGAAAGCCGCACCCCTTTCAAGGGTTCCAACCACAAAAAATGACTGAGCGACTGCTTGAGACATACCATCGGAATACCGCTCAACATTCAGCCATCATTCGAGATAGCCACCGTGACTAATACAGGGAGTTTTTCGTGATAGAAAAAAGTCTTCAACAAGTGAACGTGTCCTCTCTCAGTGACCGGAAGTTTTTTCCTTCTCCCGCAGCATGGGAGGATCAGGTCTTATACTTTTTACTGCTCGATCGTTTTTCTGACGGCCACGAAAAAGGATACAGAAGCAATGACGGGAAAATAGTCCGGCGTGGCTCCACGCCGATCTTTCAACCAAGCGATGGAGGCAATGCCGATGCATCCAGCTGGAGAGCGGCGGGGCAGAAGTTTTGTGGAGGGAACTTACGCGGATTGACGACCAAACTGGGATATCTTGAACGTCTCGGGGTGACCGCCATATGGATCAGTCCCATTTTCAAGCAGGTGAAGTTTAAAGAAACGTATCATGGGTATGGCATTCAAAACTTTTTGGATGTCGATTCGCATTTTGGGCAAAGAGAAGATCTCAGAACACTTGTCCGGACCGCGCACGCGCACGGCATCTACGTCATTCTTGATATTATTCTCAACCACACGGGCGATGTGTTTCGCTACCACCCCAACCGCTATCCGACCGAACGGGACGGGCAGACCTTCATGGACCCGCGCTGGGATGGCCAGCCATATGATGTCCAAGGATTTCATGATCAATCCGGAAATCCATCTCTCCCCTTCCAACCTCTCGACCTCGCCGTCCATCCCAGCGCCTGGCCGCATGGAGCCGTCTGGCCGCAAGAATTTCAAGAGCCCGGCGTGTTTACCGGAAAGGGGCACATCACCAATTGGGATTTTTCGCCTGAATTTCTGGAGGGGGATTTCCTTGACCTCAAAAACATCCAACTTGGTTCCGGGGATGTCGATCACTATCAACCCTCAAATGCCCTCAAAGCGCTGGCGGAGGTGTACAAATTCTGGATGGCCTTTGCGGACATCGATGGGTACCGGGTTGATACCGTGAAGCATATGGACCTGGGAGCGAGCCGGTACTTCGCCTCGGTGATCCACGAATTTGCCCAATCCATCGGCAAAGAAAACTTTTACCTCATTGGCGAAATTACCGGAGGACGAACCCGGGCTTTTCAAACATTAGAAACTACCGGCTTGGACGCCGCACTCGGCGTCGACGACATCCCGGACAAAATGGAATACCTGGTGAAGGGCTACCGAAACCCGGAGGATTATTTTCAGTTATTCCGTAATTCCATCCTGGTTCAGAAAGAATCCCACGTCTGGTTTCGCAATCGGGTGATCACCCTGTTCGACGATCATGATCAAGTGAGAAAAGGACCGCACAAAGCCCGGTTTTGTGCGGATCCGGATGGGCCGGCCGGGCTCTTCAATGTGCTCGCGCTGAACGCGCTCACCATGGGCATTCCCTGCATGTACTATGGCAGCGAACAGTATTTTGACGGGCACGGGGAGAGCGATCAATTTATCCGCGAGTGTATGTTCGGTGGAGAATTTGGCGCCTTTCAGAGCCGTCAACGGCATTTTTTCAATGAAGAGAGTCCGGCCTACCAGCAGCTTGCCATCATGTTAGGTCTCCGTCGTGACAAGCTGGCTTTACGGCGGGGTCGACAATACTTGAGAGAAATTTCCGGAAACGGGATCGACTTTGGACTGCCGCGCATGCTGGGAGGCCGGATTCGCTCCGTGATTCCCTGGTCACGGATTTTCAATGACCAGGAAATTCTCCTGGCCATCAATACCGACTATGCTTCACCCCGAAGCGCCTGGGTGACCATCGATGACGGCCTGCATCAAGCCGCCCACACACTCACCTGTTTGTATTCAACGAATGCGGTGCAGATCGGTCAGGAGACGACCGTTGAGGCGAGAAATGGAAAAGCCGTCGTGCTCACCCTCCCACCCGGCGGATTGGTTATCTATGAATAAATCGTGTGGTCAACGACAACATGGCGTGTCAGGGTTCGCTTGAAGGAGGACCTTTCAACGCTTGGCCTGTCATCGGAACAAACGCCACCGGCAATAATTCAGTTTCCTTGTATCCCTCCTTCGTGCGACGGATCATCACCAGACTTTGCGGATAGTCTCCGACGGGAAGAATAAGGCGTCCCCCAATTGCCAGTTGCTCTAACAATGGCGGGGGAATATGGTTCGGCGCCGCCGTCAGAATGATCGCATCAAACGGGCTTTCGTCCGGCCAGCCTTTATATCCATCACCGGCCCGTACGATCACATTGCTATAGCCAAGTTCCCTCAGCGTCTCTTCTGCTCTCCGGGCAAGTGGCTCGACTATTTCAATGGTCAACACTTTGGACACGAATTCAGCCAGGATTGCGGCCTGATAGCCAGACCCCGTTCCTATTTCCAACACCTTCTCATCCGGTTTCAGCTTAAGGGCTTGCGTCATATACGCCACAATGAAGGGCTGTGAAATCGTCTGCCCATAGCCGATTGGCAGAGGAAAATCTCCATAGGCATCCTCGGAATCTGAATCAGGCATAAACCGGTGCCGGGGAACCCGCCGCATGGCCGCGACAACCGCTTGATCGGTAACACCCCCCGCCACAATTTGGGTATCCACCATCCAGTCCCGTTCAGCCTGTCGTGTGTGATTGTTTCCCTGCGTCATAGCCTGATTTTCATTTCCGCATCCTGACAAGATACACCATACTCCAATAACTATCACAAAGAAGGCAAGCGGATTATTCTCCCTTTTCTCTTTGATTGAGATTCTCATGTGACTCCGGATTGGCGAATATTTTTTCTCATAAGGAAGTACAGGGGAATCCCAGCACTCAGGGTCAAGCAGGCCCAGAATGTTTCAGCCGGTTTTTCCACACTGAGAAAAATCATGATCACTCCGGCAACGAGGACATAACAGACCGGCAACACAGGATAGAATGGTACCTGATAGGGACGGACTAATTGCGGGCGCTTTTGCCGAAGAACGATGACGGCCCCAACCGTGAGCGCGGTAAATAAAGTGATAATCAGTCCACTATACACGACCAACTGCTCAAAGGATCCTGAAAGCACTAAGACAGTCACCCACAGGCTTTGGAGAATAATAGACCGGACCGGGGTGCCATGACTGTGTTCGGTGTCCAAAAAGAAGCCCGGCAGGAACCCGTCGCGGGCCATCGCATAGTAGACCCGCGGTCCGGTCCATATCATCGCACTGACGGCACCCGCGATTGAAATGCACAACAGGATGGTCACAAAATGAGCGGCCCGAGGACCGAACATTTCCACTGCGGCTTTTTCCGCCACAGGCATAAGCGGAGGTGTGGCCAGAGTGTGAACGGGCAGCGCATAGAAATAAACGAGGTTAAGAATCGCATATAACGCGCCTACCAGCAGGGTTCCCCCTATCATCGTTCGTGGGATGGAACGGGTCGGGTTAATGATTTCTCCGGCAATGTATCCTGCGGCATTCCATCCTGAGTAAGCATACGTCACAAAAATAAAAGACACCACCAGAGCTCCCGGTCCAACATCCGGTTGCCTTGAGGTTGTGACCAGATGTTGCCAATCACCATTTCCAACGGTGAAGGCCCCGACTATGAGTAGAAGAATCGCTCCAATTTTTAAGACGGTGAGAATCTGTTGAAGAAACCCGCCCGGACCAACCCCTGCCACGTGAACCACAGTTAGACTCCAAATCAATGCCAGGGCAAACCCCTTTACCTGAAGAGTAATGTCCACTTCACTTGGGAGAAGTTGAAGCACATAGGAGGCAAACCCCATAGCACCAGCGGCAATGGCCGCACCAAAGCCGACGGTAAATGAAGCCCAACCACTCAGGAACGCAGCAAAGGGGTGATAGGCTTCACGAAGATACACATAGTCTCCCCCCACCCAGGGGAATGCCGCTCCCAGCTCGCTGTAACACATGGCCCCCATGAGAGCCAGCAACGCGCCCCCGCCCCACAAGAGAAGAATCACCCATGGATCTCCTATGTCGCGGGCCATAAAACCCGTCGAGGTGAAAATCCCGGTGCCAACTACACTGCTGACCAGCACACAAGTGGCCGTAAACCCGCTAATCCGACGTGCACTTTCCGGGGACACGTTCTTCCTGTGGGAATCCTCAGTCAAGTTCTTGTCCAATGAAAAACCTGTAGGTCATCTACTAGCCCCTCATGATAGGACCACACCGAACGAGCACCACTATGATACGGACTCTCTCTTTGCATGCCCGACATTAGGCATCGGTAATCATCATCAGCATCGACGTCATTCCCGACATGTGTTATCGGGCATCCATCCTGGTTGTATTTCAGATGGTTCCCCGCTAACCACCGGCGGGGATGACAAAAGCGAAGGATGAATACCTTCTAAAAACTTGCGGACATGACGGACCGGAATAACAGAAAAGAAAATCTCACACTCTCTTCAATGATTCCCCTACTCGCTGAGCCGTTCAAAAAGATCCGTCCAGTAAGGCCGCAGGCATTTTGGCGAGCGGAGCGTACATTAAGTACGTGAGCACGACAAAGGGCCGAGAACGCCGCTGACGGACTTTTTCAATAACTCCGCTCAAAAGACTCCGAATTGCCCTTTGGCCAATGACTCGCAAAAACCTTCCATTTGAGCCAGTTCGTGCTTGATCAGTTCTTGAGCCTCTCCGGATATTCGCTTCAATGAATATCCCTTGTTCACGCCAACCTGAGCCGACACCACCAATGGTTGATTCACCGGTGCCCCGATCCTACTGACCATCCACACCGTGGCATCACGGACTCCGGGTATCTGTGCATACGCCCGCAGGGCGAGTTCACGAGCCCACACATTATAAATTTTTCCAACATGGCTCACGGGGTTTTTGCCGGCTGCCGCCTCCCCGCTCATCGGTCGATTCAGGGCGATGACCCCGCAGATCCGGTTACCCCGTCCCACCTGTCCGGAATCTCCCTGCTCCGCAGAGGTTCCTAACAGCGTCAGATACATGCCCTTCAGGCCTTGCCCAGGGGAATCAAGAGCATTCATAACCACTTCCACCCGTTTGCAGCGATGAGGTTGTTCATGAATAAAGCGCTGCACATTCTGCAGGACCCTCGTCTTCAAAGCAAAATAGGCTTTTTCGGTGGCAATCCGTTTGGCAAGAAAAGGCATGGCCACCGTCAGTGACAGAGCCCGGTCCATTCGAACGGCCATGACTTTGACATCCTCACCGGTTTCGGGAAATGTGCGCTTGAACCGGGGCCCGTTTAAATAGTGTTCAACGTCCACCACCAATTGCTCGGTGGGAGTGAGCGGAGCATAGCCGACCCCCGCTGAAGTATCGTTCGCGGGAAGCATACCCGGGCCATGCTCAAAAATAGCCCCAAGTTCGGCGGAGGTGGGTTGCAACTCAATTTGATACTTCATGTGCCTATCGGGGTTCACATTGGGCAAATGGCTCTTGATCCAACTTCGCGCCGTCTCAATCGCGATGTCGGACACGGGAATGTTTTTTCTTGCGTGGCCGAAGGAAGCACGGTCACCCAGGATCAGGCGCATGGGGTGTGTCACCCGACCGCCTCCCAGATGAAATTTCACCTGGCCCGCCACCAGCAAACATTTATCGATATTATGGTGCAGAATATGGCCGAAGGAATCCTGGTACGCCTTGGATAGTTGAATGGAAACCGCTTCAGCAATGGCATCACAAATAGTATCGGGATGTCCCTTGCCTTTCCGTTCGACAATTTCCAGAGGTTGCGCGTCTACCGGAACAGCCGGTGACTGGTGAATCAGAATGCGCGTCTTCATCAGTAAGAATGCCTCAGGGAGCGGTAAGGTCGCTGGACTTTTCTCGCAAGGTCTTCACCAACTCTTCGTACGAGGAATCCCGGATGATGCGATCGAATTGCACCCGGTAATTTTTCACGAGACTCACTCCATCGACCACGACATCGTACACAAGCCAGTTCCCATCCTTCAGTAAAAGCCGGTAATCGAGAGAGATTTCTGTTTTTTGCGAAACAATCGTGGTTTGCACTTCTGCATAAGAATCTCTGAGCCGTTCCTTGAGATACTCGACCTTTTCACCGGAATAATTTTCAATTTTCCCAGCATACGTTTTCGAAAGAAGGGCTTGGAACAATTGCACAAACTCTCGATGTTCCGCTTCACTTCGGTTTCTCCAATGTGCCGCCAAGGATCGTTTCGCCATTTCCTCAAAATCAAAATGTTGCCCAATGGTCTCTTCCAACAGTTTTCGTCGATGAGCCTCTTGGTCCGGCTTCTTGAGGCCTTCGTCGGTAACCAGACGGAGGACCTCATCGATGGTGCCTCTGACCACCACGGTTGGAGCTTCCAGCCCTATGACCAGGCTCGCCAAACTGAGTCCTCCTAAAGCAAGAACGGCGAGCAGAGAAATTGCCTTCACCAGGAAACATCTGGTGCTTACAGGGGAAACCTGTAAGTGTCCGAACACACTAAACCTCTTTCTGTTGCTTGTTGGGTAAAAGAGCAATTCATGAACCCCCAAAGGGCCAAACTATAACATTGAACCAAGACCTATTCGCTATGCTTCGACATAGACACTCACCAGAGGAGGGCTTCGCCCCTATCATGGTCAAAGCCCCCACCGGACCCCTTGCCAAACCGTTTCTCACCCTTTCGAACTAGGGCAGAGGAAGGGCATTCAGCCTAATCAATTTTTACCCTGACATGCCGCTTTTTGGCATCCTCGGTCTTGGGCAGTTTGACTTCCAGAATTCCATTCTTAAAAGTAGCCTTCGCTTTGTCTGCTTTGACGGCACAAGGCAATTGCAAACTCCTGGAAAAGGACCCGTAGGACCGCTCGGAATAGGTATAGGCTTCCTCTTTAACCTCCTCCTCTTTTTTCTTTTCTCCCGAGATCGTGACCATGGAATCCGTCAAATCAATCTTGATGTCCTCTTTGGAGAGACCGGGCACTTCGGCCTTCAGGACCACTTCCTCTTTTCCCTCATACAAGTCGACGGCAGGAACCCGTAAGGTTAATGGTTCCCCAAGCAATGCTCGGGACGGTCGCAAAAGACTCGGAAAAGAAGGGAATAGGCCTGAGAAAGGACGCGCCCACATTTCAGCCATCATTTGATCAAAACGGTCAACCATCCGATCCACTTCTCCCCGACGCACCACTTCCCCTTTCTGAACCGGAACGACTTCCTTTTTTTCTTTTTTACCCTCTTCTTGAGCCATCACATACCTCCTGGTATTAAAAGATGATAAAAATGGAACCCAATTTCTCCTAAGGATGAAAATGCAACTTATATACCCATAGAAACTTATATTTCAGGATTCAGACATTGGACAACCACATAGTGACTGCCGTAGCGCTTAACCAGCCTGTCCTCTTAAGCCAACGGCGAAGGATCTGTGCCCAAATTGACGATGCCACAGCTCAGCCAGATCCTTCGCTTCTCTCAGGATGACAGACAGCGGGAATCCATCCCCATTGCGGTCTGCCCGACATGTGTAATCGGGCATCCATTTTTCTTTATTTCGGAGGAATCCTGGCTTCCGACACTTAGGGAGACGATAGCCCTCGCGCGTTAAAAGTTCAGCATTTATCAGGCATTGCCTGATCTGCGAAGTTCAGATTTTTACAGCTCACCGTCAGTCACTCCGGGTTTTGTCCTTAAAGGCATAGGGCTTGCTTTAATATATATTTTGAGACAAATTTTATTTTCTCTTGTGCCCACGGTAAAAATTCCGTTTACCCTTTTTACCCGTTAAAAAACAACGATCAGGTCATGAAACCCGAAACTATAGTGCTGTTAAAGGTCAAAATTTGTGGTAAAAAAAACAGTCTCATTTCAGCCATCCAGGTGGTGAGGGGAAGTCAAATCTCTGATGAAGAATCAAGAGTGTGTGTCCATAACCCTGGATGAGGGGACAGTTCTGGAAGCAGGAGGATTGGATCCATTCCATCCTGGTGAAAAGCCGTCTGGATTTTTTATAGGTGAAAGAAAGAGGGGGGAAGCACATGAGTCTTCACGCCGTTGCCACAGTCGGCCTCAGATCAATCCAGCAAATCGCCAAACTCCATGATTTCCGCTTTCATCACGACCAGAATGGGTTGGCGATTACGGTAGAACTCCTCACCTCTTCCCTCCCTGGGGCTCCCGTGGTAGATGCGAAGGGACGCTTTATTGGCTTCATTAGCCAATTTGATGTCCTGAGTGTCCTGGAAGCGGGACGAGATATCAGCCAATTAACCGCCGAGGAAATCATGGTTCACGATCATGTCGCCATTCATATTTCCACCACATTATCGGAGGCCGTCAAACTGATGAAGGAAAAACATTTCCTGGTGCTTCCAGTTGAACAGAATGGCGTGGTGATAGGCTGCATTACCCGTCAGGATCTTTTGCGAGCCTGGGTGGGATTGGGATTAGGTGAAAAAGTCTAATATGGAGGGACAAGTGATCGGTCATCTAGTCATTCCAACATTTAAGTGTAGCAAAATGGGGCCATGGCAGGATGGAGAGATGTTGCAAAATGCAACAAAATCATGCTCGATAATGAAAGGCAACTTTTTCCAGCAGATACCTCCCATTCCCCCATTTCTCAGGCATGTAATCAATAATCGTCCTTCCATTGCCTGGGTCACGTCACATCAGTTCAAGCTATTCCTTTCCCACCGGTTGTGCTAATGGTCCAAACGTATGGTCATGAGATTCGATGGCTTCACCCGATGGAAAATAGGTAAATATCTCCTCATCCCCGTCATCAGTTGTGTCTGTGTCTTGCTCTCTATTCAAGGAATTCCGGCACAGGACCCAATCAATGCAACCTCCGCTGGGGAAATGATTTATCGTATACATTGCCTCCGGTGTCACGGTAAGATGGGCGACGGCAAGGGCCCGGATTCATTCACGTTAATGGTACCTCCGAGAGATTTTCACACCCCGGAATCCACAGCCAAAAGCGAATTAGACCTTCGTGCGATCATCATTTGGGGATTGGTCTTTAGCCCGATGCATGGTTGGTGGGACCGGTTGAGTTCAGAGGAAATTCGTGCAGTGATTAGCTATATCAGGCAATTAGCCCCTTACCAACCCCGGATCTAAGGTACCAAGATCCATAAAAACAACTTTGAAAGACCACCTTTTTCACTTTCACTTGTAAAAGCGACGCCACATGGACGAATTAAAAATTCCACTTTCACTGTTAGCGCCAGCCATCGACGTGGATCACCTGGGTTTTAGCGACACCAATGAGCTTCCACCCCTGGAAGAACCCCTCGGGCAAGCCCGGGCCATAGAAGCCTTGGAGTTCGGGCTTCATATGAAAAGCCACGGATTTAACATTTACGCCTCGGGGCCAATTGGTATCGGCAAATGGGCCATTATTCAAAAGCGGGTCAAACAAGTGGCCGCATCCATGCCTGATCCCTCTGATTGGTGTTATGTGCATAATTTTCTGGAACCGTCTTCTCCTCTCTGTCTTTCATTTCCTGCCTCCAAGGGACGGGAGTTTAAACAAGCCCTGAGCTTTGTGATTCAAAGTCTTCAGCGGGACCTTCCCCTGGCGTTTGAAAGCACGAAGTATTTAGATGCCAGGGCAAAAATCATCGAGGACCGTGACCAAAAGAAAGAAGCCCTCTTTAAAGAGATCAATGAAGAAGCTCGCACACGTGGATTTGGCTTCAAAGAAGATCCGGTAGGGTTTAGTCTCGTTCCCATGCGGGACGGGAAACCGATACGGGGAAAAGACCGGGAAACCTTAACCGAGGCCGAAAAAGATGCCATCTCCGAACAGGCAAAAATCCTTGAAGGGAAAATCCGTGAATTTCAAGCCAAGATCCACGCCTTGGACCATGAAGGCGAACATCAACTCAGTGAAATGGATCGCCAGGTCGTTCGGGCGGTCATGCACAACCGGTTTGCGGTCCTTCGTGACCATCACCAATCGTTTCCGGAGGTGTTAGAGTATCTCCAAAAAGTCGAAGAAGACATCGTCACGAACTACAAGGATTTTTTGCCGCGAGAGGGACCGCAATTAGCTCTCCTGGGTTGGGATGTGCGCGATCGCAAACCGAATCTGACCCGATATGAAGTCAACCTTCTCATTGAACATGCGCAACATTCCGGAGCTCCCATTATCGATGAGCCCCATCCGACCTATGCGAATTTAATTGGAAAAATTGAGCGAAAAGCTCATTTGGGCGTGGTCTATACCGATTTTACGGAGATCAAAGCCGGTTCCTGCCTGCGTGCCAGCGGCGGTTTTTTGATTATGAATGTGTTAGACCTTCTCCGTCAGCCCTTTTCCTGGGAAGCACTCAAGCGGGTCATTAAAACCCGCTCGGTCAACATTGAAGATCCGGGCGAGTTCTTGAGTTTTTCCACCACGGGACTCAAGCCTCAACCGATTCCCACTGATATCAAAGTCATCTTATTAGGTCCTCCCCACATTTTTTCCCTCCTGCAAATCTATGAAAATGATTTTTCTAAACTGTTCAAGGTTAAAGCCGACTTCGAGGTGGATATCCCGCGTGATACCCGCCAGGAACAACTCTATGCCCGCTTCATCGCCCAACTCTGTCGCGAGGAAGAACTTCCCCCTTTTGGGGCTGACGCGGTAGGGGAAGTGATCCGGCACAGCCTTCGTCTTGCTGAGCGCCGAGATCGCCTGTCATTGCGCCTCAGTTGGATCAGTGATGTGATTCGCGAAGCGGCCTATTGGGCCAAACAGGATGCCCGGGCACTGGTGTCGAAAACTCACGTGGAAACAGCCATTAACAAAAAGCGGCACCGCACCAATCTGTTGGAAGAAAGGATCCAGGAGGAAATTCAGGAAGGCACGCTCATGGTCGACCTGGAAGGCGAGACCGTTGGGCAGGTCAATGGCTTGTCCATCCATCTTCTGGGGGACTATGCATTCGGTCGCCCCTGCCGGATTACCGCCAGGACCTTTGTGGGAAATGAAGGAGTCATCGATATCCAACGCGAAGCCGAATTGGCCGGCGATATCCACAGCAAGGGGGTCATGACCCTCGCCGGATTTCTTGGTGGGAAATTTGCCGAATTTCAGCCATTCGCCTTGAGTGCATCCCTCACATTCGAACAAACCTATTCGGAAGTGGAGGGAGACAGCGCTGCGGTTGCCGAATTAGTCGCGATTGTATCGAGCCTTGCAAATGTGCCTGTTCGCCAGTTTCTCGCCGTCACAGGGTCGGTCAACCAATTGGGGGAAATTCAACCTATTGGAGGCGTAAACGAAAAGATCGAAGGCTTTTTTGAATCATGCAAAAAACGGGGATTTACAGGAAAACAAGGGGTGCTGATTCCCGCAAAGAACATCCGGCATTTGGCTCTGAATCATGAGGTGGTGGATGCAGTCGAAGCAGGCAAATTTACCGTGTATGGCGTGCATACCATTGAAGAAGTTCTTGAGTTACTCACTGGAATACCTGCGGGAGAAATCCAGCCGGATGGGCAATATCCACCAAACACCATTTTTGAACGCGCCGCGCAACGCCTAACGGAAATGGCTAAAATTGCCGCAGAATGGGGCGACCGCCGTTCCCTTGAAACCACCGACGGCTCCAAGCATCTATTACCCAAGACGGGAAAATGAGTCTGGATGAACAGAAATGTCCGAACACCCTAAATGAACTTCTCCCGATTTGCCGGAGAACCCAAGAAGGAGGGCATGTGATGCCTCTGTACGATTACAAATGTCTCAAATGTGGCAAGGAATGCCTTCTGGCCCTAACACTGAAGGAACATGAAAACAAAGCCGCCACGTGTCCTTCATGCGGGAGCAAGGATTTAGAGCAACTGATCACAAGCTTTATTGCGAGAACCAGCTCGAAAAGTTAACGCAGTTTTTATTATCTTTTTTGAAAAAACCTCCCAACGTGGCCGCACGTGTGCACATCCTGAATAGTCGCACCCTTTTGGAGAAAGTCCTGCTTTTCGAGACAAGAGTCTGATCGGGGGAACGACTCTCACCCCCTTTATTTCATCGGAACGTTCGTTCCATCCGCACAAACGATCATGCCAGCCAACAAGCCAAAACGTGATTACTACGAAGTCCTGGGGGTGGACCGGTCTGCCAGCCGCGACCAGATCAAACAAGCCTACCGGCAACTCGCGCTGAAATACCACCCAGACCGGAACCACGCCCCGGATGCGGAAGAAAAATTCAGAGAAATCGCCGAAGCCTACGCGGTGTTGTCGGACGATGTGAAACGCCGGGAATACGACACCAGCGGCCACATCGGGGTCAGTGAGCGTTGGTCTTCCGAAGACCTGATGCGGGATTTCCAGTTTGGAGATTTTTTCGGCGGCCGCTTCGATGATCTTTCAAATATATTCGGCGACTTCTTAGGGCGACGGACCAGACCGGGGCCTCACATCAACCGTGGCCTGGACCTGCGATACGATTTGGATCTCACACTAGAGGAAGCGGCTAAAGGCGGCGACCGGGAAATTCACATTACCCGTTCAGAGAACTGTGGAACATGTCAGGCCACGGGAGCCAAGCCCGGCACTACGCCCACCACATGCACGGAATGCGAAGGGTCCGGGCAGAAACAACAGGTCAAAGCGGGAAAGGGAGTGCGGATGGTCACCCTCACCACCTGTCCCAAATGTCAGGGGCAAGGCCATTGGATTGAGTCGCCGTGTGAGACCTGTCATGGGACCGGCCACCTCTTCACTCCTCACACGCTCAAGGTTCACATCCCTCCGGGCATTGATGACGGCATGATCATCCGGTTGGCCGGGCAAGGCGAACCCCAAACAAAAGGTAGTCCAGCCGGTGACCTCCTAATCCGGCCACACCTTCGTCCGCATCCCACACTCCAGCGACAGGGAAGCGACTTATTCACCATGACCTCCTTGTCCTTTGTCGATGCCGCACTGGGAACCAAAGTCCCGATTAAGGGATTAGGGGGAAACTCGCTGATGGTCACGGTTCCACCCGGAACCCAGAGTGGAACGTCTTTGCGGCTTCATGGACGCGGCATGCCCCGGCTCGACACCAAAGGCAAGGGTGACCTGTTTGTCATCGTGGAAGTTCGCACACCCACACACCTCACACCCCAACAGCGCACATTGCTGGAAGAATTCGCCCGGCTAGAAAAAAGCAAGACTCCGTAGCCGCAAAGCCACATAAAAGAGCTTTGCCTCGTCAGGCATATCCAGAGAAAAAGACGAACTATCAAGGACGGATCGTACGGATAAATCCCCGCTTGCTACTTGCGGGGATGACAAAAGAGTCTGTCATACTGTGCCAGCATCGAAGGATCTGTGCCAAGGTTGACGAAGCCACGGCTCAGCGAGCGAGATCCTTCTTTCACTCAGGATGACATCTAGTACACGAGTCCATCGCATCTATAGTCACTCGCACCATATTGTATCGGGAACCCATCTCAGGTTCCTTTGGCGTTTCCATGCCTAATCGACAAAGATGACAAGAAATCTCAAAACCGATCAATTTCCCTCATTCGCCTTTGTGATAGAAAGAAATTGGCGGCGGGTACCGTTCCATAAAAACCACATAAATAGATTCTCGTAGACACAGGAAAACCCTTGAATGCTTGCCTGGGTTATACCTGCCGTAGGATGGAGAAAGGATAGATAATGGTGCGATAAAGATGCCGGCCTTTCAAGCATGTGGACTCGTGAGCTAGAGTAGGCCTATCTGAGGTTCTGCGAGATTAGGCGAGTGTGCCAATAACCCCAGGCAACACCATTCAGTGCTTGTTTAAGGAAAATTTTACGCATGAAGAATCACTCCCCTTCCAAAGACACGTATCCAGCAAAAGAAGGAAAGGCGAGCCCACAAACCTTTTTGTCCACTGATTTGCTCGGGTGGCTGACGAACGGGATTTCCGATGGGCTTGCCGTCATCTTTCAAGATCGGATGATCCTGGAAAATGATCGGTTCCGTCATCTTATCAACGCTGTGGCCACCACCGCCGAAACTTCTCGTCAACATTTGAAGGTGACTTCTTCCCCTCTTCCAACCAGGGAACGGATTCTCAGCGATGCTGCGGCCTGGAACGATCAACCGCTGGGAACCCGATGGACTCGCCGGTACCACGGAATCGATGTGGCCGGTCGGGAGTGTTTCTATGAAGGCACCTTTACCCTTGTGCCCCTTCGCCAAAACCAGGCGGTCCTCATTGTGCTTCAGGATCTGACCGACCACATGCGACTCGCATCCGAAGTCGATGTCTCCAGTCGGTTTCAGGCCGTCTTTGCTCGAATCGGCGAACTGGCAGTTAGCGAAGTGCCCGTTCAGAGTATCATGAATGAGGCGGTTCAACTGACGGCGGAAGCCTTAAGAGTCGAACTCTGTAAAATTCTTATTCCACGGGACTCTCATGAATTTTTATATCTAGTGGCGGGTTTTGGCTGGCGACCGGGTTTGATTGGGAGTTTAACCGTCGAAGGTGGGACTCATTCCCAAGCCGGATATGCGATTAGGGAACGCCGGCCCGTGGTGGTGCGAGATCTCCGAATCGAAACCCGGTTTACCCCTTCCAAACTTCTTTCCGACCACGACGTGATCGCAGGCATGAGTGTCCCGATGA
>Ga0224510_10001326_pt1 | contig 16587 bp, 15 predicted proteins | sample SF_May12_sed_USG_FD_170161 | JGI IMG/M metagenome (GOLD analysis project Ga0224510, IMG submission 170161) | Sediment microbial communities from San Francisco Bay, California, United States - SF_May12_sed_USGS_4_1 | ecosystem: Environmental > Aquatic > Marine > Sediment | place: USA: California... | reverse complement strand
ATGATATTGAATCTGCCATTTCTGTTTTGTCATCCCCGCAATTCGTCAGCGGGGATTCATCTGAAGAATTTTTAAAATGGATGCCCAGACAGAAAATGTCGGCATGACCCCTTCCTCTGTCATTCCCTCCGGCCCGTAGCAGGGATCTCTTCCTCTGACTTTTTACGTTTCACGTCTTCGGAAGATGGATTCCCGATAATACATCTGGAGAATGACGCATGATTCTGATTCCCCCTGTTCCCTCCATCGTTGTAGCGATCTTCAACAGTTAGCCATAATTGTGTGTGGCTTTTCTCGCCAGTGAACAGTGTTTGGCCTGCTCCTTTCTCTCAGAACGCATTGCAAAAACAAGAGAATTAGGCAGAGTTCCTTCTTTGGCATAAACTTCGCTTAAAGGTGAGATAAGGAATCCATCGTGATAATACCCCCTGTGGTTACCGGGAATACTTCCGGCAAGGACGCAGTGGTGGGTTGGAACCCGCGGTGCCTGACCTCCAGAGTCGGGGGTTTTCCTCTCTGGAAAAAGAGGTTTGATGCCCGGTGAAGTTTTGTTTCACCGGTGGAGAAGGAAGTGTATGTATAGAATTTTAGATGGTAGTGAAAATGGGATCCTGGGAATAAAGGTTGAGAGTAAATTGACCGCTGAAGAGTATGAATTATTAAATTCTTACTTGGAACAACTGATGCAGGACGTCGGACCGATCAATTTCTTATGCGATATGGCAGATTTTGAGGGATTGGATAGTCAGGCTTTGTGGGAGGAGATGACCGGTCATCTCCAGAGTCTTGACGATTTTCCAAGGATTGCGGTGTTGGGGGACCGACGGTGGTTGGAGTGCGGTACCAAAGTGTTTGAACCCTGGCTCAAGACGCAATTGAAATATTTTACCCCGGATCAGATCGATGAGGCCTGGCTCTGGGTGAAGGGAGAAGATGTCCGAACGAGATGACAACGTGGTGAAGCTGGACGACGCCGAAAAGGCTGGCCTGAATGAGTTTTTGAGCATCCTGGATGAACAACCGTTTGCGCCGAAACCCCTTCTTCTCTCCGATCGAATTCATCGGACGGTAGAGGGGCAGATTGTCGTTCCCGTGTCGATCAAGGGAATGGCACCTTCCCTCTCGTTAGCACTGTTGATGGGTCACAAGTCTGAGCAAGTCTACAAACAGACCGCTTGCCGGGTAATCTTAGCTCAATGTCCTGAGAAAGATCGGGACCACGCGATGTATGTCTGGGGAGGGCGCAATTGGCAAGCCCTCCTCTAAAGAAAATGACTGTTGATTCTGCAATGGGAACTTTTAAAAAAGGAGTTGAGATGTCAAAGATCAATACCTCGGTTTCTCCTCTACAATGGGCTGATCGGTTTCGTGCGCAACGAGATAAATTAGAAAATCTGGCTCGCGCTCAAGCGGGACCCGCTGCCTGGGCCGCATTTGATGGAGAGACGGAAGAACTTTTGCGGCAGGCCTATGGAGAAGCTCATCAGTATGTGGAATCGTATACCTATGCCTGCCTGGGGGAAGCTGAAGCGCTCGTCAACATGCCTGAGTCCGCACAAGAATCGTTGAGTGAGGATCTTCCCCAAAAAGCCATCCAACAACGAAGGCAACTCATCAACGGCGTGTTGGCCGAGCGAGAGGCCTTGTAATCTGTAGAGACAGGAACCCTTGCCGGCGAAGACCAGGAGGATCCGCCAGGTCTGAATGAGTCGATTTCCAGGATGCGGCTGCTATTCTTATTATGAATAGCAGCCGCATATTTTTTTAACTGAGTAGAGAACGCGATTGCCATAAGCTAGACTAGATCTTTGAGGGGCATTCCCATGGAAATATGTTGAAAGGAGCGCAATGATGAAGGTGCTGCTGGCCTTAGAACAAACCCGCATTTCTGAAGGAGCCATTCGGATACTGAGCAGGATGACACTTCCCGGTGGTTCAGATCTTTTTCTTCTCTATGTCAATCCTCTTCCTCGACAGATTATGGGTCTGGCTAAAAAACGGGATGCCAAAATATCTCAGCAGGTTCACGATGTCCAGAAGAACGTGCTTGAACAGGCACGCCAGTTTTTGGATAAGGTTGAGAACCGGTTCAATCAGCAGAAAGTGAATTGTGTTTCGATGGTAAAAAATGGAGTTCCTGGAGAGGAGATTTTAAAAGTCATTCATGCAAGAGACATCGATCTGGTGGTCCTCGGGACACGGGGATTTTCCAAAGCGACAGGGTTTTTCCTGGGGAGCGTCAGCCAAGGGGTGTTACAGGAAGCGCCATGCTCGGTGTTGATCGCGCGCAAAATGTCTCGTGAGAAAAAGACGGGTCGAGGCATGAAACTGCTTCTGGCCATCGATGGTTCTCCCGATTCGCAGGCGGCAGTCGATTTTGTGAAAACGGTGGGATTGACTGCTTCCTCGCATCTCACCATTCTCCATGTCGTGAAAAAACATGTGTACGAAACCGGACGGACGTTGATTGCCGATAGCCATCATGAGAAGAAATTGGCAGAATTGGCAGAAGAACTTCTTGAGGTTCGAGGGCGAGAGGGAGCGAAACTTCTTGAACAGACTCGAAAGGGCTTGTCCTCTCCTGGTCTGGCCATTCAAGAGCGACTGGTCTATGGCAACCCTGCGGCCGAAATTCTTAAAGCCGCTCGATATTTAGAGGCCGATCTCATTGTGATGGGGTCGCGAGGTACGACTGGCATTAAACGGATTTTGGGCAGTGTGTCGAATAAAGTCGCACACAGTGCCGGATGTCCGGTGGCGATCATGCGAAACAAGCGGAGGAAGTGATCTTCCGAGGCCTCTAGGGAAGGAACAATTCTTCAAGATGAGCGGGAACGGATTTCTGGCATTTAATGTTGTCCATGGGGCTGCTGGGAAGCGCGACGTTCGGGTTTGGAGTGTGGAGATTGAGAAGACAGTTTGACTAAGGGATTGCCGAAAGAGGACCGGAAAGGGAAATAAAGGGTTCTGCCGAAAATTCTCATGAACGCTGGTAGGTGAATCATGGCAAAAAACAATGAGGAAAAACTCTTCAATAACGGTGATCCCATTGCGACTTCCTCGTATTTTTTAAATAGACCGTTGCCGGCGGGGCTTGAAGGGTTGGCTGATTTGGCCCTGGATCTCCGGTGGACATGGAGTCATTTTAGCGATCGTCTGTGGGAACGGTTGGACCCGGAGGCCTGGGAACAAACCGGCAATCCCTACTTCATTTTGCAAAGTGTGTCCAAAGCGCGGCTTGAGGAAGCAGGAAAAGATCATGATTTGAAGCGTGACCTGCAAACCTGGCTGAAACAACATCAGGAATATCTGAAAGAGCCGGGATGGTTCGGGGAAATACATGCCGGAGCCGGTCTCAATGGCGTGGCTTACTTCAGTATGGAATTCGGGTTGAGCGAAGCCCTCCCCATCTATTCGGGCGGGTTAGGGATTTTAGCCGGAGACCACCTCAAAACCGCGAGCGATCTCGGAGTCCCCATTTTAGGCGTGGGCCTCCTGTATCAGCAGGGCTACTTTCGTCAAATTTTGAGTCCAGAGTCATGGCAGGCAGAAGCGTTTCCGTATAACGATCCCATCAGTCTTCCGGTCATGCCGGTCCAGAATCCGGATGGTGGATGGCTGCGAATCAAACTGCAGCTCCCCGGACGAACGCTCTTAGTTCGGGTGTGGCAGGCCAAGGTGGGAAAGATTCGCTTGTATCTTCTGGATAGCAATGATCCGCTCAATGGTCCGCGGGATCGGAGTGTGACGGCGAACTTGTACCCCGCCGGCCAGGAACAGCGTCTCATGCAAGAGATTGTGTTGGGAATTGGTGGATGGCGCATGCTGGAGGAGTTAGGCTACGAGGTAGAAGTGTGTCATCTCAACGAGGGACATGCGGCTTTTGTCATCCTGGCGCGGGCCAGGAGCTTTATGATGCAATCCGGCCTTTCCTTTTCCCAGGCTCTCCTTGCGACCCGAGCCGGGAATGTGTTTACAACCCATACGCCGGTCGAAGCTGCCTTTGATCGCTATAATCCCAATCTCCTTCGACCGTATGCCCAACACTTTTCCGAAATGGTGCAGGCGCCCATGGAGGAACTTCTCGCCCTGGGACGTCGTGATTCCAACGATTCCAATGAAGCGTTTAATATGGCCTATCTTGCCATGCGGGGCTGTGGCGTGGTGAACGGTGTCAGCCGTTTACATGGCATGGTCAGCCGGAAAATTTTTCAGCCTCTGTACCCGCGTTGGCCTATTGCCGATGTGCCGGTGGGTCACATCACGAACGGGGTGCATGTCCCTTCCTGGGATTCCTCTCTTGCCGATGCCTTGTGGACACGGATTTGTGGAAAGAGGCGTTGGGTTGGAACCTTGGAAGAGCTGGCCCCGCGCATGACCCAGGTATCTGATGAGGAATTGTGGAATTTTCGAGTTTCGCAACGGTTGGAATTGATTCACTATGTGCGGCGGCGTCTCGTACACCAATTGCGGGAGCATGGGGCTCATTCGGATCTCCTTCAACGGGCTCGTCATGTGTTTGATCCCAATGTGTTGACTCTGGGTTTTGCCAGACGATTTACGGCCTACAAACGTCCAACACTCCTATTGTCCCAACGAGAGCGGTTGATTCGGCTCCTTTGCGATCCGAACCGTCCCGTCCAACTCGTCGTGGGGGGCAAGGCCCATCCTCATGATGATGAAGGCAAACGCCTCGTTCAAGCCTGGGCGCAATTTGCGATTCAAGCCGAACTGCGGGATCGGGTCGTGTTTTTAGAGGATTATGAAATGACCTTGGCCCAAGAACTTGTGGCAGGGGTGGATGTGTGGCTGAATACCCCACGACGCCCCTTAGAGGCATCGGGAACGAGTGGCATGAAGGTGCTCGTGAATGGGGGGCTCAATCTTTCGGAACTCGATGGGTGGTGGGCTGAAGCCTATACGCCCCAGGTTGGGTGGGTGATTAACGGGGAGGGGCTAGAACCCAACCCCGAACGGGATGCTTTGGAAGCTGAGCAACTTTATCAAATTCTGGAGCACCAGATTATTCCGGAATTCTACGACCGTGATCAAGGCGGGATTCCGAGAAGATGGATTGACCGTGTTCGTGCCAGTATGTCGACACTAACCCCGCATTTCAGCAGTAATCGGATGATGCGGGAATATGTGGAACATGCCTACCTGCCCGCTGCCGAAGCCTATCGAGCCCGAATAGCCAATGATGCCGGGCTAGCCAAAGAGCTGGAGGGCTGGCTTGACCTGCTCAGGGAAAACTGGAAAGGATTACGGTTTGGCGATCTCAGAGTTGTGCCCGCCGGGGAAAATCATGCATTTGAGGTGGAAGTCCATTGCGGGGAACTTGATCCGGATGTGATCCGGGTGGAATTGTATGCGGAGGGTCAACACGAACATCCTTCCTGCCGGATTCCGCTTCGGATGAAAGGCCCTGTCTCCGGTTTAGTCAATGTCTATTGCTATGGCGGGGACGCTCCGGCTTCACGTCCCGCCAGCCATTACACCCCTCGGCTGGTTCCCGATCATCCGCATGCGGCAGTTCCGTTAGAATGTGACGAAATTCTCTGGATGCAGTAGGAGCGCTTGTCCCCCAGGACGGTTAATAGTCTTTTTTCCTCAACCCTTTCTTTTTGTTCAGGCTCTTCTCTCGGTAATTTCTCTATTTGGTTGGTCTCATCTTCAAGCCCTTCTTCCTTTTGCAAGATCTTTGTCCACACAATAGCAAGATTCTCATGTGGGGAATTTTGGGTCAGTAGTTTTTGGGGGTCTTGTAGAGGAGTGCATTTTACTTCGATGCGTTCACGCATTGTAACCCGCATGCCATGGCCGGAAAGTCCCTTAGTGCACAGAGCCTTCACCCTTTTTATCTTTGGTATAAATTTTGTATCTGTACAAGACTTCTAGATAGCGTGGGGATACAATAAACAAAAATAAATGGAGGGCTATCATTGATGATTATGGTTGTGACATTTCAACAGGAATTTCGCGATAAAATAGGCTCTTTTCTTTCCGAGAAAGGGCATGAGGTCTGCATCCCTCCTCATAGACAGGATGTGGTTCCCTTGGTGAAGGAAAAGAATCCTTTAGTGATCGTGTTGGATATGTATGTTGCCGAGCCAAGTGGCCTGGAGGTGCTGAGGGAACTGCGAGCCCAAAATTACAAGGGGAAAGTTGTGGCTTTGGCCGGAACATCGGTGAGTTCCTTAATGGCACAAGCGTTTCACCTGGGTGTGGACCAGGTGATTGGAGGAATTCAAGGGAGTGGGGGAGCGCTCAATCTTGATCAGGTGGAATCGGCTATCAAAACGGCACTACACGCGGATATTGCCAAGCGCGCCTTTGAACTGTATGAGGCTCGAGGCCGGACGAAAGGGAACGACCTGGGGGACTGGGTTGAAGCCGAGCGACAAATTCTGAAGAGGAGCATTCCGTTGACACCATCAGGACAAACAGCAACCAAAGCTGAATCTGAAAAGATTCCTAAGAAGCCTACTAAAACCAAAAAAGCATCATCCTGAAAGAGCTGACATTTAATCCTATGTGAAATGCGTGATCTCGTATTGATGGCCGGTGTGTGTCCGAGACGGCTCTGTGATTGGGATTTCCGCTTTTATTTTCCTTCTCAACAGCCTTTCATCCTATCCAGGCAGAGTTGATCGTGAATCTGGCCAGAGGAAGTGGAATCTTATTGCATCCAACCTCTCTCCCCGGGACATGGGGAATCGGTGACTTAGGACCCACCGCCTATCAGTTTGTGGATTTTCTGAAAGCGGCGGGTCAGAGTTGGTGGCAGATGTTGCCATTGGGACCGACCGGCTATGGCAATTCTCCCTACATGTGCTTTTCCGCTTTTGCAGGAAACCCCCTGTTAATCAGTCCGGAAAAACTTGTGGAGGATGGGTTTGTCTTGGCGGAGGATGTGAAAAGGCCTCCATCTTTTTCAGCCGAACGGGTCGAGTACCGTCGTGTCATTGAACAGAAGCGCGTCCTCTTAGGAAAGTCCTATGCACAATTTAAAGCCAATTCCACTGCCGAACATCGGCAAGACTTTTCTCTGTTCCGGGAGAAGCATGCTTCGTGGTTAGAAGACTTCTCCCTCTTTATGGCGTTGAAGGAAACCCATCAGGGACAGGCGTGGACTCGATGGGAGGATCCACTGATCACTCGAGATCCTCAAGCCCTGCAGAAATGCAGTCGTCGCCTCCGGGACAGGATGGATTATCACCGGTTTCTCCAGTATCTCTTTTTTCATCAATGGGCTGCCCTGAGACAGTATTGTCACGCCAATGGAATCCGAATCATTGGAGATCTCCCGATTTATCTTGCCCATGATAGTTCCGAAGTCTGGTCACATCCCGATTTGTTTTATCTGGATGATCAAGGGCAATCCTCGGTGGTGGCTGGTGTGCCGCCGGATTATTTCAGTGCAACGGGACAACGGTGGGGGAATCCTATTTACCGGTGGGACGTCAGGGCCAAGTCCGGGTATCAATGGTGGATCGATCGATTCCGGGCCAACCTGGCTCTCATGGATTTACTTCGATTGGATCATTTCCGTGGTTTTGAGGCCTACTGGGAAATTCCTGCATCTGAACCGTATGCCGTCAATGGTCGGTGGGTGAAAGGTCCGGGTGCCGAGTTGTTTTCAGTCGTCAAAACCGCACTTGGGGATTTGCCGGTCATCGCGGAGGATTTAGGGGTTATTACGCCGGAAGTTGAAGTCTTGCGGGATATCTTTGGGTTTCCTGGAATGCGAATCTTGCAAATGGCGTTTGGCCGGGACCCTAAAGCTCATACCTATCGTCCCCACAATTATATCCAGAATTGCATCGTGTATACGGCCACTCATGATCACAATACGACAGTCGGATGGTTTACGGCCGAACCGGGGAAGGAAACCACCCAATCCAAAGAAGAGGTCAAGGAGGAGCGTGCGAGTGTGTTGAACTACCTCGGGACCGACGGTTGTGAAATTCATTGGGATATGATTCGATTAGCTATGAGCTCGGTTGCCCGACTCGCCGTTGTTCCGCTTCAGGATGTTTTGGGATTGGGGAGTGCATGCCGGATGAATCGTCCGGGCACGCTCAAAGGAAACTGGGAATGGCGATTCCAGCCCGAACTGCTGACGGAGGAGATTGGAATCCGCCTTCGAGATCTGACAGCTTTGTTTGAACGACTGCCCATAACCACCCCGGATGAACTCTATAAAAAGATATCGACTTCTTGAGAAAAGGAGAGTTGGATGAAAATTCTGGTCGCAGTTGATCCTTCGCAACATTCGCAGGAGGCTGTTCGATTTGTGAAGTCTGTGGAATGGCCCAAGAAATCCGAATTGTTTTTGATGCACGTCATTGAAATGAAAGATGCTCCTCCTCTCCTGCCGTCAGGAGGACCTTCGAATTGGGATCGGGTCATTTCCCAGGCAAGGGGAAAATTGTTCACCGAGGCAAAGACTTTTCTTGACCGCACCAAACAGGAGATTTTCGAAGAAAGGCATTTACCCATTCAATCCCTTGTGATGGAGGGGCTACCAGGTGCCGAAATTCTGCAGGTGGTGGAAGACTATAAGATTGACCTGGTCATCATAGGAACTCGTGGTCTTTCCAATGTTAAACGTTTTCTTCTTGGCAGTACCAGTGACTGGGTGATGAGAGAAGCGCCCTGTTCCGTCCTATTGGTTCGTGAGAAATTAAGTCAGGTGACGATGGGGAAAACCTCTGCCAAAATTCTTCTGGCCACCGACGGGTCATCTGTTGCGATGAGTACGGTGCAGAGGCTCGGTCTGTTGAGATGTACTCCTCCTCCAAAGGTGACGGTGGCGCATGTGGTGGGCAAGCCGGCTTACTTGGAAGGGTGGTATTGGGGAAAAGGAAAAGCCGAGTTTCAACAATTGGCTCAACACATGCTTGAAAAGGCGGAAAAAGACGGCGCCAGTCACTTGGAAGAGATCAGCCATGCTGTCAAAAAACTGGATATGAAAGTCGAGACGGTGTTGACCAAAGGAGATCCTGCTGAAGAAATCGTTAAGATCGCGGAACGTTCGAAGGCCAAATTGATTCTGGTTGGATCAAAAGGATTTATGGGAGGCAAGCCGGTTCCCCTGGGAGGAGTGGTTCGAAAAATTGCCCGCTATGCCCCATGCTCGGTGTTTTTGGTTCGCCCTGGCAGAACTGAGAGCGATGCTTAAGTGGAAAGCGGTGGGGACAGGTATGGTCAAAACCATGAGAGCAGGACGGTCTCACTGGCGGGGGTTTTTCGCTGGTAGGGATTGCCACATGGACTGTCTATTTCCTCAATGCGGGACGAACCTCAGGCCAATGGAATGTGATGCCGGTTTCTGATCACAAATCGAAAAACATTTGCTGGCATGCCTTGGATGGTGAATCCGTCCTGAAGGCGGTGGCCAGTCAGATGAGGGGGTTATCGCAGGATGTCGCTGCCCAGCGTCTGGTCCTCTATGGCCCTAATCGCTTACGCCCACCCCAAAAACAGGGCGCTTGGGAGCGTTTCCTCACCCAGTTCCACAACATTTTGATTTATATCCTGTTAGCTGCGGGTAGCGTGACCGCTATGCTCGGCCATTGGGTGGATACCAGCGTTATCCTGGGAGTTGTGGTCATCAATGCCATCATTGGCTTTATTCAGGAGGGAAAAGCAGAACGGGCGATGGATGCCATTCGCCGAATGCTGTCGGTTCAAGCCAGTGGGCTTCGTGATGGAACACGTTGTCAGATTCCGGCCGAACGCCTCGTTCCGGGTGATATTGTGTTTCTTCAATCGGGGGACAAAGTTCCGGCGGATTTGCGTCTTCTCAAGGTGAAGGATTTACGCATTGAAGAAGCCGCGTTGACGGGTGAATCCGTTCCCGTCGAAAAACATATGAAGCCGGTGCTGGAGACCGCGCCGATTGGGGACCGAAGAGGTATGGCGTATTCAGGGACCCTGGTGTCGTATGGAACGGGGACCGGCGTGGTGGTGGCGACGGGAGATGCCACAGAAATTGGACGGATCAGCAGCATGCTGGCCAGGGTGCAGACACTCACGACGCCACTTCTCCGAAAGATCGCAGAATTCGGCACCAGGCTGAGCATCGCGATCATCACGGGGGGGGTGGGGATCTTTCTTTTCGGGGTCTTGTTTCGTGAGTACCGGATGAGTGACATGTTCCTGGCAAGTGTGGGTTTGGCCGTCGCCGCCATTCCGGAAGGGCTACCGGCTATTATGACGATCACGCTGGCTATCGGGGTTCAGGCGATGGCGCGACGTCATGCGATTATTCGTCGGCTGCCGGCTGTGGAGACCCTAGGGGCAGTGACCGTCATTTGTTCGGACAAAACCGGAACGCTTACACGAAATGAAATGACGGTTCAAACGCTGGCAACGGCGGCCTATACTGTTGATGTGAGTGGTGTCGGATATGATCCGCATGGCGGATTTACTCTACATGGAAACACCGTTGTGCTGGGCGACTTGCCGGATGTCATGGAACTCGCTCGAGCCGGAATTTTGTGTAACGATACCGATCTGGAGCACGCGGAGGGGGTTTGGAGGGTCAACGGGGATCCTACTGAAGGTGCCCTGGTGACCTTGGCACGAAAAGCGGCGCTGGACGTCCGCTTCGAACAGGAGATGTGGCCCCGGACGGATGTGATTCCCTTTGAGTCCCAGCATCGGTTTATGGCGACGTTACATCATGACCATGCCGGCCATGGATTTATTTACGTCAAGGGTGCTCCTGAACGGATATTAGACATGTGCGCCTTTCAACGGAACCTGGGAGAGGATCGTCCTCTCAATTGCCGATCGTGGCATGATCGGATTGAGGAGATGGCGAGCCAGGGGCAGCGCGTGTTGGCGGTGGCATTTGCCTCCACCAACCATGAACATCAAGAGTTGCGTTTCCAGGATGTCGAAAACGGGCTCACGATGTTGGGGTTGTTCGGCATTATTGATCCACCGAGGCCAGAAGCGATTGAAGCGGTCCGGCAATGTCGACAAGCCGGAATTCGGGTCAAAATGATCACCGGCGATCATCTGGTGACGGCCAGAACGATCGGATTGCAAATGAATATCGGAGATGGCAAACGTGCCATCTCCGGCCAGGAACTGGAAATCTTGGACGATGACCAATTGAGGAATGTCGTGGGCGGTACCGACATCTTTGCCCGGACCAGTCCCGAGCATAAATTACGGCTCGTGCAAGCCCTCCAGGCCGGTGGGGAGGTGGTCGCCATGACCGGCGACGGCGTGAATGATGCGCCGGCACTGAAACGGGCGGATGTCGGAGTGGCCATGGGAGTCAAAGGAACGGAAGTGGCGAAGGAAGCGGCCGAGATGGTGCTGGCGGATGATAATTTTGCCTCGATTGCTCATGCGGTTGAGGAAGGCCGTCGGGTGTACGACAATATTCAAAAATCCATTCTCTTTATTCTTCCCACCAATGTGGCTGAGGCAGGGGTCATTGTGACCGCTATCCTGTTGGGAAAGATGTTGCCCATTACGCCGGTACAAATCCTGTGGGTGAACATGATCACTGCCGTGACGCTGGCCCTGGCCCTGACAGTCGAGCCTTCAGAGTCGAATGTCATGCAACGTCCTCCCCGAGATCCTCGCGAGCCTATTGTATCCAGGTTTCTTCTGTGGAGAATCGCCTTTGTGTCCATCTTGGCGGTGGGCGGCACTTTCGGGCTGTTTTTGTGGGAACGGGGCCAGGGGGCTTCTCTTGAAACCGCGAGAACCATTGCGGTCAATATGCTGGTGGTCTTTGAAGCGTATTATATCTTGAATGCCAGATTCTTTTATGGATCGGTTCTATCCCGCGAGGGACTTTTCGGAAATCCCTATGTTCCCCTGACCATAGGACTGGTCTTAGCGATGCAAGGGCTCTTTACCTATACGGAGATGATGCAAACGCTCTTTCATACCACCGGAATCGATGGGTTGGCGTGGCTTCGAATTGTCGGCATTGGAGCGATCATTTTTATTCTTGTGGAATTCGAAAAATACCTATTTCGGATTATTCTAAAATTGAGAACGCCCGACGTGAGAGTTTGACCAGTGTGTTGCGCTAGTCAGATGGGCTTCAGAAATGACACTGGAATAGACGGATTGGATTCAGGTCAATGACCCAGTGCTCTTCAGTGTTTTCATCCCGCCTGCACCCGCATCTCTATGAAATCAATACCTGGGTATGGTTGCACGAACTTTCCCGAAAAATGGATCGGACGATTCGCCTTGGCGACGTGCCAGACCAAGAATGGGATGACCTTCAGGCCAAGGGATTTGATTGCCTTTGGCTCATGGGTATATGGGAACGGAGTCCGCTCGGCCGGCAGATTGCCAGGCGACATCCTGATTTACAGAAGGAATATGCCAAAGCTCTTCCCGGTTGGCAGGAATCCGATGTGGTGGGCTCCCCCTATGCCATTCGGGCCTATCAGCCGGATCCTGACCTGGGGTCATGGGAACAACTGGAAAAGGTATTGGGCAAGCTCCATGATCGTGGCATGAAATTGATTCTGGACTTTGTCCCCAATCACACGGCGTTGGATCATGAGTGGACCACCAGGCATCCTGAATACTATATCCAGGGAACGTGCCAGAATGCGACAAACTTCCCAACCAGGTTTTTTCCTGTCGAGACCCCTGAAGGCATTCGGTATCTGGCGCATGGCAAAGATCCCCATTTCCCGGCATGGACGGACACCGCGCAATTACATTATTTCAATCCGGACACCCGTTCGGCGCTGCTTCACGAACTTTACACCATTGCCCAATACTGCGATGGCGTTCGGTGTGACATGGCCATGCTGGTTCTCAATGAAGTCTTTGCTCAAACCTGGGAGGGACAGCTTGAAAGTCTTGTTTTCCCTTCCCGGGAGTTTTGGACGGAAGCCATCGCGCTCCTTCCGGATTTCATCTGGATTGCCGAGGTGTATTGGGGGCGAGAATGGGAGCTTCAGCAATTGGGCTTTCACTATACCTATGACAAACGGTTGTACGATCGTCTTCGTCATTCCACTCCCCACGAGGTGACGCTTCACCTTCAGGCAGATATGGCTTTTCAAGGTAAACTTGTACGATTTTTGGAAAATCACGATGAGGCGAGAAGCGCTGTGGAGTTTGGAAGCGTCCGTCTTCCTGCTGTCGGGGTTCTTATGGCGACCTTGCCGGGCATGCGCCTCTACCACCAGGGGCAATTAGCCGGAAAGCGCGTTCGGATCCCCGTTCAACTCTGCCGAGTTCAGGATGAACCTCCTGATGAGGCGACGGCGGCCATGTATGACCGCATACTGTCGATCGCCAATGATGACGTGTTTCACCAAGGTCAGTGGGAACTCCTCCCTGCGCATTCTGCCGGAGATAATACCTTTCATAACGTCATTGCCTATCAATGGAAAACACTTCAGGATTGGAGACTCATCGTGGTGAATTTGAGTGACATGGTTGCCCAAGCGTACATTCATCTGAAAGGCCAACTCGGGAGTGATCCGCATGAATGTGCTCTCTATACCCTCCATGACCGGTTCAACGATCTGGTGTATGAGGGAAGGTGGAAGAATGTCAGCACCTACGGGCTTTATGTCCACCTTGATCCGTTCGGATGCCATGTCTTTGCTCTGAGAGATGCAGCTGTTGAGAATGGAAAAGGCCAACATTAGAAAAACGGTCCGGAATGGCTGTGGGTGAATCAGGGGGAAATCGTGTCTGCCCACAGCGGTTGCCTCCAATGGGTTGTGTCGTTAATCCGGGTACCGTCCGTTGGGCCTGACAACGAGATGAGCTGGATCAACCGGATCAATATGGGTTCCCGTTTTCACCTGAATACCGGAGAGAAAAGTTTGACAAAAACGTAGGACGGCCACCAGACAATGGTGTGCCTTGTCATGGTCGTCTATGAACGGGATCGCTTTTTTTTAAGGAGGTGTTGAAGAGTGTTACCGGGGATGTTCCCGGGATTCACAGGAGCGCTTTCCCCAAGCCCCCTGATCGCCTTCTGCCGAACGGCAACAAATACCCTCTGTGCGCTTCCCCGCCGCGCAGGTCTTCACATCCTGCGCGCGTACCTGCTTCTTCTTCTGCTCTGCGTGTCCATGAGGGTGTCACCCTTCTTTCGAGAAGCCTCGGGACGGAGCCGGACGTGTCTTCCTTTGTGGGATCTCGTGACAAACCTTGCCTGCGCTTCATAAAAACAGCGCAGGATATCTCTCAGGTTGCTGAGGGGAGGAATGCGCACATCTGATTAGACAACACCTTTGAAAGATGCCCCTCAGCTTGCTAGGGGGAGCTTCACTTTTTTTGGGAGGAACAGGTTGGTTGAATCTGTTGGTAAGACAAGTCTCTACCCCGACCGGTATTGGCTGGGCTGAGTCAGCTGATTATCCCGGCCATGCTTGGGTTGGCTCTAACAGCGATCAACGGCTTGGATGAAAACCATACGGCCTCGTTCACACCGCATTCACGGTTTGTGAGAAAAACAGCCAGGCAATCCTGATACCTTTTCGTTTCCCTTTCCCGGCTTTTGATCGCGTATCTTCCAATCCACATGCTGACGGACTCACCGCAGGCCAGGACGGTGTTGATCATAATTGGGCTGAGGGTAAAAACAGAATTGAGTTGGTTGAAAGAGCGTGTCCGTTCTGATGGATCCAAAAATTTTCCCCACGGTTCCAATTTCCAGCTTCACGAGTCGGACTTGAGGAGGCCTTCCAGAGTAGGGCGCCATCGGACTCCATCACGTGCGCAGACTTTCCCTGTGCCTTCCGATTTCAGGTAAAAGCAACGCGTTTGCATATATTTAAAAATGTTATGAAAGGTGAAAATATTTTATATTTGTCTATGAAAAAGATGTGGGTGTTTAATGAGGCTATGAGGAATGAACAAATAACCATTGAATCGAATGGAGGCGGACAATCAGTCCGTTCCTTGATTCATGAAAGAAGGAGGATTTCCATGAACAGCAATTTCAACAAGACAGCATTATATCCTTGGGCCTTGGCTCTAGCTCTTGCAGGGTTAATCGCGCTTCCCTTGTCTGGCAACGGAGGTTTAATGGGTCAGCCCGGACCCGAAGTGGAGGATGAGGTGGATTGGGCCCTGGCCAAGGAGGAGACGGAGGAAGAGGAGGTCGATTGGACTTTGGCCAAGGAAAAGACGGAGGAAGAGGAGGTCGACTGGACTCTCGCATAAGGCGTGCCAGAGTGGGAGGGCTGATTGGCGTTCCGGCCCTCTCCGCTCTTCCTCATTTTACAGGTTGTGAAGTAACTTTTTTCACCTGTCACTTACAATTATAAGGAGAGGTTCCCATGAAAACCGTTAATTTAGCCAGTCGTATCGGAGGGCTGGTCAAATCATTCCCAGTGTCAGGCCAGCCAAAATCCCAATTGTGCATTCTCATGATTATATTAATGGTGATGGCAAGTGGGTGTAGTAGCACTCAACCTCGTCTTCAGAAATATTTTGAACCTGAGCCCGAATCATCCTCAGTCCTTCAGGATAAGTTGTCGGCTAACTCCAGTAATCGCCTTCCAATGGGTATGGTCCTTCTCCTGAGTGAGAGCCATTCCCCTTCGTCCCCTTCCGTTAGTGAAGATAGTTGGGCTCAGTTCACCGCCCAAGCCAAACACAAGATTCAGGGCCACATTCCCGTCACCGTGCAGGAAGTTTTGTATTTGAATGAAGGTCCTGTTGGAGGAAAATCCGACTTTCTCAGAGAGCTGAGAGAGCATGCCAAGACCGATATGGTGTTGGTGGTCGCTCCCTCCAATAGAGAGGTTGAGGGACCTGCCCAATTTGACCTGCTTCCGGAAGTCAGTAGGATTAACGGGTCTGAGATCGATCATTACTCAACAGTAGAGCTTGGCCTTCTGGACCTAAATTCCGGGAAATTGTTACTCCAGGCAGAGGGAAACTCCTTTGCCACACTGGAACAGCTTGATGTTCCACTCGCGTCCAATCGGTATCCCAGAGTGAGAGGATCTGGTCGGACAAGCTCAATCTATCCGGCAGAAGGCAAGGCGCTTGAGACCCTCAGGATGGTGGCAATAGATGAGGCTCTTGACCAGGCAGTCATGAAGTTCACGGGAAAGTGGAGAGAAGGCCAAAAAAGCCAAATCTCATACGCGTCGCCTTCACCGGGTGTGGAATCCTGAGCTGCGCAAGCTTGAATCGAACGGTTCATCCCGCCATGGGGGAAACTATCCCATGGCGGGGACGTATGTTACAAAACAATCAGTCACTTTGATTCCATTCGGTCAATTTTTCAAGGTGGACTCTAGCATGAATCGATTTGCGGGACTGAGTGAACACCTTAACCGGGAGGAAATTCAATGCATGCACTTGCTTATGTGCTGACGGGAATGTTGGGTGGGATGGCCATGCTAAGCTTCTTCCATGAAGCAGATCCCAAATCGCCCCTGGTACCCACCGTCAGTTATGCGAGGGCAGCTCCTGAAACGGACGATTCGAAGCCGTGGACGGGCGAAGATTTAATGGAAATGGCCAGTATTTATGATCAATAAGCCGATGAACTGCAGAGCGAGGCTGTTCAACTGGAACAACGAGCCACTTCTCTTATGCTGAAGCCTCATC
>Ga0224510_10001325_pt1 | contig 16599 bp, 13 predicted proteins | sample SF_May12_sed_USG_FD_170161 | JGI IMG/M metagenome (GOLD analysis project Ga0224510, IMG submission 170161) | Sediment microbial communities from San Francisco Bay, California, United States - SF_May12_sed_USGS_4_1 | ecosystem: Environmental > Aquatic > Marine > Sediment | place: USA: California... | reverse complement strand
GTACGCACCGCGAATCACCACCATCAAGATCCCCGTCGACAAGATCCGTGACGTCATCGGCTCGGGCGGCAAGGTGATCCGCCAGATCGTGGCCGAGACCGGCACACAGATCAACGTCGAGGACGACGGCACGATCCAGATCGCCGCCACCTCCAACGAGGCGGCGCAGAAGGCGATCGCCTGGATCGAGGGACTGACGCGCGACGTCGAGGTCGGCAAGGAGTACCTCGGCAAGGTGACCCGGATCATGAACTTCGGGGCCTTCGTCGAGATCCTTCCCGGCAAAGAGGGCCTGGTCCACATCAGCCAGCTCGCCGATGTCCGGGTGGCTCGCGTCGAGGACGTGGTCAGCATTGGCGACGAGCTGATGGTGGTTGTCACCGAGGTGGACCGCATGGGCCGAGTCAACCTGAGCCGCCGCGCGGCGATGGAGCGGCACATGGCCAAGACGGGCGCGGACCAGTCCTAGCAACCGATGGCGACGCCGCCAGCGTGGCGGCGTCGCAACTGAAGAGCAGGGAGGGTCGCCAGCCGGATGGGCGCGGAGGCGCTGGCCCAGATCGCCGCCGAGATCGGCGGATGCACCCGATGCCCGCTGCACGCGGGTCGCGGCCGCACGGTCCCCGGCGAAGGGAATCCACTGAGTGACGTTCTGCTGGTCGGGGAGGGTCCCGGCGCCCGCGAGGATGCGACCGGCCGGCCGTTCGTCGGTCCCGCAGGCCAACTGCTCGACGAGCTGCTTCGATCAATCGGCTGGGCGCGCGAGGACGTCTTCATCGCCAACGTGGTGAAGTGCCGACCGCCGGGCAACCGAGATCCCGAACCGGATGAGATCGCCACCTGCAGCCGATACCTCGACCGCCAGGAGGAGGCGCTTGATCCGGTTGTCATCGTGACGCTCGGCCGGCACTCGCTGCGTCGCTACCTGCCCGACGCACGCATCGGGCAGCTCCACGGAGCGCTGCGGCGATCCGGCGGTCGGTTCATCTTCCCGATGTACCATCCAGCTGCGGCGCTGCACCAGTCGTCTCTGCGCGAAACCCTGTTCACCGACATGCGGGGACTGCCGGCCGCGCTGCTGGCCGCGCGCGAGGCCCTCGAGGCCGAGCGGGTGACATCGGTCCCGCAACGTAATCCCGAACCGGCGCCCGTCGAGCCGGCGACATCGGCCGATGAGGCCGAACAACTACCCCTCTTTTAGGAGCACCATGTCAGACACACTGCGCATCATTCCGCTCGGCGGCGTGGGCGAGGTTGGCAAGAACATCACCGTCATCGAGGTCGCCGGGCAGATCCTCGTGGTCGACTGCGGCCTTGCATTCCCGGATCCGGACATGCTCGGGATCGACCTGGTCATCCCCGATGCCACGTACCTTGAGCAGAACCGCGACCGCGTTCAGGCGATCCTGCTGACCCACGGACACGAGGATCACACCGGCGCGCTGCCGTACGTCCTGCCCAAGATCCCGGGCACCCCGATCTACACCAGCCGGCTGACCGCCGGCCTGGTGACCGGCAAGCTCAAGGAGCACAAGCTGCTCGGGCAGACTCGCCTCGAGGTGGTGGAGCCGGGGGTTGAATTCCGAATCGGCGCCTTCGCGATCACCCCGTTCCGGGTCAATCACTCCATCCCCGACGGCCTCGGATACGCGATCACCACGCCGCTCGGCACCGTCGTGCACACCGGCGACTTCAAGTTCGACCACACGCCCCCTGATGGCCGGCGTGCCGACCTCGGCCTGATCGCCGAGATCGGCAACCGGGGCGTTGAGTTCCTTCTCTCCGATTCGACGCGGGCCGAGCGCGACGGTTACACGCTCTCCGAGACGACCGTCGGCGACTCGCTGCACCAGCTCATCGGTGAAGCGACCGGGCGCGTCATCGTTGCCACGTTCGCGAGCAATATCGGGCGTGTCCAGCAGGTGATCGACGCCACCTGGGCGAATGGACGGAAGATGGTCGCGCTCGGACGCAGCATGGAGCAGAACATCGCCATCGCGCTGGAGTTGGGGTACCTCGACTCGCGCGACGGGACGCTTCTGAAGAAGGACTCGCTGAACCGGCTGTCAAAGGACCAGCTGGTGGTGATGACCACCGGTTCACAGGGCGAGCCGATGTCCGGCCTGACCCGGATGAGCAACCGTGATCACCGCAACATCACCATCGAGCCGGGCGACACCGTGATCGTCTCCGCCTCGCCCATCCCGGGCAACGAGGAGGCCGTCGCGCGCACCATCGACAACCTCTTCAAGGAGGGTGCGATGGTCCACTACGAGCCGATGGTCCACTGCCACGTGTCAGGCCACGGCTCGCGCGAGGAGCTGAAGCTGATGCTCGGCCTGGTGAAGCCGCGACACTTCATCCCGATCCACGGTGAGTATCGGATGCTCGTGCAGCACGCGCTGCTTGCCGAAGGAGCGGGCGTGCCGGCGGACGGCATCTTTGTGCTGGCCAACGGCCAGGTGGTCGAGTTCGACGGGACGCGCGCCCGGCTCGCCGGGAGCGTTCCGGCGGGGGCGGTTCTGGTCGATGGCATGGCCGCGGTGGACGGCATCGATGGCGTCATCCTGCGGGACCGTCGGATGCTCGCCTCTGACGGGGTGGTGATGGTCGCTCTCACCGTCGATCGCTCGACCGGTCAGCCGGTGACACGGCCTGATCTGGTGAGCCGCGGGTTCCTGCAGGATCCGGACGACCCGATGATGGCCGCAGCGGCCGACCACCTGGTGGCCGCCCTCAGCCAGCCGCAGCACGACGCGCATGGGGCCGAACTGGGCTACCTGAAATCCAAGATCCACGACACGCTGTCGAGATTCTTCTTCGAGAAGACCAAGCGCCGGCCGATGATCCTGCCGATCGTGATGGAGGTCTAGGGCCGGGGTGTCGAGCCGACGATCAAGCGGATCCCGACGCCGGACATCGCGCCGCCGGCGCGCGGCGACCACCTTCCGCATCAGTGGGCGCGTGGCGCGCGAATTGCTCGCCCTGGTTCTCCTGCTGGCGGCGATCGTGAGCACGATTGCCCTGTTTGCGCCCGAGGCGGGGATGATCGTCGAGCCCTGGCACGACGTCCTCACCTACCTGCTGGGGTGGGGGATCGCCTTCGCCCCGATCCTGCTTGCCGGCTTTGCGTTCATGCTCTGGCTCAAGACGATGCCATCGGAGCGCTGGATGGCCGCCAGTGGCGCCGCGGTCATGGCAGCCTCGCTGCTCGGCATGTTCCACCTGGTCGGGGGCGACGGGAATGCCGGCGTGGACCGTGGCGACGGTGGGGGAGCGATCGGATACGCGGTGAGTGCCGCACTCAATGGCGCGATCGGGACGGCCGGCGCATGGGCCGTGCTGGGGCTCGGCCTGCTGGTGGGCCTCCTCCTCTACTTCAACATGACGGTCGGCGACCTGGCAGCCGCCTGGCTGAGTCGTCGCGACGAGCGGGCCGAGTTGGCGGAGCGCGAGGCCCGCAGAGCGCCCGAACGCTCCGCACGACCGGAGAAGGTTGTGCCGGCCGCGACCGCTGGGCCGCGTGGCGTAATCGACCGGGTCCGCACGGCGCTCGGTGGAGCCAGCGATGACGAACAGCCGCTCATCCTGCGGAGATCCCGCCCCAACGAAGGCGTTTCCGCCGTGCCGGTGCGCCCGCGCGATTCCGGTACGGGGATCGTTCCCGAGGAGATGGCAGCACCGGCCGAGGCGCTGACCGCCGAGGAGCTGGAGACCGGCGAATCGGCGCACCTTGCGGAGGTGGAGGAGCACGAGGTCATCGACGCGGCCCTCGAGCCTGCGAGTCGCAGTTGGGAGCTTCCGGAGTTGGGCATGCTCGACGATGGACCCCAGGGCAGCGCCGGACAGCTCGATCTGACGGCCAAGGGACAGCGCATTCGGGACACGCTCGCCCACTTCGGCATCGGCGTGAAGGTGGCGCGGATCCAGGAGGGTCCGGTCGTCACCCAATATGCGCTCGACGTCGAGCCGGGGATCAAGCTCTCACGGATCGAGGGGCTCGCCGACAACCTGGCGCTTGACCTGAAGGCCCGCAGTATCAGGATCCAGGCGCCGATACCGGGCGAGGCCTACGTCGGAATCGAGATTCCCAATACCGCGTTCGACCTGGTCACCCTCAAGGAGGTGCTTGCGTCGAGCAACTTCGAGGAGGCCGCGGAACGGAGCAAGCTGGCCTTCGGGCTCGGTCAGGACGTCGCCGGCCAGCCGTTCAGCGCGGACCTGGCGCGCATGCCGCACGTGCTCATTGCCGGCGCAACCGGCTCGGGCAAGAGCGTCTGCGTGAACGCGATCGTCTGTTCGCTGCTGATGCGCGCCTCGCCGACCGAGGTGAAGCTGATCCTGATCGACCCCAAGCGCGTCGAGATGGCCCAATACAAGGGAATCCCGCATCTGCTCTGCGAGGTGATCGTTGACAACGACAAGGCGGTCAACGCCCTCAAGTGGACGGTCGGCACCATGGAGAGCCGGTACCACGAGTTCGCGCAGCGCGGAGTACGCAACGTCGCCGGGTATAACGAGGCCCTGCGGCCGGGCGAGCCGCGCATGCCCTACATCGTGGTGGTCATCGATGAGCTCGCAGACCTGATGATGGTCAGCGCCTACGAGGTGGAGGCCACCATCACCCGCATCGCGCAGCTCGCCCGGGCAACCGGCATCCACCTCGTGGTGGCAACGCAGCGGCCCTCGGTCCAGGTGATCACCGGCCTGATCAAGGCGAACATCCCGTCGCGGATCGCGTTCGCCATGACCAGCGGCGTGGACTCCCGCACGATCCTGGATGCCGTCGGCGCCGAGGACCTGCTCGGGCGCGGCGACATGCTCTACCAGCCGATCGACGCGCCGCGCGCCGTGCGCCTCCAGGGCGTGCTGGTGACCGATACTGAGATCGAGACGCTGGCGCGGCACTGGCGAGCCCAGGGTGGTCCCCGGTACCGTCCGGAGATCACCGCCCCGAAGCGTGACGGCAAGGCAGGCGGCCGGCCCGGTGAGGAGGGTGACGACACAGACCCCCTCTACTCCCAGGCGAAAGACATCGTCCGGCGCTCCGACAAGGCATCGGCCTCGCTGCTCCAGCGCCGGCTGCGTGTCGGGTATGCGCGGGCCGCGCGCATTCTCGACCAGATGGAGGACCGTGGCATCGTTGGGCCTGCCGATGGAAGCCGCTTCCGCGAGGTCCTGATCACGCCGGACGGTTGGGGAGGCGAGGTAGCTCCGGACGAGGACGACGAGTGACCTCTCGTGAACCGACCAGGCTCGGGGAGGTGCTCCGCGCCGCCCGAGAGGCGCGCTTCGTCGACCTGCCACGGGTCGAGCGCGACACCAAGATCCGGGTCCGTTACCTCGTCGCCCTGGAGAACGGCGACTATCGAGAGTTGCCCGGAGCGGTGTACACCCGAGGGTTCCTGCGCAACTACGGGATCTACCTTGGTCTTGACCCCGAATACCTGATCGACCTGTACCGCCTGGAGGTGGGCACGCCCACCGAACGGCGTGCCGCCCCCACCGCCCCCCAACCGGTCAGCCAGCGGCAGGGGCGCCCCCTGGTGATCAGCTCCGGTGCGGTCGCGGCCGTCATCCTGACCGTGATGGTGGGGCTGTTCGTCATCTACCTGGCCGGAGAGTTCATCACCTTCGCCCGAACGCCGGAGTTGCGCATCACCGACCCCGCCACCGACGTGACGGCGTTCACCGGAAGCGCGTACACGATTCGCGGCGTGACCGAGCCCGACTCGACGGTCACCGTGGACGGCCTCCGTGAAAATCCGACCGTCACCGCCGCCTCCGACGGGTCCTTCGAGATCACCATCGGGCTCGTCCCGGGCGCAAACGTCATCACGCTGGTCGCGAGTGATCCGCTGACCGGGCGCGACAGCGCCGAGGTGCGGCGCTCGATCACGGTGGTCGGTGTCGATCCCAGCACCGAGCCGGCGGGTGCCGTCGTGATCTCTGAGCCCGCCGAAGGCGCGTCGGTACTGCCCGGAGCCGTGGAGGTGAGCGGACGCGCGGCGGCCGCCGGCATCGCATTGCGCGTCAGCGCAACCTTCGTCGACCCGGCTCCGGCAACATTCAGCATCGTCGCACTGAGCGGCATCGGTGTGCCGCTGCCCAGCGATCCACCGATTGCACCGGGGTCACAGGAGCTGGTCGCGGACGCCGTCGGAGCGTGGAGCGCCACCCTGCAACTTGTGCCCGGCACGTGGGACCTGTCGGTCGAAACGGCAGATGCGGCGGCGCCCGCGCAGGTCCGCCGGGTCGTGGTCTCGGCGGGTCCGGGGCTCACCGGCCTGCTCAGTGTCGCCGGCGGCCGCTCGTACCTCGAGATCGACGAGGATGGCAAGCCCAAGGCGACGATCTCCGGGCGCGAGGCCGTGGCCGGCAGCGCGATAGAACTTGCCGCCAAGGGGTCGCTCCGAATCCGGGTCGGTAACGCGGGCGTTGTTGCACTCACCATCAACGGCGTGCCGTTGCCGCCCATGGGAGGCGACGCGGCCGTGGTCGAATGGCTCATCACCGCAATCCCGTGAGCAGATGCGGCGTGCTCCGGTGGCCGGACGTACGAAGATAGCGGAGAGCACCGGGAGGCAACATGGCCGACTCATCATTTGATGTCGTGAGCGACTTCGACCAGCAGGAGCTGGTCAACGCCCTCGACCAGGTTCGTCGCGAGGTGGGTACCCGCTTCGACTTCAAGGGAGCCAGGATCTCGCTCGAGTTGGGCAAGGACGAGATCGTCCTGCTCGCCGATGACGAGTTTCGGGCCGCATCGGTCAAGGATCTGGTGCAGACCAAGGCCGTGCGCCGGGGGCTGTCGCTGAAGATCTTCGACTGGGGCAAGCTGGAGCCTGCCGCCGGCGGCACCGTGCGACAGCGCATCGGCCTGCATCGCGGCCTGACCTCGGAGCAGGCCAAAGAGATCAGCAAGACTGTTCGCGACCGGTTCCCGAAGGTGAAACCGGTCATCCAGGGAGACGCCGTCCGCGTTTCGGGCAAGAGCAAGGACGATCTGCAGGGGGTCATCGGCCACCTGCGCGAGCTCGATTACGCGGTCGCGTTGCAGTTCACGAACTACCGATGAGCGGACCCGATCAGCAAGAGCTGACGGCGATCGCGCGCGAGCTCGGGGCCGCGCTGCGCAAGCGTCGCTGGCGCATGGCCACGGCCGAGTCTTCGACCGGCGGGCTGATCGGCCACGTCATCACCGGCGTTCCCGGCGCCAGCGAGCACTACGCCGGCGGGGTGATCTGCTACTCGAACCAGGCGAAGGAGGTCAGTGCCGGCGTTCCCCACGAGTTGATCGTCCAGTACGGTGCCGTCTCGGCGGAGGTGGCATCGGCCATGGCGGTCGGCGCTGCGGATCGATTTGAGGCTGAACTGGGCGTTAGCGTGACCGGGATCGCCGGACCGGGCGGCGGCAGTGAGCGCAAGCCGGTCGGCACACATTTCGTCGGGATCTCGCTGCGGGGCTATCCGGCGCGTGCGGAGCATCACGTCTTCGGGCACGACCGCGAGGGAAACAAGGCGGCGGCGGCGCTCGCGGCGCTCAGCCAGGCCCGTGACGCGGTGCTCGCCGCAATCGAGAAGGGATAACCCGCCGATGGTGCGGGCCGGCGAACGGATTCACCTGATCGGGGCGGCTGGGTCAGGCGCGGCGGGCGTCGCGCTGCTGCTGCACCACGCCGGGGCGCTGATCGATGGGTGCGACGCCGACACGCCTTCTCCGTACACGCCGCCGCTCGAGGCAGCCGGTATTGTCGTCCTGTCGGGCCACGACCCTGCGCACCTGGCCGGCGTCGTACGCCTGGCGATCAGCCCCGCCCTTCGAGTCCACCCGGATCTGCCCGAGTTGACCGCCGCGATGGATTCGGGGATCCCGGTTGTCCCGTGGCAGGCGCTGCTCGGCGAGTTGATGGCCGCGCCGGGGCGGATCGGTCTGGCGGTGACCGGCACGCACGGCAAGTCGACCACCACCGCGCTGCTGGGCCATCTGCTGATCAGTGCCGGGCTGGACCCGACCGTCGAGGTCGGCGCCTTCATCCCGGCGTGGGGTGCCACGGTCCGGCCGGGCTCCGGAGCGCCATTTGTCGTCGAGGCGGACGAGTTTGGCGACAACTTTCTCCACTACCACCCCGCCGGGGCCGTGGTCACCAACGTGGAGATGGACCACCCCGACTACTTCGCCGATCGAGAGGCCGTGCTCGATTCGATGGAACGCTTCGTGCGCGGAATGGGGGAGGATCCGCGGCTGGGCGGGCGTCTGCTGCTCACGACGGCCGCCGACAGCGGCTCCCAGGCGCTCCTGGAGCGACTTGGGGGCTGGCCGGGGCGCGTGGTGCGATATGGACCCGAAGGCGATGTCGAGGCGCACAGCGTGGCGCTCACCGCCGATGGGACGGAATTCGACCTGTTCGGGGAACGATTCCGCTCACCGCTGGCCGGCGAACACAACGTCCTGAACGCCACGGCAGCGCTCATCCTCGCGCACGAGCTCGGCGTGCCGCCTCCGGTGCTGGTCGCCGGGCTGCGCAGCTTCCCCGGAGCCGGTCGGCGGATGGAGCTGATCACCGATACTGCCGGCGTGATCGTGTACGACGACTATGGGCACCACCCGACCGAGGTACGTGCCACGCTGGCCGCCATGCGCCAGAAAGTGGGGGAGCGCCGCTTGTGGGCCGTGTTCGAGCCTCACATGTACTCACGGACCGCGCTGCTGCTCGACGAGTTCGCCACCGCGTTCACGGCCGCCGACGAGGTCGTCATCGCCGATATCTTTGCTTCGCGCGACAGCGAGGAGGCCATGCGTGCCACGTCGGCCGAGCAACTGGCCGATGCCATCGAGCGCACCTCCGGCGTTCCGACGATCGCCGCCGGTGACGTGGACGCCACGACGGAGTACGTGGCCGAGCACCTGCGCCCCGGCGACGCGGTTCTGGTGATGGGCGCCGGCAAGTCGTATCAGATCGCGCGGGGGGTGGCAGCTGCGCTGGCCAGCGGCGTGCTCGGCGAGTCGCGGAGCCTGACCGAGCGATGAGCGGAGCGCGCTCCATCTTCCTCGGCGCCATCCTGGCGGTGGCCGTCGCGATGCTGGACCAGGGGTTGGTGCGCCTCGTTGAGGCGTCCGGCGCACGGGACCAGCCAGCGGTGGTGCTCGTGCTGCTGCTGTCCGCCTTCCTGGGCCTGTTGACCGCGGTGCTGACGCGCGCGGTGGACCTGCCCGGTGCGATGGCGCCGACCGTGCTCGTGCTGGGATGGATCGTGATCCCGCCGCTGATGGGTCTCATACCCAGCCAGGCGACCGAGATCTTTGCCGGCAGCGCCGAGCTGACGGCCACGCAGGCAACCGCACTGGTGGTATCCGTCCTGTCGGCGACCGTCACCCTTGGGGTCTCCGGCACCAACGACTGACCGTCGTCCCGCGTAGGGCCCACCGTCCTCGGTCGCGGCCAGCCCGTGACGCGTGGCCAAACGATGGCCTTCCCGCACCGCGCCGGATAGGCGGCTCAGTTCGAGGCGCTAGGAGCCGATCGAAGGATCGACCACGCGGCCCAGGAAGAGGACCGCACCGGTCGGAACGTCCCTCAGCAGGAAGAGGAACGGGCGGTCGACGCGGAGCGTGACCGATTCCGGGGATCCACCCGCGCGCATCACCACGGCGGTCGCCGCAGCTGCCTCGGTGCCCTTCTCGTCGACGTCGATGTTCGCCTGGTGCACCACGTCGGAGATGTAGAGAGCTTCGTCGGTGGTGATTCCGGAGAAGTCCGCGCGGTCCGGGTCGAACGCCGTCGGCATGCCGAGAGCGGCCAGGACGTCGGCGAGCATCGCCTTGGTCTCGATCCCGAACTTGGGGAAGCCCAGGATGACGTTGTGCTCGGTCAGCGCCCCCACGATCTCGGCGAGCTGGTCGGCGCCGAGGGTGGCCTCGAACGCGGCGAGATCGTCGGGCACGATGACGGTCATTCCCAACGAGCCGCCGATGTACGGCAGCTCAACCGCCTGCCACCCACCTCCGGCGGAGTAGGGAAGCGTGGTCGTGACGGCCATCATCGGTACCTCGACGGTCGAGCCGTCCGCCAAGGTGAATGTCCTGGCCTTGGTCGCGCTCGCCGGGAACGGAGTCTGCCACGGGGCGTTGAGGTAGATGGCGTTGACGAGCGTCAGCCGCGTGTCCGACGTGACGATGCCGGGCACCAGCAGTTCGGGAATGCGGTGCTCGGTCTGCTCGTCCACCCATCCGTTGATCAGGCGGCGCGCAGCCTCGGTCTCCGTCACGTAGTCGACCAGCCGCAGTCCAGAACCGAACCTGGTGGCAAGCGCCTCGAGGTAGGCGGCCTCCAGTGACATCCCCCGCTGCCCGAACGTCGAGTTCGCGACGCGAAGCGTGACATCGTGATCGTCCCCGCTGTCGTCCCTGAAGGTGCCGCTGCGGCCGGCAAGCGCCTGGTCGAGCGCATTCAGCCATCCGGCGTTCGCGTCGCGGGCGACCTCGTAGAGCACGGCGTCCATCTCCGCGGCGGTCGTGCCGCGGGCCCCGGCGCGCGCCATCGCCAGCGCAAGCGCGATGCTCGCCGGCGAGACGACCAGGTTTCCCTCTTCGGCTGCCAAAACGCGGTAGAGGTCCAGGCCGAAGGTGTTGATCGCGTCGGCCGCCAGCGCCGCGTCCGCCGGCGCTGCGGAGGCGCGCGACAGGTCTGCCCTGGCGAACTCGATGCCCTCAGCGCTTGTGCAGGCGGCCGATATCGTCACGATGAGGGCCAGGACAACGGCAATGCGGCGGTTCATGCAAGCAGGACGCGACGCTGCCCGACCTGGTTCTCTCGAACTAGGCCGAAGGTGACCAACGATGTGAGGGATCGCGCCACGTGTGCGCATCGGCCACCTCCGGGGGGATGAGGACGCAGGTCTCCCGAAGGCCAATATCACCCGCGGTGCGCGCACCGACTAGAGTCGCAGGGCACGACTCGGCGTGATCTTCGGCCTTGTCCGCGGCGATGACGACCCTCGCGCCCGGAGGCGCGGCAGAGGGAGGTCGTTGCGTCCGCAATCATCTATGCTACGATGCCCCCGAACCGAGGAGCCCATGCCAGCCATCACCGTCACCGATACTACGACCCTGCCACGGGTGCCCGCGCCCGACCCGCTGCTGGCGCGCGTTCGCCCGGTGAAGGGCGTGACCACCGCTCCGCGCGGATACGAGGGGGAGGGGTTCCCGGTTCGCCGCGCATTCGCCGGAGCGAACCTGGCCGATCTCGACCCGTTCATCCACCTCGACCAGATGGGCGAGGTGGAGTACGCGCCGGGTGAGCCGAAAGGAACCCCCTGGCATCCGCACCGTGGCTTCGAGACGGTCACCTACATGATCGACGGCACGTTCGAACACGCTGACTCGAACGGGGGTGGGGGAGTGATCACCAACGGCGACACGCAGTGGATGACGGCAGGGGCGGGGATCCTGCACATCGAGAAGCCGCCGGAGGCGCTGGTTGTCAGCGGCGGGCTGTTCCACGGGCTCCAGTTGTGGGTCAACCTGCCGAGCGCTCAGAAGTGGTCGCCGCCGCGCTACCAGGACATCCGCGCCGCCCAGGTCGGGCTGCTCGCCTCCCCCGACGGGGGAGCGCTGATCCGCGTCATCGCCGGCGAGGTGGCCGGCCATGCCGGTCCGGGATCGACCTATACCCCGATGTCGATGATCCATGCCACGCTCAGCCCGGGGGCGCACCTCGACCTGCCCTGGCGAGCCGACTACAACGCCCTCGTCTACGTCCTTGCCGGCCACGGTAACGTTGGAACCGACAGATGGCCGATTCAGACCGGCCAGCTGGCGGTCTTTGGCGAGGGCAACGCCATCAGCATTGCCGCGAGCGCATCCCAGGAGAGCCGCAGCCCGAACCTGGACATGATCATCCTGGGTGGCCGCCCGATTCGCGAGCCGGTGGCCTGGATGGGACCGTTCGTGATGAATACCCGTGAAGAGGTGCTCCAGGCATTCACCGACTACCAGGCTGGCAGGCTCGGCACGATTCCGGCCGCCCATGGCGCGCCGACCACGCTGCAGGAGTCGCCCGGGTCCACAGACCCTGCTCGTTAGGTGACGTCGGGCCCTCGGTCAGCCGCAACACTGACCTTACATCACATAACATCTCTTTGCGGCAGTGACCTGAGAGGACGAACGGGTGGCCGGCATGACCCGATCGGACCTCTGGGCTCCGGCGGCCCCGCGCCGTAGCGTGCCGCCATGCGCACTTCATTTCTATCCGTGGCAACCTGGGCGGCCCTTGCAGGCGGCAGCGGCCTGATGCTCGTTGGATCGCTGATCGCCACCGAGGTGGGCTCCTTGATGGTCGGCTACGGCCTGTTGGTCGTACTCGCCGGCGCCTACCTCGGTGCCGGACTCGCCATCAGGGAGCGGGTGCGGCGTGCGACTGCGGCACGTCGAGAGCCTGCCAGGGGCCAAACGTTGCTCGGCCGACGCGTCTTCTAGAGCTCCATCCCCCGCACCGCGCCGTTCTCGGAGCACGAATAGTACACGCGTTCGATTCGAAGTGCGTGGGTCGCGGTGTCCCTCACTCGCCCGGCGTTGTTGCCGCCATCACCTCGGCAGCGATCGCATCGGGCAGGTGGCCCGACAGGTGGACACCCGCGTCGGTATACCGCTCGGTCACGTCGCCGGCGGTCCTGGCGCGAGCGACCAGTTCGCCTCTGGCCCAGGGCACCACCGCATCGACGGCGATCATCTGTTCGCGAAGCACGGTGGCGATGCACTCGCGAAGCTCGTCAAGGCCCTCGCCGGTCGCCGCGCTCACGAGTACGACGCGCTCAGTTGTCGGTCGTGGAGTCGCGCGCAGGTCCGCGTCGAGCAGGTCGATCTTGTTGAAGACGGTGATGCGGGGCTTGTCCCCCGCCCCCAGCTCGGCCAGGACGGCCTGTACCGCCTCCTGCTGGCCGATGAAGTCGGGGTCCGCGGCGTCCACCACCTCGATCAGCAGGTCGGCGCGCAGGACCTCCTCGAGTGTCGCCCGAAAGGCCTCGACCAGGTCATGCGGCAGCTTGTTGATGAAGCCGACCGTGTCGGTGACGACGATGCGCTGGCCTGATGGCAGCGTGACCTGGCGGCTGGTGGGATCCAGGGTGGCGAACAGGATGTTGGCCACGTAGACGTCCGCGTCGGCGAGGGCGTTGAGGAGGGTGCTCTTGCCCGCGTTGGTGTATCCCACCAGGGCCACCGTGCCCACCTCGGACCGATCGCGCTGCCGCGAGGCGGTGGCTCGTTGGCGTTTCACGTCCTCCAGTTCCGCGCGGACCTTCTTGATCTTCTCGCGGATCAGGCGCCGGTCGGTCTCCAGCTGACTCTCACCGGGTCCGCGGGTGCCGATTCCGCCGCCCGTGCGCGACAGGTGGGTCCACATCTTGGTCAAGCGCGGCAGGTGGTATTCGAGCGAGGCCAGTTCTACCTGCAGGCTCCCCTCTCGGGTCCGCGCGTGCCGGGCGAAGATATCGATGATCAGCGCCGAACGATCGAGCACCTTGCAGTTGAGCAGTTCCTCCAGGCCGCGCTGCTGGTTCGGCGCGAGCTCGTCGTCGACGATCAACAGGTTGAAATCGGTCGCCGCCTTCTCGTCAACCAGGTCGGCGGCGCGGCCCTTCCCGAAGTACCACGCCGGATCGGGATGACGACGCGGCTGCGATGCTCTGCCCACGACCACGGCGCCTGCCGTTTCGGCCAGCGCGGCGAGTTCGGCCAGGCTGCGTTCCACCGGCCAGCGCCCATCTCCAGGCACGTCAAGGCCGATCAGGAAGGCGCGCTCCTCGGGTGCGGTCAGCTCGATCAGGCGCGGGCGCTCAGGCATTGGTCTATGGCATGGTAGCCCAATCCGGAGCGGACTCCGCAATCGCCTAATCCGTGCGTGAACGGTACTTATTCGCTAGGGCGTACCCGACCCTGATCTGCCATACCTATCTGCACCTGACACGCACGAGAAGGATGCTTGACTCTCGACGCTGATCCAAAGGCGCATTCGGGGCGGGCCGGCGCGGCCTCCACGTTCGGCGTTGCCCTGCGGATCGCCGCGACGCTGGTCGCGACCGCGGGACTGAGCATCCTGACCAACGCCGCGCTGGCCGATGCCGTGCCAGGCGCTCTGCTGCGCGGCGGGATCAGCGTGGGTGTCGCCGGGATTCTGCTCGGGGTGGTGACCGCCGCGCTCGTGGTGCGGCCGTTCCTACGCTCACGCGCCGACCTCGAGGTCCGCTACCAGGCCGCCCTCGCCGATGCCCTCGAGGACCAGCTGACCAAGCTTGGCAACCACCGTGCCTTCCAGGAGGAGCTCGATCGGCAGGTGGAGCAGGCGCAGCGATACGACGTCCCGCTCTCCCTGGTGCTGATCGATCTCGACGAATTCAAGTTGATCAACGACCGAAACGGTCATGCCGACGGCGATCGCACACTCGCGGTGTTTGGCCGTCACGTGGCTGGCGCGGTGCGCCGCGTCGACCGAGCCTTCAGGATCGGGGGCGACGAGTTTGCCCTGCTGCTTCCGCACACCGACGCGGATGGAGCGAAGATCGTGGCGCGGCGGCTGCTGGCCACCTCGCTGCAGCCTGCCCTCCGTGATGGACCGACCCTGCCGATCTCGTTCTCGGCCGGGATCTCGTCGATCCCCGCCCTCGCCTGCAACCGCGCGCAGCTTTACTCACAAGCCGACAGCGCCATGTATGCGGCCAAGCGCGGCGGGCGAACCGACGTGCTCATCTTCGACCCGTCTGACTCTGTCAGCGAGACGCCGACCAGCGCTGGATCCGCCATCGTGGAGGTGATCGCTCGCGGTCAGCTGCGCCCGGTCTACCAGCCGGTGGTCGAGTTGATGACGCGTCGTGTCCTCGGCTACGAGGGACTCATCCGCCCATCGGTGCCTGCGCCCTTTATTGATCCTGCGGGCCTGTTCCGTGCCGCTGAGGCGAGCGGGCACGTGGTGGAGCTCGACTTCGCCTGCCTCGAGACCATCGTCGGCGGCGCGGCACAGATCCCCGAAGATGTCTTCCTGAGTGTGAACCTGACGCCGAAGACGGTCGAGGCACCTGAATTCAGCACGGCCGCCCTGCTCAGCATCCTGGCGCGCCACGGATTCCCACCGGAACGGCTCGTGATCGAGCTGACGGAGCACGAGCCGATCACCGACGTGGAGAAGGTCCGGCTCAAGCTGGACACCTGCCGGCGTGCGGGCATGCGCCTGGCGGCCGACGATCTGGGCGCCGGTAACGCCGGCCTGCGCCTGTTGAGCGAGCTGCATTTCGATATCGTCAAGGTTGACCTTGGTCTCGTGCAGCGGTCGGCGCCCGGCGGCCAAGCGAGCGCCGTGGTGGAATCGATTGTTGCGTTCGCGACACGAACCGGGGCGCTCGTCATCGCGGAGGGTGTCGAGTACACCGAACAGGTGGACCAATTGATCGCACTGGGCGTGCCGGCGGCGCAGGGCTTCCTCCTTGGCCGACCGGAGTCGCTTCCGGTCGAGCCGACCGCCGGTGAGGTTGCACCCGCGCGGCTCGATCTGCCGGGGGGCACCGCGGCCGTCGGTCCACCGTCGCGCGGCCCTACGGACATGGCCAGTTGGCGGCAATCGATCGGCCTGCCCGAGCCGGTCTCGGCGGTCCGCCGGTAGGGTCAGCCGGCCGCCACCCCCAACGCCGCCGCCGCGCGGCGCACGAGGTCCGGATCGGCGGCGCTGGCGCTCCCCGCGTCAAACCACTGAATTCGACGGTCTCGTCGGAACCACGTTTCCTGGCGGCGAGCGTATTGGCGAGTGCGACGCACCGTCACGGCGATCGCTTCATCGAGGCTCCACTCCCCCACCAGGAAGCGCGCGGCCTCCGCGTATCCGTGGCCCGTCATGGGGGGCAGGTCCGGCCCGTATCCGGCATCCAGCAGCTGCCTGACCTCCGACAGCAGGCCACCAGCAAACAACGCCGCGGCACGCTTGGCGATGCGATCGTCGAGGACCACTCGCGGCCGGTGCAGGCCGATCTGGACCATTTCGCCCGGCCAGGGCAGCGATTGCGGGCGAGGCGCCGCGCCGCCCGACCATTGGGCTCGCTCCAGGGCGCGCACCACGCGCCGTGGATTGCGAAGATCGGTTGCCGCCGCGGTCACCGGATCAAGGGCGACGAGTCGGGCAGCAAGAGCTGGCAGCCCGTGGTGGACCAACGCGGTGTCGAGGTCGGCGCGAATGGCGGCCGGTGAGGGTGTGGCGCCGAGGTCGTATCCGTCGAGCAGCGCAGCCACGTACAGCCCGCTGCCGCCGACCAGCAGCGGCAGCCGGCCGCGCCCGGCGACCTGGCTGACCGCGTCCCCTGCGGCAATCAGCCAGTCGGCCACGCTGAAGGGCTCGTCCGGGGCCGCCAGGTCGAGCAGGTGGTGCGGTACGGCCATCCGCGCAGCGGCGTCGGGCTTGGCGGTCCCGATATCCATGCCCCGGTAGACCTGGCGAGAGTCCGCAACCAGGATCTCGACGGCGACGGTCTCCGCGACCGCGAGGGCGAGTTCGGTCTTGCCGGTGGCCGTCGATCCGACGATGGCGCCGATCGGCGGGCTGGGTGGTTCTCGGTTGG
>Ga0224510_10001323_pt1 | contig 16617 bp, 17 predicted proteins | sample SF_May12_sed_USG_FD_170161 | JGI IMG/M metagenome (GOLD analysis project Ga0224510, IMG submission 170161) | Sediment microbial communities from San Francisco Bay, California, United States - SF_May12_sed_USGS_4_1 | ecosystem: Environmental > Aquatic > Marine > Sediment | place: USA: California... | reverse complement strand
CTCGTCGACGGATGCGTCGACCGTGACGACCTGGTCGTCGTCGGCCACCCCGTGGAGCTCATCGTCGGCCCCGATGCCCTCGATCGTCTCGAGCACGGTGGTGTCGTACCACTCCTCGTCCTCGGCGCCCTGGAGGTCATCCGCCGTCTCGGGTTCGGCGGGCGCGGACTCCTCGGACTCGGGGCCGTCGGCGCGCACCGAGACATGCTCCTCGCTGGGGGTTTCCCGCGCCCCCGCCGAGGCGGGCTCGTCCCATTCGACGTCCTTGATCGGCGCGAAGAACTTGTCGAGATCCTCGAACAGGTCGTCGCCGTCGCGCTTGTCGTTCGCCACTAGACCTCCATGAGCTCCTGCTCTTTGTGGCTTTGGATCTCGTCGACCTCGGCCACGTGCCGGTCCGTCAGCTTCTGGAGCTCCTTCTCCCCCCGCACGAGGTCATCTTCCGAGATGCCGCCCTCGCGCTCAAGCTTCTCCATGTCTTCCTTCGCATGGCGCCGGACGTTGCGAACCGCGACCCTGCCCTCTTCGGCCCTGGCGTGCACCTGTTTCACGAGCTCCTTGCGCCGTTCCTCTGTCAACGGCGGGAAGGCCAAACGGATCACCTGACCGTCGTTCGACGGGGTGATACCGAGGTCGCTCGACTGGATCGCTTTCTCGATCGCCCCGACCGCGCCCTTGTCGAACGGCTGCACCACGAGGAGGCGCGGTTCCGGCACGTTAATCGACGCCAGTTGATTCAGCGGCACGGGCGTGCCGTAGTACTCGACCGTGACGCGGTTCAACACCGCCGGTGTGGCCCTCCCCGTCCTGATCGCCGAGAGCTCATCCTTGAGGTGAGTGACGGCCTGTTCCATCTTGTGACCGGCATCCTTGAGACTGGAATCGATCGTCATCGGACTCCCTCAGTGGACCAACGTGCCGATCGGATCGCCGTTGACCACACGCCGGATGTTCCCTTCCTCGCGGAGGTTGAAGACGATGATCGGAAGCTTGTTCTCCATGCACAGCGAGATCGCGGTTGCGTCCATGACCTGGTAGCCCTCTTTGAGGACGTCGACGTAGGCGATCTCATCGAATCGCTTCGCCGTTGCGTCGACCTCCGGATCGGCCGTGTAGACGCCGTCCACCTTCGTCCCTTTGAGCAACGCGTCGGCGCTGATCTCGAGGGCACGTTGAGCGGCGCAGGTATCGGTGGAGAAGTAGGGGACGCCGAGCCCCGCGGCGAAGATCACCACGCGCCCTTTCTCGAGGTGTCGCCGGGCGCGCAGGGGCATGAACGGCTCAGCGAGCTGAGTCATGGCGATCGCCGTCTGCACCCGAGTCGTGACGTGGATCTTCTCGAGCGCATCTTGCAGCGCCAGCGCGTTCATGACGGTGGCGAGCATGCCCATGTAGTCGGCGCGATTGCGCTCGATGCCCGGAGCCTGCCGGCCGCGCCAGATGTTGCCCCCGCCGACCACCACCGCCGTCTGGACGCCGAAGTCGAGAACCTCTGCGAGTTGGCGTGCGACCAGGGCTGTCGCGTCGGTATTGATGCCGTACTCGGCGTCGACGGGAGCGAACGCCTCCCCGGAGAGCTTGAGCAGCACGCGCCCGTACTGGGCCCGTGTCGTGCCTCCCTCATCGGCCATGCGCTCCCTTTCCTTCGGCCCGCCTACCGCTTCGCTCCTCGAGGCCGTTGCCGAGCCTTCACCGACGAACCTTACGACGCCCCGTCGGCCTGCGCCTCGTCGTCGCCGGCCTCGCCGAGTTTGAACCGGGCGAAGCGTCGGACCGCGATTCGCTCGCCGACCTTGGCCGACGTCTCGTCGAGCAACTCCTGCACCGTCTTGGAGTCATCCTTCACGTATGGCTGCTCGAGCAGGACGATGTCCTTCAGATAGGCCTTGATCTTGCCCTCGACGATCTTCTCGATCACGTTCTCGGGCTTGCCCGCTTCCTTCGCCTGCACCTCCGCGATATGCCGCTCCTGATCGAGTTCGGCTTGCGGCACCTCGTCGGCGCTGAGGAACCTCGGAGCCGACGGGCTCGCGATGTGAAGGGCGACGTCCTTGACGAGTCGCTTGAAGTCGTCGGTCTTGGCCACGAAGTCGGTCTCACAGTTCACTTCGACAAGCACACCGACCGTGTTGTTGAAGTGCACGTATGCATCGATGAGACCCTGGTTGGCGGATCGCCCTGCCCGCTTGGCCACCGAGGCCAGGCCCTTCTCACGCAGGAACTCCACCGCTCGATCGAAGTCGCCGTCGGACTCGATCAGGGCCTTCTTGCAGTCCATCATGCCCGCGCCGGTGGCGTCTCTAAGTGCCTTGACCTCGGCAGCGGTCGGGGCAGCGCTCATGCCGGCTCCCCGGGGGTCTCGCTCACCGCGGGTGCCTCGGAGCCCTCGGGTTCCGCCTCGCCGGGAGTCTCCGGAGTAGCGGACGCCGCGTCGGGCTCCGCGGTCCCGCTCGGTTCTTCAGCCGGCTCGCCGGCCTGAGGGGCATCGGGCTCGAACACGGTGCTCGCGGCGATCGCCGCAGCATCCTCAGCGGATGGGGTCTCCGATTCCTCGACTCGAGCGGGGGCGGCCGTCGAACGCGGCCCGGCGGGCGCCCGGGGAGCCGAGCGAGCACCGACGCGCTCGACGTCCTCGTCCTTGGCCATGCCGTAGCCCTCGGCGAGAGCGTCCGCCACCACGCGGGTCACGAGGCTCACGGCACGGATCGCGTCGTCGTTGCCCGGGATGGCGTAGTCCACCTCGTCCGGGTCGCAGTTCGTGTCGACGATCGCGATCACCGGGATGCCGAGCTTCCGGGCCTCATTGACCGCGATGTGCTCCTTCTTGGTGTCGATCACGAACACCGCGTCGGGCAGACGCTCGAGGTCCTGGATGCCGCCCAGGTTGCGGGTGAGCTTGTCACGCTCGTGGCGAAGGCGGATCGCTTCCTTCTTCGGCAGGTAGTCGATCGCACCCGTGCGCTCCATCTCATGGAGCTCGCGCAAACGAAGCAGCCGCTTCGAGATCGTGGTGAAGTTGGTCAGCATGCCACCGAGCCAGCGATGGTTCACGTACGGCATGCCGATGCGGGTGGCGTGGTCCTGCACGACTTCCTGGGCCTGCTTCTTCGTGCCGATGAACAACACGATGCCGCGACGACGGCCGAGGCCTTGGACGAACTCATGGGTCTCCTCGAGACCCGCGAGGGACTTCTCGAGGTCGATGATGTAGATGCCGGAACGCTCCCCGTACAGGAATCGCTGCATCTTCGGGTTCCACCGTCGGGTCTGGTGGCCGAAGTGCACGCCTGCCTCGAGCAGCGCCCGCCTGGTGACGACAGGCACGGGTGCCCTCCTTCTGGTTTTCGTTGTCCTCCGCCCGGATCGTTCCGTCGTCGGCCCGCCTTCGTGAGGCGCGGGACCCCGGCGATGCGGTCCCCGGGCGTGTGAGCTCGGCGCAGCTGCGCCGGCGCCGGGAGTCTAGCAGCGGGTTTCCTCGTGCGCCCTCGGGCGCGTCCGGGTCAGCGGCGGCCTCGAGCTCGAGGCTCCGCTCGCCTCCTCGGCGCCGCTTCGGGCACCTCGTCGGCCACTGAGAGGTAGCGGAAGACCAGCGCCGCCTGGACCGCGACGTGGACCAGACCGACGACGAGCACGAGCACCCAGGCACCCACCGTCGGATTGACCCCGAGCTCGGAGCCTGGCTTCCCTGGGGCTACCAACAGCGCGATCGAGGCCACGACGTAGATCGCCGCGAACGTGAGATTGCCGGCTCCCGGCATGCGCGCAGCCCGCACCGACCTGCCCATCGTTTCCGAGAGCCGGCGCGGCCCATCGGCGGCGATCGCCGGAGCGAAGCTGAGTAGGTAGACACCGCCCACGAGAGCCCCCATCTGGATCAAGAGCCCGAATGCAGGGCCGAGAGCCGGTCCAGCGATGCTCGCCACGGTCAGCAGTCCAACCCCAGCCATGTTGACCGCCAGTGTGACGGGCAACACGCGGATGGCGCGGAACAGGGTCCACCTGCCGAGTGGCGTTGACCGCAGGGTCTCCACGATCGTCGCGACGAGCAGCGCCTGCACGATGGCCCGCCACGCGACGAACCCCAAGATCGCGAAGAAGCCCCCTTGGAGACCGAATAGCGCCGTGGACAACGATGCGTCGAAGCTCGTGCCCACCGGAGGCATCGCGAGCGCACTCACGAAGATCGCGAAGGGTCCTTCGAAGCCGAGCGCAAGCGCACCTAGCCACTCGCTCACGACGATCACGACGCTCGCGATCGCCAGCGTCGGCGTGCCGGCCACGACCGCCACACCTCGCGCGAGCGAAGTTCTGATACTCGGCATCGACGTGGACCCCGAAACTCGGGGCGCGAAGATCGCATCGAGCAATCCCTTGCGCGAAGCCGACTCAGGGGTCGAGGGATGACGAACCGGTTGGTGGCCATTTCCCTGCGCCTGGAGTCTCGAGCGCTTGTTCTTGTTCGTCACAACGCTGGATCCTCGTCTTCCCAGGGGTCAGTAACCTGGTCGTCGGCCGCGTCATCCTCGTGGCCTTCGTCATCGGTGAACGCCGGCCCCATGCGCGGAGCGAGCCACCGACCGAACAGGAGGACGACGGCCAGCACGGGCACTGTCGCGATCGCGATCGCGGCCAGCATGCGCCCCGGATCGAGCGTCGTCGGCGAGGACTGCCGCACGAGCGCGACGTCGGGATCATGTTCGATTCCCTCGAGGCCCGAGCCGGTGCTTCCTCGCACCGCCACGAGCACCTCACCGGCAACTGCCAATGACCGCACCGGAACACCATCGGTCAGACCCCGCCAGACGAGCTCTCCCGTGCGGGTGTCGATCGCCGCGAGCTCGCCTTCGAGCGTTGGCACCAGCAGCTTCGCGCCGACGAGCAGCGGCACAGAGCGGAACGCAGGAGCGTTCTGTGCGAAGTCCCATCGTTGCTCGCCCGTCTCGGGGTCGAACGCCCGAGTGTGGCCGATGAGGTCGGTCACCAGCACCGTTCCTTCGCCGACGACTGGGGGCGCAACGACATCGAACGTCGCGTTGAGCCGGCGGCTCCACTCCTGGGAGCCGTCGGTGAGGTCGACCGTGAAGACCGAGGTCTCCGAAAGCCCCGTGAAGATCGCGAACACGCGGCCATCGGAAACCGACACGGCAGACACGACCGCCGCCGGATCGGTGGGCTCATGGCGCCAGCGTTCCTGGCCGGTTGCGGCATCGAGGGCCACGATCACGGGCTGCGTGTCGCGATCGCCCTGGAGACCGACGAGCACCAGTCCGTCGGCGGCGGCGATGGGGGTGAGCAGCGTGCCTCCGAGCTCCTGCTGCCAGATGACGCTCCCCTCGGCAACGTCGACCGCGGTGACGGTGCCGCCGTTCACACCGACGAACGCCGTGCTGGCGTCGACCGTGACCCCGGTTCGGCTGACACCATCGAGCTGCACGGGCGGCCACAGCGCTTCCTGTGTCTCGAGATCGAACGCCGCCAGGTGGGAATCGAACGCGTCGGTTCCCCCGCCTGCGGGAACACTCGGGGAGCCCGACGGTGAGGCATCTGCGGTCGGCGTCGGAGAAGGCGGACCGGCTCCCCAACCCTCCGTGTAGAGGATCGCCGTACGGGGTCCCGAGGAAGCGACCGCCGCAGGCACCGACGGACCCAGGTCTCGAGCAACCTCGAACAGTTCTTCACCCGACGCCACGTCGACCCCGATCACCTGCTCGGGCCCGACGGCCACGGCGACGCCTCCGGCAATCACCGGGGCCGAGAGTCCGTATCGATCGCCCGGTCCCCCGGGTGCGAATGGCGTCCGCCACGCCTGCCCGTAGCCGGGCTCGGGTCCCGTGGCGGTCGCACCGGTCTTGCCGGGTCCACCCTGGAATTGCGTCCACCCGGACGAGCGCTGGGCCATCGCGGCACCGCTGCCGATCACCACGAGCATGCTCGAGGCAACCGCGGCCGTGCGCAGGGCACGGCGCAAGGGGCGGAGGGGCGTCAGGAAGGTGCGCAAGGCCGCGCCATCCTAAACGCCGGACGCCCACCGGGCGCGCCTCAGGCGCCGACCGGCGCGAGACGAAGGAACGCTGTGAGGTCGACCTGCTCGAGATAGTCGAGTGGATCGACGTAGACATCGTTGAGCTTGGCGCCCAGATGCAGGTTCGGGATGAGATCGCCCATGTGCCCCCCACCGGTGCGAGCCACCGGCTGACCTTGTCGCACGAGATCGCCCTTGCGGACCGCGAGCGAGGCGACCCATGAGTAGGTGGACTCGAGACCTCCCCCGTGGTCGATCGTGAGGAACAGTCGCCCGCCCACCGGGCCGGCGAACGCAACACGCCCGTCGGCCGGGGCGACGGCGATGCTCCCCGCCGCCGCGGCGATGTCGATGCCTCGATGCCCTGAGCCGTAGGGCGAAGCCGGCGGATCGAAAGCACGGATCACGGGACCGGCGACCGGCCATGTCCAGGCTCCGCTGCCGGCGGCCCGCGGCATGCCGCTTCCGAAGATCGAAAGGACGATGACCGCAGCGAGTACATGACGAGACCGCATGGGAGCGACGCTACGCTCCTGACGATGTCGGCGCCGTGACGACCATCACGGGACCAATCGAATCGTACGGAAGACTATTCGACCTCGGTGAGCTGGACCCGAAGTCCGCCGACTGCCTTCGTATGGATCTGGCAGACGCGTGATTCGGTGACGCCGAGAATCTCGCCGATCTCGGCGAGCGTGAGCCCCTCGAAGTAGTAGAGCGTGACGACGATCTTCTCCCGCTCCGAGAGGTCGTTGATGGCTGCCGCCAGCATGCCTCTCGTCTCCTGGGATTCGACACCTGACGTCGGATCGGTGCCTCGGTCGGCCAACGTGTCGATCAGCGACACCTGCTCGCCCCGGTCGGCACCCACAGAGACGAGCTCATCCAAGGCGAGCACCGAGACGAACGAGATCTGCGAGACCACGTCGTGGAGCTCTCGTCGCGTGATGCCCAAACGCTCGGCCATCTCCTGCTCGGTCGGCTGGCGTTTGAGCATCGACTCCAGGTCGGTGTGGGCCTTCTCGATCTCTCGCGCCTTGAACCGCACGGAGCGGGGCACCCAGTCCATCGCGCGGAGCTCGTCGATGATCGCGCCCTTGATGCGAGGGATCGCGTAGGTCTCGAACTTGTTGCCGCGACCGGGCTCGAACTTCGTGAGAGCGTCGATCAAGCCGAACATGCCATAGCTGACGAGGTCGGCCTGGTCGACGCTGGCGGGAAGTCCGGTCGCGACTCGACTCGCCACGTACTTCACTAGCGGCGCATAGTGCAGGATCAGCTTCTCGCGAGCGTCATCCTCGCCGGTGCTCTTGAACCTGTGCCACTGCTGCCCAAGCTCGTCATCGACATGCGGCGGGATCGTGACGTTCGGGTCGACGGCGACGGCTTTCGTGGCCGGCTTCGCCTTCCGTTTGGCCGGCGCCTTGGTGGCGGTCTTCTTCGCGGCGGCCACGGTTCAGGCCCTCGGGTGGCTCTGCTCGTACGCCTGGAACAGCCGCGCCCGAGACACGTGCGTATAGCGCTGCGTCGTGGCAACGCTCGCATGACCCAGCAGTTCCTGCACAGCTCGGATGTCGGCTCCCCCTTCCAACAGATGTGTCGCGAACGAGTGCCGCAACGTGTGCGGCGTCACCCGCCGACCCGGCAGCACTGTACCGCCATATCGTTCCACCATCGTACGGATATCCCTCGAGCTGAAGGGTTTCTTCCGCCTGTTGTGGAAGAGTTCGCGGGCGGCGTGGGGGGCCAAGACCGGCCGCCCGTCGCGGAGGTACGCTGCGATCGCGTCGATCGCGTAGTCGGACATCGGCACGTCGCGCTCCTTCGAGCCCTTTCCCATCACGCTCACGCGCCCGCGCTCGAGGTCGACACGGTCGAGCGTGAGGCCGGCGAGTTCTCCCACGCGCAACCCTGAGCCGTACATGAGCTCGAGCGCCGCGACGTCGCGCAGGGCGACGGCCCGCTCGACCGCCGAGGCGAGTGAATCTGCCCCGGCGGTCTTCGGAGCGGCCGCAGGCGCGTCGGCCAGCGCGGCCGCTTCGACGGGCCGCAACACCGTTGGCAGGCGGTTGATCACCTTCGGGCGACCGAGCAGCGATGACGGATCGTCAGACAACCGCCCATCGGCGACGGCCCATCGGTAGAAGGTATGGATCGTGCCGACCTTGCGGGCCACGGACGCGCGCGCGTATCCGAGCGTGTGCAGTTGGGCCAGGAATCGCCGCAGCAGCGGATAGGAGGCCGTCAGGAGCGTCTCGCCCCCACGAACGAGGAACGTGGCGAGCTGAGTCAGGTCGCGCCGGTAAGCCGTGACGGTGTGATGGGAGAGATGGCGCTCGAGCGCCAGGTGGGCAGCGAACGCGTCGATCAGCTCATCTTCGTGCGGGGAAAGCTCGTCGTCGGAGCGCACGTCGCCCTTCCGAGCTCCTCTCGAAGCTCTTGGCCGTCGGATCGGCTCGCGCGGACGTCGAACCGCCGAGCGCAGCCACGTCACTCGTGGAGCTGCGGCTACCTGTGTGTACCAACGCGGAACGCCGGCTGCAAGCTCCTCGCCTTCCGACCCTCAGCGAGTACTGCTCTCGGAAGCCACGACCCGCCGAGCGTAGCGACCGCCCTCGCTGCGGACGAGGCCCTTGAGCTCGAGTGAGAGCAGCACGGTCGTCACAGACGAAAGCGTCAGTCCGGTCTCGGACGCGATCGCGTCGACGAGGCCCGAGCCACCGAGCGCGTCGTAGACCCGCCGCTCATCGGGCTCGAGGGTCGGCGGTGCCTCGACCTGGAGCGCTGCCGAGTACCCGAGGTCGTCGAGCAGATCGTCGACGCCTCGGACCATGGTGGCGCCGTCGCGGATCAGCGCGAGCGGCACCTCGGCGAGCGGACTGTTCACCGGCCCGGGCACCGCGAAGACATCTCGCCCGAGATCGAGCGCATGATCGACGCTGATGGTCGATCCGCTGCCGTGCGCGCCTTCGACGACCACGAGAGCCTTGCCCAATGCTGCCACGAGGCGATTGCGCGCCGGGAACCGGAACGGCTCGGCGAGGACGCCCGGCGCGTACTCGCTGATAACGGCGCCGGCGGCCCCAACCCGGCGGACCAGATCGGCGCTGCCCCTCGGGTAGGGCTGGTCGTGCCCGGAGCCGAGCACGGCGATGCTCGTGCCCTTCGCATGCAAGGCTCCCCGATGCGCCGCGGCGTCGATGCCCCTCGCGGCACCGCTCACGACACACGCCCCCGCTCCTGCGAGGCCGGCCCCGATGCTCATAGCAACCTCGTTGCCCGTGGGCGAGCAGTTGCGGGCCCCGACGACGGAAACCCGATCGGGAAGCTGGGTGAGCGGGCTCCCTGCCACGTACATCGCGACCGGCGGATCGTGCAGGAGATCGAGGAACACCGGCAGATACTCGTCGTCGGCGGGAGTGACGAACCGCGTTCCGAGGGCGGCCGCTCGTCGCTCGATCTCGATCGCATCGAGCGTGCGGGCCCACTCGTGGTCGGCCTCGCTGCCGGCCTCGCCACGGCGGATCGTGGCCAGGCTCGCCTCGGCGGTGCCGTGGGCCCAGGCGAGCTCGTGGAGCTGATACGGCTTGATGCCCCGCAGTGCCGAGAGCACCAGGAGCGCCTCGCGAGCGCCCCCACCCTCGGCGTACCCCTCGGGGAACCCGGGCGGAACATCGAGCGCCCGGCGGGGCAGGGCGGCGCGCCGAGCCGTGCGTCCATCACCCGGCACGAGCGAGGCCTTCCTGCACGATGCCATCGCGATAGGACAGCGCCTCCGCAACGTGGTCGGGACCGACGATGTCGGCATCGGCGAGGTCGGCGATCGTGCGCGCCACTTTGATCGCTCGATCGAACCCCCGTCCTGTGAGCGACAGCTGGTCGACCGCGCCTCCGAGGAGCTGCTCGGCCTCGGACGTGAGCCGCACCAGCCGGCGAGCTGCCGGACCGGGCAAGTGTGCGTTGCACGATGCACCGACCTCAGCCCATCGGACGCGCTGACGATCGCGGGCTGCTTGGACCCGGGCTCGCATCGCCGTCGACGACTCACCGTGTCCGCCACCCATCAATTCCTGCTTCGTGAGCCTGGGCACCCGCAGCCGCAGATCGATGCGATCGAGCAGCGGACCGGAGAGCTTCTGCCGGTACTGATCGATGCGATCGGATCGGCACCGGCAGTGACGTCGAGGGTCGCCCTCGAACCCGCACGGGCACGGGTTCGCCGCGGCGACCAGCGTGAAGCGGGCCGGGAACTCCGCCGACCCGACGGCCCGGGAGACGACGACCCGTCCGTCCTCGAGGGGTTGGCGCAGGCCCTCGATGGCATCGCGGCGGAACTCGGTGAACTCGTCGAGGAACAGCACGCCGTGGTGGGCGAGCGAGACTTCTCCGGGCCGCAGATACGCCGAGCCACCACCGAGGAGGCCCGTGATGGAGATCGAGTGGTGCGGCGATCGGAACGGGCGCGCTCGCAAGACGCCGCGCCCTGCCAGCAGCCCTGCCACGGAGTGGAGCTGCGTGGCCTCGAGCGCCTCGTCTCGAGCCAGGCTCGGCAGGATCGTGGTCATGCGGCGCGCCAGCATCGTCTTGCCTGCCCCGGGCGCACCCACCATCAAGACGTTGTGCCCACCCGCCGCCGCGACCTCGATCGCCCGTCGGGCCTGCAGCTGGCCCCGAACGTCGCTGAAATCCACATCGTTCGAGGGCTCGACGTCGATCGTGACCTCGTCGATCGACGGCGGTTGCCAGCTTCCCCGCAGGAAGCCGACGACGTCGACGAGGGTCGACGCAGCCACGACATGCACGCCTTCGACCTGCGCGGCCTCCAGAGCGTTCACGGCGGGCACGATCACGCCCTCGAGACCAGCGCGAGCCGCAGCGATCGCGACGGAGAGGATGCCCGGGGTCGGCATCAGCTCGCCCTTGAGCGACAGCTCACCCGCCATCGCGTACCGAGTGAGCATCGTGGTGGGCACCTGCGCGGTGGCGGCGAGCACACCTGTCGCGACCGGCAGGTCGAGTCCGGGGCCTTCCTTCCGAAGGGTGCCGGGCGCGAGGTTCACCACGACCCGCCGCAGCGGCCACTCGAGTCGTTGACTCTCGACCGCAGGGCGGATGCGTTCGCTCGCGTCACGCACGGCCGTGCCCGGTAACCCAGTCAACGTGAGCGAGGGCAGGCCCCGGCCGACGTGCACCTCGACGGTGACGAGATGACCACCGACGCCCAGCACCGTCGCGCCGACCACCCGCCCGTACATGCGGACGACGCTAAGGCTCCATCACCTCCAGGTCGGTGACGCAGATCACGGGCCGGCCCGCGTGGCCGATCGCCCTGCTAGCCTCGCCGCCGTGTCAGATCGCTTCGACTGGAGTTCCGAACCCGAGCTGATCGACGTCCGGGATGAAGGACGCTCGCGAGCCGCGCTCGAGGCACTCGGGGAACAGACCTGGCGCGAAGCCCTGGACTGGCTCTACGGCGAGGCGATGCGCCGCCCGATGCATGGCCAGGCGTATCCCGAATCGCGCGCCTCCTTCTTCGGAGCCGCGAACCGCCCCGCGCCCGCTCCGATCTCACCGACCCGGTGGAGCGAGGTGCTCGAGGAGTTCCGAGAACGCGTGGCGCCCGCGACCTTCAACGCTCAGCATCCAGGATCGTTCAGCTACTTCACTCCTCCCCCTCTGCCCAGCTCGATCGCCGGCGAGGTGCTCGCGCAGTGGATCCACCAAGGGGTCGATGTCTGGCATGCCGGACCCATCGGCGCGTTCGTCGAAGAGGAAGTCGCATCCTGGCTGAGGGACCTCGTGGGCTTCGGCCCCGACGGTTGGAGCGTGCTCACGAGCGGTGGCGTGATGGCCAACGTCATGGCGATGACGATGGCTCGCGACATCTGGCTCGCCAAGCTGCGCGGCCTCCCCGGTCCGCCTCGCGGTGCGGCGCTCGAGGGTGTGCGCGTCTATGCGAGCGATCAGACCCACTTCTCGATCGCGCGCGCGCTCGGCGTGCTCGGATTCCCCGACGACACGCTGGTCGTGATCGAAAGCGACGAGCAGTTCCGATTGCAGGGCCCACCCGTGGCGGAAGCGATCGAGCGAGACCGTGGCGCCGGCCTCACACCCCTCGCGATCGCGGCGGTCGTAGGGTCGACGAATACGGGCTCGGTCGACGACACACCCGGTCTCGCCGACGTCGCGGAACGTGAAGACGTCTGGCTGCATGTGGATGCGGCCTACGGGGGCGCCGCTCGGCTCTCACGGCGTGACGCCCATCGGGTCCCGGGCCTCGAGCGGGCCGACAGCGTGACCGTGGACCCGCACAAGTGGTTCTTCCAGGCCTATGACATCGGCGCGCTCGTCGTGCGCCGCCGGGAAGACCTGCTCTCGACGTTCCATCGAGCGCCCGAGTACTACGCGTCGAATCGCCCCGAGGACGAGCCGCTGAACTGGTACCAGTACTCGATCGAGGGCACTCGGCGGTTCCGCGCTCTGAAGCTCTGGATGAGCTGGAAGCAGCTCGGCACCGCCGGCCTCGGCGCGCTGATCGAGCAGAACGACGATCTCGCCGCCTACCTGGCTGCCCGGTGCGAAGCCGAGCCCGACTTCGAGTCAGTGCCCGCCGTGCCCGAGCTGAGCGTGGTGTGCTTCCGACATCTGCCAGCCGACCGCGAGGGGTGGTCGGCCGGCATGCTCGACGAGTACCAAGTGCGACTGCAGCGAGCGCTCGAGATCAGCGGAGAGGCGTGGGTGAGCGTGACGACCCTTCGAGGACGGCGGTTCTTGCGGGCCGGAGTGGTCAACTACCTGTCGACCGAGGCTGACATCGACCGTCTGCTCGCGGCCCTGCGCCGCCTCTCGAGCGACGTGCTCGCCGACCTCGACCTGGGATGACCACCGGCCAAGGCGAAGGCTATCCTTAGCCCGATCTCCGGCGGCGGCGGGCGGGCGCCTGATCGGCCCGACCGACCACCGACGACTGCAGCGCGAGGACGTCGACGCCGCGAACCTCACGGCCCTCGAGCCGGTGACGGAGCTCGGAGTTGTCCCACGATCGCTGTCGTGGACGTGGCTCCTCGGGTTCGGATGCTCGGAAACTCATGTCGCGGGATGATAGGGCCGCTCGGGTGATGCGCGCCACGGTCGAACGGGCACGATCTGTCGGCCGGAGGGACCGACCACTACGCCGTTGGGCCTAGCTCGTGGATCGGTGCGCGATCTCAGAAGGCCTCCTCGAAGAGCTCGACCTGCAATGAGCCCGGATGACCCGGCCCCGTGGCGGTCGTCACGCTCGCGACGTCGAATCGGACGGATGTCTGGGTGGCTTCGTGGGTGAGCAGGTAGACCTCGGCGAGCGCCCGCAGCTTCCGCTGCTTCCGGGCATCGACGGCCTCGAACCCCCCGCCGTGTCGCGACCCACGCCGCGTCTTCACCTCGCAGAACACCAGGACCTGTCCGCGCTTGAGCACCAGGTCGATCTCACCGATGCTGCACCGCCAGTTGCGCGCCACCAGTGCGAACCCGCGCCGCCGATAGAGCTCGAGCGCGGCACGCTCACCCCTGGCGCAGAGTTCGGAACGGGTCTCGGACATCGCCCGACGCTACGCGCGAGGTCTGACACCGACGCCGGCCCTGCAGCCCCGGCGGCCGCGCAGAGCTACGTCGTTGTCGGCGTATCAGGGATCGTGGTGGGCTCGTCTCGTTTCGCCAGCTCCTCGACGTTCACGTCGCGCCGGGTCATGACCCGAACGCTCGCCACGAAGCGAGCCGGCCGGAACATGTCCCAGACCCAGGCATCGTTGAGCTCAACCTGCACCCACCCTTCGTCGAGGGCCGTGAGCTGCACCTGGTTCGCCAAGTAGAAGCGTCGTTCGGTTTCGATGACGTAGGTGAACATGGGAAGCACATCTCGGTACTCCCGATAGAGCTCGAGCTCACGTTCCTCTTCGAACCGCTCGATGTCGTCGTCGCTCATCATCGTCCAAGCTTCTCATGCCCGGGCACCAGCCTCGCGCCGCCCTCGTAGGCCTCCGCCGGTGTGGACCAGGGCTCCTGATCGACGAAGAGCGACGGCTGCGCACACGGGGCGAACGACATGCGGTGCACCGGAGTCGGCCCGTGGCGATCCAGCGCGTCGAGGTGCTCGGGCGTGCCGTATCCCTTGTTGTGATCGAACCCGAAGGCCGGGTATCGCTTGTGAAGGCGTCGCATGATGCGATCCCTGGTCACCTTGGCGATGATCGAGGCCGCCGCAACGCTGGCGCTCACCGCATCACCCTTCTTCACCCCGATCGACGGGCAAGGGATCCGTGGCACCGGGAACCCGTCGGTGAGCACGTAGTCGGGCTCCAGCGCCTTGGCCGCCCGCCGCAGCAGCGCGATGTTGGACCGATGCAGCCCTCTCGCGTCGATCGCGGCGGGCTGGGCCTTGCACGCCGTCCACGTGGCCGATCCCACGATGCGTGAGTAGGCCGCCTCGCGCTGAGGTTCACTCAAGACCTTCGAGTCGTTGATGCCCTCGAGGTCGAAGCCGGCCGGGAGGATCACTGCGGCTGCCACGAGAGGTCCGGCGAGTGCACCGCGACCAGCCTCATCGGCGCCCGCCACCCTCTCGAACCCCTGGGCCGCAAGCATGCGCTCGAACCGATCCATCGTCATCGCACGACCCCGATCCGCTGAGGGGGCCAGAGCCGAAGGATCGTCACACCGATCACCTTGTCCACCGGCACCAGCCCCGTGCAGTCCGGAGGCTGGCACCTCGAATCGCCCGAGTTCCCGCGGTTGTCACCGAGTACGAACAGCATGCCATCCGGCACGGCCGTCGGTGGGAACGCGTCCGTCGGAACGGGCCGGTTGAGGTAGGGCTCATCGACAGGTTCGCCATCGACGAACAGGGCTCCGGTCCGATCGATCTCGACCGTGTCTCCGGGCAACCCTGCGACCCGCTTCACGAAATCGTCGTGGGGGGGACTGGCAACGCCGAGCGTTTCCCCCAGCCAGTGAAGCGCTCCGCCGAGCACGCCCCTATGGGGCGAGATGCCGTCGGGGCCTTCGAAGACGATCACGTCGCCTCGATCGACGTCGTCCAGGCGAAGGCAGATCCGGCAAACCAGGATGCGATCACCCTCGCGCAAGGTCGGAACCATCGACGACGACGGGATGAAGTAAGCCTGGACCACGAGGAGTTTGATCGCCACGGCGAGCAGGACCGCGATCCCCACGATCGCTGGAAGCTCGCGCCAGCGGCCGCGTGGACGCGGTGGGGGCGGAGGGTCGGTGGGCTCGGCGACGCCGGTGGGCCCATCGGCCACGGATCAGGCCTCGGCCTTCTCCTCGTCGGGCAAGCCGGCCTCGGCCGCGAGCTCGTCGGCGGCGGCCTCGATGTCGGGAGTCTCGGCGTCGTCGGGAGCCTCGGCGTCGTCGGGAGCCTCCAGGAGCATCTCATCGATCGCGTCGACATCTGCTTCTTGCGTCGGGTGGGCACCGGCGGCGGATCGTGCGGCCGCTTCTTCCATCGCGGCGAGCTTCACGTCGTCGATCCGCCGCTCCTTGATGCGGGCCTTCTTGCCCCGGAGATCACGCAGGTAGTACAGCTTGGCGCGGCGCACCTGGCCTCGACTGACGATCTCCAGCTTCGCGATCGAGGGCGAATGGACCGGGAACGTGCGCTCGACGCCGACCCCGAACGAGATCTTCCTCACGGTGAACGTCTCGCGAAGACCACCGTTCTGGCGCCCGATCACGACGCCCTGGAACACCTGGACGCGCTCGCGACTTCCCTCGACCACCCGGACGTGCACTTTGACGGTGTCGCCTGGGCGGAAGTCCGGGATGTCGCTGCGCAAGTACGACTGCTCGATGAGATCGGTCTTGTTCATGGCAACGGCAGACGAGTGTACCAGCGGTCCTCGCGGGATCAGAGACGATCGGACCCCTCACTGCGGCCCGGGGCCCGGGCGGTTCCGCCGGGTCTTCGCCTCGGCTGCAGCACGTCGCCAGCGCTCGATCTCGGCGTGATCGCCGCTGAGGAGCACCTCGGGCACCTTCATGCCCCGGAACTCCCTCGGACGCGTGTACTGGGGGTGGTCGAGTAGCCCGGGTTCGCTGAAGGAGTCCTGCTCGTGTGACTCCTCCCGGCCGATCACGCCCGGCACCAAGCGCGTCACCGCTTCGATCACGACGAGGGCAGGGAGCTCGCCCCCCGCCACCACGTACTCGCCGATCGAAACCTCCTCGGCCGGAAGCCCCTCGACGACCCGTTCGTCGACCCCCTCGTACCGCCCGCAGAGCAGGGTGAGGTGCGGTTCGCCGGCCAACACGCGGACCAGCGCCTGATCGAGCCGGCGTCCGGCAGGCGAGAGCAAGAGGACGCGACCACGGTCGGGATCGAGCGACTCGACGCCGCGGAACCACACGTCGGGCTTCATCACCATTCCGGGTCCCCCGCCGAACGGAGCGTCGTCGACCGTGCGGTGCGGATCGTCGGTCCAATCACGCAGGTCGTGCACGCGGACGTCGAGCAGGCCCGCACCGATCGCCTTCCCGAGCAGGCTGTGCTCGAGCGGACCCTTCACCAGGTCGGGGAATATCGTGAAGACGTCGATGCG
>Ga0224510_10001321_pt1 | contig 16653 bp, 14 predicted proteins | sample SF_May12_sed_USG_FD_170161 | JGI IMG/M metagenome (GOLD analysis project Ga0224510, IMG submission 170161) | Sediment microbial communities from San Francisco Bay, California, United States - SF_May12_sed_USGS_4_1 | ecosystem: Environmental > Aquatic > Marine > Sediment | place: USA: California... | reverse complement strand
AGAGTCAATTGCCCGGTTGCAACGCAGCCCGCCACGTGGGGCAAGGTCAAAGCGCTTTATCGCTAGGCGATGACGTGAACAACACAGCGCGACCCACTTCCGCCACTTTGGGGAGCCACTACTTTCCTCACTTCCTCCTCTCGCCACCGAGCCGGACCCCGGGTTCACCGGCAATTGCCTGTAGCCTGAACCCCCACGTTCTCCGCTCCGGGGAGTCAATTCTTCCGCGCTGTCGCGGAAGGGCTTTCGAGTCCAATACGGGTTTTCCGTCGCCTGATGCCGACTGGCGTTTCAATGGGCAGACCAGATAACTGTCGAGATCCGAGTAAGTTGAGGTACAATGGACTGAGTCTGACAGGCATGAGGTTGTGATCAGTTTGGCGAAGCTTCAACCGAATCGCCCAGGGAATCGCCGGTGCCGCGACGTCGTCGGCCGCTCCGCAACTCGCGGTGGGCCGCGGAGCCCGCGCCCCGGCAAAGGAACCTACGATCCCCTAACGGACCGATGAGCTGGATCACCGTCGTCTGGTCGATGATTACTGCCGTGTGCCTTTCGTTCGCGGCGGTGCACCTGCTGGTCTGGCTGCGCTCCCGCGACGCCCGGACGAACCTGCTTTTCGCCATCAGTGCCGGTGCCGCGGGTGTGCTGACCATACTGGAGCTGGTCGCGTTCCGCGCGGCGACCCCCGCGGCGTATGGCGAGACGCTGCGGTGGATGCATGTCGCGGTGGCGATCGTCGTCATTGCGCTCGTCTGGTTCGTGCGCTCGTATCTCCGGGAAGGCCGCATCTGGCTTGCGTGGACCATCACCGGGCTGCGTGCGCTGGTGCTGGTGCCCAACTTCATCGCGTACCCCAACGCGACCTTCGGCGAGATCACATCCATCGCATCGTTTCGCCTGGTCGGCGAAACTGTCTCGGTTCCCGTGGGGGAGCCGAATCCATGGCGGGTCCTCATTCACGCCAGCGTGCTGCTGCTGTTGATCTACGTGGTGGACGCAGCCGTCCGGGCCTGGCGGCAGGGCGATCGGCGCCGGGGGCTGGCCATTGGCGGAGCGATCGTTGCTGCGGCAATCATGAGCGCAGTGAATTCCCAGTTGATGGTGCGCGGCCTGCTCCCGGGGCCGCTCACGGGCCTCGCCTTCCTGTTGATCGTGATCGCGATGGGATCGGAGTTGAGCCTGGACCTGATCCATGCGCGTGAACTCGCGCGCAGCCTCAGAGAAAGCCAGCAGCGCGTGGAGCTGGCCACCCGTGCGGCTGATCTTGGCCTGTGGGAGTGGGACATCGAACGCGACGAGGTGTGGGCGAACGAAGGCGCGAGAGCGCGGGTTGGCTTCGGCTTGTCAGAGAGAGTGACCTTCGACCGCTACCTTCAACGGGTTCATCACGATGACCGGGAAGCCACGCGTGAGGCGGTGTTGTGTGCGCTCCGGGAAGGCGCCGACTTCAAGGCGGAATACCGGATCTCCGGGCCGGACGGCGGGACGCGGTGGGTCGCCGCCCAGGGTATGGTGCTGCGCGACGCCGGTGGCAAGGCGGTCCGCCTGCGCGGTGTAGCCATGGACGTCACCGCCCGCAAGCGCGACGAAGCGGAGCTGCAGCGGCAACGTGCGGGCCTGGCGCAACTTCAGCGCGCCTCCGCGGTTGGGCAGCTTTCCGTCGTGCTGGCGCACGAGCTCAACCAGCCGCTCGGGGCGATCCTGCGTTACGCCGAGACCGCGGAGCTGTTGCTGCAGAAGGAGGCGCCGGATCTCGAGAAGCTCCGCGCTATCGTTGCCTACATCCGCAGTGACGATCAGCGCGCCGCCGAGGTGATCGACCGGGTGCGGGCGCTGCTGCAACGCCGCAGCCTGCAGTTCGAGACGATCGACCTGCGGGGCCTCATCGCTCAGGTGGCCGGGCTGGTGCAGGCAGAAGTCCAGGCACGCGAGGCGACACTGGATGTCAGTGTACCGGGCGAACTCCCCGAAATCCATGGCGACCGCGTCCACCTGCAGCAGGTGCTGCTGAACCTGCTGCTCAATAGTCTCGAGGCAGTGCAGGGTCTTTCCGAGGAACGGCGAGGACTGACCGTCGAAGCGTGGCAGCGAGGCGACGGGAAGATCGAAGTGGCCGTCCACGACCGCGGCCCGGGGTTCCCGGCCGGGCAGATCTCCAGCTTCTTCGATCCCTTCGTAACGACGAAGGTCGATGGCACAGGCCTGGGCCTTGCGATTTCGAAGACCATCGTCGAAGCTCACGGTGGCCACATCTGGGCGGAGAACGATCCGCATGGCGGCGCGACGGTCCGCTTCACCCTGGAAGCGGCGCACGACAGAGGCACGGCATGAGCCCGGCGCCCCGCTCCCAAGCCACCGTATTCGTGGTCGACGACGACGCGTCGTATGCCAGGAGCCTCGAGGGCATGTTGTGCGCCTCGGGCTACGAGGTGAAGTGCTTTACCTCGGCGGCGGACTTCCTGGCGCGTCGTCCGGCCGGGGCCGCGGGCTGCGTCGTCATGGACCTGCAGATGCCTGGCATGGACGGCATGGCGCTGCAGCAGGCGCTGGCGCAGTCGGGCGATCCCCTGCCCGTTGTCTTTCTGACCGGCCACGGCGACATCCCTACCAGCGTCACCGCGATACGCCGCGGCGCCGAGGACTTCCTGACGAAGACCGCACCGCGCGACCAGCTGCTCGGCGCCATCGAGCGTGCGCTGGCGCGGGACGCGCACGAGCGGCGCGCGCGGGCGCACCGGCGCGGGCTGCAGGCGCGCTTCTCCGGCCTGACCCCGCGCGACCGCGAGGTGCTGGCTCACGTGCTACGTGGTCGATTGAACAAGCAAATCGCCGCCGACCTCGGCATCAGCGAGCGCTCCGTCAAGCGCCACCGGACGAGCCTGATGGCGAAACTCCGCGTCGAGTCGGTAGCCGAGCTCACGCGACTTGCCGTCGAGGCAGGAATCGACACGGGCGACCATCCGGCCGGGAGCAGCTGAGTTCCCGGCTGGTACAGGTCCGGTTGCTCCGAACCGTCCCGAAAGGGACGTGGTCACCCCTTCCCGTCAGTGCTAAGTCTAAGATCAAATCATCCTGCCAAATCATCCTCGAGAACGCTCTGCAAGAACTTCTGCAGAATCCACCGGAGACAGAAATGAAGTCGATTACCAGACGCTCGCGGCTCGCCGGTGCCGCGGCATTGATTTTCGGGCTCCTCGCCACCGGGGCCTGCGGGCCCGTCGCCCAGGAGCCGTGAACAGTGGGACGACGATTTCTGGTCGGCGTCGCCGTCCCGGGCGATGGATGCATGCCGCACCCGCACACTCACCCGGGCTACTTCAAGTAGCCAGTTAAGAGGAGGATACCAATCGTGAAAAGCAGAGTCCTCAACATCGCTCTGGCTGCCATCTGCCTGACAAGTCCTCTGGTCACCCATGCCGAGGACAATCCGCTGGCCAAATACCTGGAAGTCCCCGGCGCAAAGACGACCTTGCCGGTTTCCAGCGCCAAATCGCCTTTCTCACTGGAGTTCGCGCAGGATGCGCAGAAGAGGTTCGAAAACTTCCACTATCAGTTGGGCGGAGATCATGCGCTGTACTACAACCTGCACCTGAGCGAGCTCCTGCACACGGCCACGTCGAAGCCGAACGCGTTGTACAAGCCGCTCGAAAAGGCGCTCGACCCCGAACTGGGTGACAAGGTGTCTTTCACCGTCAACGAAGGTGACCTGACCCTGAACCAGTACGTCGTCCATCCGAATCACAGGGTGCAGGCCGTGGTCATGGTTCACAAGGGGAAGATCGTCTACGAGACCTACCCCGGGATGAACCCGATGGACCAGCACGTCTGGATGTCGCCGGGCAAGTCCACGGTCGGGCTGGTGATCGCCCAGCTGGAGGCGGAGGGCAAGATCGACATGACCAAGGAGGTCGTGGAGTACATGCCCGAGTTCAAAGGCACCAACTGGGACGGCATCAAGATGATTGACGCCGCCAACATGGCTACCGCCCTCCAACTGGAAGAAACGATGGAGGCCATCGTTGATCCCAAGTCGGTCATCGTACGCTTCTTCAGTGCGGAGTTCGGTTCGCCCAACCCCGATACGGGAAAGGTCGATGACTGGCTGGAAATCCTGAAGAACGCGGACAAGATCGAGGGTGAGAAGCCGGGATACAGATTCCGGTACTCCTCGGCGGTGACCCAGATTTTCGTGGTGATCGCTGAGCGAATCGAAAACAAACCCTGGGCGACCATCTTCGAGGAGCGGGTCTGGGGCAACATGACCGCACGCATGTCTATGCAGCATCATCTGACCCCTGACGGAACTTCCGTGGCGCATGGGCTGCTCTCGACGACGGCGGAAGATTTCGCCCGCTTCGGCATGTTGTTTACGCCAAGCTGGAACAAGGCGTCGGTGAAGCCAGTGGTCTCGGCGAAGGTACTGAAGCGACTGCAGACCGCCGGGAGCCCGGAGGCGTTTCAGCGCGGCGCGAAATACAAGGGTCTGGTCGAAGATTTCGGCGAGGCGCCACTCATGAATTCCTACCAGTTCGACGCCGTGTTCGAGGATGGCGCGCTGTGGAAACACGGCAATCTCGGTCAGGGAATCTACATCGATCCGGCCCGCGATTTCGTCGGCGTCTACTTCTCCACCAACGGCTATATCCCGCCTTATGGGCAGGACCGGATGCCGGGCTACCTGAGAAGAGCGGCCAAGTTTTTGGCGGCGAAATGATTCGATCTGAAAAACACACTCAACTATCCACGGAGGCAACTCTAGTGAAAAGGAAAAGCGGTGAACAGGGCTCGGCTCGCACGCAACTTGCGGCTCTAATGCTTGTTGTGGTAACGGCAGTCGCAATGTCCTCACAGGTCGCGGCTGAGACGTACGATGTCGTGATCAACAACGGCCGGGTCATGGACCCCGAAACCCAGTATGACGGAATCGCCAACGTGGGCATCAAGGATGGCAGAATTGCCATTATCACGAACGACAGAATTTCGGGTAGGGAGACCATCGAGGCAAAGGGCCATGTGGTCGCGCCCGGATTCATTGATACCCACTTCCACTGGCAGGCGCCGCTGGGATACAAGATCGGCTTGCGGGACGGCCTGACCAGCAGCATGGACATCGAGGAAGGGTGTGCCGGGACGACGCTCGGCGCCTGGTACGAGGAACGGATCGGCAAGACCGCCGTCAATTTCGGATGTGCCTCCAGCCACGAGCTTGCGCGCGCCATCGTTCTGGACGGCGCCACGAAAGACGATGTGAGCCAGGGGCCATTGAGTGCGTTGAAAACCCGCCAGGCGACGGGCTGGAGTTCAGCGCAGCCGACGCTGGAACAGGGCAACGAGATCCTGCGGATTATCGATAAGGGATTGCAGGACGGCGGAATCGGCATCGGCAGCACCCTGGGGTACATGCGCGATGCCGTGAGCACGCGCGAGATGTACGAGGTGCAGAAGGTCGCCGCCCGTTACGGCCGCCACACGGCCGTGCACACCCGCTTCACGCCCGACAACGCCACATTCGAAAACCTGGGCGCCCAGGAGATCCTTGCCAACGCGCTCGCCCTCGGCGCGCCGGCCACAGTCAACCACTACAACAATCCCGGTTGGGCGCTCGCGCACGAAATGCTTTCCAAGCTGCAGGAACAAGGCTTCAACGTCTGGGGAGAGATCTATCCTTACGCTGCCGGGTCTACAACGCTCAACGCGGTCTTTCTGAAGCCCGAAAACTGGGTAGAGAAACTGGGGCACCGCTACGAGGACACCATGGCCGATGCGGAGACGGGCAAGTTCTACACCCGGGAAACCTACGAAGCGGGTCTGAAGGATAACCCGACCAAGGAAATCATCCTGTACAAGATGCCGCCCGAGGACGCGGTAAGTTGGCTGCAGCTCAAGGGCACGACGATGGCCAGCGACGCCATGGCGGCCGAGCCGGTCTTCGGACCCTGGGAGACGCCCCTCGAGAAGCTGGGCAACATGCATCCGCGCGGTGCCGGAGCGCGCGCCATCAGCGTGCGACTCGCGCGCGAAAACGATATCCCGCTGATGCAGATCATGGCGATGCTCAGCTACAACGCGGCCAAGCACCTCGGTGATACCGGCCTCAAGGCCATGCAGGAGCGGGGCAGGCTGCAGAAGGGCATGATCGCGGACATCGTCGTCTTCCATCCGGAGAAGTTCACCGACAACGCGACCTACCAGAACGGGTCACTGCCCTCGACGGGAATGAAGGCGGTGCTCGTCAACGGCAAGATCGTCCTCGAGGATGACAAGATCAAAGCCGGCGTTTTTCCGGGGCAGCCGATCCGTTTCGAACCGGAAGCGAAGCCGCGATTCGAGCCGGTTTCCGTGGACACCTGGAAGGGAACGTACATGACGGGCACGCCACACCTGGAAGCGGGCGAGTTCGAGTCGCCCAGTGGCGACTAGGATCCAAGGCGAATCGACGTCTCTCCGGCAAGCATCGGTGACGAGCGAATTTGAAAGAAGACAGACCGAAGGAAGGAGTGACCTATGAAATCCTCAAAGAACCTGGCGAGAATCATCACTGCAGCAACATTGGCCTGCGGGCTCCTCACTGCCGCTATCCCGGCCATGGCGCAGACCTACGACGTGGTGATCCTCAACGGGCGCGTCATGGACCCTGAGACGAACTTCGATGCCGTGCGCAATGTCGGCATCAAGGACGGCCGGATCGCTACGGTCACCAAAGACAAGATTGACGGCAAGAAAGTCATTGATGCCAAGGGCCATGTGGTTGCGCCCGGTTTCATCGACCTCCACGCCCACGGCCAGAACATCGGCGATTACCGCATGCAGGCCATGCAGGGCGTGACGACGATGCTGGAGCTGGAGTCCGGGGTCCTGCCGATCGGCGAGTGGTACGACGCGCAGGCCAAGAAGAACCTGCCGATCAACTACGGTGCATCGGCCGCCTGGACCTACGGCCGCATCGCGACGTTCACCGGCACGCCGCCCAAGGCCACCGCCAAGTACTTCCAGGACGTTCAGGGCCGGTCGGACTGGAAGATGGACATCGCCACACCGGAGCAGCAGGCCCAGATCCTGAAGTACGTCGAGCAGGGCCTGGACGAGGGCGCGATCGGGATCGGTATCAATGCCGGCTATGCGCCGGGCTACGGCCGCAAGGAGTACTTCGCGCTGGCCAAGCTGGCCGCCAAGCGCGACGTGGCGACGTTCACCCACTTCCGCTACGCGAGCAACGTGGAGCCGCAGAGCTCGTTCGAGGCTACCCAGGAGCTGATCGCCAATGCGGCGGTCACCGGGGCGCACATGCATATCTGCCACATCAACAGCACGTCGCTGAAGGACATCGACGCGGTGCTGGAAATGGTAGACGACGCCTTTGCAAGAGATATCAACATCACCGTAGGCGCGTACCCCTGGGGCGCCGCCAGCACGGTGATCGGTGCCGCCATGTTCTCCGGTGAGGGGTGGCAGCAGCGCATGGGCTCGACCGCCAGCAGCTTCCAGCTGGGCACGGAACGCATGACCGAGGCGCAGGTTGCCGACTACCAGAAGAACAAGCCCGGCACCTTCATCGTCTGGCATTTCCTCGACGAGAAGAACCCCGCAGACCTCGCCATCCTGGACAAGTCCATCCTTCATCCCAGGATTCTCATCGAGTCCGACGAGATGTTCTGGATGTTCATGGACAAGCACGATGAGGTCGAAAACTACGAAGGCGACGCGTGGCCCCTGCCGGAAGGAGCCTTTTCGCACCCGAGGTCGAACGGCACCTTCGCCAAGATCCTGCGATCGTACGTCCGGGAGCGCAAGCTGATGACCATGCAGGAGGCCCTGCGCAAGATGAGCCTCATGCCGGCCCAGACGCTGGAAGGCTTCGTGCCACAGATGAAGAAGAAGGGCCGTCTGCAGGAAGGGATGGACGCCGACATCGTCGTCTTCGACCCCAAGACCATCAGCGACGTCGGGACCTACGACAAGCCCAACCAGCCTGCAGTCGGCGTGCAGTCGCTGCTCGTCAACGGACAACTCGTCGTCGCAGACGGTGCATTGATTACGGACGCAGGACCGGGTCGCCCGATTCGTCGAGATGCGCGGGCCAAGTAGGACGAAGAGTCCGGTAAACACCATGAAAGCAAACAGCCGGTTCCTATTGTTTGCGTTTGTACTCTTGAGCGTGGAAGCCATGACGCCCATGGCATACGCCCAGCAGCCGCCAGAGGGGACGACGGTCGCTGACACGGCGCGAATCGATCCGCTGCGAAACCAGGCGGTGGATCGGACCGGGGACGACCTGGCCGCACATGCGTTCGAGCGTTCCTGGCCACTGCATGGGGGTCGTGCCCGCATGGCGATCCGGGGATACGTGAAGCTCGACTACGTCCAGGACTTCGACGGGGCCTACGATCGCTTCCAGTTTCCGGTAGCGGGGGTCCGAGTTGCGGACGACGGCCGGGTGGATCAGGCCGGCTACATGAACATGTTCGCCCGCGAGAGCCGGATCAGTTTCGATGTCCGGTCCTTCACGGAGAACGGAACCCCTCTGCAGATCTTCATGGAGGTCGACTTCTGGAACCTGGCCGACACACCGTTCTTTGCCACACCACGTCTTCGGCACGTCTACGGCGTTTTCGGCCGCTTGCTCGCGGGGCGAACGTGGGGCACGCTGACGGACGTCTATTCGCTGGCCACCACCATCGACTTCGCGGCTGGCGATGCCATCGCGGGATCGCGGCGACCCCAGGTTCGTTTTGAGCAGCCGCTCGGCGGCGAGTACAAGACCGCCGTTGCCCTGGAGATGCTCGAGTTTCAGGAAATCGACAACGTCAATGACTTGTCCGGTCAGCCAAGCATGCTCCTTCCGGTTTTGGCTGCCCGGGTTACTCGTGACGTGCACAAGGGGCGAATGATGTTGGGCGGATCGGTGTCGCAGCTCCGCTGGGACGGGTTGGAAACCGGGCCCGATGCCACCGCGGTTGCCTGGGGTGTTCTCTTCAGCGGCCGTGTGGGCATCGGTCCAAGGGATTTCATCCTTTGGAACACGTCGGCGGGCAACGGTTGGGGCAGCAACATCGTCACCGAAATCGGCGCAGGTACCGCGGCAGTGCTCACACCCGCCGGGACGCTGGATCCGATGTTCTCGTGGAACGTTCAGTTCGGGGGTGCTCACTATCTGTCCGAGGTCGTGGCACTCAACGCGTCGGTCGCCTGGGCTTCGGCCGAAGATTCGTCGTTCAAGTCCGGCGAGAGCCTTCAGGAGGGCGGCACGGCCCACGTCAACGTCATCTGGTCGCCCTTCAAGTCGGTGAACACCGGCGTGGAGTACATGCACGCCCTGCGGCGCAACTACGATGGATCGGATGGGACCGCCAACCGGGTGCAAGCCATGGTCAAGTTCATCTTCTGATGAGACCGGTGCGGATTTCGGCTTCTGAATGGTCGGAACACAAGGAAACGTAACAGGAGGAATCGCAATGAACGAAATCGCGAATGCGGCAAAGTCCGCCGGAACCAGTGCCACGGTTTTTGGTGTGATCAGCATTATTGCCGGCATGCTCTGTATGTTGATGCCGGGACTCACCGGCCTTTCCGTGATCACCTTCGTCGGTGTGCTCGTTCTGGTGGGCGGGATCGCTCGGATGATATGGGCGTTCAAGGCCGGCACCTTTGGAAGGGGAATGCTGGTGTTTGCGATCGGCGCCCTCACGCTGCTCTGCGGTATCGTTCTGCTCGCCAACCCGTTGGTAGCGGCAGGGGTCCTGACGGTACTGCTCGCGGCCTACTTCATCGTCGATGGCATCGCAGAGATCAGCATGGGAATGCAGCGGCGCTCCCTGCCGGGTGCGGGATGGCTGATCTTTGGCGGGGTCGTGTCGATCCTGCTCGGCATCATGATGTGGCGCCAGTTTCCGCTCTCGGGGACGTGGGCCATCGGCGTGCTGCTCGGCATCAAGCTCTTCTTTGTCGGTATCCTGATGGTCACGGGGGGGTCTGCCATCCGTTCGATCGCCAAAGCGGCCTGAGCGGCCGTCGCATTCACCGGTATCGTCAAGCCATGTTCACATGGTATCGATGGGACACCGATCGTGACGCGGAACATCCAGAGATCCTGTCCGTCAGGGCAATTCCAAGCCTGCTTTCCTTAGCCCGTCGCCCTGCAATGCGCGCGTCTTACTTCACGAGCGACGCCTCGCAATCGGTTCGATTGCGGGGCATTCATTTCACGCTTCGCGCGGAGCGCTTCAAGGTGCTCGATCGCTACTCGCGCGGCCCTCTTGATTAAAGCGGGGGGCGCCTTTGCTCTCAGCATGACGAACATGCCGAGCACGGAAGCCGCGCTTGTCCCGGTGCGCGACCGGGGCTTTGCGGAAATGAACATCCTGCTGACCCAGGAAATGTGAGGCGGACGGTAACCTTCCAACACGGATACCGGAGCGCGGGAAGGCGGATCAGTCCCCCGTCCGACGTTGCCGGTACGCGGTGGGGCTCATGCCTGTGAGGCGCTTGAACGCGCGGTCGAAGGAGCTGAGTTCGGAGTAGCCGAGCTTCAGGGCGACGGCGCCAATCTCGGTATCGGTCTCCGCGAGCGCCCGGGTCGAGATCTCCACGACGACACTCTCCTTCAACTCGCGAAAAGTCCGCCCGCAAGCCGCCAGACGTCTCTTGAGGGTGCTGCGTGACAAGGCCAGCTGGCGGGCGACACTCTCGAGGCTGGCGTTGCCTTTCTCCAGGTCCTCCAGGATCTGGAGCCGTACGGCCGACTCGAGGGATCTTGGCTGCGCGACGTTTCGCAACAGGGTCTCGGCATGGTCGGTGAGGATACGGAGCAGTCCCTCATCGGTGAAGCTGATACGGCGGTCGAGGATGGTGGTCTCGAACTCGAAGGCCGTGCGCGACGCGTCGAAGCGGACGTCGTCGCCGAAGATCCGACGAAGCTCGGTTGTGTCGACCGGCTCCCCGTGGGTGAACTGCGTCCGCAGGGGATGCCAGCCGTTCTCCAGTTTCTTGCCGATGAAATCCGCGAAGAATCCGAGGGACCACTCGTTGTCGTGGCGTCCGGACGCAGCCGCGCCGCCGTGGACCCGATATTCGAGGGAGCCGATGACGCCATCGCTCCGCAGACGGAGGACGGAGCCGCGGTAGAAGGTCGGGTAGAACTGTTCGGCGATCTGGAGAAACCGGCCGATGGTCGGTGCGTTGGTCAGGAGGTAGCCGTAGGTTCCCAGCATGGCCGGGTCGACGAAGTCCACCATGTGGAGCCCGAAATCTCCGTCTCCACTCAACCGGGCACAGGCGTCGAGGATGGTGTTCACATCTCGGGGCAGGAGTTCGCCCGGGGCTTGGAGCATGTGGCGAATCTCGACCGGGTTCTCGCGGGTGAGCCGGTCCGTGTCGACACCTCCCCGCCGAAACGCCTCCAGCAACCAGATTCCGGGCAGTTCCTGTTTCTCCATGGTGGTCCGAAGTGTCAAGCCATTGAGCCGAAATGTCAAGCAGGCGCCCTGCGGAAATGCCTATATTGTTCCCCAATATCAATCAGATCAGAACCGCGACCTGTTGGAGCGGTCTGCAGGACCATGACCACATGGTCTTCGTGGGAGCCCGTTTTTTCCGCATGTGGGCACTTCCGGGGGATCGCTCCGCGCTGCGGGCGATGAACGAAGAGGAGAACGATTGATGAGTACAGGTACGATCCGGAGCGGTGCACGGTGGGGAATGCTGACGCTGGTAGCCATGCTGGTGTCGTCCGCGAACGCCGTGGCACAGCCGCCGACGAAGATGAAGATGACGACGGACATTCCAGAGTCCATCACCACGCCGGACCGCGTCGAGACGCGCATCGGAACCCTCGAGTTCTTCGATGGGATCCCCACCAAAGAGACGTCCAACCTGGTCTATGACTACCTCGACTTCTCACGGGCGATGGAAACATTCCTGAATGGGATCCCCGCCGCCTCGATTGAAGCACTCCGGCTTGGAGCGGCGTCGCTCGGGCAGAAGAACTCGAACCAGGTCCTCTACTTTGACGAGTTGATGGACAGCAAGGCGCTGTTTCTCACCGGCAACACCAGCACCGTCTACGCCATCCCCATTCTTGATCTCAAGAAGGATGGCCCGACGGTGGTCGAGATCCCGGCCGGGGCCGGCCCGGGAACGGTGAACGACGCCTTCTTCCGCTTTGTGGTGGACATGGGGGCCCCCGGCCCGGACAGGGGCAAGGGTGGCAAGTATCTGATCCTGCCCCCCGACTATGAGGGCGAGCTTGAAGGTCCCATCGGCGGCAAGGCACAGGTCATCGACGGTGAGACCTACTTCGTCGCCAAGTCCACCAGCTATGTGAACTGGATCGGATTGCGTGGATTCCTCGTCGACGGCAAGCCGGATGCCGCCGCCAAGATGTGGAGGGACGGCCTGAAGATCTATCCCCTCGCCATGAAGAACAATCCACCGAAGATGGAGTTCATCAGTGGCTCCGGCAAATCGTTCAATACGGTTCATGCCAACAATTTCGAGTTCTACGAGGAACTCCACAGCGTCATCGAACGTGAACCCGTCGAGATGCTTGACCCGGAGTTGCGCGGACTTTTCGCCTCCATCGGGATCGAGAAGGGCAAACCTTTTTCCCCGGACGCGCGGATGAAGAAGATCATGACCGAAGCGGTGGCAGTGGCCAATGCGACAGCGCGGGCCATCCTCTGGGATGAGCGCAACAAGGACGAATTCCTCTACGAAGGCAGCCACTGGAAAAGGGGCTATGTCGGTGACTCCTATCAATTCCTCAAGGATGAGGGCATGGGCGGGCGCAACCTGGATGCGCGGACCCACTTCTACTACTTCGCGACGGTTAACACGCCGGCGATGGCGATGAAGTTGGTCGGCGCGGGCTCCCAGTACGCCTGGGGCTACCTGGACGCCGATGGCAACCCCCTCGACGGCAGCAAGACCTACAAACTCAACATCCCCAAAGATGCTCCTGCCCTGAAATTCTGGTCGGTGTGCGTCTATGATCCCCAGACCCGATCCATGCTCCAGACGGACCAGACTTTCCCGAGCAAGCAAAGCCAGCGCGACAAGTTGATCACCAACGACGACGGGTCGATCGATCTTTACTTCGGCCCCAGGGCTCCGGCCGGCAAGGAAGCGAACTGGACCCAGACCGTTCCCGGCAAGGGTTGGTTCTGCCTCCTGCGTCTCTACAGCCCCACCGAGGCATGGTTCGACAAGACCTGGCGACCGGGCGAGATCGAGTTGGTGAAGTAATAAGCCTGCTGGCGTCCGCCGTCGCAAGGCGGCGGACGCCGTAGACGCGCCCCGGACTGTGGAGTTCACGGGTATTGTGAGACGTACCGCGTCCAACAAACGGAGAGTTTTCCGCAAATGCACATAGAGTCGCTCATATCCTACTTTGAAAAGCACCTTGCTTTGAATGCGGAAGAAAAGCAGGCAGTCCGAGATAGCTTCTCCGAAAAACGAGTAAAACGTCGGCAGTTTGTCTTGCAACAGGGAGATGTCTGCAAGCTGAACAGCTTTGTGGCTGAGGGATGCTTGCGGATGTACCTGGTGGATGATCGCGGCAAAGAACACAATCTTCAGTTTGCGATCGAGGACTGGTGGATTGGCGACATCGCCAGTTTTCACAGCGAAGAACCCAGCAGGCTTAATATCGAGGCGATCGAAGACTCCGTGATACTTCAGATAAGAAAAGAAGACCAGTTGCGTTTGTTTGTCGACTTTCCGAAGTTCAACCGGATCTTTCGTGTTTTCACAGAGAATGCGCTGGTCAGCTGTCAAAGGCGCGTACTGCAGAACATCGGTTCAACTGCGGAAGAAAGGTATCTCGACTTCGTAGAGCGTTATCCAGATCTTCTCAATCGGATATCAAACGTACAAATAGCGTCGTTCCTTGGCATGACCCCCGAATTCCTCAGCACCATTCGCAAGAGATTGTTGAAGTCTTAAGATAGATTAAGGCATTTTCTTGTGCTGCCTTATGGGCCGCGTTCCTGCCGTCGGACTATCCTTTCGTCGTTGGTCTAACAACAAAGCCACACCTCAGAAAGGACAAGAGACATGAGGACGTTCCAAATTGCACAAGTGATGATCGTTACGGCCGCGCTGTTCCTGGGTGCCACGTTGAGTGTGGCGCAAAGCCGGGCGCAATCGACAGCTCGTACCGCCGGGCGTGCTTTGACGGATTACGCACCCGTGCTGCGGTCAATGCTGGAACGGGCCTGGGGCATCGATCCCAGCAAGGGGGTCACGACTAGACAGGTTGCGGACGGCGTATTCGTGGTTACCGACGGAGTCTGGCAATCGGCTTTCGTGGTTACCGACGGGGGAGTAATCGTTTTCGATGCGCCCGAGTCATACGCCACCAAGATTCCAACGGAGATAGCGGCGGTGACCAGCCAGCCCATCACGACGCTGGTGTATTCCCACGCCCACAACGATCACATCGGCGGTTCCGCGGCTTTCGCCAACGTGCAAGGACTCGAGATCGTCGCGTTGAAGGGCGTTGCCGACTTTCTCGTCGAGAAGAACGATCCAGACCGCTTAGTACCAACTAGGACATTCGATGATCAGTTGGTGCTCGATCAAGGGGGAACGCGCATCGAGCTCCGGGAGGCGAACTACCATTCGGACGAGGGAGACGTCATCGTCTACATACCACGCGCGCGCTTCCTCATGGCGATCGACACGTTGGCACCGGGATACTGCCCCTTCATGGGCTTCGACATCACGTCCAACTTCCACGAGTATCTCCAAATCTTCGACGTTCTGCTTGACTACGACTTCGACGTTTTCGTCGGCGGTCACTTGACTCACATCGGGAACAGAGCCGACGTGGAGACGACCCGCGAGTTCACGAGAGACGTTTATGAAACGGTCAAACGCGTTCACGCGGACACGAACCTCATGGCCGTCTTCACTGCAGCGGGCCAGGAGATTGGCGGCTTCGACAACAAATTCCTCCTCTTTAAGACATTCCTTGACGAGGTGACGGCCAAAGCGACGGAGGAGATCGAGCAGCGCTGGATGGATCGCCTCGCCGGAGTCGACGTGTTCACTGAGGATCACGTCCGCACAGCCCTGCTCTACGTCCGCTGGGAGGACTGATTCGGGCGAGGAAGCGTGTAGTGAAGATTAGATCCAGATGGCAGTCGAGTACCGCGAGTGGATGCGGGCAATAACCGATCTGACAAAGGAGATGGGAACTATGGAAAAGCAACACAAGCAGGCGATCGAGCAACTCCTGGCCGAATACAAGACGTCGCTCAATACTTCGAACGCGGCCCTGGCTCAGAGCCTGTACGCAAGGGACGGGGTTTTCATGCCGACGGGGGCCCCTTCGGCGATCGGCTCCGAAGAAATTCTAAAGTCCTACGAGTTCATCTTTTCGCAGATCCAGTTGAATATCGAATTCTACATCGATGAGATTGTCGTCGACAGAAACGTCGCCTTTGCTACGACGAGTTCCAAAGGCACGACCCTGATTCGCGAGAATGGTCAGACCGTGCCAGAAGAGAATCGAGAGCTGTTCGTCTTTGAGAAAATCGATGGTGCATGGAAGATCGCTCGTTATATGTTCAACAAGACGAAGTAGGAAGGGGCGGCTCTCACATGGATTCTGGCAGCCGAGGCGCTGATCGTCGCGGTTGCCCTTGCTTGGATCACCCTGCGGGTCCGTAACCTGCTGGCGTCCTCGAGCAGTGCGTACAGGCGCCGCGCGTCGCTTCAGCAGGCATTCTTGCGGGGGTGTTCTCCTGCTGACAGGGGGCGCCACGTAGGCTATCATCACACCCGCTTGGGCGGAGATCCGACAAGGATCGAAGCCCCGGAGGCTGAACGGAGCCCGACGGGCTCCGCCCCCAGATTTTTCGCTCATTTCCCGTAATAGACCCGTAATAGAAAGGACCTCCACGCCATGAGATCTCTGCGTCTATCGCTAATGGCAGCCCTTGTGGCTGCGGCCCTGATTGCCAACGCTTCCTCCGCCGCCGAACTCCAGCTGCCGCGCCCGAGCCAGAAGGCCCAGGTCATGCAGACCGTGGGGCTCACCGATGTCACGATCACGTACAGCCGGCCCGGGGTGAAGGGACGGGTGATCTGGGGCGGGCTCGTCCCCTACGACAAGGTGTGGCGGACGGGCGCGAACGAGGCGACGGACATCACCTTCTCCACCGACGTGAAGGTGAACGGTCAGCCGCTCCCGGCCGGGACCTACAGCCTCCACACGATCCCCACCCAGGGCGACTGGACCGTGATCTTCAACAAGCAGGCCGACCAGTGGGGGAGCTACTCCTACGACGAGAAGGAGGACGCGCTCCGGATCCAGGTCAAGGCCCAGCCCCACGCGTTCAACGAGTGGATGGAATTCAGCTTCCCGGACATCGCCGTGGACAAGGCCACGGTGGCGCTCGACTGGGAGAAGCTGCGTGTCGCGTTCGAGATTCAGGTGGAGACGGTCGAGCACGCGCTCGCGAGCGCCCGCGCCGCCATGGCTTCGCTGGCCGCGGACGATCATCAGACGGCATACCGTTGCGCGAGCTTCGCCTTCGACAACAACGTTGCTGCCGATGAAGCCCGGCAGTGGGTCGACAAGTCGATCTCCATCAAGGAGACCTGGCTCAACCTGCGCCTCAAGGCCAACATGATGGCGAAGGAAGGCAAAA
>Ga0224510_10001319_pt1 | contig 16668 bp, 18 predicted proteins | sample SF_May12_sed_USG_FD_170161 | JGI IMG/M metagenome (GOLD analysis project Ga0224510, IMG submission 170161) | Sediment microbial communities from San Francisco Bay, California, United States - SF_May12_sed_USGS_4_1 | ecosystem: Environmental > Aquatic > Marine > Sediment | place: USA: California... | reverse complement strand
ATTCCTGTTGGCGGTTCTGGCATGGCTGTCCGTGCAACTCGCCGCCGTACTTCTCGACTGGCGCCGATTCGACGGCGCAGCCCCGCTCTCGCAGCCGGTCCATGATGCGTTCGACAACCGGCGCCGCACGATCGAATCCTGCAAACATCACGCGGTGAGGCAGCACGATTTGATTCGACGGCAATGCGTCTGCAACGGCGGCGGGAAGGCGTGCCGGATCAATCCAGTTGTTTTGAATCAGCAACTCCTGGTACGCGCGGGCTGCCCGGGCAAACAGCTGCTGATCGGCGCTGCGTGACGAGCGCAACAGCTCTTCGACCGATACGTTCCAATCCTGCAGCCGTTGCCACGCCTGGCGAGACTGGCGGACTGCACCCGCGAAACCGAGCAGTTGATCGCTGCCGTGCGCCGCAAGGCAGCGTTCCCAGAGGATAGTAGCTGCGTTGTGATCGATTCGGGTTGGCCGGGCCGCCGACAAATCCGCCGACTCGAACAGCTCGACAAGCCAGTCGCTCCAGTATCCAATAGCCGGCGTATGCCAGGTTTCAACACCCGATAGCTGTTGATGTTCCGCATAGCATCGCAACAGATCGCGGGAAAGCCGCCGGCTTGCGGTTACAATAACTGTGCCGCTGTCGGCGGCTTGTACCAACCACGGATACATAGGTCAGGCGTACTGACCCGGCGAGGATTCAATTGGATTGGGATCTTGCTTGCCGCGTGTTGTCCGTCGCCCTTCGGCACGAGCGAAGGTTCCGACTGCCGCGTAAATCATCAAATCGCCCCCCTGTCGCGAAGCCCTGCAATTTTTTCTATCGAATATCCCAACCGGGAGGTCAGTATTTGTTCCGTGTGCTCGCCAAGCAGTGGCCCGGCATGTCGTCGCTCGACAGGCGTTGCCGAGAAATTTACCGGATTGGTCACCATCGGAACGGTTTCCGAAAGCGAATGCCGGAATTGCCCGATCAGACCGGCTTCGCTGGCATAGTCGCCGCCAAGTACGGCATCAATATCGTTGATACGCCCGGCCGGAACCCCGACCTTTGCAAGTGCGTCCAGCCAGTGCGCCGTAGATTTCTCCTGGAACAGGGCAGACAGGGTTGTGATCAGTCCGTCCCTGTTTCTCACGCGTTTCTCATTGCTTGCGTATCGCGCATCGTTGGCGAGGTCACCAATGCCCATGCAATCGACGCAGGCCGCGAACTGGCGGTCATTACCAACGGCGAGCATGACGTAGCCGTCGGCTGTGCGAAACGACTGATACGGCACGATATTCGGATGCGCAGTGCCCAGTCGGCCCGGCGAGACGCCGGTCATCAGGAAGTTCTGCCCCTGGTTGGCAAGCCAGGCGACCTGGCTGTGATACAAGGACAGGTCGATGTATTGCCCCTCGCCGCTCGTGTGCCTCGCTTCGAGCGCCGCAAGAATTGCTGTTGCCGCATACATGCCGGTCATGATGTCGGCAATCGCCACACCGACCTTTTGCGGCTGGCCTCCGCTTGTCGCCGGTTCGCCTGTAATGCTCATCAAGCCGCCTTCTGCCTGCATCATCGCATCGTAGCCAGGCAGACTCCGCCGCGAGCCCTGCTGACCGTAAGCTGAAATGGAGCAATAAATGAGGCGCGGATTTTGCTCTTGCAAATTCGCCGCATCGAGCCTGAATTTTGCCAGCGTGCCGACGCGAAAATTCTCGAGCAGCACGTCTGCCTGCGATGCTAGCTCTGAAACCAGTTTTTGCCCTTCCGGATGCGACAAATTTGCTGTAATCGAAAGCTTGTTTCGATTCGTCGCAAGGAAATAGGCCGATTCGCGCGTGGGCTTTCCGTCACGGTCCGATAACCACGGTGGTCCCCAGTGACGGGTGTCATCACCCGCGCCCGGCTTTTCTATCTTGATAACCTCGGCGCCAAAGTCGGCCAGCAACTGACTTGCCCAGGGACCCGCCAGTACGCGACTCAGATCGACGATCCTGATTCCACTGAGTGGTCCGCTCACTGCTTACCCCGAATTCTGCCAACTCGGGATTGTCGGGGCGCAGCTGTTGTATCGCAAGGCTTGGGCGAATCGTCACCGATGGGATCTTCATGCCCAAAACAAAAAACCCGGCCAACCTTGCGGCTGGCCGGGCGGGTCCGCACGGAGATTGCGGATTGCGCGACCGATTCATCTGAGGCAGTTCTGGACTGCGGGTCCAGACAAATCAGTCTAGCTCTTCGACTTCAGCGCCTTTTACCGGGCGTGGCGCTGGAGCCTCTTGTTCTTTCGGCGCTTTCTTGCCGAAATGGACCATCAACTGCTCGGCCTGCTCCTCGGTGACCTCTGTAATTGCCCGGATGCCAACGCTCTCGCGAGACAATCCGTCAAAAACTATCGAGTCGCCGCCGAAAGGACAAAGTTGGTCGTCCCTGGAGGAAAATCCGAGCCCGATCGCAGATCGCAGGTCGAAACTTCGGTGTAAAAGCGTTACCAGGTAGGTCCTTTTGCCGGATCCCCGGATGAGCAGGTTCCGGTCATCCAAGGTCGTATAGTCTCGGACAGTACGGATCCAGATGCAATCGGATCCATTGCTTTCGATGCCCTGAATTCGCCTGGATTCTTCGTCATCAGCCATCGCAGTGCTTAATGTGAATGTTAACAAAACAAACGCAACTATTTGTTTCATAGGTATTTTATAAGCCTCCTGACAGAAGATGTTTACGCAAGAAAAGATTATCTAAAATACCCGAAATCAGCACTTTTGACCGGCTGTCCTGAGATTAAGTTCATCGGCAGCCCGCTGTCATCGGGGCGGCGGCGGACCCGGTGATGCAGCGGTTTCGGCTGCAACCGGTCGGGCCGGATCCCGGATCCACTCACTCCAGGAGCCTACATAGAGCCTGGGGGGCCGTATGCCGGCAATTTCGGCCGAAAGTGCCAGGTGACAGGCCGTCACACCCGAGCCGCACATCGCTGCCCAGGACCGTCCTGCGGCATCCTGCAAAATGGCGTCGAATTTGTGTCGCAGGCTCTTGGCAGGTAACAGGTGGCCGTCCGGACCCAGGCATTCGGAAAACGGCAGGTTTCGCGCGCCGGGAACATGCCCGGCAACCGGGTCAATAGGCTCCAGATGCCCCAGGAACCGTTGCCTGTCACGAGCATCGATCAACAGAATGGACTCGCGGTCACTCAGTAGCTCCTGAGTGGTCAACAGCATCGAATCATCCGGGATTGCCTCGAAATTTGCAGCGCTTCGCGAGGGGATGTCTTTTTCGACCCGCCCGCCAGCTTGCAGCCACGCGCCGATGCCACCGTTGAGGACGGCCACATCCGTATGACCACACCAGCGAAGTAACCACCACAGGCGCGCGGCGACGGCTCCGCTTCCATGGTCGTAAACGACGACCTGACTTGTATTCGAAATTCCCCACGCCCCGAGGAGAGCGGACAGTCGCTCTGGATCCGGCAGCGGATGCCTGCCACTGTCGGCTCGCACCGGATCGGCAAGATCCCTGTCCAGATGAGCGTAAACAGCCCCCGGGATATGGCCGGACAGGTACTCCTGGCGACCCTTTTCCGGCGCCTTGAGCTCGAATCTGCTATCAACGATGCACCAATCGGGCTGCACCATTCCGCGCCGGAGTTCGTCGACAGAAATCGTTGTTCTGTATCGCTGCATGATGATTCACCGCATTTTACCTGTTGCCCGCCCTGCGGACTATTACGCCTTGTACCTGCGCATACCGTCAGGGAGAATACCTTTTTTTAGATTATCAATTCCGGCGAAGATTTCGTCGGCAATCCGGTCGCAGGAGCTCGAATAAGTGGAGAAGATTCTGGTTGGCCTTAAGAGAGTCGTTGACTACAACGTTCGCGTGCGAGTCAAGTCGGACGGAAGCGGTGTGGACACCGACGGCGTCAAAATGAGCATCAACCCGTTCGATGAAATCGCGCTTGAAGAAGCGCTGCGGATCCGGGAGCGCGGCGAAGCGAAGGAAGTCATTGTCGTTTCCATCGGCACAAGCGAGGCACAGCAACAGCTGCGCACCGGCCTCGCGATGGGTGCAGATCGTGCAATCCTCGTTGAATCCACCACTGCAGTCGATCCACTGACCAGTGCCAAAATGTTCCTGAAACTGATTGAGAAGGAAAACCCCGACCTGGTAATTCTTGGAAAACAAGCCATTGACAACGACAATATCCAGACGGGCCAGATGCTTGCTGCCCTTTGGGGCCGTCCGCAGGCAACTTTCGCTTCGGAACTTGTGTTCGACGGAAACCGGGCCAAGGTAACCCGCGAAGTCGACATAGGACTCGAAACCATCGAAATCGACCTGCCTGCCGTGATTACGGCGGATCTGCGCCTGAACGAGCCACGCTACGTCAAGCTCCCAGACATCATGAAAGCCAAGAAGAAGCCGTTGGAGCAGATTTCCGCAGCTGACCTGGCTGTGGCAACGGTTAATGCTCTCGTTGAATCCGCGTATGAGCCGCCGCAGCAAAGGCAGAAAGGAATAATGGTCAGCGACGTGCCCGAGTTGGTTGCCGCATTGAAAGACAAGGGATTGGTCTGATGTCCAAAGTACTCGTAATCGCCGAACACGACGGCAACAAACTGAATGCAAGCACGGCGAAATGTGTTGCCTGCGCTAGCGGAATTCCCGATTCGGAAATTCATGTCGTCATCTTTGCAAGCGCCGGAGAAAAGCTGGCGGCCGACGCAGCCGGGTTAGCGTCTGTCGACAAGGTCATGTACGTCGACAATTCTTCAAACGAACATGCGCTTGCCGCAGTCCTTGCGCCGCAAATCGTCTCGCTGGCCGGCGACTACACGCACATCTTCGGGCCGTCGACAACGTTCGGCAAAGATTTAATGCCGCGCGTAGCCGCTTTGCTGGACGTCAATCAGATCAGCGACGTTATGGAAGTTATCGGTAGCCACTCATTCAAACGGCCTATCTATGCTGGCAACGCAATTCTGACGGTCGAGGCCCCCGAGGGTACCGCTGTGGTCGCCACGGTCCGGACTGCATCGTATCGCGCGGTAGGCAACGGTGGCGCGGCGCCTGTCGAGCAGATCACCGTGAGCGCCGACCTGCCACAGCACACCAGGTTCGTTTCATTGCAGGCAGGCAAATCAGACAGACCTGATTTGCAGACTGCTTCGAAAGTCGTCTCCGGAGGGCGTGCGCTGGCCAGTTCGGAAAACTTCGAAATCATTTTCAGACTTGCAGAAGCGCTCGGCGCCGGCGTCGGCGCCTCCCGAGCGGCCGTCGATGCAGGCTACGTGCCTAACGAACTGCAGGTAGGTCAAACAGGCAAGATCATTGCACCGGACCTCTACATTGCCATTGGCATTTCGGGTGCTATTCAACATCTGACCGGCATCAAGGATGCCGGCACGATTGTAGCCATCAACAAGGACGCCGACGCTCCGATATTTGACGTAGCCGATATTGGCCTGGTTGGTGACCTGTTCAAGATCATTCCGGAGTTGGAAAAGGCCATCAGGTCCTGATTGTCGGCCAATCTGCCGGTTACGTTTAGATCCTGGCGAGAACGGCGTCGGCGCTGCTGACTTCGAATTTTCCAGGAGCCTCGACCGCAACCTGAGTTGCAACGCCGTCGTCGACGACAATCGCGAATCGTTGGCCGCGCATGCCCATCCCGAACGCTGTACCGTCCATTTCCAGTCCGAGAGCACGGGCGTACTCGCCGTTGCCGTCTGACAGCATTGCAATCTTGTCCCCAACGCCCTGATCCTTACCCCAGGCATTCATCACGAAGGTATCGTTAACTGCCATGAAAGCCAGCGTATCGACTCCGCGATCCAGGAACTCACTCGCTTTTTCGACGAATCCGGGCAAATGTTTCGCTGAACAGGTAGGCGTAAAGGCGCCGGGTACCGAAACCAAAACTACCTTCTTGCCAGCGAACAACTCCTTGGTCGAAACCGCTCCCGGACCCGACTCCGTCATTACGCCGAAAGTTCCGGCAGGCATTTTGTCACCGGATTTGATTGTCATCTAATAAGCTCCTAGTGCTGTTTTCGAAGTAACGCATGCTATTACGAAATCTCCTGCCCGTCACGCGCCGACATACTCGCCACAATTTTGTGCAGAAATACTAGAATGGGGCGAAGCAACGATTCTGACCCACAGGAGAATCCCGATGGATTTTCGATTGACCGAAGAACAGCAGATGATTCAGGAGGCTGCGCGCGAATTCGCGCAGAGCGAGATCGCCCCGGTTGCAGCAACTTTTGATGCAAGTGGCGAATTCCCGGCCAGGACGGTGCAGCTTGCCGGCGAACTTGGCTTCATGGGTATAGAAGTACCGCCGGAATTCGGCGGTTCCGGCCTGGACAGTATCTGCTCGGCACTGGTCATCGCCGAAATCTCCGCCGCAGATGCTGCGCATGGGACCATTGTTTCTGTGAACAACTCGCTGTATGGCGTACCGCTGCTGGAATTCGGCACGGATGCGCAGAAACGCTCGTTTCTTCAGCCGGTGGCAGAAGGTAAGGTAGTTGGAGCGTACGCACTAACGGAACCTCAATCCGGATCGGATGCCGCGGCTATGCGCACCACGGCAAGACTGTCGGCTGACGGCAAGTACTATGTGATCAACGGCCGCAAATCCTGGATTACTTCGGGCCCCGTGGCGAAATTCGTCGTGCTTTTTGCAAAAACAGACAGTCACGGTGGAAAATCCGCCGGCGTCAGCGCATTCGTTCTCGATACCGACGAACCCGGTTTCGAACGCGGGAAAGTGGAACCCAAGCTGGGAATACGCGCTTCGGCAACCTGCGAGATCGATCTTGTGGATTACCAGTGCCCGGTTGCCAACCGATTGGGCGATGAGGGTCAAGGATTTCGCATCGCCATGACAGTACTCGATTCCGGACGTATTGGTATAGCAGCACAGGGCCTAGGAATCGCCGACGCAGCCTATCAGGCGGCCGTCGCATATTCACGGGAGCGACATGCCTTTGGCAACGCGATCGGCAGTTTTCAGGCGATACAGGGAAAGATTGCCGACATGAAGACTCGCATTGAGGCCACGCGGCTGCTCGTTTACAAAGCCGCCTGGGAAAAGATGGAGTGCCGTAGAACCGGCGCACGCAACACGCTGTATGGCAGCATCGCGAAATTATTTGCCTCTGAAACTGCTATGTTCGTCACCCATCAGGCTTTGCAGATCCACGGTGGGATGGGTTACAGCAAGGAACTGCCGCTTGAACGATATTTCCGGGACGCGAAGATCACCGAAATCTATGAAGGGACCAGCGAAATTCAACGAATGGTAATCGGTCGATTGGAAACCGGACTGAAATAAGTTCGCGCTTATCCTGGCGCTCGTCACCCTTCGTTGTCGGCGACATGCACCACTAGTCCGTCAAGGTCGTCGTTCATTTCGATCTGACAGGTCAGGCGGCTGTTGTTGCGGCGTTCGTATGCCGCATCAAGCATGCTGTCTTCCATGTCATCCATTGCCGGCAACTTGTCCAGCCATGCGTCGTCAATATAGCTATGGCAGGTCGCGCAGGCACATGCCCCGCCACACTCGGCTACGATGCCACCAATATTATTGTTTATTGCGCCTTCCATCACGGAATATCCGTTCTCCAACTGAACTTCGTGACTTTCGCCATCCGTGGTGATGTAGGTGACCTTGGGCATTTCTGGTTCCTGTAGCCTGCAAAATGCGCGACATTGTACGGACCATGCCGGTCGCGGGTCAATTTCGGACAGAGAACCCCGCGATAGTCGATTGTTTCGACCTGCAGTTGGCAATACGAAACCGAAAAAAAAGCCCGGCATTTTACCGGGCTTTTTTGCATATTTGCTTTAATCGAACGACTAGAAGCGCTCTGTAACCTGGCGTCGTTTAGCGAGCGATTCCTGTTGTTTTCGAGCCGCAGCTTCGGCAAGTCGAATCTGCTCGTTACGTTCTATGTCGCTTTGGATGACATTGATCCACTGATTGGCGATTCGTTTGGACCGATCCGCCTTGGCGGCATCGCGAAACGCAGCAATAGCATCGTTGTATTCCTTCATATTGTAAAGGCACATACCCAGTGAGATCTGCGCGTTGTCAGCGCTCTTGATTCCACCTTTGCGAATTCCGGTCCGAATAGACGATACACAGTCCGAATACTGCCCGACATTCAGGAAGGCGTTACCCAAGCGAAGGTCCAGCTCGCCATCATTGCTCAGTCTGGCAGCTTCCTTCAATGCCGGGATCGCTTTTTCATCTTCCATAGCGAGCGTCCAGGCTTGCGATAGCAGCCGGTAGTTTTTCGCGTCCTTGGCGACCCGACCCTTTGCCATCTCTTCTTCGAGCATTTTGCCAGCCTTGTAAGGGACCTCAGCCTGCATGTAAAGCTGAGCCATCGTCGTCAATTCTGCTTCCTTTTCAAGCATGCCCTGCGTATGTGCAGCCGCATAAGCATTGACCAGATTGTTCTCCTCGCCAAGCTCGGTATACGCGCCGGCCAGCGAGAACCAGTAACGCTTCTTCGGCCAATTCACCAAAAGAATCTTCTGGATGTCGCGCACTTTTGCGTAGTCTTCCTGCTGGAAATACGCAAAATTAAGCAGCACATACCAGTCCTCCTTGACCGCTGTTTCTCTTCGCTTGGCTTCCGACATCGCGGTCTCGATCGGTTTGATCATGTCCTTGTAGCGATTCATCTGGTAAAGATTTTGCGCATACAGGATGTAGGCTTCTGGCGGAGGATTCGTTTCCAGTACAAACCACTCATCCATGAGCTTCAGCGCACCGGCATAGTCTTCCTGCATTGTCGACAACTGGGCAAGCGTGTAAACCGTGCTTTTCCTGATTTGCGGTTCAATACTCGGAATCTGCAGCATCTTCTTGTAGGTCGCTATCGCGCCCTTTACGTCATCAGTGCTGTACTGAACAAATCCAATATAATTGAGGACGTTTTGCTGCTCGTATTCCGTGAGTCCTTTCTTGCCGAGCAAACCATTTAAAATATTCAGTGCTGAAGAATAGTTTTCTGCTTCGATAGCTTCCTGGGCAACTGTAATTCGGTCATAGACTTCTTTGCTGACGGCCTGTGCCTGCTTGGTCTTCTGCGCCGCACTCTCTTCTTCAGTGGTCTGTGCGAAGCAGACTGCCCCGATAAGGCAGGACAACAGCACTGTGGCCAGCCGGGGCAAAATCCGATTAGAAATGCTCATATCATTGATATCCCTTTTGTATCCCGCCCGGTCAGGAAAGCCGGAAGAAAACTTCCGAACCTGACTACTCCTCGATCTTGAACGTAATTCTGGTCTTTACGTTGGGAACCTCTACGGGCACACCGTCGACGACCCTGGGTTTGTACTTGAACTTGAGCACTGCCCTTTCGGCAGCACGGTCGAACAGGCTGCTTGTGGAGAAATCGACCCGCGGGTCCTTAACGCTACCCGTCACCGTTACCGTAAAACTCATATCTACGTAGCCCTCAATGCCACGCGAAAGCGCTCTTGCCGGATATACCGGCGCGACGCGAACGATCGGAAGGTAGTCACCTTCGGCGATATTCATACCGCCCGGCCCACCGATATTCACGTCCGTAGCGACGGTCGGTGGCGGTACGTTCACGGTCGGCGCATTCGGATCGATGCTGTCCATGTCCTGCGGTGGCATCTCCGGCGGTACTTCCGGCGGCTTCGGTGGTTTTTCGGGAGTAATGTCTTCCGTATTGACATTCTCGTTGCGCTTGACGCGGACGAATTCCAGCATATGCCGTTCACGTGGAGTCGTGAGCGCACTTTCACCGAACGCAATTAGCAATTGCATCACAAACAGAAGCGTCAAGGTAACGATGCTTCCGACAATAATGGCAAAAACGTATCTGCCTATCATGATTCAGGTCTCCAATACCGAATCCCGCCTGGCATGCTCCGAACTGACAAAATTTTCACTTTCCTGGCAGCTCAGACCAGCCGGAGTTCAACGGGTTCCGCCTAGTTGTTATTTGCCGCGATCGAGACGTTATATACGCCCGCAGCACGTGAGGCATCCATCACGATGACCAGCATTTCGTTAGTCGACTTCTTGTCCGCCTGAATGACAACCGATCCTTTCGGATTTTCGGCGTGAAGGCGCTCGATGTTCGCACGGACTGCCCTTGGATCAATGAGGCGACGGTCTATCCAAATTTCGTCGTTCGAACTGATCGCTATCAAGATGTTGGCATCCTCCACGCGCTGCGAAGTCGGCGCATCCGGCCGGTTCACATCGATACCAGCCTCCTTGATGAAAGAGGCCGTTACGATGAAGAAAATGAGCATGATAAAAACGACGTCCAACATCGGCGTAAGGTTGATTTCATTTTCTTCCTCGTCACCGCCCATACTCGCACTTGATCTACGCATATTCGTATCCTTTAATGATCCATTGTGAGCGAGTCTTCGAGAAACTCGACTTCATTAGCTGCCCGCCGACTAATCAATGTCACCAGCAGCACTCCGGAAAGCGCTCCTACCATTCCTGCCATCGTAGGAATTGTTGCCTGCGATACACCTGCCGCCATTGCGCGAACGTTTCCACTGCCGGAAGCAGCCATGACCTGAAACACCGTGATCATTCCCGTTACTGTACCCATCAGGCCCAGCAGCGGGCATAAAGCGACGAGAGTCTGGATCATTGCAATCGAACGGTTAACAGATATCTGAAACTGCGAGATCATGCCTTCGCGAATCTGGTGGGCGTTCCACGAGCGGCGTTCGGTGCGCGCCTCCCACCGTTCGTGAATTTCCGCGGAACGCAATTTCATCGTCGTGCGAAAATACAAGAGTCTTTCTATGATCAACACCCACATGATGAAAATGGTAAACGCAATCCAGTTAAGAATTGGTCCACCCAGTTCCATGAAATCCCGGATCGCTTCGAAGCTGTCAAGAAGCCAGTGCATTGCCTTTCTCCGAGGTCCGAGCTCTTAGCCGTGTTTCTCAGAGTGCTGAGCAACGATTCCGGCGCTTTGCGAATGAATAATGTTGATGATCTTACGGCTCTGCCCGCTCACCAACGTGTGGATCAGCACCATGGGAATTGCAACTACCAGTCCTTCTACAGTAGTGACCAAAGCCTGCGAAATACCGCCTGCCATCATCTTCGGATCACCCGCACCGTATAAAGTGATTACCTGGAAAGTCTTGATCATACCGGTAACTGTTCCCAGCAGACCCATCAGCGGCGCGACAACGGAAATGACCTTGATAAAGAGCAGGCCCTTGGTAAGCCCCGGCATTTCCTTCAAGGCGGCTTCGCTCAGTTTTAGCTCGATAGTCTCGGTATCTGCATTGCGATTCGACTCGTATGCCGCAAGCACGCGCCCCAAGGGGTTGTCGGTATTCGCGCTATCGGATTTCAATTGCGCAGCCACCTTGCGGCTCGCATTGGACAGGCCGATCCAGCGCCAAACCGCCATCAGCAACCCAATTACGCCAAGTGCGAGGATGCTGTAGCCAACGATTCCACCTGCGTCGACTTGCTCCATCAGAGTCGGCGTTTCGACCAACAACGCCAGTATGCCGCCTCGTGTTACGTCGACTGCGAACCTGACCGGACCTGATGTAGCTTCGACCATGTCGCTGGTCGAGTTCGTGTATCTGCTCTGCTCTGGCTGGCGCTGCAATTCGCTGACACTGCTGGTCGTTGAGTCGTATTTAAGGAAGCCGCCTTCGTGCACGATGTTGAATACACCGACCCGAACGATATCAGTCTTGACGATTTCACCGTTGGCCAATGTGACGTCGTGTGCGAACTTGACGATTCTTCCGGACTCCGAGATCTCGCGCTGCAACTCAAACCAGAGCTTCTCGATATCTTCGATCGACGCCAATTCGCTGGCGCCGGCCATCTTGCTGCCGAGTTCGGTCAGAAACTCGCCGCGATCCGGGTACTGGATGTTGGTCAGCGATTCCTTGAATCGTCCGGTCGCGTCGCCGGAGACGGTTTGCAGAACACCGAAAAGCTCTTTCAGTGCACCGAGGCGTTCATCCAGAGCCGTGCGTGCCGCCACGATTTGTGCCTGGTTGGTCTCGAACAATTGCTCCAGGCGCTCGCTGTTGCGCTCCTGCCTGGTACGTTCCGCACGTGCCTGGTTCACGAGGTTTTGCTGCTCACTCTTCTGGGCTGCAAAACGCGCTTCGCGTTCACGAGCCTCCTGGGAGTCCCTTGCCTGACCACGCTCGATCTGTTTGAGGAGATCGGCCATGCTGCTCGCGTCATCCTGGGCAAATGCTGAGCCCATGCTCAGAAGGCCGGCAGCGACTATCAATATTAGACGTTTCATTTATGAAGACTCCCCGGCAGGTGACGACTCAGACACCGGAAGCAGCAGCAGCTCCGGTGCAATCAAATCATTGGCCATTCGAATTCCTTTCTTGATTTCATTCCGGTATTCATTGCCAAGAATTGTGAATTCGCGCGTTTCGGGATCCCAGAACCCAGTGACCCTGGAGTCGTCGGATTGAAAATAAAGTCCGATTCTGCCAATTCGCAGCATATTGTAGTCGCGCGGCGTTCCTTCGACGTTCAGTGACTGGCGATAGGTCTCGCTCGAGGAGCCGTAATCCATCTCGATCTGGTAGGCCTCCATTACTTTGCGGAATTTCTCGGCGACGCTGACATCGGACCGCTCCATGATTTCCTTCAGCGTTTCAACGCGTTTGCTACGCTCTTCCATGAGGAAAGGCACATCCAGCGCGATTGACTGTTCGATGCCATCGATCATGCGTTCCATCAACGGGAAAATCTGGCGGTTGATCACGTCGACCTGGTCCATCGACAGCGCGATGTCTTCCAGAACAGACGCCTGTCCATCCGTCTGCGCGGTCATCAAACGGTTGTAGACACGGAGGCCGTCGATTTCCTTGTTGATTGCACGGTATTGATCTTCCAGGGAGCGAGTTCCCTCGACCACCGTGTTAATACGCTCTTGCGAGGCCTGCGCCAACTGAACGCGCCGCTGTTCGGCCTGCAACACCTGGTCGACGCTCTGGGCGAAAACGCTGCCGGTTATGCCGACAACAGCTGCGATAATGAGTGCAGTTGTTGTCTTCCGACTGCTGCTTATGCACCGTTTCATGGACACTCCTTACGATCGAGTTTGCGTGTTTGTAATTTGATTTCTTGGAGAGGGGTGCGATGCATTCGACTGAATACAAGCACACAAAATGAGCGGATCGCACCGCAATTCAGGCAATCCCCCATTGTCACCGGCGACCCTCTCCACTTGCGTCGCGGCGTGTAATTCTAGTTTGGACCCTTTGTCTATAATAATTATTGGACCGCCCCGCCGGGCAACCGATCCCCCGATGCCGGCCAGCTTGGGTCCCGCCTTATTGGGAATCAAGAATACCACATGCTTCATAGATCGCCAGCCCGTCAGCGACATAAGGCCTTTGCCCAATCGTTACGGCTGTCATCACATCCATAGCGCATCCCTCATGCACTGCATGTACCGGCACGCGGGACTTGCGAGCAGCATTGTCGATGCCGGACATGTTCAAGTTGTGTCCCCGAATCGGATACGTAGGGTTGTTGCATCGCAACCACCGGGTTCGCAAGTATGAGGTGATCCGCGCAGCTGTTCGAACCTGCGGGCACGGAGCGTGCAACAAACGGCGACATGACCGCCCGCTTGCGACGCGGCAATCTGTTCATCGCGGTCACATCGATTATTTAAGTTTCCGCAACTTAGGGCAGCTTTCTAAAATCGCCTTAATGCAAAGTCCACGGCCGGGCCGGCGCCTGCGGCAAGTACCCGGGAAAATCCTCGCGGCAATGCCGATGTCGACGGTTGGTAACACAAGTAACTGATTTTGCTGCGGTTGACTTCAATATGGTCATGCAACATCATTCTTTTGCATGAAAGAATCGACTACAGCGATTGACGTTATCGGTGTCGCACGCTACGTGCTGCTGCTGCTTCTTGGCGGAGGCTCACGCGGGTAGCGGTCGTTAGCAGGACAAATCACGCAAACCCCGCATTTCTATAAAGAATGCCGGGGTTTTTTTTTGGTATAGGGGCATTCGATGGCCCCCTGAACGGTAACCTGGAATTACGAAAATGCGAATGTACTCCGAATCGGACGTCGACCCTTCCTGCTTGCAAGGCAAGCGCATCGCCCTCCTCGGCTACGGAAGCCAGGGCCGCGCGCATGCGCTGAATCTCAAAGACAGCGGCCACGATGTCGTCGTTGGTTTAAGAAAAAGCGGTAACAGCTGGAAACGCGCACAGGCAGACGGGCTCAAGGTTGAAGAGCCGGCGGCCGCAGTCCGTGGAGCCGCCATTGTCGCCTTCCTGACGCCGGATCTGGTTCAGGCGGACCTTTACCAAAGTGTGCTCGCAGACATCTCGAAAGGCGCTGCAATCCTGTTCGCCCACGGATTCAACATTCACTACGAGCAGATCAAAGCCCGCAAGGACCTGGATGTCATATTGATCGCACCGAAGGGTCCTGGTGGCCTGGTGCGTCGTCAATTCGAAGAAGGTCACGGCGTGCCCTGCCTGGTCGCAGTGGAGACCGACCGCAGCGGCAACGCGTTGAATCTCGCTTTGGCCTATGCGCAGGGAATCGGCGGTGCCCGGGCTGGCGTCATAGAGACCACGTTTGCCGAGGAAACCGAGACCGATCTGTTCGGTGAGCAGGCAGTTCTTTGCGGCGGCGCGACAGAGCTGGTGGTTGCGGGCTTCGAAACCCTGGTGGAAGCGGGCTACCAACCAGAGGTTGCCTACTACGAGTGCATGCACGAACTCAAACTGATTGTCGACCTGCTGCACGAAGGCGGCCTGAAGAAGATGCACGAATTCATTAGTGACACCGCGGCTTATGGGGATCTTACCCGCGGACCCAGAATTATCGACGCACACGTTCGAAAAAACATGCAGCAAGTTCTGGAGGAAGTCAGGGATGGTACTTTTGCGAAGCAGTGGATCGACGAAAACAAGCACGGACAGAAGAAGTACCGACAAATGATGAATGCGGATTTGAACCATCAAATAGAAAAAGTCGGCGCCGATCTTCGCGGCCGCATGGACTGGCTGGAGAACTAGCAGCTGTTCGATTATTTCTAGACAGGTTCTGAGCACATAAGACGGGAGCTGAACATGACGACAACGAGCCGGGAAACCGGCGAACCGACAGACTGGGGATCCGATCACGGGACGCCACCATCCCCCGTAAGCGTCGACGAAGTCAGGCAGGCACAAGCGACAATCCGACCGTTCCTGTCGCCCACACCGTTACTGAATCATCCCCTGTTATCGGCCAGGCTGGGATGTGACAGCTACGTAAAAATGGAGAACATTCAGCAGATCGGCGCATTCAAGATTCGAGGCGCAATCAATCTTCTTGCCAATATGGACGAGGCCAGGCGCCGTAAAGGCATCGTCACTGCTACGCGTGGCAACTACGGTGCGGCGCTTGCGCAGGCCTGCGCAATGTACGGCGCTAAATGCACTGTTTTCGTGCCGCAGGGAAACAGCCCTGACAAGAATGCCGCCGTCGAGGCGCTGGGCGGGGAAATCGTTGTCTGCGGCCATGATTTCGATGCCGCATGGGATGCGTCTGTTCGACACGCCCGACAGAACGATGCCGTTTCCATTCACCCGGCGAAGACACCGGAGCTGGTGGCCGGCCAGGGGACGGTTGCTATGGAAATGCTCGAGCAGTGTCCAAAGGGACTGGACGTGCTGTTCGTACCTGTCGGAGGCGGCAGCCTTGCCGCAGGCACGGTGACGGTGGTGAAGGCGCTTTCCCCCAATACCAGAATAATTGCCGTTCAGGCGGAGAATGCGCCGGCGTTTCATCACGCCTGGCACAGCAAGAAATACCTGCCGATGGTAGCGGCCAGGACCATTGCAGACGGGCTAGCCACCCGAGTGCCGGTTCGTTACACGCTCAGCATGATGCAGGACCTGGACGATTTCGTCCTCGTAAGCGAAGAAGAGATCTGCGGCGCAATTCGCTGCTACGTCGAGACAATTCACCACCTGGTCGAGGGCGGCGGCGCGGCCCCTCTGGCTGCCGCGTTGCGCATGAAGGCCCAGCTTGAGGGCAAGCGGGTCGGTCTCATCCTGAGCGGAAGCAATATCGATCAGGCGTCGCTGCTGGTTGCACTTCGCGCCGATGCCGATCGACACACTCCGCACGCAGTTCCCAATTTCCCAATGGCCACTCTCGACTACGGCGATAGAAGCTGACGCGAACACGGAGAAGATTCAGTGAGTGAGCGAGTAAAAATATTTGACACCACTCTCCGTGATGGCGAGCAGGCACCGGGTTGCAGCATGACCCTGCGAGAAAAATTGCGGGTAGCCAAAGCGCTCGCGGACTTGCGCGTGGATATCATCGAAGCAGGATTTCCCGCCGCGTCACCAGGTGATTTCGAGGCAGTAAAAGCGATTGCCGACGAGAACCGCGGACCGATAATCTGCGGTCTTGCCCGTTGCAATCCGGAGGACATACAAAAGGTTCACGCGGCGGTAAAAGGCGCCGACAGGCATCGAATTCACGTCTTTGTCGCGACCAGTGCAATCCACCGTGAATACAAACTGAAAATGGCGAAGGAAGAAATTATTCGCAGCGCGGTCGGCGCCATACGGCTGGCGAAAGAGCTGTGCGAGGACGTCGAATTTTCACCTGAGGACGCATCGAGAACCGAACA
>Ga0224510_10001318_pt1 | contig 16670 bp, 19 predicted proteins | sample SF_May12_sed_USG_FD_170161 | JGI IMG/M metagenome (GOLD analysis project Ga0224510, IMG submission 170161) | Sediment microbial communities from San Francisco Bay, California, United States - SF_May12_sed_USGS_4_1 | ecosystem: Environmental > Aquatic > Marine > Sediment | place: USA: California... | reverse complement strand
CTACGGATTTTTCCACATCAACCTCCCGGCGCATGACCTGGAAAAATCCGTAGAATTTTATTCCATGCTTCTTGATTTCGAAGAGATCGAGTCAGACGCCGACAGCGTTACCATTTCGTTTGACGACAAGTTAAATATCCGGCTCATTAAAACAGAGGGAACCCCGGTAAACGGCAATTTCCCGATATTTTCTTTTATTATGGATATAGACGATTTCACCGAAGCCCTCCAGGAAATCGAAGCCAACAAAATCAAAATCATTTCAGGACCATCCGAAATCGAAGGCGGCGAAAACCTCCTGATTGCCGACCCTGCGGGCAACACCCTCGAACTTTACTACCAGGAATAATCCCGTCTTTCGATACAATCTCCCTGGCCTTCTTAATGGGGTTGTCTAAAAAGTCACAAGAAAACCAAAAGCCCCGCATTTCGCGTAGCAAAATGCTTCTAAAGCCGCCTTTCAGGCCTGCTTTTGGTTTTCTTTTTGCCCGCTTGAGGGAAAATTTGAGACTTTTAGACAAGCCCATTACACCCCAGCCCATACCAGGTTAAAACCTCGCAGTCGCCGCAACAAAAAGGGCAAATACCGTTTGACATTTTAAACTAACATTTGACGATGCTTTGCGGCTAAAACCGGGTATTAAACTTGACCACTTTGAGGCATGGAAATGAAAACTATAACTTATTTATTGGCGCTATATGTCACTTTTCTGACCGGCTGTTACAAACAACCCCCAGGCAAAGATAAACCGTCGCGCACAGAAGATTGTCAACCTTTCAAAAAAGATGAATTTAATACATTGTTCGAAAAATGGAATAATTTTCTTGAGAAAAAAGACCATACCAGCATTGTAAAACTTTATGCGGAGAACTCAGTTCTTCTGCCGACCAGGAAGAGCGGACCTCTTATCTCTGTACCCGCTAAAGTTGATTATTTTAAGCATTTTATGGAAAAAGGCCCCTCGGGTAAAATCAAGGACGCCTATTATATCATCGGCTGCAACTATGCCGTCACTACGGGACTCTATACCTTTACTCTCACCAGTACGAGAGAGATTATTGAAGCCCGCTACACGTTCACATATGCATGGGATCCGGAAAAAAGCGAGTGGTTAATTACCAGTCACCACTCATCTGAGTTACCTAAAAAATAACAATAAAGGAAAACCCCATGAATGCTGAAAAAAGTATACTTGTTACAGGCTGCTCCAGCGGAATCGGCTACGGCATTGCTCAAAAATTTATCAAAGAAGGGTACCTCGTATTCGGTACGGTGAGAAAAAAGAAAGATGCTGATCGGCTCCAGGAAGAACTGGGCGAACAATTTTATCCCTTGATTATGGATGTAACCAAACCCAATACGATCAAGGCTGCCGTTACCAAGGTTCAAAAAAAATTAAAGGGCAAGGGTCTTGGCGGACTTATCAATAACGCCGGGGTAGCCTTAAGCGGTCCCCTGCTGCACATGCCGATGAAAGAAATGCGGTATATGTTCGAAGTAAACACCTTCGGCCCCCTCGAAGTGACCAGGGCGTTTTTACCCCTGCTGGGTATGCGTAAAAACCACGACGGCAGACCCGGGCGCATCATCAACATTAGCTCCAACGCCGGGCAGATCTCGGCCCCCTTTATCGGGGCCTATTGTGGCTCCAAGCATGCCCTGGAGGGCATGACAAATTCGTTGCGCCAGGAGTTGAAAAAATACGGCATTGAGATATTAATTGTCGGGCCGGGTTTTGTCAATACCTCTATTGTAACGAACATGAGTGAAATATCACGGTACGAAAAAACCGATTATATCCAGGGTTTGCGCACGTTTACCGAAATGACCCGCGTTCAGGTCGTAAACGAAGCCCATACCATCGACGAGGCGGGTTTGCTCATCTACGACATATTTCATATTAAAAATCCAAAGACCCGTTATGCCGTGGTCAAAAACAAATTTAAAAACAGAACGCTCCTGATGATGATGCCCATAAAGATACGTGATAAACTTGTGGCTAAAATTTTTGGGTTGTAGAAAAAATCCCGGTAAATATGGATTACCCTGCCGGGATAAAAGTTTACATTGAGTGCCGGGCCAGTACTACGTCACCTCATGGAGCAGGTTCAAACGCCCCCGACGGGTTCGATTTTCGAGGTTTTAAAAACCGCCGTAGAAGCCGACGGATACTTTCTTACCGACCCGAAAACGCTCGTTAAACACAAGGTATATTCCTTAAAATCTCTTGCCCGCGAAGCCCGAACGCTGACGGTAACGATTGAAAAATGCATCAAGGCGGGCAAGACCCTTCTGTGGATCGCCCCCTACCATGAGGAAATACTTGCAGGCCTGGACGAAAATTTACGGCAAAATCTCGTATGGATTTCACCGGCCTCCTTTACCCCCCCTTCTGCGGCCCTGTCTACGATAATTACCGGCGACGAAGGGCTCCAATACTTTATTCGCGAGATCACGCCGCAGGATTCCTTTTCAATTGAGGCGCACAACGTCTTTTCTGCGTTTGGCCTGCGGGATTTTCTCCTGGGTAAGATCCTGGACATCCTGAAAAATTCCGCGGTTCGCCTGAAAACCATCGCCCATTTTGCAAACCGCTGGCAGGTTAATTTTCAAAAAAACCGCCAGAAGTGGCTGGCCCTGCCCGATGTTTCGACCATGACTCTTGCGCAACCTGATGTGCTGGTTCTGGGCGGCCCCTCGGTGGATTTGCATATTCACGAAATTCGGGGAAAAAAAATATGGTGCGCCGATACCGCCTTACCCACCCTGTTAAGCTACGCCATTACCCCGGACTGCGTTTTTTCTCTCGACGCCGGTCACGGGTCGTATGAGCATTTTATAACGGCCATCGACCGTAGTGAAATTTCACGAACAACCCTTGTCGTGGACCCGCTCTCCTTTTCGCCATTGTTTGACCTGGGGTTTCAAAAAACCTACACCTGCGCCAACACCAACCCCCTCGTCCAGGAGACGAAAAACCCGTTTACGATCATAAAGAACCAAACCGACGACGTATGTGGATTTATATGGGGCGTATACAACCTGCTCTTTGAAAAGACCGACGAATCGTTTTCGTTTGATTCTACAAAAAATTTTCCGGGGAAAAAGGATTTGGAAAAAAAACGTCCGTTGGTTTTTGGTCATGACCGGGGGCATATCCGGAAAGCGACCCACCTGCGGGGGTCTGCCTACCACAGGCGCCAGTATTTTTTGAGTAACCGCCTGGCTACGCCAGAACTGTATTTTTACCGGCTAAGCAGCCGCTATAGTCGTAGTTAACGTCAAGATCGGGGATAGCCGCCTGCAAACGCCGGTAAGCGACATGCAGCATTGTCTCATCGGCCTCGCACCCGATCACATAACGGCCAAGTTCGGCGGCGACCTTCAGCGACGTACCGGTGCCCAGAAAAGGGTCGTAGACAACGTCGCCCGGCCGGGAACTTGCCTTGATAAGACGTTCCATCAGCTTTTCGGGTTTCTGAATTGTGTTTAGCAGCTTACGATCGAGAAGCTCCCGCGACTTGTACGTTAACTGTTTGATATCACCCCAGACATTGCCGGGGTTTTTGCCGTTGGGGTTAAACCTGGTCTTGCCGAATTTTCCGTTTTTTACCGACGGCACGTTTTCGCATCGCTTTCGGTGAACCAGCTCGACAAGCTGTGGCACCCGGATGTCGTCCAGGTTGAAGGTCTCGGATTTGCCCTTTGAAAAATAGTAAATAACGTCATAATTATCTGTAAAATTATTTCGGCCCTGGGCCAGGCGGCTGGGCTGGTACCAGATGATCCGGGTGTTTAATTTCAGGTAGGGGGAATAATCGATAAAATCAATCGCATCGTGTTTGCCGAAAAGATACAGCGACCCGCCGGGTTTCAATATCCTGGAAAGAGTTTTTATCAATTCCAGGTTATACTTTTGAATCGACTTGACCTGGTCCCAGGACCGGTTGGTTACGGCATAGGGACCGTCGGCGATAACCAGGTCGACGCTCTCGCCCGGTAAGGTTTCGGTAAACTCCTGCATGTTGGCATGTACGATCTGGTTTATCTGCATGGTAACCCCACAGATAATATCGACAGAAAAGATATCCGCCTTAGCAGGATATTTTCCATCTCCATGTTTTTCGGTATTTTCAAAAAAGATTTATGCTACCCTACCCTGCCAATCGGAAAAATTTTTTCAATCTAATTATCTTTTTTTATAATTTTTTTATATTTCGTTTAATATTGGTTTTATAATAACTCTTTAGTATACTTCATACTAGACTAATCACAGGGCATACCTGAAAACTATAGATGGGAACATTGTTGGGGCACAAAAAGCCCCGAATAACAAATTTCAAGGTTTTATGGGTACCCTGAACAAAAAGGAGCACATTATGGAAAAGATTGATAAAACAAAAGAAGAACTTGAAAAAAGGGCAAGGGGACTATTGGAAGGAAAACCTCTCTGGATATGGTGGATCAGTTACACCGTTTTTGTGGGGGTATTATTTAGTCTTATTTATTTAGTCTGGACCCTTTTAACGGGAATATGGTGGGCAATCCTTATCATCATTCCTGTCGCAGGTATAACCTGGTCAACCATAGCCTATTATAACCAGAAACCTAAACCTGAAAAAAAACAACCAAAAAAATAGATGTTTTGTAAAAACCCTGTTGCCGCTTTTTTAGACAAAATCTAAATCCATGCATACCTTGCAGTATGAGAAAAATATGGATTTTCCTGGCTGCCATTGTAGTTGCCACAGGCCTTTTGTGGGTTAGCGCCGAACCCAGGGCATTGGTTTATAAAAAAGGCGATGCGATTAAAAAATACCGCCTGCAAAGCGACGACGGGACATTTATCGACACTTCTTCGTTTAAAGGCAAGTGGGTGGTGCTCTACTTTTACCCCAAAGACGACACGCCCGGCTGCACGAAAGAAGCCCAGACCTTTACGTCGCTCATCGATGAGTTTACCCAGGCCAATGCCCTGGTTTACGGAATCAACACTGACTCCCCCGAAAGCCACCGAAGGTTTAAACGAAAGTACGACCTCAAGGTCGCCCTTCTTTCTGACAGGACGGAAACTGTCGCCGACGACTTCGGGGTAAAGGTGATTGCCGGTTTTTGCGCCCGCGACACCGTCTTGATCAACCCAAAAGGCGCAGTCGAGGAAATTTTCAGGGGAGTCAACCCGTCAGGTCACCCCGGTGAAATTTTAAAGTATATAAAAGACCATAGCGCCAAACGTTGAAAAATTTTCAATCGGCGATGAGCTTGCCTTTTGAAAACAGGGTTAAAAACTCGGGGAAAGATTTGGCAACGAGCTTCATGTTCTCAAGAACGCTGGAAAAGGTGGCATGGTCATTTTGACGATCATGGCAGGCTAAGACGACCGTAGGCTCCTGTTTTTTCTTCACCTTGTTCAGATCGATGCAGTAGCAATCGCCAAAGATGGTTGTGGCGATAACGAAGAAACCGTGAGGCGAAACGATGTTGCCGGGTTCCATTTTTTCATTTTCGAGTCTTAGGCAGGAAACCGGCCAGAGCCTGGCGTCTTCAATTTCCACCACGTCGTCGGGCTCGGCATTCTCGTAGAAGTTCAATACGCTCTCTGGAATCGGATACGACCTGAGGTAAAAAAGGTCGGCATCGTCTGCACGGCGAAAACCAACCTCTTCATTATGGGCCTTGAGTTTTTTTTGAATTACTTTTAATTGCTCTTCATACAGAAATTTCATTTTTACATCACGGAATCATGGTTCTAAGATAACCCATAAACGGTGAGAAGAAAATTCCAAAGTAAAGAATCGAAAGGCTCAAGGCCCCCACTATAAAACCTTCGTTGAGTTTTAGTTTAAGGGGAACCTGCTCCAGCCTGTTTTCGGAAAGGTACATGGCTTTTAAGATTCTCGCATAGTAGTATAAACCAATCACGACATTGACCAGGCCGATCATGACCAGCAGGTACATGTGTTTTTCTACAGCCGCGGCAAAGATAAACCACTTTCCGATAAAACCGGCAAAGGGGGGCAAACCCGCCAGCGAAAAGAGAAAAATACTGAAGGTCAGGGCAACCAGGGAATGACTTCCGCCGCGCCAGCCCATGCCTTCGTAATCGCTGATCTTTTCGCTACCCCAGCGGTTGACGATCAGGTTAACGACAAAGAAAGCCCCGCCGTTCATAAGCAGGTAGACAAAAATATAATAGAGCATGGCGCCTGTGCCGCTGTCGCTCATGGCGGCCATCCCCATCAGCAGGTAACCGGCATGGCTGATCGACGAATACGCCAGCATTCTTTTGATATTTTCCTGTCTCATCGCCAGGAGGTTTCCGGCGGTCATCGTGATGGCTGCTAAAAAAGAAAAGATCACTTCGAGGTTGGCCCTTAACGGCTCCATGATGGCCGCAGCCTCTTCCGTGCCAAAAAACGAATAGTAAAATACGCGAATTAATATAACAAAGCCTGCTGCCTTGGGGCCGATGGCAAACAAGGTCGTAACCGGCGTCGGCGCCGCCTGGTAAACGTCGGGGGCCCAGAAGTGCAGTGGTACAGCGGCGACCTTAAAGGCAAAACCGACCAGGATCAAAACCAGCGAAAATGTCAGCATGACGTTTTGCGTGGCCAGATAGGCTGTGGGTAATTCGTCGAGCTTCAGGGTTCCCGTTAAGCCAAAAAGCCAGGAGATTCCAAAAAGCATTACCGCCGAGGCGATACCGCCAAAGAGGGTATACTTCATACTGGCTTCCGAGGCCGAGCGTTTATAGGCAATAAATCCCGTTAAAAGATACGAACTCAGCGAAATCCACTCCAGCGAAAAATAAATCATCAAGAGGTCGATCGAACCGGCCAGAAAGCACATACCCGCGGTGATCGAAAAAATCAATACGAGGTATTCGCCAAAAAGGTAGTCGCTTACCTCTTTGGATTTTGCCGTCATCACGATGACCAGCAAAGCCAGGGCGACAAACAAAACCCTGAAGAAAAATGCGGTTTTGTCCATTTCCAATAAAGAATAAAAAGCCTTAAAACCAAAATACCGCTCGGAAAACAACAGCAAAAAAACCAGGGCCGTAACTCCCCCGACCATGGCCTCGATAAACAACGACTGGCGTTTGGCCCGGCCCGAGGCCGAGCGCAACGTAAGATAAAACGTCGTAACGATTAAAATAAGTTCGGGTAATATCGCTTTCGTACTTTCAAACATGTGACCGGCCTTTTAACCTCTGAAAATATTTACCAGGTGCTGGAAAAAATTCAACGTAAGCCCCGTCGGTTCGTTTAACAACGTAGCCATCTTGGCCATCGTGGGTTCGACGAGCTTTATAAAAGGCGATGGGTATACGCCAAACAGAATTATAAAAAACGCAACCGGTAATACCGAGAACATCTCCAGTTTGTTGATATCGCTATAGCCCTTGTACTTTTCGGGGAGTTTGTCAAAAAAGACTCTCATGTAGGCCCACAATAAATACGCGGCTGTCAAGACAACGCCGCTTACGGCAACCGCGGTTAAAAGCGGGTACACTTTGAAGGCGCCGATAAAGACCAGGACTTCAGAGATAAAACCGCTGAGTCCCGGCAGGCCCAGGCCGGCAAAAAAGGCAAAGGCGGTAAAGGCCGCATACTTTGGCATCTGCTGAACCAGGCCGCCAAGCTCGTCGATGTTTCGATGGTGGGCCCTGTCGTAGATTACCCCGACCATGATAAACAACATCGCCGTGATCGTGCCGTGGTTGAACATCTGGAAAATCGCTCCGTTTAAGCCCTCTACGTTAAAGGCCGCCATACCGAGCATCACATAACCCATATGCGAAATAGACGAATAGGCGATTAATTTTTTCAGGTCATTCTGGGCCATCGCCACGAAGGCGCCGTAGACGATGTTAACAATTCCGAGGGCGCCCAGGGCATAGGGGGCCATCATGACGGTTTCGGCCGGTAACAGGGGGTACGAAATTCTAAGTAAGCCATAGGTACCCATCTTCAAGAGCACACCGGCAAGAATCACAGAGATGGCCGTTGGCGCCTCTACGTGGGCGTCGGGCAACCAGGTATGAAATGGGAATGCTGGTATTTTAATCGCAAAGCCGACAAACAGCAGGACCCAGGCGGCAATTCGAAACGACTCGACGTTTAAATAACCGGGGTATTGCCGCGATACCATGATCGACGAAAGCTCGACGAGCGAAAACGTATGCGCGCTGAAGTAAAAAAACAACATCACCAGGAGCATGAACACCGAGCCAAACAATGTATAGAGAAAAAACTTGATCGCGGCGTATTCCCGTCTTGGGCCGCCCCAGATGCCAATCAAAAAGTACATCGGAAGCAACATGACTTCCCAGAAGACGTAGAACAGGAAAAAGTCCAGGGCGACAAAGACGCCCATCATGGAGGTGGCCAGCAGTAGATAGAGGGCGAAGTATCCTTTTATGGCCTTTTCAATGCTAAACGAAGCAAAGACCCCGATAAACGAAATCAAGGCGCTTAAAATCACCATGGAGATCGAAAGACCGTCGACGCCAATGTAGTAATTGATGTTAAAGGAACTGATCCAGGGGTGTTTTTCGACAAACTGGAACATGTCGGCCTGGTTTAGACCCGTACTTGCAGGAGAAAAAAGCTGGTACAATCTAAATGATAAAACCAGGGGTATCGCCGTAAACAAAACGGAAGTCCATTGTATCATACGACGGCTCGAAGATGGCATACACATGATCAAAATGGCCCCAAGCAGCGGGGTAAATGTGATGATTGATAAGATATAGTTGTCCATTAAATTCTCCTGTTTAAAACCCGGGGTTACGTCTGCATGGTTATACGATTTGCATCACCACGTAGACCATAATAAAACTCCCTAAAATATAATAAAAGTACCGGTTGACCAGGCCGCTTTGCCAGGCCTGCATGACGGCGGCGTAGTGCTGGGCAAACGAGGCGACAAAATTCACCAGCCCGTCAACCACGACCCTGTCAAAAAACCCGTGAACGCGCGAAACGGCCTTGGTAGCCACCGCGGTAAAATTTACGATCGCGTCGATCACCTTCTGGTCAAACCGGTTGAGCAGCATTCTTATACCCAGCGTACCGTTGACAAACGTCGCCTGGTAGATTTCGTCGACAAAGTACTTGTTATATACCAGCTTGTGAAGCCCGCCAACCTTACCAAAAATGGCTTTGGGTATCGACGGCTTTACGACGTAAAATAAAAAGGCCAGGGCCATGCCCGATAACGAAACCAGAATGGAAAGACCCATAAAGAAGTATTCCTGGGCGTGACCTGCCGCATGAGCCTGCGCCTCAGGTACCACAGGAATAACAGGTACAACGGCGGCGATCCCCTCTACCATCGTGGCGCCATTTTCGGCTACGGCGGCAACAGTCTCGTGGGCGCTAAAGACCGGCGCCAGCCAATGGTGCAAATGGTTGCTTCCCCCGAGGGCTTCGGGTGTGCCAATATAGCCGCCAAAGAGCGACAATATGGCCAGGACTACGAGGGGAAGAGTCATCGTCCATGGGGATTCGTGAACCTCTTCGAAGCTGGTCTCTGTACCACGATATGTGCCAAAGAATGTTAAAAATAATAACCGGAACATATAAAACGACGTTATTCCCGCGGTGGCCAGGCCGACCATCCAGAGAATGTGGGGCAGCCCCGGAAAGTACGTATTGGTTGCGCTGTAGGTCTGCCAGAGAATTTCGTCCTTGCTGAAAAAACCCGACAGGCCGGGAATTCCGGCAATGGCCAGGGTACCGATTAAAAACGTATAAAACGTGATGGGAATTTTTTTGCGCAAACCGCCCATCTGTAGAATGTCCTGCTGGTGGTGGGTGGCCAGAATTACCGACCCGGCGCCCAGGAACAACAGGCCCTTGAAAAACGCATGCGTCATCAGGTGAAAGACCCCGGTTGTAAAGACCCCGGTGCCCATGCCCAGAAACATATAGCCCAGCTGGCTGACCGTCGAATAGGCCAGAACCTTCTTGATGTCGTTTTGAACGATACCGATGGTGGCGGCAAAAAAGGCTGTGGCGGCGGCGACAATCGAGATGATCGTCAGCGTCATCGGCGTGGCGGCAAATAAATAACTCATCCGGGCGATCATGTAGATACCGGCGGTCACCATCGTCGCGGCATGAATCAGGGCCGAAACCGGCGTCGGGCCGGCCATCGCATCGGGCAGCCAAACATAAAGAGGAATCTGGGCCGACTTACCCGTTGCCCCGATAAAGAGCATCAAGGTGATGATCGTCAGGTACCACTCGGGCATTTTGCCGATCAGGTCCTTTAGCGCCCCAAAGGCAATCGAGGGTACGCCGCCGTAATGATAGATACCCCAGAAGAGCATGAAAAAACCAATGATAAAGGCAAAGTCACCAACACGGTTTACGATAAAGGCCTTCATGCCGGCAATGGCGTATTCGCGGTTGTCAAACCAGAACCCGATCAAGAGATACGAACAAAGCCCCACGCCCTCCCAGCCGACAAACATCAGCAAAATGTTGTCGCCCAGCACCAGAAGCAACATGGCAAAGGTAAAGAGGTTTAAATAGGCAAAGTACCGAATCACCGACTTGTCGTGGTCCATGTAACCGGCCGAATACAGGTGAATTAAAAAACCCACCCCGGTGATGATCAATACCAGTATAATCGACAGGGGATCTAAAACCAGGTTGATATTGGCCTCGACAAGACCGGTTTTGATCCAGGTGTAGAGGTTTTGCGAAAATACCCGGTCGGTCTCGGGGTTGCCCAGCATTTGTATAAATACAGCAAGCGTGACAATAAATGAAACTAAAATTACCAGCGGGGAAATGATCGCCGAGGCCTTTTTATAGGCCCCCGAGGCCTTATCGCCCAGGAAAAACGACATCAAGGCGTTGACGACAAACCCGGCAAGAGGGGCGGCGGGAATTATCCAGATATATTCTGCTACCTGATTCATAGTTATCCTTTCATGTCAGAAATGTCGTCGGTCATGACAGACTTTCTTTGTTGGAATATGGCCAGCAAAATCGACAACGCGACGACGGCTTCGGCGGCGGCCAAAACGATGATCGAGATGGCAAAGATATGCCCCGAGTAGTTTGTGGTCTGCTGACGAAAAAAAGAAAACGTGAGAAAGTTGATCACCGAGGCGTTGAGCATCAGCTCGATTCCCATGATGATGGCCAGAATGTTTTTTCGCGTCAAGACGGTAAACATGCCCGCCGCAAATATCAACACGGCAATGATTAAATACGAGTTCGGGTTTTCGGACAATAACGGGCTCACTTGGATTCCTCCTGGGTTGATTGGTTTTTTACGCCTGGGGCGCCAGAAGAAGCATCGGGGGTTTTACCCGGGCTGATTTTTCTCACGAGTTCTTTTCGCAACATCACGCCGGCGCCCACGAGCATCACGACGATCAACACCGAAATAAGTTCAAAAACCAGTACGTACTCTTTCAGAAAAAGATGCCCGATGTCGCGCGTCGAGGCGGCGTACTCCCCTTGAAAAAACTCCAGGCGGGCGCTCTTTAAGGCATAGATCGCAAGGCCGATGAAAAACACGACAGTGACCAGGGCCGGAAAAACCTTCATCGCGGGGTTGTTTTTCATGACATCCGAGGCCCCGCTGGAAAGCATGATGCTAAACAGTAGAAGCACCATGATCCCGCCGACATAGACCAGGATCTGGGAGATGGCGACGAAGTCGGCATTTAAAAATACGTACAGGGCGGCGACCGACATCAGCGACAGTAACAAACCCAATGCGGCGTTGATGATGCTCTGGCTTGCGGCGGTCAATACCGCCCCGCCCACGGCCAAAACGGCGACCATTATAAAGATGGCGTCTTTCATGCGGCTCCTCCGTCGGTTTTTTCACCGGGTTCAGTTTTAGGCGCGGCCGCGGCGGCGGCTCTTTTGGCGGCCAACTCTTCGGCCTCTTTTAATCTTTTTACAGATTCTTCATGAGGTATAAATTGCTCGACAAGATCTTTTAAGTGATAACCGGAACCCTCAAAGTCCCGCTTGAAGTAGATGGCGGTGTGATGCTCTTCCTCTTCGCCCTCTTCGGCCGGGCAGGCCTCTACGCACAGGTTGCAGTACATGCATTTGCCGTGGTAGATGTTAAAGTATATCAAGGTCAGACCTTTTTTACGCTCGGTTCTGGCGCCCTTCATTTCAATGACGTCAATGGGGCAGGCCTTGGCGCAGAGAGTGCAGGCGGTGCAAAGTTCCGTGTCGACCATGAGCCTGCCGCGGTATTTGTCGGGCAGGGTCTCGGGGACGGGTTGTTTTAACCTGTCGGGATACTGAACGGTTATGGGCCGTTGCAAAAGATAGCTGAAGGTGATCGCCATTCCCTCAAATATAGTGGCGAAGGTTTCCCAGATATTTTTTAAATAAATAATCATAACTTACCCTGATCTCACCTTACACGAAGGGATTGGCGTAAAAGACCGCCTTGGTTACCTTCATGTTTCTATACACCCGGTAATGGAAATACACCACCGAGAGAGCGCCCAGCGATGTCATGACGATACGAACCACACGATCGATACCGGAATTTTCGGGAATAACGTACATCCAGATGACAATGCCCAGCGACGAGAATAACCCAATCGGCACCATGTACTTCCAGCAGACATCCATGAGCTGGTCGATCCTCAGCCTCGGCAGGGTCCAGCGAATCCAGATGATGACAAATACAAAGAAGAAGGTTTTAAATAAAAACCAGAAAAACCCCAGGACCTCAAATTGAAGCGGCTCCCGGCCCGGCGCCGGAATCGAGACGACCCATTCGTACCAGAAGGTTCCGCCGCCAAAAAACAGACAGGTAACCAGGGCGCCGATGACGACGAGGTTGCCCCACTCTGCCAGGAAGAAAAATAAAAACCGCATACCGCTATACTCGGTATTGTACCCCGACACCAGCTCGCTTTCGGCCTCGGGAATATCAAAAGGAACCCGGTTACCCTCGGCAAGGGCGGCGATAAAAAATATATTAAAGGCAATAAACGTAAAAGGGTTTCGAAAGACAAACCAGTCGACCGGCGATGCGCCCTGGGCAAGGACGATCTTTTGAAAGTTCATGGAACCGGCCATCGCGACGACGATAAAGACCGCCAGTGCCGCGGGTATTTCGTAGCTGATCTTCTGGGCCGCCGAGCGCATACCGCCCAACAGCGACCACTTGTTGTTGGAGGCCCAGCCCCCGATCATAAGACCAATGACCACGTAGGAAGACATGGCCAGGACATAGTAGATACCCAGGTCGAGGTCTTCCATAAGGACGTAGGCGCCAAAGGGAATCGGGACGAGCGTCAGAAAGACCCCCATAAAAACCAGGTAGGGGGCGATTTTAAACAAAAAGCCATAGGCGTCTGTCGGTATGATGTCTTCTTTTTGCAGGGCCTTGATGACGTCGGCGACAAACTGAATGGCGCCTTGCGGGCCCACCCGGTTGGGGCCGATTCGAGACTGCATCCGGCCGGCAATTCGCCGTTCGACGACGGTCAAGATACCGGCGGTTACCGCCAGCAAAAGCAGGTAGATCACGCCGTAGACCAGCATGTAGATGTTTTCTGTCGTCATCGGTCAACCTCCGGGGCCACCACATCAAGGCTGGCAAAATAGGCAACCACGTCGGCCACCATCATTCCCTTGAATACTTCGGCAAGGGACGTCATCGAGGCAAAAGAACCCGTTCTGATCTTGATTCGATACGGGGATGTCGATTTGCCGTCGCTGACGATGTGAAAACCCAACTCCCCCCGCGGGGCCTCGGTTCGGTGATAGGTTTCGCCTTCAGGCAGAACAAGCTTCTTGGGCACCTTGCTTTGAATCGGCCCTTCTTTGATCTTTGATAAAATTTGCCGGATGATCTTCACCGACTCTACCATTTCTTCGATACGAACGATGTATCGGTCATAGGAGTCGCCGACCGTTCCTTTGATACCGACCCCCTGGGGAATGTCAAAGTCCATGTCGGGATAAAAACAATACGGGTCAAGACGGCGAAGGTCATGGCCGATTCCCGATGCCCGCAGGTTGGGGCCGGAAAAGGAATAGCTAAGGGCCTGGTCGCCGGTTACAATGCCAACATTTTTTAGTCGCTCGACGAAGATCTTGTTGGTGCTGATCAGGCGGTCAAATTCGCCCAGGAACAGGTCAAAATGGTTGAGAAACTTTTCGGTTTTCGAGAAGAAGTCCTGGGGAACATCCTGGCATACGCCGCTGAACCGAACGTAGTTGTTATTCATACGGGTACCGGTTTGGATCTCTAACAGATCCATGATGTACTCACGCTCCCGAATGGCATGCACAAACGGGGTAGTCGCCCCGACATCCATGGCAAGGGCTCCGACGCCGATGAGATGAGAATTGATACGGTTTAATTCGGACCCGAGCATGCGAAGCCATGTGGCCCTTTCGGGTACCTCAAGGCCTGCGGCCTGTTCGACGGCCAGGGCATAGCCAAGGTTGCAGTTTACCGCGGCGACATAGTCGACCCGGTCGGTGTAGGGCATAAAAAAGGAATACGGCATGCCTTCGGCAATTTTTTCAATCGACCGGTGAAGGTAGCCGACGTCGGGCACGGCGCGAACGCAGATTTCGCCGTCGAGATACAGAATAAAACGAATCACGCCGTGGGTCGAGGGGTGATGCGGCCCCATGTTGACGAGAATTTCGTTTCCGTTTAAAGGGGTAATTTCAACCCGTGATTGTACGTCTTTTTCAGTAATCATAACTTATTCAACCCGTATGGCATCCAGCTCGTTTGGCCGGGTAGTCGGCATTCCATTGTAAGATGCATTTTCTTTATAATCGCGTCGTAAAGGGTGACCCTGCCAGTCGTCGGGCAGCATGATTCTGCGAAGGTCCTGGCTGTTGATAAAGTTGACGCCCAGGAGGTCGTAGATTTCTCTCTCAAACCAGTTGGCGCTGACAAATAAATCGTCGATGGTATCTATTTCGGGGTTTACCTCGGGCAGGTCAACCCGAATGGCTATGGTGGAAAAATCCAGCTTCGAGCTCAGGACATAAAGAACTTCCACCCCTTTGAGATCAAGAGTCCCGTCCTCTTTGATTGCGGTCAGGTGAACACCCGAAATGTTGTTTATGTACTTCATTTCAAAAACGGGGTTGTCTCGCAAAATCAGCATGACCTTGCGAAGGTCCTTTGCATCAATTTTTAAAATCGGCATCTTACTTTCCCTCTGGATAATTTCCGAGGTCGAGGGCGCCATCTCCTGGGCCAGCTTTTCTAATAAGGTTATTGAAAAATTCATATGGATTTACTTTCTTAAAAATTTCTCTTTTTGTATTTTTTTCTGCAGCATAATCAACGCCTCCAGCAAAGCCTCGGGGCGCGGCGGGCAACCGGGCAGGTAGACGTCAACGGGGATTATCAAGTCGACCCCCTTGACGACCGAGTAGGCCCGATCGAAGAGCCCCCCGCAGTTGGAGCAACTGCCCATCGATATAACATATCTGGGTTCTGCCATTTGTTCGTAAAGAAGTTTTAACCGGGAGGCCATTTTATAGGTCAGGGTTCCGGCAATGATGATCAGGTCGGACTGGCGGGGGGTTCCCCGGGGCGCCGAGCCAAATCGTTCGATGTCGGCCCTGGGGCCGCCGGTATGCATGAGCTCGATGGAACAACAGGCAAGGCCAAACATGAGCCACCACAGGGAGTGTTTTCGGCCCCAGCCAAGAAGCTCGTCGACGCTGGTAATCAATATATTTTCGGGTAATTCCTGGTAAAGACTCATATTCCTCCGGTTGTTATGCGGGATTATTTCCTGTTGTCTTGAGAATCATCTTTATTCTCAAGGTATGTGTAGCCTTTGACCCAGTTGAGGTCGCCCCTGCCCCAGGCATAAATCAAGGCGATGGCCAAAATGGCGACAAACAGCAATAGTTCGATGAGGGCGTAAATGGCAAAACTGCTGCCCAGCCACTCCTTGTAAACCGTGGCAACGGGAAGTATCAAGGCGATCTCGACATCAAAAAGCAGGAAGATCAAGGCAAGAATATAATACCGAATGTTAAAGTTCACCCAGGCGTTGCCTACGGGAACCTCGCCGCACTCATAGGGCATGTTCTTCATAGGGCTGGGTCTGTCCGGCCGGATGATTTTGCCCACCAGCATCAAGATAAAGATAAACCCGATGGAAAGTACACCGAACAATAAAACTGCGCCGTATTCTCGTAACATCATCACGTCCCTGGTAAATTTTTGACTCCCACTGAAAACCAGGTTTTGTTTGAACAAATGTCCATCGTCCCTTTTCAGAGGTTTTTTTGCAAGCCTGCCACAAGAACTTTGAGCGGATATATTGTCAATCGTTTATGACTTTGCCGATTTGCTGATGGTATGCCTGGGGAGCTTAGGCCGGAACTCCCTTCGTTGGCAGAGGAAAAAGTTCAATGCGATCGAAAAGTGGCCGACGTACGCCAACTGGTACGCCGAAGGCGGGCCGATGGCGTACCAAAGGCCATTTTTGCCGCTGGCCGGCGCCATCGTGGCGCCGGCGTAGTTTTTCGAAAAAAACCGGGCTGTCTCTTGAGACAGCTTGGGTTGCGCGTCATTATGAAATAATGGTAAAGACGCGCTACTAGCCTTTTCGAGGAAAGCATTGAACTTTGCGGTTAATTTTACTGGCGCAAAGTAGTTCATGCCTAAGCTC
>Ga0224510_10001317_pt1 | contig 16676 bp, 20 predicted proteins | sample SF_May12_sed_USG_FD_170161 | JGI IMG/M metagenome (GOLD analysis project Ga0224510, IMG submission 170161) | Sediment microbial communities from San Francisco Bay, California, United States - SF_May12_sed_USGS_4_1 | ecosystem: Environmental > Aquatic > Marine > Sediment | place: USA: California... | reverse complement strand
CGTTGGCCCCAGCAGGCGTGGATCGGGGCCGTCATCAACCAACAAGATGGGTCGTTCAGCGGGGCTGTCAGCGCATCATACTCCTTGTCGCGCTCTTCTGTGAGACTTCCATCGGCCTGTTCGGAAGCACGAATTCCTTCCAAACTTTGTCGCCACCACAGTCCCCAGGGGCTATCGCTTCTGACAACCGATGCACTTGCCTTGTGGCGGAGATTGACTAAGCCACAGCGCTCAAACAATGCCGGAAGTTTCCGACCAAATGTTGGGTCATACCCTCGTGCTGTCCACCAGTCGCCGTTCTTCCAGGCACGATGATACAACTCATAGTGAAGATGAGCGGGATCAACGGGGGCGACCAGACCCCAGTCCCCATCCTCGTCGATGAGCCAGCCTCCTGGCCGTAAACATTCCACCATACGGCGAATGGCATTCTCTTGATTGCCTGCGAGCCAGAAGAGCAGGAGGCGCGCACAGACCAGATCAAACGAACCTGGGCCAAGCTCGTCCAAGGGATCGCTCAGAATGTTGTGCCGGCGTATGTCAAGGTTTGGGATAGTGAGGCGTTGAAGGTAGGTGGTGTCGACATCAGTGGCCACGACTCGTCCTTGTTCGCCAACTTGTTGGGCCAACCACCTGGCCATGGATCCACGACCTGCACCTACTTCAAGGCATCGCCAGCCTGGTTGGACCAAGGTACGACGTTGACGGGACAGCGGGTCGAAGATCTCTTCGAGCAGGCTGAGCCGCTCATCTTCGACTTGTTGACGGCCTTGTGCCGAAAGACGATAGCTGGGAAGCGATCCTCCTGTACTCAATGAGGCCTGATGGTCTGCCAGGTCTCCAGCAAGAGCCAGAGGATCCTTCCCGGTCAAGGAACTCATGGCCGACGAGGCGAGCTGAGTGAGATGGATTGGGGGGGCTTCTTGCCTGGTTGTAGTTTTCCGTGGGTTGAGTGTCCTACTGCCGCGGATGAACTCACGACGATTTCGATTCGTCTGCTCCTGTTCCGGCTTTCATCGGTGTCCAATGACTTTGCGGCCGTATACACGACGGCTTTGACACGCTCGGCATCGACCCCACTGTTGATCAGGGCTTGGCTGGCATGCTCGACACGGGCGCGAGAGAGCTCAAGGTTGTCTCGAAACAGCTTTCGTGAATCGTTGCGGATCGGCTTGGTGTCCGTATGGGCGGTCACTTCAATGGTCCGGTAGCGAAACTTCTGTAAGACCGTGCCGATTTGTCCGATCAAAGAGTTGCCGCCCGGTGTAATGGTGGCCTCTCCCGGAGGAAATAATTCACTACTGACGAGCGCAAGCGTCAGAGTGGTTCGTTCTTGTCGCAAGGCCAAGGTGCCTCGCTTCAGCTCTTCCCCCAGTGTGCCGGAAAGAGCTTCGCCCATCTTGATCAAGTCAATACCTCCGAGATCCGTTCCGTCTCCGGCTGAGGTGTTGGGAATGGGCAGATCGGTCACTGAGAGATTGGCATCGGGGGCAAGCTCGCTGGGCATATTTTTCGTGGCAGGACTTACTTCCAGGGAGGGGAGGGCCTCCTCCGGTTTCGGCAAGCTCCGTTCGAGGTCCTCCAGTAACCGTTTCGTTCGTGCGATCTCGGCATCTCGCTCCAGCAGCATCGGACCGAGATCGGCATACTTTTGTGTGACCTGTTTGAGATTGTCACGGATCTGCACCAACTCTTGTTCCTTCCCCACCATTTGCTGTTCCAGTTCGGTCAGACGGCGTTTGATCTGTCCCGGGTCTGGCTCCTTCCCAGCCATCTGCTGTTCAAGCTCGGCGATGCGGCGTTTGGTCTGGGTCAGTTCTTGCTCCTTGATGGCCGTCTGCTGTTCTAATTCGGAAGCCCGGCGTTTGGCTTGCGTGGCCTCAGACTCTTTTCCGACCAGTAGTTGTTCGAGGTCGGCGACCCGCCGCTTAGTTTGGGGTAGGTCCTGCGTCTTCCCTGCCGTCTGCTGTTCCGCCTCAGCAGCCCGGCGCTTGGCCTGGGTTGATTCTTGTTCTTTCGACGCGATCTGTTGCTCGAGGTCGGCAATGCGCCGTTTGGCCTGCGTCAGCTCCTGATCTCTCCCCGCGGTCTGCTGTTCGGCTTCTGTGGTCCGGCGCTTGGCCTGAGTCAAGTCTTGCTCTTTGACGACCAGTTGTTGCTCGAACTCGGTCGCCCGGCGTTTGGCCTGCGCGGCATCGTATTCTTTCCCTGCGACCTGTTGTTCAAGTTCGGTGACACGACGTTTGACTTGGGCCAGGTCCTGCTCCTTTCCAGCCATCAGCTGTTCGGCTTCCGTAACCCGACGCTTTGCTTGCGTCAAGTCTTGCTCCTTCTTGGTCAACTGTTGTTCAAGGTCGGTCATCCGTCGTTTGACCTGCGCCACGTCTTGCCCTTTTCCCGCAGTCGCCACCTGTTGTTCAGCTTCCGCAACCCGACGCTTTGCTTGGGCAAGTTCTTCAGTTTGTGCCGCGAGGTCTTCACGAAACTTCTTGGAGTTCTCGTGAACGCTCGCTCGCAGGGCTGCCATCTCACTCTCTTTGGCATGGAGCTGGATCACCAGTTCGCCGATCCGCCGTTTGGCAGCCTCCAGATGACCTTCAGCGAGTTGTCGCTCCAGTTCGTCGATGCGTTGTCTCGCCTGCTGGAGACTATTCCGTGTGATGTTCAGTTCATGCGAGAAGTCCTTCTCTGAACGTCCTCGGGCCGCCGGGTCCTGCTCTTTTTGAGGTAGTTGAGCCAGGAGCGGTTGGTTTTGTTCGGCCGATTGGTTCTGGGTTGCGCCAGCCAGGAGAGGAACTCCGCCGAGCAGGGCAACGGCTCCAAGAACGGAGACGAATAATGTGCTGATCATAGCTCACCCCCAACGGTGCGGTGACTGTATCCGAAGTCAGATGCTATTCGGAGGACATGTTTTGCCATTGCATAGGATGTGTCTCGCAAGAGAGCAGCGGGCATTACAGGTCATCGTACCTGACACGAACGGGACGCGGTGTTGGCCGTATGCGTGTTGTGAATGTACAAGAGAAAGATTCCAGCCGATCCTATCGTCTTCCTGATTTGCTTTGCAACCCAAGAGAGATCTGATCGAGGCGCTGGGGGGCTATCTGTTGACGGCTCCGATGCCTTCAGGAGGAGCCTGCGCAACAGGATGGTGGGTCTTTTTATGCGTGACGGGCCAGACGAGTGCTTGTCACTCGAGAAAGTGCGCGTGCGGCTAGCCCGATGCCACCACTGGTTAGTCGATAGGGTACAGGTTGTCTCGCGCGGTGGTCCGTTTCCGTCGCTCAACGACCACCCCGGTACACTGATAGGCTTCTTGATTGAGGAATGGGAAAATCAGGAGGAGTATATTGGAATCCATTGTCACATCGTCAGGCTTCAAGCGAACATTTTGCTCGCGTGCCGCGATTTTGAGATTGAGCAAGCATCCTTCCTTCGAGTACCCATTGGCGGTAACTTTCCCGATCTGCCCCGCTCCTGCTGGCATCTGATCCGCCTGCGAGGCACAGGACGATACCCATATCGAAGCCAGAAGGGCCAACACTCTGATAGCTGGATTCATAGAGACCTCAACTGAATTAAAAAGTTCACTCTGACCAGAGTCTTGAGTGGACCGAGAGCAGTGACGGCTACTGGTTCGGTTGTGAAGGGGCTCTCCTAGCAGCGACATGGCCGTTATCTTGAGGGAGCCCATTGTGGATTCTCAAAGAAACATCAAGGGAGAATCAAGTGAAGATAAGGATCTTCTGGGGTTCGGGGCAGCCGGTTTCCTCATCTGACACTTTCTGGAGCTGAGAAGAACACGTCAGGATAGCCTGTCAAAGTATGGGCCTTACGACATGTGGATAAACCTGTGGATATTATGCGATGCGGGAAGAAAATCGAAAGCGCCCATCGAATATATATCATATTGCCTATTTCTTGAGCATCTGCACGGTGTGGTGGAGGCCACAAGTAATTGTGGTGTTCTTAGGCTGTGCGATGTTTTTCACGCATTCCTAGTTGTGGGCATCGAATGACGCAAGACCGCTGTTTGAAAATGTTTGTGAATGCAACCATTCACTTTGCTGTCCACAGGGCTGTTGGATTTCTTGTCACTTTGCGTCTATCGAGCATATCCAGGTGCGTTTTTCAATCCGTCAAGAGCCCGGAGCCAGTCAAAAAAATTGAGACGGTCGTCCGTTCGCTAATAATCTACGGGAAACTTGATTTGTGTGCTTCGACCAGCTCAGCACGAACGGAACACCTCAAATTCAATAGCCGCTCCGTTCGTCGTGAGGCCCTCGAAGGATGAACGGGTGGGCAGCAGACTGCTAAAGAAGAGAGGGCTGGATGGCCGAACCAAATCTACTTCTTTCGATACACGTTGAGCCCGATTTTCTCTTGCCGATCTGGGATGCTGACGTTGCCTTCCGTTGAGGCGACAATGATCGTCTTGCCTGTCGAGGATGGGCCGAACTCCTTCGAAAGATCCACCTTGATGGTTAAAATAGTACCTTCGACACTCATATCGACATTCTTCATGATCTGCTCCTTTCATGGCTTCATGTCAGGTTAGGTTCTCTTATTTCAGGGAGATCGACACCAGCGCATCTGGTCTGTCTGTTCCTGTTGTTCCTCGGTCAGGCATGGAGTGATCCCGGCCCTGGTGTTTGGCTGTAACCATCTCGCACTAGCGGGCTAACGACGTACCGGCGAGTTTTTTGGCAATGCCGGGTAACTGGGCTTGGGCCTCCGCGCCTTGAAAGCTGAACGTCAGGACAAAGCCTGAACATTGGGTATAGCCGGTTCCGCCGGGGCCTTTGCCGTTTCGAAAATCACCGATCACCATGTCGCCGCCCGTACAAACCGGGAAGGCTGTTCGTTTGAAGGCTGGATTCTGAAGGTAGAGGTCCATCATTTCTTTGATTCCTGTCGCGGTTTCGCTCTGTAGATCAAGGTGCACATAGACCGACAGTGCTTGGCCATTCGGCCATTGCCATGCGCAACCCTCACCCGTTCCCGTCCTAGACTGGACGGCAGATAATTTGGGGGCTGAGAGCAGGCTACAGACTTGAGCGGCCATAGGGCTGTCCGCATGACTCGGGGACGCGATCAGCAGTCCGTACATGACGATGAACTGTCGTAGCTTCATATTGTGTGTCTCTCTGAAAACGCTATCGGATGCGGCAGTGGTGGACGGAGACCATCACTCATGACACGGGCCAATCATGTGGGGAATTGTAGTCCCTTGATGCTCTCCGATCAATGGCTGTCCGAGAGCGGCTTCACGACCGATGCCGATTCTGAGCCTACTCGACTCAAGGGAGGTGTGTCGTCGGGGACGGCTCAAGATCTATTCTTCATGTGGTGTTTCCCCGTGGGGAGGACCTCATCGGCATGGCGGAGTTACTGACGTGGTCTGGAGGCTGGGAAGAGATGTCTGCGTGAGATCAGCCTCACGGTGATAGGTTGGCGTTTGTCGCTGTGCCTATCCTCCATGCTGAGGATGATCTCACGTGGCTGTGAGTCCCACTGCTCAAAGGCAAGATTAGGTGATGGAACTGTGCCCGGTATGGTGGAGGACCATGGGCTAGGGTGCTTGTTGGCTTGCACCCTTCACGCTGTGACATGAAGGCAGCTCATACTTTGCTGTGGTGAGCCACCTTTAAGGGAAGTCTTGAGACCTCCGGGACTTTTTCTGCGAACTGGGCAGTAATCGTCTGGTCGTGGCATCGCTTGAGAAGTGCGCTGAACAAATCATCAAGCGCCATCAGTGCCTCTCCCACGACATGACGAGCCTCTCGTTCGGAATATTGTAGAGGAATCAGTCGCCGCCGCTGCCACCCCCGGAGTAGGAACGTCCGTCCAAGTTGGTGATGGGGTTGTTCACATCCCATCACGAATTCCCTCCCTTGATCGTCTTCAAGAATGAACCCCTTCACATTCATCTCGGCTCTCCTATTCGTTTCGCTGGATACTGAAAAGTCTGCCCATAGTGTTCTCTGCTCGTTCAGCGGTTCACTAGGTGGATGGTCTAACGTATGTGGTCTCTCTTTACTCGCTGCGGATTTCGCTCATGACAGTCGCGCCTTAGACTTCGGTGAGCTCAGCCCAGCTGAGCGACGAGGTGGCTGAATGAGAGTCGCCGGGCTTTCTGAGCATCTTCCTGACATGAGACTGGTCATGAAAGAATTGCCGGAATACTTGGTTGCCGAAGGGCGTCAATGGCAATCGATACATTCTCCACCTCGGCCCAGGATAGTATGGCGATCTCAGGCTCCCCGCTGAATGATTGAAGCAACAGGAGGATGCCGAGAAATACGGCAATGATCGCAGGCCAGACTATCGAGAGCGCACCGAGAACGAACGCGAGGGTGATCGCTGCTAACACCTGCTGGACGAACTGGTTTTTGACCGTGATCATAGGGCCCTCCTTCCTATACGCTCTCTGTACAGGTCCATCTGATGATGTCGTGTCTGTCATACTGATGCCTGGCAAAAGGCCGGCTGCTGGTGACTGAATATTTCGGGAATCGATCATCCTGTTCATAACTTGTCGCACCCACTCATCACGAGGACTCGATGAACCCAATTCCACGTTGAGTGTGGACAACGCATAAACCGTGCCTTGTGAAACATTTTAAGTCTGTCAATTTTTCAAGAGGTTACCAGTGTGATGATCTAAGTAGAATATCTTTGATACGTATCTTTTTGGATTCAGTGAATCGGAAATGATCCATGGAGCCCGTATTGTGCGAGGGGATGTGCTTTCGAAGAGGAGGATGTTGTGTTCTGCGTGATGAAGTGTGGGTGAGGTGTAGAGACCGAAGGGTTCTGCTGGAATAGTAGAGGGAGGACTGAACTACCGGCGGCGGTTGGTTGGAAGGGGGGACGCGGTCATGCCGATCAGTATCTGTCTCTCACACTATGCCGGATCTCGTTTTGGCTTGTCGCGCGGATCGTCTGGTTGGGTACGGTTTCGCAGAGACGAGCGGGAAGCATCGTATGCGTTTGACGGGGATCTCAATATTCAGATCCGGCCAATACAGAATGTCAGAATGGAGTTGCGCCACATGCTTGAGCTTGATGGATGAGATGTTTCGAAATTGAGGGAAATCGGCAAATGAAACAAAGAGCTCGCTGCTGTTGGTCAACAGCCACAGTCCATGTGTTGAGATATAGGTCACCTCCACTCGCGAAAGGGTTTTGCTTGGGATGAGAGTTTTCATCTGACCGCTCTTGGGTACAAGGGCCTGATCATTCTTGGTCAAGCCCGCTCTTGCGCCACGCTGATACTAGCCATCCTGTTTTTGACAGGCCCTCACTTCGAAGAATATCGGCGACATTCTGTCCGTTCACAAACACATCGGCGACGAGACGACGGTAGACGTCACGACTGTGGGGCATGATGCGAATGGGTCCACTGCGCAAGAGCTCCTCCAACCGTTGTTTGGCGGCTGGCCCCGCGTGCTCATTCATTTCTGGTGTGTCAATGCCGCGTAGCCTGACGCGCTCGCTTCCAATACGAATGGTGTCCCCATCAACCGCGCGTATCTGCAGCGTGCTCGGCAGCCTCATCTCGTGCCGTGCCCGGGTTCGAAGTGCGGAGAGCCGAATAGGTTTGTGGCTAGCTCCCAACTTATACCGCCCTTTAGGGTAGCGTTGTGGGCGGCTGTCCGGTGGGCGTTTGTGTCGTGGTTGTTTGTATGTGGGGAGGCGATCAGAACGGTCTTCATTCGGCGAGGGATACCAACACAGGTCACATTGTTGGTTGAGAGTTGATCCTAGATCAGATTGTTCAAGACGTGCTGCGGAGGCGTCGAGTGCCACCTGGAGAGAGCACCAGCCGATGAGCACCAAGGTTGTTACAATCACATGCGGCTTCATGGTCTGTGTTGTAGAGCAGGTGTCGTGCCAGATTCTGACTAATTGACAATGGCCAAAACCGCATGCTGCAATTGCGATCAATTGTCGGACAGAACTGTTGAATTTTCACGGAGGGTTACGCGCATGGATATGATGGGACGGGTGGGGTTGATTGAAATTCCTGTATTGATCGCCCCGGATCAGAAAGTCTGGATGGATCGCATGATCAAGGAAGGGAAAATCGCCATTCCGCCCGGAGGAACGTTAGAAAAAGGATCGTTATATTCAATGTTTATCCGCATGCTCCTTCACAACGCCATGGAAGAGCAGAAGCGTCAAGAGGCTCTGGAGGCAGAAGACGAGGATGACGAATAGAGGAACGGATAGCGCGAGCGGAGACATTGGGAAGGGAGGATGTCTGAATCTAAATAGATACTCCTCGTATCTTTTAAGATACAGGATCTGCGTCAAGTGAGAGAGTTAGAGCTTCTTGAAGGCTAACTGGGCAGCACGGATGGTCTTCTCGATGTCCTGGCTACTGTGGGCAGTGGAAAGAAACGCTGCCTCGAACTGAGATGGTGCGAGATAGACACCCTGTTCCAACATGTGATGAAAGAACTGGCCGTACCGTTTCGTGTCGGACTGTTTGGCCGAGTTCCAGTCGACCACAGGGCCTGGTGTAAAGAAAGTCGTCAGCATCGATCCGACTCGCGTTTGGGTCACGGGAACGCCGGCCCGTTTTGCGGCTTCACCAATGCCCTTTGCCAGGACAAGGGATTGTTGCTCGAGTTGCTTGTAGACTCCCTTTCCCCGTAACTGCTTCAGCGTCGCCAATCCGGCTGAAACGGCCAGGGGATTCCCTGAGAGGGTTCCTGCCTGATAGACCGGTCCAACCGGTGCGATGAGATCCATGATCTCTTTGCGTCCGCCGTAGGCGCCGACAGGGAGCCCTCCTCCGATGATTTTCCCTAGTACCGTCAGATCCGGCTTAATGCCATACAGCGCTTGCGCTCCACCGTAATTGACACGAAATCCTGAAATCACTTCGTCGAAAATCAAGAGGATCCCATGCTCGGTGGTCAATTGTCGTAGTGCCGGCAGAAAGTCCGGTGCGGGTGGGACGACCCCCATGTTACCGGCAATCGGTTCGACAATGATGCAGGCGAGTTGCTTGCGATTTGCTTTGATAAGCCGTTGAACGGTCCGAATGTCGTTATAGGGCGCGGTCAGGGTGTGTTTCGCAAAATCCTCAGGCACGCCAGGCGAGTCAGGAATTCCCAACGTTGCTAGACCCGATCCGGCCTTTGCCAGCAGGTAATCGCTGTGTCCGTGGTAACACCCTTCGAATTTGATGATCCCGGTGCGTTTGGTGAATCCCCGAGCCACACGAATGGCGCTCATCACCGCTTCTGTTCCGGAACTGACCAGTCTGAGTTTTTCCATCGAGGGGAATGCGTGGCGAATCTCTTTCGCCAGCGCCACTTCCAATTCCGTCGGTGCGCCGTAACTGGTCCCTTGTTCAGCCGCCTTTTTGATCGAGGCGATGACCGCCGAATGGGCATGTCCTAAGATCATCGGTCCCCAGGACAGCACGTAATCGATGTAGACATTCTTGTCCACATCGTAGAGGCGGGAGCCTTTCGCACGCGCGATGAAGCGTGGCTGACCTCCAACCGAGCGGAAGGCGCGAACAGGGCTGTTGACGCCGCCGGGAATCAGTTGCTGGGCTTCGGTAAAGAGCTTGGCTGAGCGGGATGTTTTCATAATGGGGGCGCACCCTACCACGGAGGATGAGAGTCGGTCAAGAAACAGGAGGGAAGTACCATCGGATATTCCTCAAGGGCCAAAAAATGTCGACGTGATCCATTTCTTATCAAATTTGGATACAGCAAAAGGCACGGTCTTTTATTCGTCTGGTCAAATTCCAGTGTGATTATCCGCCGTGTCGGTAGGCATTACCGTCGGCCTGATTCTTGCTGTAGCTATGAGCTTAGGAAAGTGAGATTGCCATGAGGGTTGTGTGTTCTTGGTGCCGAGGGGAAGGTCGGGACGGCTTCGTCGGAGAAAAAGCGCCGTTCGATGATCCACGAGAGACACATAGCATTTGCCTCGCGCATGAACAATCTGTCCGGACTTGCTGGGAGGCACGCCGACAACAGACAGGTTTCTTTTTCCTCCGTGCCTGGCGGATCCGGAGTCTTGTCTGCTGTGCCGGTTGGCTGACGCTCTCCACCCTCGAGTTCTGGGTGGAAAGTCTCAAAGGGCTGGTCTCAATGGGCCACTTCTAGCTCTTTCTCACTTACCGACCAGAACAACTTCGGTGGAATGCTATTTCTTGGCAGGCTTTCGCGCAGGAGTTGCTGGGCGATTTCGAGGTGGGGTACTTCGGGATTTCGCCTGCTCTGTGGGGTTGAATTCTTCCAACTCCCAACGATGTCGTTTTGACTTCTCCTGCTCAGTGACAGCAAACACCACATGAAAGGGGGCGCACCGGCCGTCGGCGGTTTGTCCCTTGCTCCAAGCTTCGCCGGCGTCATCGAGCACTTCCAGCAATGTTTCATACTCCTCTTCGTCATTGGGGAGGACCGCATGGGCATCCAAGATGAGCAGGATATATCCCTTCGCCGGCAACCATTCCAAGTCGGCGAGACATTCTTCCAAGGCGTCCCAGTTGTGTCCGAAGTAGTCCGGGAAGGAAAGTGCCCGCGCAAACTCATCGAACAAACTCGATGAGGTTCGACATTTCTTGCCATCGATGGTACGCATCAGAAACCCGGTGGGAGTCTTCACCATTGCTGTGGTTGAACTGCCGCGAGGGATGACGAGCAGGCCTGACCATGGAGGTGATGGCTTACTGAGATGAGTGGGGAAGGGTAACTTTGCCGGCATAGGGCACTCGCTTGTTGGAGTATCGGTCAGTTGAGAGGGACGAACGTTCTGTAGTGATCTCCGGTATAGTAGGCTTTCCCGCTCCGCTGCTCGATCACGATCCGTTCGGCATCGCGTCCGCGGCCTCGGATCTTCGGATTGACATCATACTCCCGATAGCGACCAGGTGGAAGGCGTCGTTCTCGGTTTTGGAAGTTACGCCCGCCGACATAGCCAGGGAGTGGGAGCCCCCTTCGCCTTTCCAGCTGGCTGAGCAGGTCATAGGCTTTCTGAGGCGGTGCGGCCAACCATGAAGGATCGTCGGCTTGCGGAGAAAGGAGAATGGAGGCATTCTCAGTGAGAGTGTTCTGGCCAGGGTCGGCAGTCGTGATGCCGATCGATGGAATGAGGACGATCGTACAGCACAGGCTAAGGAGTATGCCGAAGAGCTGGAGCTGGCGCCGTTGATGGGTGGACACAGGCCCTCTCATGCGCGGATGTGTGGCCCAGATGAGGAGACCGTAGCATTCTCGTTTTGCGAAGGTCAAACACGCTCCACAAGGATTGACGTACTTGCCTGGATGTCTTCCTCCCCGTTTGCTAGAATGGCCGGGCCGGTGTGTACCGCGAATTAAACCGAATCACCACCGAATCATTGTTGATTGTCTTGCAGAATGTATTTGCTGTGTGGAGGATTGGTCTGAGCGCCAACGTGCGAGCGTCACGGGTGTGCCTCTCCTCTCTGTTCGTTCTGGTACTTCTCGCGCTGGCGGTCCCATCGAATGCGCAGTTGAGCCCGAGCGGTTCAATTCGACGATCTCCGGCAGACGTCGTCAAACGCTACGTGCTGTTGGATCAGAAGGGGGCACGATTGGATGCTGTCTCATTCGATACGGTCACGCCGTATATCCATTGGAAAGAGGAACCAGCTTGGGGGCGTATTGTGGTGGTGCAAAAAACGACGGTGTCCGAGGATTATCGGCAATGGGAGATCCTGAACAATCTGGAAGTCATCATCCCGGTAACCTTTCAGGTGCGAGGTTCGGTGTATCTCGAAACGGCCAGTTTTGTCCCTGAAGACAGGACCGAAGAGGTTCGCTTTCATGTGAAAGTGGTCGGAAATTATTGGCGTATCCTCTCGCCGGTGATTCCTCCCCATGTGGGGCTGAAACGGATGGTGAGTTTTGCACGAGACGCAGCCGTCCACGAATCGGACGACATGCAACGCACGGCACTCACTGCCCTCATCGATTCTTTGAGAAAGGCAAACTAATGGCACAAACGCCTGTGGACCTCCTGATCTTTGACCTGGACGGGACGTTGATCGAGTCGAAATGGGACATCGCCCATGCCGTCAATTTCACGCTGAATGCGTTGGGATTGCCGGAGCGCCCCATTGAGGAGATCTTTGGGTTTGTCGGGGATGGAGTGAAGCGGCTGCTGCGTCTCGCGGTCGGCGAAGGGAATCAGGAGAAGTTTGAAGAAGCCTTGAGGGTATTTCGAGGCTATTATCTCGAACATTGCTTGGATCGGACGACCTTCTATCCGGGTATCGAGCCCATGCTCCAACATTTTGCGCACAAGCAGAAAGTGATCGCAACGAACAAGTCGATTGAATACACGCGCGTGATCTTGAATGGGCTGGGCCCGCAACATTTCATGTACATGGTCGGCGGGGACAACGGCTTCGGACTGAAGCCGGAGCCCGGCATGCTCCTGCACATCATCGGTAAAATGGGTGTGCCGAAAGATCGGGTGGTCCTAGTCGGAGACAGTACGAATGATATCAATGGTGGGCATAATGCGGGTATTCGTGTCTGTGCCGTCGGATATGGCATGGGCAATCGCCAGAAGATGGAAACCTGCCAGCCTGATTGGTTCATTGAAAAACCCGAACAACTGATGGAGATTTTTGTATGACACAGAGATCGCGACTGTGGTTCAGCTGGCGAAACGGTCTCCTGCTGACCGGTGTGAACGTTGCGCTGTTCCTGATCTTTACCCTCAACCTTGGCCTCCTTGAGGCCGCGTCACCAAGCTTTGCCGATCGGGTGATCGAGCATCGGCTCGCGAACGGATTGACGGTGCTCATGGTTGAGCGGCACCAGACGCCTATCGTGTCGATCAATATTACCTTTGCGGTGGGCGGTATCAATGAGCAGGTGGGGCAGACGGGCATCGCTCATCTCTACGAACACATGGCCTTCAAAGGAACACGCGTCGTAGGGACGACCGACTACGAGAAAGAAAAACCCATCCTCGATGAGCTGGCCATCGTCGGGACGGAGCTCGACCAACGGGAACGAGAGGCGGCGGCGAAAGGGGGAGCAGCAACGGCCGACGAGCGAGCGGCAGTCGAATCGCTTCAGAAGCGGTTTCTGGCGTTACAAGCTCAGGCGGCGCAGTACGTGGTCGGCAATGAAATGGCGCTGATGTACCAGCGCCACGGCGGTGTCGGCCTCAACGCCTCAACCGGGAAGGATCTGACGCGGTATATGATCAGCTTGCCCTCCAATCGACTGCCCTTGTGGGCGGCGATCGAATCGGACCGGATGGCCAATCCCGTCTTGCGTGAGTTTTACAAGGAGCGCGGCGTGGTGATGGAAGAGCGGCGTCTGCGGAACGACGACAGTCCGAACGGGCTGTTGTTCGAAACCTTCACCTCGGCGGCGTTCCGGGCCCATGGGTACGGGATCCCGACCATCGGATGGGGGTCCGATATCTTGTCGTTGACGCCGGCTGCCACGGAGGCCTTCTTCAAGACCTATTATGGTCCGAATCGTGCCACGATCGCGTTGGTCGGGGACATCAATCCACAAGAAACCATCGCCCTGATCGAACGGACGTTCGGGAGGATTCCCGCTGCACCGCCGGCGCCGCCCTTGGTGACGGTGGAGCCGGACCAACGGGGTGAACGCCGGGTCGAAGTAGAATTTGATGCTGAGCCGGCGATCGCGATCGGCTATCACAAGCCGACCTTGGGGCATTCAGATGACGATGTGTTTGATGTCATTGATGCGGTGCTCAGCGACGGCCTCACGTCTCGGTTGCATCAGAAATTAGTACGGGAGAAACGTCTGGCCGCCTCGGTCGGGTCCGATGCCAGTCATCCCGGAGTGCGTGCGCCGAATCTGTTCGTCATCACGGCGACGCCCTTGGCTCCCCATACGACGGCGGAAGTCGAAGCGGCGATTTATGAAGAGGTTGAGCGGCTCAAACAGGAGCCGGTCTCGGCTCAGGAGTTGGAGAAGGTGCTCAATAACTTGGATGCCGACTTAGTGCGAGGCTTGCGATCCAACAGTGGGTTGGCGTCTCAACTGGCTCTGTACCAGGCGGTCGCGGGTGGGTGGCGATACATTCTGACCTCACGCGACAATGTGGCGAAGGTGACGGCTGCCGATGTTCAGCGGGTGGCCGCGCAATACTTTACCAGGTCGAATCGGACCGTCGCGGTGTTGGTCAAGAAAGGTCTCAATAGGAGTGTGACGGCCATGTCGGGCAACGAGGTGCAGCCATGAAGGAGGTGAGGGGGCGAAGGGTGAAGGGATATAGAATTGCTGGCTTGTTGGGCATGGCCATCTTGCTGGCCTCATCCGTCACGGCCTATGCCGGGGAACTGGCACTCGGTGATCCCAGAGCCATGACATTTCCATCCGTGGAATTTTCACCGCCGGAACCGGAGCGGGTGGTTCTTGAGAACGGCATGGTCGTCTATCTCTTGGAAGATCATGAGTTGCCGCTGGTGTCGGTGACGGTCACGATGCGAACCGGGAGCTGGCTTGATCCGATCGACAAGATCGGATTGGCATCCATAACGGGTGCGGTCATGCGCACGGGCGGTGGAGGGGGGCTGTCGGCGGAGCAGGTCGATGCGGAGTTGGAACAATTCGCGGGCGATGTGAGCATCGGAATCGGTCGGCAATCAGGGTCGGCCTCGTTGGATGTGTTGAGTAAAGATGTGCCTCGTGGGTTGGAGATCTTGGCCGGCCTCTTGCGACGGCCAGCGTTCGAACCGGCCCGCGTTGAGCTGGCCAAACTACAAGCCCTCGAAGGGATTCGGCGACGGCAGGACAATCCGGGATCCATCGTTGGGCGAGAATTCACCAAGGTGCTCTATGGAGCCGATCATCCCAGTGCGCGAGAAAGCTCACTGGAGTCGATCACCAGGATCACGAGGGACGATCTCATCAAATTTCACCGTGAGACGGTCCATCCCAATGGCATGTTTGTTGGGGTCACGGGTGACTTCAAGCGGGCCGACATGCTGGCGGCGCTTCGGCATGTGTTCGGAGATTGGCAAAAGGGAAGGGTTCCGGAGTTACGGATTCCCGATGTATCGGAAGCCAGTATCGCTCAACCGGTCGTGCGGTTTGTGAACAAGGACACGTCACAGACGCATCTTCGGATCGGACATCTGTCGATTAAAGAGCAGGATCCCGACTATGTCGCCTTGGCCATCGCGAACGATATCTTGGGAGGAAGTTCGTTTCGCAGTCGTCTGTTCAACGATGTACGAACCAAGCGGGGGCTGGCCTATTCCGTCGGGAGCCGACTCAATACAGGCACGCATGACCAAGGGATCTGGCTCATGCGGGCCGAAACCAAATTGACCTCCACGAAGGAAGTGATCGAGCGCTTTGTGGCGAATATCGAACGAATGCGTGCTGAACCTGTGACGGATGCTGAGCTGGCCGAGGCCAAGGAAGCCTATGTGAATTCGTTCGTGTTTTCCTTTGCCAGCCCGTCGGCGATCGTCAGCCGGCTGGTCGAGTTGGAGTACGACGGGTTGCCGAAAGATTTTCTTCAGCAGCTGCGCGCTAAGGTTGTGGCGCTGACCAAGGAGGAGGTCCAGGCAGCGGCCAAGAGACATTTGCGTCCGGATCGTTTGAAGATTATCGCAGTTGGCTCCGGTGAGGCCTTACCGAAAGCCCTGGCGACGTTTGGAGAGGTGAAAGAGATCAAGCTGAGCCCGGAAGGGTGATGGGGGGCGTGGCCTTGCCGCCACGCAGCAGATGAAGGGAAGCTGAGCGTGCCGCTCGAAGACGATTTTTGCGACATTGTCAAGAAAGCGCGTAACGGACAGGGCTTGTCGGTCGGCGACGTGGCCCGTATGACGGGATTGCCCGGTGGCGATATCACGGCGCTCGAGCGAGGGGATCAGCCCAAAGATCGCGCGGAGGTGCGGGCGTTGGCGGAGGCCTTGGGCCTGCGTCCGGCATCGCTGGAGCAGATCGCGCTCGACAAGTGGGAGCCGGTCGTCCAGCAGATGCCGCCCTGGGTGGAGATGGTGCAAGGGTCCGTCGGCGGATATGGTGTACAGGGGTATATCCTGCATGATGCGGGTGAAGCGGTATTCGTCGATACGGCCTATAACGCGCCGGCCATGCTGGATCAGCTTCGTCGTCGTGGGCTGCGGCTCCTCGGCATTTGTCTGACCCATGGTCATACGGACCATGCAGAGGGGATCGATCAGATTCTTGAGCGTTATGAAGTTCCCGTCTACCTCGGACCAGAGGATATGGAACTTCTCGGGTGGCGGCCACGGCGGGAATTGCTGGTAGTCCCGGATAATGATCTCATGATCGGGTTTGGCCGTCGCATGCTCCGATGTATGACGACGCCTGGGCATACGCCAGGAGGAATCTGTTACTGTGCGGATGATGTACAGGTGCCGGTGTGCTTTGTCGGGGACACGCTCTTTGCCGGCTCCATCGGGCGATCCAATCCCCGGGATCTGTACGCGACGCATCTCACCTCCGTACGCGACCGCGTGCTGACCCTGGCACCCGAGTACCGCCTCCTGCCAGGGCATGGACCTGCTACCACCGTTGAGGAAGAGCTGGAGCACAATCCATTCGGGACGCGGCACTAGGCGGGAATTCCATGGATGGGTTCAGAGGGAGTGACCAGCGACATCTCGACAGTGGAGTCGTGGTGGAGGTCAGGGATGAGCCGGTTTC
>Ga0224510_10001316_pt1 | contig 16682 bp, 15 predicted proteins | sample SF_May12_sed_USG_FD_170161 | JGI IMG/M metagenome (GOLD analysis project Ga0224510, IMG submission 170161) | Sediment microbial communities from San Francisco Bay, California, United States - SF_May12_sed_USGS_4_1 | ecosystem: Environmental > Aquatic > Marine > Sediment | place: USA: California... | reverse complement strand
GGCGCCGCGCTCGCGGGCCGGATCCTCGTCGCCCCGATCGGGATCCCCAAGGACGCCGACCGTGCCTGACCCGTCCGTTCGCGAGCCGGGTCCGCTGACTGGCCTCGCTCCAGACGCCAGCCCCATAGCCGCCGACGAGCCGAAGGCCCAGCCGAGTTGGCGTCGTTCGCTGATCGATGTCCTGCGCGTCGCGGTGGTCGTCGTCATGGTGGTGCTCGGGGTCGCGTTCGCGACCGACTTCCTCCCGAAGCCGCTTCGGGACCTGATCGTGGAGACCCCGTTGGCGATCGGCGTGCTCCTCGGCGGGACCGTCTGGCTGCTGTGGCGGATCGCCCGCCGGCCGGGCGACTCGCCGCGATGACCGGACCGCTCGCCGAGCGTCGCAGCGCGATCGACGCCCTGGAGGCCGGCCCGTTCGATCTGCTGATCGTGGGCGGCGGGATCGTCGGCTGTGGGGCCCTCCTCGACGCGACCAGTCGCGGGCTGCGCGCCGCGCTCGTCGAACAGGACGACATCGCGGCGGGGACCTCGGGGCGCTCGTCGCGACTGATCCACGGCGGGTTCCGCTACCTCGAGCAGCTCCATTTCGGACTCGTCGCCGAAGCCCTCGGGGAGCGTTCGCGGATGCTCCACCTGGCCCCGCACCTCGTGCGCCTCGAGTCGTTCCTCTTCCCGGTGTTCGGTTGGCCGCTGCTCCACCAGGGCTTCTACGGTGCCGGCCTCTTCCTGTACGACCTCCTCGGGGCGCGGCGACAGGGTGGCTTCGCCCGGCATCGGACCCGCCGCGGGGCGCTGGAGATCGCACCATCCCTCCGGCGCGAGGGATTGCAGGGCGGGATCGTGTACCACGACGGGACCGAGGACGACGCGCGCTACACGCTGGCGGTCCTGCGCACGGCCATCGCCCGCGGGGCCCTGCATGCGACGCGTGCCCGGGTGACCGGACTCCTCGAGGACGGGGGCCGGGTGGCCGGGGCCACGGTGCACGACCTCGTCGGCGACCGGACGTTCGAGGTGCGGGCGCCGCGGGTGATCGACGCGACCGGCGTGTGGTCGGCCCAACCGCACGGCCCCCTCAACGGCGACGGGACCAACAAGATCCTGCCGAGCCAGGGCGCCCACCTGGTCGTGCGCCGCGAGCGGATCGCGAGTTCGGTCGGCGTGACGATGCGCGTTCCCGGCAAGGTCGTGTTCCTCGTCCCGTGGCCGGACCATTGGCTCATCGGGACCACCGACAACGCCTTCGACGGTCCGCCGGATCGGCCAAGCGCCCGCGGCGACGAGGTCGACGAGATCCTCGCGACGGTCAACGAGTACTTCGACGTGGACCTGACCCGGGCCGACATCGTGGGCACCTACGCGGGCCTGCGGCCGCTCATCGCGCCCGAGGGCGACGCCTCCACGGTCAAGGCATCGCGCGAGCACAAGGTCCGCCAGGAGGCGAACGGGCTCGTCAGGATCGGCGGCGGCAAGTACACCACGTACCGGATCATGGCCAAGGACACCGTGGACGCGGCGCTGGGCCGGGACGAGGCGCGTGCGCGACCGAGCGCGACCGGCGAGCTGCGACTCGTCGGCGCGGCGGATCGTCCGAAGCTGGACGCACTCGCGGCGGACCTGGCCGCCGCCCATGGCCTCGCGCTGGATGTCGCCGGGGCCCTCGTGGATCGCCACGGGACGGAGGCCACAGCGGTCCTGGAGCTGGGTCGGGAGCTGGACCTGAACCGCACACTGGGTCCGGGGATCCGCCAGCTCGAAGCCGAGGTCGCATGGGCCGTGCGTCGCGAGTACGCGCTCAGCCTCGATGACATCCTGTCGCGCCGGATGCGCCTCTCGATGGTGCTCCCGGATCGGGGCGCCTCGATCGCGGCGCGGGTCGCGGGGATCGCGGGCAGGGACCTGGGATGGGATCCCGAAGACCAGCGCGTCGCCGTGGACGAGTTCCTGGCGACCGCCGAGCGCGAGTATCGGGTGCCCGGCCCGAGCGACCCATCCGACACTCGAAACGCGTCCGACGGTCGGGACCTGTCCGGCCTCCTCGACGATCCCCGGACGGATTCCCTGGCTTCCTGACCGTGGCCGCGCCGGATCTCATCCTCGCGCTGGACCAGGGGACCACCTCGTCACGGGCGATCGCCTTCGATCGGGCCGGCCTGCCCGTCGCGGTCGTCCAGCGCGAGTTCGAGCAGCGATTCCCGTCGCCCGGCCACGTTGCCCACGATCCCGAGGCGATCTGGTCGAGCCAGGTCGAGGTCGCCCGCGCCGTGGTCGGGCGGGTCGGCGGTCCGGGTCGCTTCGCGGCGATCGGGGTGACGAACCAGCGCGAGACCACGGTCGTCTGGGACCGGTCGACGGGGGCGCCGGTCGCCGACGCGATCGTCTGGCAGAGCCGGATCACGGCACCGATCTGCGAGAGGCTGCGAGCCGCCGGCCACGAACCGCTGTTCCGGGAGCGGACCGGCCTGCCGCTCGACGCCTACTTCTCGGGCCCGAAGATCCGCCACATCCTCGACGGCTCACCGGATCTGCGCGCTCGCGCCGAGCGCGGCGACCTGGCCTTCGGAACGGTCGAATCGTTCCTGATCTGGCGACTGACCGGCGGTCGCGTCCACGTGACCGACGTCTCGAACGCCAGCCGGACGCTCCTCTTCGACATCCACCGTCTCGCGTGGGACGACGACCTGCTCGCGATCATCGGGGTCCCGCGCGCGATGCTGCCCGAGGTCCGCTCCTCGTCCGAGGTCTACGGCGAGACGGCGGCCGACCTCTTCGGCCTGCCGATCCCGATCGGCGGAGCGGCCGGCGACCAGCAGGCGGCCACGTTCGGCCAGGCCTGTTTCGCCCCGGGGGACGCCAAGAACACGTACGGGACGGGGGCCTTCCTACTCCAGAACACCGGCGAGCGTGCCGTCAGCTCGGCGCACGGACTGGTCACGACGGTCGGCTGGCAGCTGGGGGCCGGCGGTCCGACGACGTACGCGCTCGAGGGCTCCGTGTTCGTGGCCGGCGCCGCGGTCCAGTGGCTGCGCGACGGCCTGGGCATCATCGCAACGTCCGACGACGTCGAAGGGCTGGCGGCCGGCCTGGACGACACCGGCGGCGTCTACCTCGTGCCGGCGTTCACGGGACTCGGGGCACCGTACTGGGATCCGTACGCACGCGGTCTGATCGTGGGCCTCGAGCGAGGGACCGGTGTGGCCCACATCGCGCGGGCGACGCTCGAGGCGATCGCCTACCAGGTCCGCGATGTCCTCGACGCGATGACCGAGGACGCTCAAGCGCCGATCGCCGAGCTCCGGGTGGACGGGGGAGCCGCTGCGAACGACACGCTGCTCCAGTTCCAGGCCGACATCCTGGGTGTGCCGGTCGAGCGCCCGCGGGTCACCGAGACGACGGCCCTGGGGGCCGCCTACCTGGCCGGACTCGCGGTGGGCTTCTGGGCCGGGACCGAGGCGATCGCCGCGAACTGGGCACTGGACCGGCGGTTCGAGCCGTCGATGGGTCCGGATCGGCGCGAGCGCCTCTACCGCGGGTGGCGACGGGCCGTGGAGCGATCGCGCGGCTGGGCAGACCCGGACGCCTGAAGCGGTCTCCGGGTTCGCCGACACAAGACCGTCATCGAACGGCGGCATCGTCCGGCTTCGACCGATAGCGAGCTTCAGGAGCCCTCATGGAATTCCTTGGTGACATCGAACGATTCGTGGCGACGAACCTCTACCCCCTGCGCGTCCCGATCGCGATCGGGCTCGTCATCGTCGCCGTGCTCCTCGCGGTCGTCGCGCGCCGCCGCCGCTGGGATCTCGTGGTTCGTCGCAACCCGCGCCGGTCGCTGGCCGTCGCGATCCCCGCGCTGATCGTCGGCGTGCCGCTCGCCTGGTATCTCGGGTCGCCGCTGTTCATCACGACGCAACTCGACGAAGAGCCGGCGGCGGGCGGCTCGACCGTCTCGAGCGGCCTCTTCCGGGGCGCAGACGAGTTCCACTTCGGGAGCGGTCGAGCCTCGGTGGTGGCCTCGGCCGACGGTTCGCTGCGCGTTCGCTTCGACGACTTCGCCGTGCGCAACGGGCCCGACCTGTTCGTGTACGTGTCGCCGGACGCCGATGGCGCCGTCAGCGACGCGACCGAGCTGGGCGCGCTCAAGGCGAGCGAGGGGTCCTTCGAATACGTGCTGCCGCCCGGCACCGATCCGGGCGCGATCCGCAGCGTCGTGATCTGGTGCAGGCAATTCGCGGTCCTCTTCGCGCACGCCCCAGTGCAGTAGGCGACCGCATCCGGCTGAGATTCCGTGCACGAATGGGGCTATACAACGGCGTTTCGTGCGCGTAGACTCCCGCCCGTAACGCACCGGGAAGCGTCCCGGCGCCAAAGACACGTAGCTCACGACGACTCGGACTCCTCTCACGGCTGACGCGAGAACACGGGAGATCGCGCAGCTACCGAGAGGAGTTTCGTTTTCGTGTACGCAGACAAGAACCTTACCTGTGCGGACTGCGGCCAGGAGTTCGTCTTCACGGCTTCCGAGCAGGACTTCTACGCACAGCGTGGCTTCACCGAGCCTCGTCGCTGCGCATCCTGCCGAGCGAGCCGCAAGGCGGCCCGCAACGCCGAGGGCGGCGGCAGCAGCTACGGCAGCTACGGCGCCGGCGGCGGCTACAGTGCCGGCGGCTACGGTGAAGGCGGCGGCGGTGGCGGGTATCGCGACCGCGGTCCGCGCGAGATGTTCGAGGCCACCTGCTCGAACTGCGGCCGCGAGGCCCAGGTCCCGTTCCGCCCGACCAGCGGCAAGCCGGTCTACTGCTCCGATTGCTTCCGGAGCATGCGCGGCTAGTCTCCTCTCGGCCCGCACCCCACCGAGGGGTGCGCCCCAAGCGTGAACTTCGACCCGGATCGTCAGCCGATCCGGGTCGGTCGATTCCGAGGCCTGATTCCGGGACCGTTCAGCCCCGGGCTGCACCCCCGCCGCTCCCGTCGAGCATCGTCAGGTCGAACTTGCGCTCCGTCCCGTGGATCAGCCGGTCGATGTTGTCGGCATGGGCAAGCCAGATGAGCGCCGGGCCGACGACCGCCCAAACGAGGTAGGCGGGTGGGACCGCGCCCGACCAGACGGCCCACAGGAGCAGCATCGCCGGGAACATCGCGGCCGAGCCCAGCAGCGAGCCGAGCGAGACATAGCGGGTGATGAGGATCACGCCGATGAACACCGGCGCAGCAAGGAACACGGCGATCGGCTGGATGATCAGCATCGTCCCGACGCCGGTCCCGACGCCGCGCCCGCCGCCGAACTTGAGGAACACCGAGCGGGACGAGCCCACGACGGCCGCGCCGGCGCAGACGACCTCGAAGACCGCATCGCCGGTGATCAAGCGGGCGGCGATGACGGGCAGTGCCCCCTTGAGCAGGTCGCCGGTGACGACCACCGCCGCCCACTTCCGGCCGAGCGCTCGGAGGGCATTCGTCCCGCCGGTCCGACCCGAGCCGATCGTGCGCGGGTCCGGACCGCCGGTGTGTCGCGCGACGATGACACCCACGGGGATCGAACCGACCACGTAGGCCGTCGCGACGAGGAGCAGGCGGAGGAGCGTCTCGTCCACGTCCGGGCTCCCGACACGGCCGTCCCGCGCCAACGCGGCCGGGACGCGACCGGCCCGAGTCTAGCACTCGCGTCGAACGCCGCCGAGGGCCCGACGGCACGCCATCGGTTGCGCCCCGTGCGACGTCGCGCGTACCATCGACGGCGATGATCCATCCGGCCCGACGGCCCCTCACCGTGCCGCCTGCGTCCGCCGGAGCCGCAGATCCAGCCCGCGTATCGCGCGTCCCATCGAGGTACCGCTGACCCATGGCCGTCGGTTCATCCAACGACTTCGATCTCGTCGTCCTCGGTGCCGGCACCGGCGGTTACGCGGCCGCGTTCCGGGGGGCCCAGCTCGGCCTCAAGGTCGCCCTGGTCGACGAGGACAAGATCGGCGGGACCTGCCTCCATCGCGGATGCATCCCGACGAAGGCGCTCCTCGAGAGCGGTGCGTTCGCCGACCGGATCCGCCACGCGAAGGACTTCGGCATCGACGTCGGCGAGCCCGTCGTCGATTACACGCGGATGGCCGAGCGCCGTGATCAGGTCGTGAAGCGGATGTGGACGGGCCTGAAGAGCCTGGTCGACAAGAACAAGGTCACCTGGATCGGCGGTCGCGGCCGCCTCGCCGGTCCCGGCAAGGTCGCGGTGACGATGCACGGCGAGGACGGCACGCCCGGCAAGGGTGGCGAGCGCGTCCTCCAGGGCAACGACATCATCCTGGCCACCGGATCGCGGGTGAAGTCGCTGCCCGGCCTCGAGCCGGACGGGAAGCGGATCGTGACCTCGGACGACGTGCTGACGATGCCCACGCTCCCCAAGGACATCATCATCGTGGGGGCGGGGGCGGTCGGCCTCGAATTCGCGTCGTTCTTCAACGACGTCGGCGTGAAGGTGACGGTCCTCGAATACCTGCCGCGGATCGCGCCGCTCGAGGATGCCGAGGTCAGCCAGGTCGTCGAGCGCAGCCTGACGAAGCGCGGGGTGACGATCATGACCTCCGCCCGCTTCGATGTGAAAGCGGTCAAGACGACGAAGACCGGGGTCACGATGACGGTCGGACCGGAGGGCAAGGAGCCCGCCGAGCTGAAGGCCGAGATGCTCCTCGTCGCGACCGGTCGGGCCGCGAACATCGAGGACATCGGTCTCGAGACCACCCGCGTCGAGACGGACAAGGGGATCATCAAGGTCAACGGCAAGCTCCGGACGAAGGAGCCGCACGTCTACGCCATCGGCGACATCATCGGCGGGCTGTGGCTCGCCCACACCGCGGCCCACGAGGGGATCCTCGCCGCGCACGTCATCGCCGGCGACAAGGACGTCCACGAGATGGACTACGTGAAGCAGCCGCGCGCAACGTACTGCCGCCCCGAGATCGCCTCGATCGGGCTCACCGAGCAGCAGTGCAAGGACCAGGACATCCCGATCAAGATCGGCAAGGTCCCGTTCCAGGCGATCGCCAAGGCGCTCATCGGCGGCGAGTACGAGGGCTTCGCCAAGGTCATCGCCCACGCCGAGACGGACGACACGCTGGGCATCCACCTCGTCGGCCCGCACGCGACGGACCTCATCGCGGAGGCCTCGGTGGCGTTCGAACTCCAGGCCACGCCCTGGGAGATCGGGGCGTCCACCCACGCCCACCCGACGCTCTCGGAGATCCTCGGCGAGGCGGCGATGGCGGTCGACAAGCGGTCGATCAACTTCTGATGGCGACGAAGGCGGCTCCGAAGGCGGCCGCGCCTCGTCTCGGCGAGGACCTCGGGTTGTCCAACGACGACCTCATCGCGATGTACCGGCTCGTCGCGCTCACCCGGGCGGTCGACGAGCGGATGTGGGTCCTCAATCGGGCCGGCCGGATCCCCTTCGTCATCAGCGGCCAGGGCCACGAGGGCGCGCAGGTGGGGATCACCTGGGCGTTCGAGAAGGGCAAGGACTGGATCGCGCCGTTCTATCGCTCGATCGCGACGTGCCTCACCTTCGGGATGACGGCGCGCGACATCATGACCGCCCAGTACGCGACGGCCGGCGACAACTCCAGCGGCGGCCGCCAGATGCCCGGCCATTACGGCGACGCGCGGCGGAACATCCTGTCGGTCTCGTCGCCCGTCGCGACCCAGCTGCTCCACGCCGTCGGGATCGCCCTTGCCGCCAAGGTCCGCAAGACCGGCCAGGTCGCCCTCACGATCATGGGCGAGGGGAGCAGCAACCAGGGCGACGTCCACGAGGGGCTCAACTTCGCCGGGATCCACAAGCTGCCGTTCGTCTTCGTGGTCGAGAACAACGGCTACGCGATCAGCGTGCCGTCATCGAAGGAGCTGGCGATCGAGGACGTGGCCGAGCGGGCGGCCGGATACGGGATGCCCGGCGTCGTCGTCGACGGCGCCGATGTCCTGGCCTGCTATGCAGCGGCGAAGGAGGCGGTCCGGCGGGCGAGGGCAGGGGAGGGCCCGACGTTCATCGAGGCCAAGGTGACCCGGCTGACTGCCCACTCCTCGGACGACCAGCAGACCAAGTACCGCTCCGAGGAGGAGCTCAAGGAGGAGCGCGGCCGCGACGCCCTGCCGCACTTCCGCGAGCAGCTTCGCGAGGCCGGTGTCCTGACCGACGCGATCGAAGCCGAGCTTGCCGCTGAGATCAAGGCGATCGTGGACGACGCGACCGAGTTCGCCGAAGCCGAGGCCGATCCCGATCCGTCGACCGCCATGAAGTGGGTCTACGCCGAGGATTGGCCGTCCGAGACGCCGCCGCCGTGGGGCATGGGCGGCGGTGAGGGGCACGACCACGACGAGGTCGCGTCCGGCCCAGGCGGGTCGGACGAATCATGAACCTCATGGCAGACGCCTGATGGCACTCAAGACCTTCATCGAGGCGATCCGCGACACGCTGTCCGAGGAGATGCGCCGCGACGACTCGATCATCGTCCTCGGCGAGGACGTCGGGAAGAAAGGCGGCGTGTTCCTGGCCACTGACGGCCTCTGGGCCGAGTTCGGCGACGATCGGGTCATCGATACCCCGCTGACCGAATCGATGATCGTCGGGGCCTCGATCGGGGCCGCCGTCAACGGCCTTCGACCGGTCGCCGAGATCCAGTTCGCCGACTTCATCCACCCGGCGTTCAACCAGCTCGTGTCCGAGGCGGCCCGGATGCGTTACCGCTCGAACAACGCGATCGGGGTGCCGATGACCGTCCGCGCCCCGTACGGCGGCGGGGTCCACGGCGCGCTCTACCACTCGCAGTCGGTCGAGGCGTTCTATACGCACGTGCCGGGGTTGAAGGTCGTCATTCCCTCGACCCCATACGACGCGGCGGGCCTCCTCCGCTCAGCGATCCGGGACGAGGACCCGGTCCTCTTCTTCGAGCACAAGAAGATGTATCGAAGCGTGCGCGGCGACGTGCCGTCGGGGGATTACACCGTGCCGCTCGGCAAGGCCGCGGTCACCCATCCCGGCACCCAGATCACGGTCATCGCCTACGGGCTCATGGCCCACTATGCACTCGAGGCCGCTGACTCGGTCGCGGAGGAGGGGATCAGCGTGGAGGTCGTCGACCTGCGCACCCTGCGGCCGCTCGACAAGGAGACCGTCCTCGACTCGGTCCGCAAGACCGGCAAGTGCCTGATCGTGTACGAGGACAACCGGTTCGGTGGCTACGGCGCGGAGGTCGCGGCGATCGTCGCCGAGGAGGCGTTCGACTACCTCGACGGGCCGATCACCCGGATCGCCGGCCCCGACGTCCCGGGCGTCCCCTACAACCACGTCCTCGAGGAGTGGTTCATGGTCAGCCCCGAGAAGATCGCGGCCGGCATCCGCAAGCTCGCGGCGTACTGAGCCGATCGTGTCGCCGCGTCCGTAATGGTGTGGACAATTCCTCGCGGGGGGGAGGTCGATAGTTGCGCAACTAGGGACGGTCAGCTCGGGGTTGCGGAAAACTGAGATCGGTCGGCTCGATGAACGGCGGTAGCCGACGGGTTCGGCTTGCAGTTGGAGCCTTCGCACTCGTGCTGAGCTTCGGGCAAGTTCCCCCAGCAGCCCGAGCTGCCATCGCCTGTCAAAATAGTAGTTTCCAGCACTATTTCGACGGCAATCGCTCCAACAACCAGCACACATGGGCGGTACAAGGGCGGATTCGAGATCGGGCCATCAGCCTCTGTCTCGATCCTGGAGGCACAGACGATGACTCCGGGGCATCGATATGGGTCATGGTCGCCGGTTACTGGCCGAGCGAGTACGCCCAGGCGGGGTATGCCCAGCTCCCGGGTTTTGCGACTCGGGCCTTCATCGAGTACGACGACGGCTCAGAGTCGGGCGGATGGAGTCGGATCTTCTACGCCGGCATCTGGTCCAACGGAGCTCAGCACACCTACACCGTGAGCTACAGCGCACAGACTGCGAAGCTCCACTTCCAGATCGATGGTGCGAGCAAGGGCACGACCCCGTGGTCACCGGATGTCGTTTGGCACGCGCCCTGGGAAGGTCAGTTCTATTCGGAGACCCTGGATTCCGGGGATGACGTGCCCGGCACGGCCGGTGCACGAGCGGATTGGTCGCTTCTCAAGGTCCAGACGACCCTGGGAACATGGAAGAATCCCGACGGACAAGTCCTCACTTCGGACCTGGCGGCATACAAGAACGGATGGACGACTTGGCCGACGGCGTTCCAGACTTGGACCTCGCGGTGACATGATGAATGCCCCAATCGTTCGGCAGTGGCCCTTGGGGTTTGTCCTGGCCGGCGTTGCACTCGGGTTGGCCGCCGTGCTCTTCTGGCCGCGAGGATTCGTGTCGGCGACAGCCGACCAGTACGAGACGTTGATCGATGCACTCGGCCAGCACGGCACGATGCTCGAACGCGTCCCCGAGGGGACGAAGGAAGGCGAGTTGGGCTTCATCGCGACGACCGCCGAGGCGGTGGACGCTGCCGCTTCCTCCAACGCGAGGGCCGACACACCCGTCGTATACAAGGGATTTCTCACGATGGCCGACCAGGAGCCTCGGATCGACCGACGTCCTGTGTACGTGGTCCAGTTGACGGGCCTGACCCTGCCTCCGTTCGGCGGGACTCAGGACCCCGATCGAATCCATCATGAGCTCATCGTGTTCGTCGACGCGAGCACAGGCCTCGAGCTCCTCTCCCAGACGGTTCGGTAGCTCGCCATCGCGCAGGACCGATCCGCGCCGACGACTACACCGTGCCGCTGGGCAAGGCCGCGGTGACCCATCCCGGCACGCAGATCACGGTCATCGCCTACGGGCTCATGGCCCACTACGCGCTCGAGGCCGCCGATGCCGTCGCGGAGGAGGGGATCAGCGTCGAGGTCGTCGACCTGCGGACCCTCCGCCCGCTCGACAAGGAGACCGTCCTCGATTCGGTCCGCAAGACCGGGAAATGCCTGATCGTCTACGAGGACAACCGGTTCGGTGGCTACGGCGCGGAGATCGCGGCGATCGTCGCAGAGGAGGCGTTCGACTACCTCGACGGCCCGATCACCCGGATCGCCGGCCCCGACGTCCCGGGCGTCCCCTACAACCACGTCCTCGAGGAGTGGTTCATGGTCAGCCCCGAGAAGATCGCCGCCGGCATCCGCAAGCTCGCCGCGTACTGATCACGACGTCATAGCCCCGCCCGGGGAGCAGCTACGGTGCGGCGACCGGCAACGTCAGCACGTCCGCTTCGACGGTGCCTCGGGCGACGTTGAGGATCCCGACAGACCGACGCTCCGCGTCGCTGAGCGTCGGATGTGTGTCTGTGGACTCTCGGAACAGGATTACGAACTCACCCGGGACGAGGACAGGGCCGACGCGCCACCCGTCTCGATCACTCGGCTCGAGGACTACGGTCACTGTTCCGCGATTTGCGTCGATAATGACGATTCGCCCGAAGGCGTCGACCAGGAATCGGCTGTCATCGAGTGCCCGTGCGCTCGAGATCGGCCGTCGAACAAGGCCCGTCGGATCGTCCAGTGGTGTCACCTTTCCGGACGCGATCTCGCGGATACCCCAGGCCGAGCCCGAACCATCCAGCGCGCCCAGGAGCGCGCCATCCGTCGCCGCCACGGGATGGAACGTTCCTTCGAGGAGCGTGACGCTCTCGCCGGGTCTCACGATCGCGGCGACGCAGTATTCGTTGTCGCTGCTACAGAATGACTGGAGAAGCGACTCGCCGGAGGCCGACCAGGACAGGACGACGAGTTGTCCCTCGATATCCTCGCTGGGCTCGACAATGGTCTTCCGCTCTCCAGTCTGCACATCGATCTCGACGAGTCCTCCCCCTGTACCGCCCGAGGCGGCCGCATAAACATGCCGGCCGCCCAATCCGACAGCTGGAAGCACGCTTCGGGCTCCTGGAAAGAGGTCATCCGCTAGCGCCTGGAATACTCCAGAGGCGGGGTCGGCAAGACCGATCGACCAACCGGTCGAGGTCATGTCCGCGACCGCGACGAGTCCCCAGGAAGCTGATGCGAAGCTGGTCGAAGGGCTCAGCGGAAGCGCGAACGACGGTCCTAGATACGTGCCTGCCTGCCAGGGCGCCGCACGATCGAAGCCGTCGGCCGACACCCACGCGGTTCGCATGAGAGCGTCACGCGCCACACCGCTCAAGACAGGCGGTGACGCTTGCTGCGGTCCGGCCGTCGTCTCGGGAGTTCGTTCCGCACTTGACGGTGAAACCGAACCAGCCGACGGAACCTCACGCGCGATGAAGGACGCGACCAGACCGATCGAGATCACCAAGACGGCAATCGCCACTGATCCACCCGACAAGGCTGGACCTCGGAGTCGAGGGTTCGTCAACACGGATTGCTCCATGTGATCGTGAATGCGGAGGACGTTGATTCCCCGACATAGGACTCCGTCGCTTCGTAGAACTTCGCCCGATACTGGTACGTGACACTTACAGTCGACGTGAAGGACCTACTCCAGTTTGGAGCGGTAGGCCCCGTCGTCGTGGATGTGATCTTCTCCGTCCAAGTGGCAGTTGACGGGAGCTTTCGGTCGATGTGGACAGTACGATTGCTTAGGTAGTTGCCGCTCAGGGCCCCGTAATTCGACGTCGCGAGAAGGCGGAATGCGCCACTGACGGTTACGCCCGTCCCCAAGCACGCTCCGTACGACGCTCCCGACGTAACGCTGGTCGTCGTCTTAAGTCCATTGGAATTGACTTCGTTGGGGATGTGGTCGGTGCAGTCAAGGAACGGGCTGCTTGCGGCATTGCTTCCGTACAGCATCCTGAGCCGGATTACGTCGCACTCCTGAAGAGCATGTGTGGCATACCCGCTATTTGGGTTGACAGGTGTGAGCAGCCTCATGACCGTGAACGACTCGGACTCACCCGAGTGCTTGTCGCCGACCGGCGGATCGAGACGTCGCGACAGGCCGACCGCGTGGCCCCACTCGTGCATCAGCACGCGACGGACGTCGCGACAGCTGCCAGTCCACGGCGGATTCGGACCTTGGGTCTGACACCACAGAGAGTCCGCATTGAATACCGTCCGCTTCCACTTCCCATTCATATCCGTGGTCCCGGACGTGTTGTAGTAGTCCGTGCATGCGTCCCACACGAAGCCCGGATCGCAGCTGGAGTTCGCTCGCGCCTGGTACTCAATCACGCCGACTGGATTCGCGCTGTCCTTCTGGAAGCGAGGAGTGTTCGCGTGCACGTTGAACGAACTCGGCCAGTCGGTACCTGCGGCCAGATCCGTGGCCGTCTTCAACCACGAGGGTGGCGCCGCCGGCGCAGACGCCCAGTAGAAGAGGATTGTGGCATCGGCGAGATACTTGGATGACCCGATTGTGGGGGCGTGGGCGGAGACCGATACTGCGGTGCCCAGTGATAGGGCGATCGCCGCAGAAACGACCCCTGCGAGCCGGCGGAGCTTCATCGCTCTGGTGCTCCTAGCACGTCATCCGGTCTCGAGTCACCATCAGGCCGGGCGGCCCTAAAGTAGCCTTGTTGTGGGGGAGGGTGTCAACAGCCTAATTGATGGGCTGGTCACCCTTTGTTGGGTCTATCGTTCTACTTATGGTCTACCAATCGACAAGCCTTGCCGGCCCTGACCCTGCGGACGGCTCCGTGGCTACGGCGCCGAGATCGCGGCGATCGTCGCCGAGGGGGCCTTCGACTACCTCGACGGCCCGATCACCCGGATCGCCGGCCCCGACGTCCCGGGCGTCCCCTACAACCACGTCCTCGAGGAGTGGTTCATGGTCAGCCCGGAGAAGATCGCCGCCGGGACTCGCAGGCTCGCGGCATATTGATCCGGTTCGTGCCCACCGCGGTTGACTGACACTGCGGTTGACTGACACCGCGGTTGACTGACACCGCGGTTGACTGACACCGCGGTTGACTGACACCGCGGTTGACTGACACCGCCCAGCTGACCCGCTGTGGATCGCCACCTGTTTCCACAGCGGCCTGGCGCTTGCGCCGCGGTGCGACAATCGCCACATGGGAGGGAAGGCGATGCGACCGACCGGTCGCCGAGCCAGCACCCGGCTCGCGATCCTCGCGTTCGCGATCGGCATGATGATGCCGGCGTCGGCTCGACACCGAACGGAACGACGACGACGTACTCCGACACCACGACCGATCGGCGGACGACGTACGCCTACTACGTCGAGGCGTGGAACGCCTACGGACCGAGCCCACCGTCGAACGAGCTGACGGTCCGCACGAAGTAGGGGCTTGTCGAGCAGCGCGCCCGCGATCGCCCAGCGCCCAGGGCAGGGTCCTCCCCGCCTTTCGTCGGTGCGACCGCGCTTTAGCCGACCGCCTTCCTGATGAGGTCGGCGATCCGCTGCTCGTCGGCCTTGGTCAGCTTCGCCAGGGCCCACGACGTCGGCCACATCGCGCCGTCGTCGAGGTTCGCGCTGTCGTTGAACCCGAGCGTGGCGTAGCGCGCCTTGAACTTGGCCGCGTCCTGGAAGAAGCACACCACCTTGCCGTCCTTGGCGTAGGCCGGCATCCCGTACCACGTCCTCGCGGTGAGTTCCGGCGCAGTGGCCTTGACGATCGCATGGATACGCTCGGCCATCGCGCGGTCCGCGGCCGGCATCGCGGCGATCTTGGCCAGGACGTCGGCCTCGCCATCGACCTTGCCGGCCTTCGCGGCCTTGAGCTCGCGGACATGCTCCTTGAGCGCCGCGCGCTCCTCTTCGGTCAGTTCGGTCGGGTTCTCGTCGCGCCTTGCGGGCGTCCTCGTGGGCTTCTTCGCGGTTGTCATGGGTCTGTTCCTCGTTGGGCGGATCTCGTTGAGGAGATGTTCGCATGGGCGGAAGGTGCCCGGATGCGCGACACTATCGGGAATCACGGCGGCGGGTGACCGTCGCCCAGCGACCCGGAGGGTGGACCAGTGGCCAAGGTGACGATGCCCCAGCTCGGTGAGAGCGTGGCCGAGGGGACGATCGGCAAGTGGCTCAAGCAGCCCGGCGACCACGTCGCCAAGTACGAGCCGCTGCTCGAGGTCATCACCGACAAGGTCAACGCCGAGGTCCCATCGCCGTTCGAGGGGACGCTCACCGAGATCCTCGCCGAGGAAGGCGCGACCGTCCCCAACAACGCCGAGATCGCGATCATCGAAGCCGACGGCGAAGGTGGGACTGCCGCCGCGGCCGAGGCGGCGCCTGCGATCAGCGCGCCAGCCGAGGCGGAAGCGCCCGCGTCAGAGCCGGAAGCGCCCGCCGCCGAACCCGAAGCCGCGGCCCCGGCGCCCGCTGCCGCCGCGCCGGCTGCTGCTGCCTCAGCCCCCACAGCTGCCGCGGCGGCTGCCTCGCCCAGCGTCTCGGCCAACGGCGCCGCCGCACCAGGCGACCCCGACGCCCGCATGACCCCCGCGGTGCGCCGGCTCCTCCGCGAGCACGACCTCAGCCCTGGCCAGATCGTCGGGACCGGTCACGCCGGCCGGATCACCCGCGACGACGTGCTCGCCTACATCGAAGCCGTTCGAACCGGCAGCGCTCCTGCCGCGCCCGCCGCACCGACGGCAACCGCCCCGGCGCCCGCATCGGCCCCGGCCCCTGCCGCCGCGCCCGTCGCCTTCGACGCCGGCAAGGACGAGAAGCTCATTCCCTGGAGCCAGATGCGCAAGGGCGTCGCCAACGCGATGCTTCGATCGAAGACCACCGTCCCGCACGCCTACACGATGGTCGAGGTGGACGTCACCGGGCTCGTCAAGTTGCGCAACGCGAACAAGGCCGCGTATCAGGCCCGCGAGGGGATCTCGCTCAGCTACGTGCCGTTCGTCATCAAGGCCGTCGTCGAAGCCCTTCGTAAGCACCCGAAGCTCAACGCCCACTGGTCGGAGGAGGGCCTCGTCGTGAAGCGCCGCATCGGCGTGGCCGTCGCGGTCGCCATCGATGATGGGCTGATCACGCCGGTCATCCAGGACGCCGACACGCTCTCGATCAACGGCCTGAACCACGCGGTGATCGACCTCGCCAACCGGGCCCGGGCGAACAAGCTTCGGCTGGAGGACCTCAACGGCGGCACCGTCACAGTGAACAACACCGGGTGGTTTGGTTCGATCGCCAGTCAGTCGATCGTCAACACGCCGCAGGTCGTCATCGTCAATCTCGAGGCGATCGTCAAGCGGCCGGTCGTGCGCGAGACGCCCGATGGCGAGGTCATCGCGGTGCGCTCGATCATGAACCTGCCCGCTGCCTTCGATCATCGCGCCACCGACGGCGCCCAGGTGGGCCGGTTCGTGGCCGACATCAAGGCCTGGCTCGAGGCCGTCGGGCCGGACACCGCGATCTTCTAGCGAGGCCACGACGCTGATCCACCCCGCCGGGGGGAGCCGTTCCGGCAGCACCGAACGAGAGCACGATCGATGCGCGTCGTCGTGACCGGGGCAGCCGGGTTCATCGGGCGGGCCACGGTTCGTCGCCTCGCCGGACTCGGGCATACGGTCGTCGCCCTCGTGCGCGACCCGGCTCGTGCCGCGGAGATCCTGCCGAACGGTACGGAACTCGTTCAGAGCGACCTCTCAGGGCGCGATGTGCTGGTGACCGCCATGGCCGGCGCGGACGGCGTGATCCATCTCGCCGGCTCGTATCGGGTGGGGATCCGCGCCGACGAGCGCCCCGCGATGGAGGACGCGAACGTCGGTGCGACCGA
>Ga0224510_10001312_pt1 | contig 16708 bp, 14 predicted proteins | sample SF_May12_sed_USG_FD_170161 | JGI IMG/M metagenome (GOLD analysis project Ga0224510, IMG submission 170161) | Sediment microbial communities from San Francisco Bay, California, United States - SF_May12_sed_USGS_4_1 | ecosystem: Environmental > Aquatic > Marine > Sediment | place: USA: California... | reverse complement strand
AATTGAAAAAGGATTGACCTGGTCAAAAATTGCCAGCAAATATTCAAGAAGGAGATAGAACTTTTGAAAAAACAAAAAAACGACTCTAAATTAGAGTCGTTTTTTTGTTTGTGTATGTTTTTCTGGTGTCATTCCGGAAAGTATGATTTCTTGGATGAGGTACGAGTCCCGTCGTTCGTGAACGACAGGACGAATCCTTAGAAATCAACTTATCCGGAATCCCGGAATATTATTGGAGCGTGTGATGATTATGGGGAGATCCTGAAACTCGCTCAAGGCGAGGTAAAGCAAGTTCAGAATGACAGTATTTAAAAGAATTGTTTTTTGTTTGTGTATAGCTTGTAAAGATAATATAATAGAAATACAGTGAGTTTTCTTAGGAATCTCATGTGTGTTGCAATAAATTTTTTCTAATAACTTGAATAAATAAACAAAAATATATGAAAAAAGGAAAAACAAATGAGAGCCTAAAAAAGGCACTGAAAATAGCGGGACTTATTTTCGTGACACTTTTGTTGCTGTCTGTCTGGAGCGTTTTTTTTGGAAGGAGTGAAAATTTGGGAGTGAAAAAAGGTGGGAATGTGATGATACATGAAGAAGAATCTGATGTTTCAACTATAGGGATGCCTCAGTTAATGTCTGATTCTGAAGGCATGATGATGGAGAGAGGTTCGGTGTATGATTTGACGAATGAGACAATTGCTGTGTCTGATTCCAGTGTTGTTGCAGACAAAAAAATCATCAAAAATGGTAGTTTGAACTTGAAAGTGGAAAACACCGAAGAAGCTTCTAAAGAAGTGTCAATGATTGCAAAAAGTCAGGGAGGAGAAGTTTTTTCCACTAATTTCTATGAAAGAGTGAAGGGACAAAAAAGTGGCAGTGTGACCATCAAAGTTCCGGTTTTGAAATTTGAAGAAACCATTGAGAAATTGAAAACCATTGCTACTCAGGTGGTTTCTGAATCAACAACAGGACAAGATGTGACAGAGCAATACGCAGATCTTCAAATTCAGCTTAGAAATAAAAAAGCAGAGGAAGATAGTTTTGTGGGTATTTTGGAAAGAGCTGGAAAAATTGATGATGTGTTGGCTGTGACAAAACAAATTGCAAGAGTCAGAAGTGAAATTGAAAGACTGGAGGGAAGAATTAGATTCATGGAGAGTCAAACAGATATGTCCACGATCACTGTGAGCCTCAGTGAGGACACAGAAATTTCTCCAGTGAGAGAAGGTTGGAGGCCATGGGAGGTGATTAAGGCATCATCAAGGGAGCTGGTTGAGAACATGCAAGGATTTGTGGACGGACTGATTCGATTTGTGATTGTTGGAATTCCCGCACTCATTCCATTTGTGCTTATTATCTGGGCGGTGTATTGGATTGGAAAAAGGATTGTTAAGAAAATAACTAAATAATGAAAAAACAAAGGATGAAGATTGAATATGAGGCGACATTTGAAAATGTGGATAAGGATGAAGTGAGAAAAAAATTGAAAAACGTTGGTGCAAAACTTGTGAAAAAAGAGCTTTTGCAAAAAAGAGAAACGTTTCATCTTCCTGAGAGTCATGTGATGAAAAGTGCATGGTTGAGAGTGAGAGATGAAGGAGGCCGAATTACGATGACACTCAAAACGGTTGATGGCGACAAGATTGAAAATCAGAAGGAAATTGAGTTGAAGGTGGATGATTTTGAAAGCGCAACGCTGTTGTTGCAATCAATTGGATGCAGGAAAAAATCATATCAAGAAACAAAAAGAGAGATTTGGGAGCTGGACGGAGTGGAGATCATGATTGATGAATGGCCATATCTTGAGCCGTTTGTAGAGATTGAGGGGACTTCAGAGGCAGATGTGATGAGTGTCAGTGAAAAGTTAGGATTTGATTATGAAAAAGCTAAGTTTTGTTGCGTCAGCACGCTATATGAGGAGAAATATGATATTTCTGAGTGTGAGGTGAATATAATCCCAGAAATCACCTTCAAAAAACCAAATCCATTTGTGAAATGATATTCTTGAAAATAAAAAGAGCCACTGCTTCCCGGATGGGGGCAGTGGCTTTGTTGCTGCATGGCGTTGATGATAGTCAAGGATTTATGGTTGAAAAAAAGCCAGAAGTGCGTTACAGTAAGGGTACGTTATCAAAAGAATTTAAATATTCGTTACTTTGTTATAGTGAGTTCAAGAGCCTCAAAGCACTGTTGATGTGTGCTATTATTTGGGGATCCTGAATCAAGTTCAGAATGACAAGCAACGGGAAAAATATGGCGAAATATAATCACAAAGAAATTGAAAAAAAGTGGCAGAAGAAGTGGAATAAGGATGAATTGTATAGGGTTGGAGAGGATGCGAAAAAGCCGAAATATTACATTTTGGATATGTTTCCATATCCTTCAGGTGAAGGTCTTCATGTGGGGCACCCAAAGGGCTACATCGCTACTGACATTTTTGCGCGCATGAAAATGATGCAGGGTCACAACGTTCTTCATCCAATGGGGTGGGACGCTTTCGGTCTTCCTGCTGAAAATTATGCTATTAAAAACAAGGTGCATCCAAGAGTGGCTACTGAGAAAAACATTGCTACATTCAAAAGTCAGATTGAGAAATTGGGAATGACATATGATTGGGATCGAGAAATTGACACGACGGATCCGGAGTACTACAAATGGACTCAATGGTGTTTTTTGAAGATGTTTGAGCGTGGATTGGCCTTTGAATCTCATGAGCCAATCAACTGGTGTCCTGGGTGTCAAACAGGACTTGCAAATGAAGACTTGGAAGACGGAAGGTGTGAAAGATGTGACAGTGAAATTGAGCAAAAGCCAATGAGACAATGGGTTTTGAAAATCACTGATTATGCTGACAGAATGCTTGAAGATTTGGACAAACTTCCTGAATGGTCAAACTCAATTAGAGAAATGCAAAGAAATTGGATTGGTCGCTCTGAAGGAGCGATAATCAAATTTGATCTCAAATCAGAATCTGATCACAACTCTCAATTCTCAACTCTCAATTCTAATGTAGAGGTTTTCACTACAAGAGTGGATACTATTTTCGGGTGTACGTATATGGTGGTTGCACCAGAAAATCCAGTAATCAGCGATCAGAAATCAGTAATTAGTAATTATGATGAAGTTCAAGAGTATATTGATGCGTCTAAGAAAAAGACTGAGCTGGAGAGAACTGAACTTCAAAAGGACAAAACAGGAGTTGAAATCAAAGGAATTAAGGCAGTGAATCCTTTCAATGGAGAGGAAATCCCTGTTTTTGTGGCGGACTATGTTTTGGGACACTATGGAACAGGTGCTGTGATGGCCGTTCCTGCTCACGATGAAAGAGATGCAGAGTTTGCAAAAAAATATGACTTGCCGATCAAGCAATCAGTTGCACAGACTTTCAATGGAGAGGGGAAAAATAAGGTTCAGAAAGACAAGCCAATGACTGAGAGAAAAACTGTGGATGTGATTTTGAAGCATTGGGAAAAGGATGAATATTTTTGCTTGGACTGGAAGATTAACAATTGGAAAGCATTCATTGTGGGTGGAGTTGAAGGTGAAGAAACTCTTGAAGAAGCAGCACTCAGAGAAGCACAAGAAGAGTCAGGATACAAAAACATGAAGGTCATTGGGACTGTTGGGCAAGAAATTCACAGCAACTTCTATGCTGCTCACAAGCAAGTGAACAGAAATCCTGTGATGAGAAATTGTGTGTATATCGAACTTCAAGACGGAGAAAGAGGAGAGTTGGAAGAAGAGCACACAAAGCATCATGATGGAGTATGGGTCAAAAAAGACGAAGTTCAAGACTTTTTGAATTTGTCTGAGCCAAAAATCTATTTCGACATTCTTCAAAACGGTGAAAAAGCTTTCACTGAGGATGGAACACTGATTGACTCAGGAGAATTTTCTGGACTTAAGTCAGAGGAGGCTCGAGAAAAAATGGTTGCGTGGTTGGAGAAAAAGAAATTGGGAGGAAAAAAAGTGAATTATAAGCTGAAGGACTGGGTTTTTTCAAGACAAAGGTATTGGGGAGAGCCAATCCCGATTGTTCACTGTGAAAAATGTGGAGTTGTTGGCGTTCCTGAAAGCGAGCTTCCAGTGAAACTTCCTGAAGTTAAGCACTATGAACCATCCGGAACAGGAGAGTCACCTTTGGCAACTATTGAAGATTGGGTGAACACTAAATGTCCAAAATGTGGAGGGGACGCAAAAAGAGAAACCAACACCATGCCTCAGTGGGCAGGGTCTTCTTGGTATTACCTGAGGTACATTGATCCGAAAAATGACAATGCTTTGGTGGACAAAGACAAGGAAAAATATTGGTCACCGGTTGATTTCTATGTGGGTGGAGCGGAACACGCAACCAGACACTTGATTTATGCTCGTTTTTGGCACAAATTTTTGTTTGATATTGGCGTGGTGAACTATGAAGAACCTTTCACAAGACTTCAACATGTGGGACTCATCATGGCAGAAGACGGCAGAAAAATGAGCAAGCGCTGGGGAAATGTGATTAATCCAGATGACATTGTGGAGGTGTATGGAGCGGACGCTCTTAGGGTGTATGAAATGTTCATGGGGCCGTTTTCTCAAAGCACCGCTTGGAGCACAAAGGGCCTCACGGGAGCGAAGAAATTTCTGGAAAGAACCTGGAGACTTTTTGAAGAAAAAGAATTAATTGATTGTGGAGGAGATTGCAAGGACATTCCAAAAGAGCTTCCTGTACTTCTTCACAAAACAATCAAAAAAGTTTCAGAGGATATTGAAGGTTTTGATTTCAACACTGCAATTTCTCAGATGATGATTTTTGTGAACGAGGCAACAAAGCATGAAAGATTGCCAAAAGAAGGAATGAAAAAGTTTTTGCAACTTTTGGCTCCTTTTGCACCGCACATGGCAGAAGAAATTTGGAGGGAAAAACTGGGAGAAAAAGAATCAGTATTCAAGAGTACCTGGCCGAAGTATAATCCAAAAAAGATTGTCGAAGAAAAAGTGGAAATTGTTATTCAAGTGAATGGAAAAGTGCGTGACAAAATTGAAATGGACGCAGAAATTGATGAGGATGGCGCAAAAGCAGCGGCTCTTGAAAGTGAAAACGTTCAAAAACACATTGAAGGAAAGGAAATTAGAAAGGTGATTTTTGTGCCAGGGAAATTGATTAGCTTTGTGGTTTAATTATTGCATAATATCAAAAATAAATATGAAAAAAAGATCAATAAATATCAAGGATTATTTTTTGAAAGACATCAATTCTGTTATTCGATTTTTGATTATTTCCGATATGATTCTTGTTGGAGCTACAGGTCTTTTGAGTCCGATATTTGCTATTTTTATTAGTGATTACATTGAAGGTGGAAATGAGGCAGTAGCAGGAATGGCGGCTGGAATTTTCTTGATTTCAAAAAGCGTAATTCAAATTCCCATTGCTCATTTTTTGGATAAAATCAGAGGTGAAAAAGATGATTTTTGGATTTTATTTGTATTTTCCATTGTCATGGCTTTTGTTCCTATTTTGTATTTAGTTATTTCTAAGCCATGGGAATTGTATCTAGTTCAGTTTATTTATGGTATGTTAGTTGCATTCACCTTTCCTGCCTATATGGCTATATTTACTCGTCATATTGATAAAGACAAAGAAGGCACTGAGTGGGGGATTTATTATACTATGACGGATGTGGCCAGTGCCTTGCTAGCTATGATTGGTGGATATGTAGCTGTTTCAGCTGGCTTTTCAATGCTGATTGTGATAGTGGTAATTGTTTCTTTTATAGGTGCTTTATTGTTATGGCCAATTAAGCCATATTTGAAAATGAAAGGAAATTAAGAAAGTGATTTTTGTTACGAAAAGGTTGATAAATATAGTAGTATAGTTAGTTGATAGCTGCACTATGTCATTCCGGAAAGTATAATTTCTTTGCGAGGTACGAGTAAATAGAAATTAATTTATTCGGAATCTAGACTAACAGAAGACGCAGACTTAGTATGTAATCTCAGATTATGTTAAGCATAGATTCCGGATAAACTATTTTTCTCACACTCGTACCTCGTGCGGAAAAATATGTTTTCCGGAATGACAAAGAAAAAAGAATTTTAAAATATTAAAAAATAAAATAACCAAAGTGCATTTCATGTTATGTGTTACATGTTGTGTGCTGTGTGAAATATATGCAAGCAGTGATACTCGCAGCCGGAAAAGGTACAAGAATGAAAGAATTAACGAAAAACTCTCAAAAAACAATGCTTGAGGTTGGAGGAAAGCCCGTTTTAGCTCACAAATTAGATGCAATGCCTGAGGAAATTGATGAAGTGATTTTCATTGTTGGATATTTTGCTGATCAAATCAGAGACTATTTTGGTGATGAGTACAACGAGATGAAAATCAAATATGCCGTTCAAGAAGAGCTCAATGGAACAGCAGGAGCAATTCATGCAGCCAAAGATATCTTGGGGGAAAGGTTTATGGTAATGATGGGAGATGATTTGTATCACCCGAAAGATTTGAAAAACATTTTGAAGAATGACTTGGCAATATTGGCTCATGAGGCTGAGAATCCGATAGGGTTTGGAGTTTTTGACATTGATGAGAATGAAAACCTAATTTCAATTGTGGAAAAAAATGAGGACCCAGAAAGAAAACTGATTAACACCGGACTGTATGTTTTGAACAAAAAGTTTTTTGATTATGACATGGTGCCAATCAGTGACACTGAATTTGGACTTCCTCAGACATTGGTGGTAATGGCAAAAGATTATCCAGTGAAAATTGAGCGCGCAAAGCTGTGGCAACCAATCGGAAATCCAGACGAGCTCAAAAAGGCAGAAGAGGTTTTGGAGCAATTTAAAATTAAGAATTAACAATGAAGAATTAAATTTCAAAATAGTGTATGAAAAATATAGTTACAATTGGTGGGGGGACAGGGAGTTTCACTTTGTTGAGTGGTCTCAAGAAATATCCGATTAGCATTTCGGCTATTGTTTCAATGGCGGATGATGGGGGGTCAACCGGAAGGCTTCGTGATGAGCTTGGAGTGCTTCCTCCGGGTGATGTCAGGCAGTGTCTTGTGGCGCTTTCTGATGAGTCAGAAGAAATGCGAGAACTCTTCAATTATCGTTTTGAAGCGGGGGATTTGAAGGGTCACAATTTCGGAAACATTTTTTTGAGTGCTCTTGAAAAAATCAACAAAAGTTTTTCGGAAGGAGTTTTGGAAGCAGCAAAGATTTTGAATGTGAGAGGGAGTGTGATTCCGGTTTCCAATGAAAAAATGAATCTGAGAATAAAGCTCAAAAACGGGAAAGTCTTGAAGGGAGAAAGTCACTTGGATGATAGTCGAGAAATTAAGAATGTTGGAGTTGAAGAAATTTCGCTTAGTCCAAAAGTGAAGGCCTACAAAGGCGCAGTGGATGCAATCATGAAAGCGGACACGATAGTGATCACACCGGGAGATCATTTTGGATCCATTGTTCCGAATTTGTTGGTGGATGGAATCAGTCAGGCACTTCAAAAAACAAAAGCTAAAGTGGTATATTGTTGCAATCTCACCAACAAAAAAGGTCAAACAGATGGTTTTGACTTGGACCAATATGCCAAAGAAGTGAATAGATACATTGGTGAAGACAGAATTGATTATGTGATTTTCAACAGCACTAAGCTTCCAAGGGATTTGGTTTCAAAATATGAAAAAAGCGAAGGCGAGAATTCTGTGGTTGGATTTGATCGTGACAAAATGGAGGCTAGGAGTTACAAGGTGATTTTGGCGGACATTTTGCAAAAAAGAAAAATTACGGAGAGTGTGCGAGATGCAATTGCTGCAACCAGATCATTCATCAGGCATGATAGTGATCAGATTGCGAAAGTGATTATGACTGTTTCTGATATGGACGACAAAAAGAGCGTGATAAAGGAGATAGTGTAGCTCATGGAACATGAAACATATAGCATGGAACACATAGCATAAAACATATAACACATAACATAAAACATGAAATGCAAAGTACCTATCGTATGTGCTAGTGGAGGGGGATCCTGAATCAAGTTCAGGATGACAAGCAGCGTAGATTTGTGATCAATTAATATGAAGATTTTATTAGATTTTGATGATACATTGTTTCACACCGCCAAGTTCAAGGAGGATTTGATTGGTGTTTTTGAGGAGTGTGGGGTGAGTCCGGAGGATTTCAAGAAATATTACTATGATTATTCTCCAAATGACAGTAATAGTGATTTGAAACGATATGTTTTTGAGAGTCACATTGACAGGCTTTCAGAAATTTTGGGGATTGACGGAGAAAATCTCAGAAAAAAAGCGCATGAGTTTCTTTCGGACACAAGCGCATATTTGTTTTCAGATGTTGATGAATTTTTAGAAAATTTTTCAAAAGATGATGTGTATATTATTTCATTCGGATGTGATTTTCTCAAAATCAAAATTGGAAACACGGGGATTGGAAAAAAGGTTTCAGAGATTGTGACAACTGACAAGGTGAAGGAGTTTGCGGTTGGGGATTTGCTTGGGCGAGAAAAAGAAAAGTTTGACGGTGAAAAAATATTTTTTCTTGACGACAGAATTGATCATTTGAAAAGTGTGAAATCAAAATTTCCTGAAATTGTCTCAATCCTTGTGAGTCGTCCAGAGGGTAGATATGATTGTGAGTTGGATGATTCTTGTGATCATTGTGTGAGGAATTTTTCAGAGGCAAAAAAGATAATTCTAGGAAGTTAGGATTTTGAGAATGTGGGAATTTAGGAGGCTTAAAAATAATTCAAGCGGAGAACCTGAGAGGTGCTCCGCTTGTTTGTTGATGCGTTCGGTAAGTTTATGCCGAGGGTTGTACTCTTCGGCTTCTTCTTCTGATAGGCCTTCTTCTTGGTTTCCTATGCTCTCGGTTGATGCTGATGGCTGCCTTAATCTGTTTTGGGGTAGGGAGGTTTATTGCGGGATATCTTTGTTGAATGTCTCTCGTGATATCTTGTGCTCCTTTTCCTTTGGCAGCCAGTTTTTGGACTAGATTGAAAATTTTATTGGGAAGCTTCCGAGTTTCTTTTTGGAGCTTCTCTCGGAGTTCCTTGTTGGTCTTTGAATTGCATTTTTCACATAAAATCCCTTGGTGAATTTGAGTGCTACATGCTGCATTGAGGCATGTGTACCTTTTGGAGTTCTTGTTCTTGATGATACTTGTCCATCGCGCGCGATCTAGTCGCGAAGCTGAAACTTTTATTGCCTGACCGTTTGCAAAGATTCTGATTGTTTTCGGCATTGAAATCTCCAACTTGTCTGAGTTAAAAAGTCAGCCTATCCGACTTTTGTTGAAAGTACTAATGTAAAATTGTAGTGTTTTTTGGTGGGTTTGTCAATATGAATCATATAACACATAGCACATAACATGGAACACATGACATGGAACACGTAACACGTAACATAGAACACATGACATGGAACACGTAACACGTAACATAGAACAAGAAGAGGTTGGTCGCTGTGTTTTATTGAATTTTTGTTTTATGTTGTATGCTCTATGTGATATGTTATGTGCTTTATGCTACGTGTATTGCCTTGTAATCACCCTCAGTTTATAATAGGGAAGTGATAAAAAAGGGGATCTTGAATATAAAAATTAACAGAACAAAAACTATGTGTGGGATTGTAGGTTACATCGGTAAAAACGAAGCAGAGCCGATTCTTTTGGATGGTCTCAGACGTCTTGAATATCGAGGATATGACAGTGCTGGAATTTCAGTTATAAATGGGAAAAAAATTGAAACAGTGAAGGCTGTGGGAAAGATTGCGGAATTGGAAGAAAAGCTTTCCAAAAAAGATGTGAAGGGAAACATTGGAATTGCGCACACTCGTTGGGCAACTCATGGGAAACCATGTGAAAAAAATTCTCATCCGCACAGTGATTGCAAGGGGGACATTTTTTTGGTTCACAATGGGATTATTGAAAATTACCAAGAACTCAAGGATGATTTGAAAAAACTTGGTCACAAATTCAAGTCAGAAACTGACAGTGAAGTAGTGGCACACTTGATTGAAGATTTGATGAAAAAATATGATTTCAAAACCGCTGTTGCCAAAACACTGAAGATGTTGAAGGGGACATATGGTTTTGCGATTGTGAGCAAGAGCGAGCCGGAAAAATTGATCATTGCAAGAAACGGGAGTCCCCTCCTTTTGGGAATTGGAAAAGATGAGTATGTGGTTGCATCTGACGCCAGTGCAATCATCAGACACACCAAGAGAGTTGTGTATCTAGAGGACGGAGAAATGGCAGTTTTGGAAAAAGACGGATATGAAATTAGTAGCATGCATGAAAAGATTATAAAAAATCGAGAAGAAAGTGAAATTGATTGGTCAATTGAAGAGGCTGAAAAGCAGGGATTTGATCACTTCATGATCAAGGAGATTTTTGAGCAGCCTCAAGCTGTGACTGACGCGGTTCGTGGAAGAATCAATGTTTCGGATGGAAATGCTAAGCTTGGAGGCCTCAGAGACGTTTCCAAAGAGCTCAGAGAGATTGAAAGAATCATTATTGTTTCTTGCGGAACGTCATATTACGCGGGACTTGTGGGTGAATATATGATTGAGGAATATGCTGGGATTCCTGTTGAAGTGGAATATGCCAGTGAATTTCGATATCGAAAACCAATCATTGATTCAAAAACGGCGGTTATTGCCATTTCTCAGTCAGGAGAAACAGCAGACACATTGGCAGCGATTCGTGAAGCGAAAAACAAAGGTGCATTGACTTTGGGAATCGTGAATGCTGTTGGATCAACGATTGCAAGGGAAACTGATGCAGGGGTGTATAACCATGCAGGTCCTGAAATCGGAGTGGCTTCAACAAAGGCGTTCACTTCGCAACTCAGCATTTTGGTTTTGTTTGCACTATTCTTGGGACGACAAAGAAACATGTCTCTTGTGACAGGGCAGCGCATTGCAAAAGAACTTGAGAAGCTTCCGAAGTTGATTGAGGAGGTTTTGAAACAAAACGACGACATCAAGAAAATCATGAAAAAATATTCCAAATATAGGGATTTCTTGTATCTCGGAAGAAAATATAACATGCCAATTGCCTATGAAGGAGCACTCAAAATCAAGGAGATCTCATATGTTCATGCGGAAGGATATCCTTCAGGAGAAATGAAGCACGGACCAATTGCGCTCATTGATGAGAATTTTCCAGTGGTTGTTTTGGCTCCGAAAGACAGTGTATATGAAAAGACGATTTCTGGAATTGAGGAGGTGAAAGCTCGTGGAGGAAAAATCCTTGCTATTGGGACAAAAGGGGACAAAAACATCGCAAAAATTTCTGATGATGTGATTTATGTTCCAAAAACACTAGAAATGCTCTCTCCGATTGTGAATGTTGTTCCGCTTCAATTGCTTTCATATTACGCAGGAACCCTGAAAGGAATTGACGTAGACAAGCCAAGAAATCTTGCAAAGTCTGTGACGGTAGAGTAATTAGACATGAGATTTGTGAGTTGAGAGGTGAGAGAGGACTGAAAAACCCCTCCTCTAACTCCTCCCCTTGAGGGAAAGGGGAGGAGGATGAAGATAGGAAAAGCAAAAACTCCGGGTGAACCGGAGTTTTTGATCTATCTTTTTGTTTTACATTTTGTTTGCAAGATCTATTTTACAACAGACCCAGTAATGCATCACTGTTGTGATTATAGCACCTCTAGAAAATTAGAAAATATTGACAGAATGCTTTAGATATTTTTTGAACTGTGGATAGTTATTTTTCTAACTTTGTGTAGGTCATTTTTTTGAGGTCTTTCCACCATTCAGTGAATTTTGTGTTTTTCATTTCCTCAAGAAGTTTTTTTGCAGATTCTGTTTCCAATGATTTTTCAACATTATCAATCCAATTTTGTGCGTCTTTGTGACCGAGATCAAGATATTCCTTTGCTTGAAAGGCAGTTTCAAGCCAATCTGCATCCTTGGCAATGACTCCTTCTGGAGTGTTTCTGTTTTCGAATTCTTCGAAATAAATATTCCATTTTTTTTCAATTTCCTCTCCAAGATTATTGGACTGATCTCGAAAAGCTTGATTTTCTCCCTCAGATTTATTGTAATATTTTGCGGATACTTTGTTTTGATCACCAATTCGAGCTTCACCATTTTCATGAACAACTAGAATTGTGGTGACTCTTTCGGGATTGGGATTTCCTTCCATCGCAGCTAGAATGTATCCTATTTGAGCAGCTCGAAGAGTATGATCAGCATTGGAAGGAGGGACGTCTACTCCAATTAATCTCCATCCACTAGTCTTTTGTTTTTTTAATTGATTAATTTCGAAAATGAAATTAACAATTTTTTTGATGTCCATATTTTATTTTTAAATAATAAAGTTTTTTGTTATATGCTACATGTTTTATGCTCCATGCTCTAAATACTTTTTACCATATATGTATCTCTGAGTCGATAGCCGTTTTTCCTGTAGTAACCTCGTACACCCACTCCGGAAATGACAGCAATCTTTTCAGCTCCAAATTCTTTTTTGGCAATGCGTTCAGCTTCCTTGAGAAGTTTTTTTCCAAGTCCAATGTGTTGCGGTGAGGTTGCTTCTTTTTTGCTGATCGCTGTGAGTTTTCCATAGGTGTGAACTTCGCGGATGAGCGCTGCATTTTTGAGGGCGGGGATGTTTTCATAGAGAACCCCCTCCCAACCTCCCCCTTGGTAAGAGGGAGGGGCAGAAGATGGAATTCTGAGTCGGAGAAGTGCGAAAAGCTTTTTCTTGTCAGGTGACACAAACTGGAGAAAGATTTCTTTTCCTTCTGATGCTGAATAATCAATTCTGTCTAGGATGATTTTTTCTTTCAGCTCAAATTCTCCCTTCACCTCACGACAGCGAATGCACTTGCACTGAGATTCTTTCTCAATGATTTGGCGAAGATTTGAGATTTTTGGTCCAGCTTCAATTGATGGAAGGGGAACATCACGGATCAATCTTTGGATTCGAGTATATGGTGGGATGACTTCATTTTTGATTTTGACAACCAATTCCTTGAATTTTTCGTCTGTGAGAGCCTTGTATTTTCCATCTTTCCATATTTTGTAGAGCTCGCTGTTTTTGACCACAACAAGGGGATAGATTTTGAGCATGTCTGGTTGAAATCTTGAATCAGAAAAAAGTGTTTCAAACATTTCGAAGTCCCTCTTGGGTGTGCTTCCAAGAAGTCCTGGCATCATGTGATAGTTGATTTTGAATCCCGCATCCTTGAGAAGTTTTGTGGCGTCCACAATTTCTTTCACTCCATGACCTCGGTTATTTTTCTCCAAAATATCATCAAATATTGATTGAATTCCAAGCTCCACTCTGGTGCATCCCAGGTTTCTGAAATTCAAAATTTCTTTTTCATCAACATAGTCCGGTCTGGTTTCAAGTGTGAGACCCACGATTCTGTGCGCAGCCTTTTCATTTTTCTTTTGCTCTTTCAGCAACTCTTCTTTGACAGGCATTTTTGCAATCTTTTTTGCATTTTTTGTTCCATGTTCTATGCTATATGTTCCATGGCGATAGTCATTACATGCTCTGAAACATTCTTTGATAAACCTTTTTTGATATGTTTTTGGAAAATATGAAAAAGTTCCACCCATGACAATAAGCTCAATTTTGTCCGTTGAGTGTCCGTTGAGTTCCAGAGCCTTGATTCTGCTTTGAACTTGTCTGTAGGGGTCAAATTTGTTCATGATTGCACGCATGACAGCTGGTTCATTGGAAAGATAGCTCTTGGGCATTCCTTTCTCTGTTGGGCAAAAAATGCACTTCCCAGGGCAGTCAGACGGTTTTGTGAGAACAGCAATGACAGCCACACCGGATTGGGTGCGCACCGCGCGAGAAAGCATGGCGCTTTCAAGAGAAGGGTTTCTCTTGATTTCTTTTTTTGAAATCATTTTTTCATATATATCTCGAATGTCTGCGTTGGTGGGTTGAGGAAGTTTGTTTTGAGAATAGAATCGTTTTTTGAATATTGAAAAATCCTCAACTCGTGAGATTTTTTGCTCAATACATTCTTTGATTAGTTGTTTGTGGATTTCTTGCATGGCTTTATTAGTAATCAGTAACTTGTAATTCATAACTAGTAACGTTTAAGTAAGATGATATTATTTTTTGAATAGTTTACAGATAGTGGGTATTTTGAGTATACTTATAGAGTAATGATTTATTACGAGTTGCTAATTACAGATTACTATTTACTAGAGTATCATGAATAAAGAAACAGTGAAAAAAATATTAGGTGAAACTGAGAGCGGGTATGATCTCATTTCCAAAAAGTTCTCACAGACTCGAAAAAGATTTTGGGGTGGCTTGGAATTTATCAAGGATTATTCCAAGAAGGGTGACAGGATTTTGGATTATGGCTGCGGGAACGGGAGACTTCTGGAACTTTTTTGCAATACCGGAAATGACTATGTGGGAATGGATGTCTCAGGGAAGCTGATTGAATTTGCCAAAAAGCAATATGCCGTTTGTGATCGAATTGGTTTTTTGAAACTCAATCCTCATCAAACAAGCCTATCATTTCCTGACAATTATTTCAATAGCGTGTACTCAATTGCGGTTTTTCATCACATTCCCAGTGAAGAGCTCAGACTTGAAATTGCCAGAGAGCTTTTCAGGGTGACAGCCAAAAATGGTCACATCATCATCACAGCTTGGAATTTGTGGCAACCGAAATATCGAAAAAACATATTCAAAAATAGAGTAAGAAAGATTTTTGGAATGAGTGATTTGGATTGGAGTGATTGTTACATTAGTTTCACTGACAATGAGGGGCAAAAATTCAATCGATTTCATCATGCATTCACGGTGCGTGACATGAAAAATCTTTTCGAGCACGCAGGATTTGAAACGGAAAAATGTGAGGTTGTTGAAGGCAGAAATGTTGTTTTTGTGGGGAAGAAATTATAGATTTTTGAATAACGTTTCTTGTCATTCTGAACTTGATTCAGAATCCCAAGATACTATTGAAACGTGTGCTGATTGTGGGGGATCCTGAATCAAGTTCAGGATGACATGGCCTATGTTTATTTACTAATCATTTATCTTTAAAATTATGAATAAGGAGAATTGTATTTTTTGTGACATTGCAAATGGGGAGATCAAAACCCCGGGAGTTTTTTGGGAAGATGAGAAGTATATGGCTTTTCTTTCAATTTTTCCAAGTGTAGAAGGTTTTTCTGTGGTTGCTCCAAAAAAACATTTTGGAAGTGATGTTTTGGCTATGCCAGATGCAGATCTTCAAGAGTTTATTTTGGCGACCAAGAAAGTTTCCAACATTCTTTTGAATCACTTTGAGGATGTTGGAAGAGTGGGTCTTGTGATGGAAGGAACAGGGGTTGATCATGCTCACATCAAACTCATCCCAATGCATGGAACAGAGTATATGAAACGAGGAGAGTGGAGACAAGTTCCAAGCAATAAAACCGAATTCTATGAAAAATATGAAGGTTGGCTCGCTTCTCATGACGGACCAGCAGCTGATAACGAAGATCTTAAAATGTTAGCAGAACAATTGAGACAAACTGCACAAGCTAAGCAATTATAATACTCTTCGAATACCTATTGTGAAATAAACAAAAAAACGCTCTATAAATTAGAAAGCGTTTCTTTGTTTATTCTGTCGGAGCACAGGGATTCGAACCCTGTCTACATGTTCCCAAAACATGCGTGCTAGCCGTTGACACCATGCTCCGATGTTGTTCTATTTTCAAACTATTCAGTATTCTATCTCCAAAATAAGCTTTTGTCAACAAAGTATGAGCCAGTTGTTTTGGAATTTTTTCATTGTAAATTGAATGAAAATTTTAAATTTTAAATTGAAAATTTGTCGGGCTATTTTATTTTTTCTGTGTCCATTTCCCTCAAAGCCTCTTCAATCATCTTCTCGATGTTGAGGTTTTTTTCTGCTGCGTGCACTTCTTCAAGAGCAGCTCTTGTTTCCGGATGTTTTGGAATAAATCTTGTGCAGCAATCTTCGTGAGGAAGAATTGAAGTTTCAAATGTTCCTATTTTTTGTGCTAGTTCAATAATCTCATCTTTGTCAAAACCAATGAGAGGACGAAGTATTGGAAGTTTCACTGCATCTTCTGTGGCGCGAATGTTTTCAAGAGTTTGTGAAGCAACTTGTCCAACGGATTCTCCGGAATATAGCGCGAGATATCCTTTTTTGTTTGCCAGTGTTTCTGCAATTCTCATCATCATGCGGCGGTACAGTACAACGCGAAGTTTTTCCGGAGTGTTCATGACAATTTCTTGTTGAATTTTTGCAAATGGAATCATGAATATTTTTGCATTGGCTTGAAATTGAAGAAGCGAAGTTGCAAGTGCGCGAACTTTTTCATTGGAAGCCTCAGAAGTGTAGGGAATGGAATGAAAATGAACAAAATCCATTTTCACACCTCTTTTGATGCCATAATACGCAGCCACTGGAGAATCAATCCCACCGGAAAGCATTGTGAGCGCGCGTCCTCCTGAACCAACAGGAAGTCCACCAGCACCCTTCATTTTTTTGACATACACAAGAGCCTTGTCATCAACAATTTCAATGAAGCACTCCAGGTCAGCACCCTTCATTTTCCCAGGTTTTTTTGATTTTTCAAAAACATATGCTCCCACTTCTCGATTCACTTCTTCACTAGTCGCAGGAAAGTTTTTGTTTGATCTTTTGGTTGTGATTCTGAAGTTTTCAAATTTTTCATCTTTGACCAGT
>Ga0224510_10001311_pt1 | contig 16719 bp, 15 predicted proteins | sample SF_May12_sed_USG_FD_170161 | JGI IMG/M metagenome (GOLD analysis project Ga0224510, IMG submission 170161) | Sediment microbial communities from San Francisco Bay, California, United States - SF_May12_sed_USGS_4_1 | ecosystem: Environmental > Aquatic > Marine > Sediment | place: USA: California... | reverse complement strand
CCGCGAGCGGCGGATCGCCGCCGACGACGAGGCGCTCACCGACATCGCCCTCCCGGCCGCCCGCGCCGCACTCGAGGACGCGGGCCTCGCCGCCTCCGAGGTCGACCTCCTGATCTGCGCCACCGTGACCCCGGACATGATGTTCCCGACCAGCTCTGCGCTGCTGGCGGACACCCTGGGGATGCCCCGCGTCGCCGCCTACGACCTGCTCGCCGGCTGCACGGGATTCGTCTACGCGATCGCGCAGGCGTACGCGATGCTGGCGTCCGGGCTCTCGCAGCGCGCGCTCGTCGTGGGTGGCGACGTGCTCTCGAAGATCCTCGACTGGGACGACCGCTCCACGCTCGTGCTCTTCGGCGACGGCGCCGGCGCGGTCGTGATGGAGCCGGTCGAGCGCGGTGGCTTCCTCGGCTTCGAGCTGGGCGCCGACGGCGGCGGCGGAGAGCACCTGTGGTTCCCGGGCAGCGGCTCGCGACGCTTCGACGACCCGGGCGCGCTGCTGAAGATGAACGGTCGCGAGGTGTTCAGGTTCGCGACGCGCGTCCTCGTGTCGTCCGGGCACGCTCTGCTCGAGGAGTGCGGCAAGACGATCGAGGACGTCGACGTCTACGTGCCGCACCAGGCGAACAAGCGGATCATCGATCACGCGGCCAGGAAGCTCGGCGTCCCCGACGGCCGCACGGTGGTCAACGTCGATCGCTTCGGCAACACGTCGTCCGGCTCCATCCCGCTGGCTCTGGCGGACGCTCGGGCGGAGGGCAGGATCCACGAGGGATCGCTGGTACTGATGACAGGGATGGGTGCAGGTCTCACCTGGGGCTCCGCCCTGGTTGAATGGGTCGACTCGTCCGCGGTGGCGGGTCGCTAGACACGAGGATCACGAGGAGGAACGGATGACCAAGGTCGCCTTCTGCTTCCCCGGGCAGGGGTCGCTGGCGGAGGGGATGGGGCGCGAGATCGCCGAGGCGGTGCCCGAGGCGCGGCAGGTCTTCGCGATCGGCAGCGAGGCGTCGGGCCTCGACCTCGAGCATCTGTGCTTCGAGGCGCCGCTCGACGAGTTGGTCGACACCGACGTGCAGCAGCCCGCCCTCGTCGCCACGAGCCTCGCCATCCTCGCCGCACTGCGCCGGGCGGGCGTCGAGCCCGACGTGGTCGTCGGGCACTCGGTGGGCGAGTTCGCGGCGCTCGCGGCCGTCGACGCGCTCGGCACCGCCGAGGCGATCGGCCTCGTCCGCGAGCGCGGGCTGGCGATGGCGGAGGCGGCGCGCCGGCACCCCGGGACGATGGCCGCGATTCTCGGCCTGGAGGACGAGCAGGTGGAGACGCTGTGCCGCAAGATCCTCGGCGTCTGGCCTGCGAACTACAACTGCCCCGGCCAGATCGTGATCTCGGGCGAGAACGACGCGGTCGAGGAGTGCTGCGCCGAGGCCGAAGGCCTCGGCGCCCGACGAGCGATCCGGCTCAAGGTCTCCGGTGCGTTCCACAGCCCGCTGGTCGCGCGCGCAGCCGACCGGCTCAAGCCCGCGATCGACCGCATACGCTTCGCCGACCCGATCGCGCCGTTCATGTCCACCGTGACCGCCAAGGTCGAGCCGGCACAGCGGCTCGGCTCGCTGCTCGTCGACCAGTTGACGGCGCCCGTTCGCTTCACGCAGGCGGCGACCGCACTCGTCCACGATGGTGTGGAGACGTTCGTCGAGGTCGGTCCGGGGAACGTGCTCGCCGGCCTCGTCAAGCGCATCGACCGCTCGGTGCGCACGTTCTCGGTGAACGACCTGGCGAGCCTCGAGAAGGCCAGGGAAGCGCTCGCTCGGTGAGCGGGTTCGCGGGCCTCGAGGGCAAGCTCGCGCTCGTCACCGGTGCGTCGCGGGGCATCGGCCGTGCGATCGCGATGGAGCTCGGCCGCGCGGGGGCCGAGGTCGTCGTGGGGTACCGCTCCGGGCGAGAGGAGGCCGAGGCGGTAGCGGCCGAGATCGGCGGCCGCGCGGTGCAGGCGGACGTGTCCGACCCCGAGTCCGCAAAGGCCCTGGTGGAGGCGGCGGGGAACGTCGACGTCCTGGTCAACAACGCCGGCCTCACCCGCGACGGGCTCCTCGCCCGCATGTCCGACGACGACTGGCGGACGGTGATCGACACCAACCTCTCGTCGGTCTTCTACACGTGCCGGGCGGTGACCCGCCCGATGATGAAACGCCGCTCCGGGGTGATCGTCAACGTCTCCTCGATCGTCGGCGTGCACGGCAACTGGGGCCAGGCCAACTACGCCGCGTCCAAGGCCGGGATCATCGGCTTCACGAAGTCCCTCGCCCGCGAGCTCGGGAGCCGCAACGTGCGCGCCAACGTGGTCGCGCCCGGCTATGTGCGGACGCAGCTCACGGACGTCCTGCCCGAGGAGGCGACCACCGCGATGCTCCAGGCGACCCCCCTCGGGCGGCTCGGCGAGCCGGAGGACGTCGCGGGCGCCGTGCGCTTCCTCTGCTCCGATGCTGCCGCGTTCGTGACCGGCGCCGTCGTCCTCGTGGACGGCGGCCTCGGCATGTAGCCTGGCCCCGTGAGCGCAGCGAACGGCAGACGACGCGTCGTCGTCACCGGCCTGGGGATGGTCACGCCGCTCGGCAACGACGTCGAGTCGACGTGGTCGAGCCTGATCGCAGGCGAGTCCGGCGCGGCCGAGATCACGCAGTTCGACTCCACGGGCTACGGCGTGCACTTCGCCTGCGAGGTGAAGGGCTTCGACCCGTTGCAGTGGATGGAGCACAAGGCCACGCGACGCATGGATCGCTACACCCAGCTCGTGCTCGCCGCGGCGCGCCAGGCGGAGGCGGACAGCGGCATCGAGATCGCCGCCGCGCCGGATCGCGTCGGTGCCGCGGTGGCGACGGGGATCGGCGGCCTCAAGTCCTTCGAGGCCTGCATGGACAACCTTCTTGCCCGGGGGCCGGATCGGACGAGCCCGTTCGCGATCGTCCAGATCATCCCCAACCTCGCCGCCGGCTGGGTGTCCATGGAGCTCGGCACGCGCGGGCCCCTGCTGGCGGAGTGCACGGCCTGTGCCGCCTCCAACATGGCGATCGGCGACGGCCTGGACGCGATCCGCCTGGGGCGCGCCGACGTGATGCTCTGCGGCGGCACCGAGTCGCCGGTCACTCGCGTGGGCATCGCGGGCTTCAACGCGATGCGCGCGATCTCCCGCCGCAACGACGACCCGGCACGTGCGTCGCGGCCATTCGACCTCGAGCGCGACGGGTTCGTGATGGGCGAGGCGGCAGCGGTGCTCGTGCTCGAGGAGCTCGAGCGCGCGCAGGCCCGTGGCGCGCGGATCTACGCCGAGCTGCTCGGCTACGGCGTGTCCTCCGACGCCGCCCACGTCTCGGACCCCGACCCGACGGGCGAGAACCCCGCGCGGGCGATCCGCATGGCGATCGCGGACGCCGGGATCACGGCCGACGACATCGGGTACGTCAACGCGCACGCCACGTCGACACCGGTGGGCGACAGCGCCGAGACGCGCGTGCTGAAGCTGGCGCTCGGCGAGGAGCACGCCTACCGGACCCCGATCTCCGGTACGAAGGGCGCCACGGGGCACTGCCTGGGCGCCGCCGGCGCCGTCGAGGCGATCTTCACGATCCTCGCCCTGGAGCGGGGGGTGCTGCCGCCCACGATCAACTACGAGGTGCCCGATCCCTCGTGCGACCTCGACTACGTCCCCAACACCGCCCGCGAGCAGCAAGTGGAGATCGGCCTCTCCAACTCGTTCGGGTTCGGCGGCCACAACGCCTGCGTGCTGTTCGAGCGCTGGCGCTGACGTACCCAGCGGATCCCGGCTGCCGTGGCGCAGATCCCCGAACGGAGCCGGCTGGCTCCGCCGCACGGCGATCGCCTCGCCGACCGCGACGTGACCCGAGCCGACGCCTCTGTCGCCGCGGGCGACCGTCGGGCAGCTGACCCGCTCCCCCGGGGCGCCCGCCTCGGTGACGCTCGAGCGCTCCAATCGGAGCCGCCACCCGCCGCGGGACGATAGACACGAGCTCGGCGCGGCCCGCCTCCGACCGGCTTCGGTGTGCGACACCCGTGTCGTCCCTGATGGACGTGCCCGGCCGGGGTGACGCGACCGCGGCGAGCGGGTCGTGCCGTGAGCGTGTGGAGCCCGCGGGTCGCGCGGGGAATACGCTCTGCGGGATGGAGGTGAGACGTCCGGTCGAGGGGGACTTCTCCGACGTGCTGGCGCTCGTTCAGGCCTACGACCGCTCGATGTTCGGTGAGACCGACTGGACCGCGGCGGAGCTCCGCGACGAATGGCGCGACGTCGACCTCGATCGCGACGCCTGGGTGATCGAGCTCGGCGACGCGATCGCCGGCTATACGACGTTCCGCGACCGCGGCGGCGGCACGTTGCTCGCCGACGGGTACGTCCACCCGGACGCTCGCGGGCGCGGGGTGGGCGGAGCGATCCTGACCGTGACCGAGGAGCGGGCGCGCGAGGCTGCGGCCGGCGCATCCCCGTCCGAGCGGATCGTGCTGCGCAACGCCACCCTGCTCGCCCCGGACGGCGACGCAGCGGACGCGCTGTACGAGAGCCACGGCTACGCGGCGGTGCGTCACTTCTGGCGGATGGTCGCCGACCTCGACCGAGAGCCGGCTTCCCCACGCGCTCCGGATGGGGTCGCGATCGAGCCGTACGCGCACGAGCGCGACGCCCGCGCCGTCCACGCGGCGATCCAGGAGGCGTTCACCGACCACTGGGAGCACAGGCACGTGCCGTGGGAGGACTGGGAGCGGGAGCGGCTCGGCCGCAGCGGCTTCGACCCGACCCTGTGGCTCGTGGCCCGATCCCGCGACGAGGTCGCCGGGGCCGCGCTCGTCTCGTGGAAGACGAGTGGCGACTGGGGGTTCGTGGACACGATCGGGGTGCGGCGTCCATGGCGCGGCCGGGGCGTCGGCGAGGCGCTGCTGCGCTCGGCGTTCCGCGAGTTGTGGCTCCGGGGCGAGCGCCGGGTCGCGCTCGGCGTCGATGCGCAGAGCCCGACCGGTGCGACGCGCCTCTACGAGCGGGTCGGGATGACCGTCCTCTGGCGGGCCGTCGTCTGGGAGAAGGAGCTTCGTGCCGAGGTGGCCACCGGACGAGCGCCGGACGCTCGAGCGGCGGCGCCGTGAGCGCACTGCGGGCGCGTTGCCACGCGTGCCGGACAATGACTGCGGTCGCCGTGGGCTCGGGCTACGAGTGCCATCGCTGCGGCGCCGTCGCCTCCGCCGGCTTGGTGCGAGTCCCGCGCGCGTGGGGCTCCGGCGGGGAGGCGATGGCCGAGGCTGCCGCCCTCCCGCTGTCCTTCCCGGAAGCGTCGATCGTGGTCTGCGACTCGCTGGAGGAGCAGACCGCTGCGATCGCGCGTGGGCTGCCGCAGCGCCCGCTCGTGCTCGGCTGCTGCTGCTGCGCGCACACCGGAGCGATCAAGGGGCTCGCCGCGCGGGGTGGGCGCCTGGCCGTGATCTGGCTCGACGCCCACGGCGACCTCAACACGCCGGAGAGCTCACCGTCCGGCAACGCCTGGGGGATGCCGCTGCGGGTCGCGCTCGACGAGGGCATGGTGGACGTGTCGCGCGTCGCGCTCGTCGGCGCGCGCAACCTCGATCCACCCGAGGCCGAGTTCATCGCCGCAGCGGGGATCGACGACGACGTGGAGCGGGCGCTGACCACCGCGGACGGCGTGTATGTGGCGCTCGACGCCGACGTGCTCGCGCCGGGGGAGATCTCGTGCTTCATGCCGGAGCCGGGTGGGCCGAGCGTCGACGAGGCGGTGGCGCTCCTGCAGCGGTTGGCTGCGTGCGGCACGCCGCTGGCAGGGATGGGCCTGACCGGGCTGCGCCCGGACGCCGATCCGGCCGCTCTCACGAGGATCACCACCGCCGTCGGGCTGTAACCGTTCCGCCCACGCGCCGGTCGAACGACGTGGTGAGTTCTAAGATGGCCCAGATGGCCGCCGCCGACCGCATCGACGTCTCGATCGAGCACAAGCGGTCGGAGCCGGGCGACACGTCGGGCAAGGCGCACCCGAACACCTGTCCCGGCTGCGGCTCGCACTACCGCGACGAGGAGCTGCGACTGCACCTGTACGTGTGCCAGCAGTGCGACCATCACTTCCCCGTGCGAAGCCGCGAGCGGATCCTGCAGCTCGCCGACCCGGGCACCTTCGAGGAGTCGGACGCCGACCTGCGGTCGGCGGACCCGCTCTCCTTCTTCGACCTCAAGCCGTACGTCGAGCGGCTCGCCGAGGCCGAGGTGGCCACGGGCCTCGGAGACGCCCTCGTCGCGGGCACTGCCGAGATCGAGGGGCACGCTTGCCGGCTCGCGGTGATGGATTTCTCGTTCATGGGCGGCTCGATGGGCAGCGTCGTCGGCGAGAAGTTCGTTCGGGCGTGCGAGGCCGCGGTCGACGACGGGCTCCCGCTCGTCTCCGTCTCCGCCTCGGGCGGCGCGCGCATGCAGGAGGGGATCCTCTCCTTGATGCAGCTCCCGAAGACCGTCTGCGCGCTGGAGGACTTCCACGACGCCGGAGGCACCCTGCTCTCGGTGCTGGCGCATCCCACCACCGGCGGGCTGCTCGCGAGCTTCGCCAGCCTCGGCGACGTGCTGCTCGCGGAGCCGGGCGCGCTGATGTCCTTCGCAGGCCCACGTGTCGTCGCGCAGACGACGCGCGAGAAGCTGCCCGACGACTTCGGCCTCGCCGAGTCCAACCTGCGCTTCGGCCACGTGGACGCGATCGTGCCGCGACCCGAGCTCCGACCGACGCTCGCCAGGCTGATGCGCCTGTTCGGGAGCCCGTCGTGACCAGCGACGCCGAGCTCGGCATCCGCGACCGCCTGGCGAAGCTGTCCGGCGTGAAGCTGCTCGGCGGAACGCGGCTCTCGGCCGAGATGGAGCGGCTGCAGCGGCAGCTCGACCGCCTGCGCACGGACACGTCGGACGAGGAGATCTGGCGCTCCGTCGAGCTGGCCCGGCACCCCGACCGTCCCTACACGCTCGACTACGTGGAGCGGATCCTGGACGACTGGTTCGAGCTCCGCGGCGACCGTGCGCGCCTGGACGACCACGCCGTCGTCGCCGGCCTGGGCCGCCTGGGCGGCCGCACGCTCGCCGTCGTCGGCCACCAGAAGGGCCGTGACATCAAGGAGCGCACGCGCCGCAACTTCGGCATGGCGTACCCGGAGGGCTACCGCAAGGCGAATCGCGTGATGGGTCTCGCCGACCGGCACGGCTTCCCGGTGCTCACCCTCGTCGACACGCCAGGCGCGTATCCCGGGGTCGCGGCAGAGCAGCACGGCCAGGGCGGCGCGATCGCGCGCTCGCAGTCGATCATGGCCCGCCTGGGCGTGCCCACGATCGCGGTCGTGATCGGCGAGGGGGGCTCGGGAGGAGCGGTGGCGATCGCCGTCGCCGACCGCGTGCTGATGCAGGAGCACGCGATGTACTCGGTGATCTCCCCCGAGGGCTGCGCCGCGATCCTGTGGCGCGACGCGGCGCAGGCGAAGAAGGCGGCGTCGGCGTTCAAGCCCGACGCCGCACACTGCCTGGAGCTGGGTGTGATCGACGGCATCGTGCCGGAGCCGGAAGGAGGCGCCCACACCGATCCAGACGCCGCGGCGCTCCTCCTCCGCGAGGCAGTGTCCTCGCACCTCGAGGAGCTTTCGGGGATCCCGTCGATCGAGTTGCGGCGCGCCCGGCGCGCGAAGTTCCGCGCAATGGGTGTCCTGGCCTGACGCTGCGGCGCTTCTCCACACTTTCCACAGGCTTATCCCCCGCTCGAAACCCCGTCCCTGCAGCGGATATCTCGGGCCGATGATGTCCAAGCGAGGAACGCGTGGCGACGTGGGATCATCGACGGGTGCCGCTCGACGAGTACCGGCGGAAGCGCCGTCGCGATCGCACCCCCGAGCCCTTCGGGAGCGGCGAGCCCGGGCCCGTGCCGATCTTCGTCGTCCAGCGGCATGCGGCGCGCCGGTTGCACTACGACCTCCGGCTGGAGCGCGACGGTGCGCTGGCGAGCTGGGCGGTGCCCAAGGGCGTCCCACTGGCCCGCGGGGAGCGTCACCTGGCCGTGCACGTCGAGGACCATCCCCTCGAGTACGCGAGCTTCGAGGGGCGGGTCCCGGCGGGCGAGTACGGGGCGGGCACGGTCGAGATCTGGGACCGCGGGACGTACGAGCTGCTCGAGGAGAAGCGAGACGGTGGCCTCACCGTGCGCCTCCGGGGCGAGCGCCTGGACGGGACGTGGGCGCTCGTGCCTGCGCGGCTCGACGGCAAGGAGGAGAACTGGCTGATCGTGCGCAAGGACGAGGGCGTGGCGCGCCGCACGTACCGCCCCATGCTGGCGACGGCGGCCTCGGAGCCCCCGTCCGGCGACGGCTGGAGCTACGAGCCGAAGTGGGACGGCTATCGCGCGATCGTGACCGTCGCCGGTGGCGCGGCGACGCTGCGCAGCCGCAACGGCAACGACCTCACCGAGCGCTTCCCCGGTGCAGCCCGCGCGGTCGCAGCCGCCACACGCGCCGCCGACGCGGTGCTCGACGGCGAGGTCGTTGCGCTCGACGAGCAGGGCACCCCGCGCTTCGCGCTGCTGCAGCGCGGCGAGGGCAGCCTGGCGGTCGTGCTCTTCGACCTGCTCGAGGAGAACGGCGAGCCCCTCGTCCAGCTGCCTCTGGCGGAGCGGCGGTCGCGCCTGGCACGCCTCGTGGACACCTCGCGGGGAGACGTGCTGGTCTCCCCGTCGTTCGACGACGGAGAGGCGCTGCTCTCGGTCGCTCGGGAGCGTGAGCTCGAGGGCATCGTCGCGAAGCGCGTCGACGCCCCCTACGAGGAGGGGCGGAGGGTGCACCACTGGCGCAAGGTGAAGACGAGGCAGCGGCAGGAGCTCGTCGTCGCGGGGTGGACGCGCGGCCAGGGTCGCCGCCGGGACGGGCTCGGTGCCCTCGTGCTCGGGGTGCTCGACGGCGGCGAGCTGCGCTGGGCCGGCAACGTCGGCACCGGGTTCGACGACCGCGAGCTGGAGCGCCTGCTCGACCTGCTGCGCCCGCTCGAGCGCGACGACTCGCCCTTCACGGCCACCCCGCGGATGCCGCGGGTGCGCCGCGGCGACGTGCACTGGGTCGAGCCGTCGCTCGTCGCGGAGGTCGAGTTCGCCGAGTGGACGGGCGAGCACCGGCTCCGCGCGCCGGTGTATCTCGGGCTGCGTGAGGACAAGCCGGCGACGGAGGTGCGGCGCGAGCCGGTGCCGCTGGAGCCCATCGTCCGCCGGGGGCGCCGAGCGCTCGAGCTCACGAACCTCGACAAGCCCTTCTGGCCGGAGCTCGGGATCACCAAGGGCGACCTGCTCGCGTACTACCGTGACGTGGCGCCGGCGCTCGTGCCGCACCTCGCCGGAAGGCCGTTCACCATGAAGCGGTACCCGGACGGGTGGCAGGGAAAGCACTTCTTCCAGAAGGACGTTCCCGCCCATGCGCCCCCGTGGCTCCGCCGGGCGCCGTTCCCGGCGACGACGCGCAAGGGCGAGACGCGGACGATCTCCTACGCCCTCGTCGACGATCTGCTCGCCCTGCTCTGGGTGGTGAACATGGGCTGCATCGACCTGCACACGTGGACGTCGCGCGCCGATCTCCCGCACCGGCCGGACTGGGTGATCCTCGACCTCGACCCCGCTGACGGCGTCGGCTTCGAGGCTGTGGTCGAGGCGGCGCTGCTCGTGCGCGAGACCCTCGAGCTGCTCGGGCTGGAGAGCGTCCCCAAGACGAGCGGGTCGAAGGGGATGCACGTGCTCGTACCCATCACCCGGAGGCACACGCACGAGGAGGCGCGGCGGCTCGCGACGGTGGTCGCCGGCGCGCTCGCCCGGGCGCATCCCGCGCTCGTGACCACGGAGTGGGCCCGGAGCAAGCGACGCGGCGTGCTGATCGACGCGAACCAGAACGGCCCGGGGCGGACGACCGCGTCCGTCTACTCCGTTCGCCCGCGCGCCGGCGCGCCGGTCTCCACCCCGCTGCGCTGGGCCGAGGTGCGGGAGGGGCTCGACCCCGCGGCCTTCACGATGGACGTCGTGCTCGATCGCGTGGCACGCGAGGGCGACCTCGCCGCCGGCGCCCTGACCGGGCGGCAGTCGCTCAGGGCCGCACTGCGCGCGGTCGGCTGAGCTCAGGGCTCGAGGCGGCGGGGGTGCCCGACCGCCGAGAGCTCCGAGACGTCGCGTCGGAAGAGCAGCGCGACCGTCCAGTCGGTGACGACCCGGATCCTGCGCGGGAGCAGCGGGAGCGCATACAGGTGGTAGGTGCGCGCGACGAACCAGCCCGGGAAGCCCCGGAGCCGGAGGCCGAGGACGTCGGCGATCCCCTTGTACCGGCCGAGGGTCGCCACCTGGCCGAGCATGCGGTAGCCGTAGGGCCGTTGCGGGCCGTGCAGGTTCTGCGCCAGCTGCCGTGCCTGACGCAGGGCGTGCTGGCACGTCGGCGGGTCGACGCGCCCCGGCGTCGCCGTGTTGGGGACGGCGGCGCAATCGCCGAGCGCCCAGATGTCCTCCCGGCCCCGCACGCGGAGCATCTCGTCGACGACCACGCGGCCGCGCTCGTCGAGCGGGAGGCCGAGCTCCGCGACGACCGGGTTGGCCCTCACGCCCGCCGTCCACACGAGGGTGCGGGCGGGGACGACGGTGCCGTCGGAGAGCGCAGCTGCCCGGCCGTCGTACGACGTCAGGGTGGTGCCGACGTGGATCTCCACGCCGCGCCCCTGGAGCTCCTGCGCGGCGTAGCGTCCCAGGCGCTGCGGCACCTCGTGGAGGATCCGCTCGGCGGCGTCGACGAGCACCCACCGCTGTGGCCGCTCACGCAGCTCGGGGAAGTCGCGGCGCACCGCGTCGTGCACGAGATCGCCCAGCTCGGCGAGGGCCTCGACCCCCGCGTACCCGGCGCCCACGAACACGTAGCCGAGCTGCCGCTCGGCCTCTGCCGGGTCGAGCGTCGCCGCCGCGGCCTCGAGCGTCCGCAGGACGTGGTTGCGCAGCGCGATCGCGTCGGCTACGTCCTTGAAGCCGCGGCCGTGCTCGGAGAGCCCCGGGACGGGGAGCGACCGGGCGATCGCGCCGAGGGCGATCACGAGCCGCTGGTAGCGGACGGCGTAGGTGCCGCCGAGCGTCTCCGCGACGACCGCCCGCTCACGCTCGTCCAGCGAGACCGCCCGGCCCAGCAGGAGCTCGGCGTGCGGGCACATCTGGCGCAGCGGCACGACCACGTGGCGTGGCTCGAGCATCCCCGATGCCGCCTCCGGCAGCAGCGGCGTGTAGAGCACGAAGTTGTCGGGCGAGACGATCGTCGCGCCCAGGCGCCCGAGCTTCCTCGCGACGATGCTCCCCGCGTAGCCGCCGCCGATGACGAGCGTGCCCCCGCGGGCCTCCCGCGTGGTCATGCCGGGAGTCGTACCATCCGCGCCGTGGCCATGCAGGTGTCGGTGATCGGGAGCGGGGCGGAGCACGAGGCGGCGGCCGAGGAGATCGGCCGGCTGCTGGCCGAGCGCGGGTGCGTCGTGGTCACGGGCGGCCTCGACGAGGTGATGGCGGCGGCGCTCCGCGGTGCCAAGGCCGCCGGCGGGACGACGCTCGCGATCGTGCCGGGGGAGCTGCGCTCGGAGGCCAACCCATGGGCCGACCACGTGGTCGCCACGGGGATCGGCCACGCCCGGAACCTCGCCGTCGTGGCCACGGGCGACGCGGTGATCGCGGTCGGCGGGAGCTGGGGCACCCTCTCGGAGATCGGGCTCGCCATGCGGCTCGGCCGGCCCGTCGTGATCCTCGAGGGTGGCCTCGCCGTGGACGGGGTGCAGCGGGCCGGCACCCCCGCGGAGGCAGTGGACGCGGCCCTCGCCCGTCTTCGCTAGCGCTCGTCCCCGAGCTCGGCGAGCCGCGAGCGGAGAAAGCGGCGCTCGGCCTCGTTCCCGGTGAGCTCGAGCGCGCGCCCGTACGCGCGAGCGGCCTCGCCGTCGCGGCCCGCGCGGCGGAGCAGGTCGGCCCTCGCCGAGTGCAGGTAGGGGTAGCCGTCGAGCTCGTCGAGCTCCTCGAGCAGCGCCAGGCCGTGCTCGACGTCGCCGGCGAGCGCGACCGCGACCGCCCGGTTCAGCCGGACGACCGGGGACGGGTCGAGCCGCGCGAGCTCGTCGTAGACGGCGACGATCGCCTCGGGCGACGACCCCTGCGCGTGGCCGGCGGCGATTGCGGCCTGCAGCTGGTACGGGCCGGGCCGGCGCATGCGGAGCGCCCGCTCCAGCGTCCGCAGCCCCTCTGCGATGCCCTCGTCGTCCCACAGGGCCCGGTCCTGGTCGCGGAGCAGGACGAGGTCGCCGCCGGGGCCGATCCGCGCGGAGCGGCGCGAGCCCTGGAGCAGGAGCAGCGCGAGCAGCCCGAAGGCCTCCGGCTCGTCGGGCATCAGCACGCAGAGCAGCTTCGACAGGCGGATCGCCTCCGCGCAGAGGTCGTGACGGACGAGCCGGTCGCCCGCGCTCGCCGCGTAGCCCTCGTTGAACACGAGGTAGACGACGCGGAGGACGCCCGGCAAGCGCTCGGGGAGCAGGTGGGCGGGCGGGACGCGGATCGGGATCCCCACAGCCCTGACCCGACGCTTGGCCCGCACCAGCCGCTGGGCGAGGGTCGGCTCGGCGGTGAGGAACGCGCGTGCGATCTCCGCGGTGGTGAGCCCGCAGACCTCGCGGAGCGTCAGCGCCACCTGCGCCTCGACGGCGAGCGCCGGATGGCAGCAGGTGAAGACGAGGGCCAGGCGCTCGTCGGGGATCGTGGTCACGTCGTCGTCCTCGGTGGGGAGCCGCTCCAGGCGTGCGAGCAGCTCCGCCTTGCGGCGGAAGGCCTGCTCGCGCCGGATGCGGTCGATCGCACGGTTCCGTGCGGTGGTGACGATCCAGGCGCCGGGGTTGCGTGGCGTGCCGTCCCGTGGCCAGCGCCGCAGCGCTGCGGCGAACGCGTCCTGCACCGCGTCCTCGGCGAGCTCGAGGTCGCCGAGGACGCGTGCGAGGATCGCCACCGCCCGCGCCCACTCGTCGCGGTAGGCGCGCTCGACCGCGCTCAGCCGGCGTCTCCGTGGTCGGCGAGCGGGCGGATCTCCAGCGAGCCGTACGCGGCGGCCGGGACGAGCGACGCGATGCGGATCGCCTCGTCGAGGTCGGGCAGGGTCGTGAGGAAGATGCCGCCGACCACCTCCTTGGTGTCGGCGAACGGGCCGTCGGTGACGATGCGCTCACCGTCGCGGACGCGAACGACCTTGGCCTCGGACGCCGACTCGAGCTCGTAGCCGACGACGTCCGGATCGGCCTTGCCCATCTCCTCGAAGAGCGTGATCCACTGCGGCATCGCCTCGGCGCGGAGCCGTGCGGCCTCCTCCTCGCCGATGCCGTCCCACGAGGACTGGTCGCTGTAGACGAGCAGCGCGTAGCGCATCAGGCCACCTCCTCCTCGTCGACGTGCACGGGTCGCACCTCGACCGCGCCGTGCTCGGCGGCGGGGATGCGCGCGGCCCAGTCCACGGCCTCGTCGAGCGTCGCGCACTCGAACAGGAAGTAGCCGCCGAGCGCCTCCTTGACCTCGGCGTAGGGCCCGTCGCTGACCACGACCTCGCCGTCGCGCACGCGCACCGTCGTCGCCGCGCGGGTGCCCGCGAGCTCGTCCCCGCCGAGCATCACGTCGGCCTCGCGCGCCTCGCGCGCCAGGGCCACATAGCGCTCGAGCACGCCCGCACGCTCCTGCTCGGAGAGGCCGTCCCAGGCGGCCTCGTCCGCGTAGATCAACGCCATCACCTTCACGCCGGCTCCTTCCGTCGTGGGGATTCTCTCACCCCGACGACGAACGGCCCGTGCGGGAATCGACAGCCGGGTCGACCGGGGGCGTCGACCCGGCGTCGGGCTGGTGGAGCTCGACGCTGGCACCACGGGCTGCGGCATGGTGCTCCGCGGCTGCGGCCATTCGCTGCAGAAGGCGCGCTGCCGCCGCCTTGTCCAGGAACTCGTTGAGGTTGCCGCACTTCGGGCTCTGCACACACGACGGGCAGCCGTCGCGGCAGGGACAGCCGGCGAGCAGCCTCGCCGTGTCCGCCACCCAGCCGTCGAAGCATGCGAAGCCGCGCTCCGCGAGGCCGGCGCCGCCCGCGTGGCCGTCGTACACGAAGACCGTGGGCCGCCCGGTCTGCAGGTGCACGTTGGTGGACAGGCCGCCGAGGTCCCAGCGGTCGCACATCGCCCACAGCGGCAGCAGCGAGATCAGGGCGTGCTCGGCGGCGTGGAGCGCGCCGAGCAGCACCGGCATCTCCTCGGCGCCGCGGAGCAGCTCGTCGTCCGGGCTGAACCAGACGGCCTCCGTCTCGAAGGTCGTCTCCGGCAGCTCGAGCGGGAAGACGTCGATCGTCGAGCCGTCGGCCACCGCCTTGCGCTGGAACGCCACGACCTGCTCCGTGACGACGATCCGCCCGAAGTGGAGCTCGACACCCGCCGCCCGCCGCGTGCGCACTGCCTCCGCGATCGCGGTCTCCGAGTCCCGCTTCGCCTGCGTGTACCAGTCCACCTCCGCCGGCTCGACGAGCGCCGTGCGTGCGTCGTGGTCGAGCGCGCGCACGAGGTACTGCGCCCCGAGATGGAGGTAGACAGCCCCCTCGTGGACGGTGGAGTACGCCCGCTCCCGCTCGACGAGCCCGAGCAGCGCGCCGCTCCCGGCGTCGACGACGACGAACGCGTCCGTGTCCCCCGAGCGCAGCGAGACGCGCGCGGCGGGGCTGTCCCGCCCCGTCCACACGAAACCGGCAGGCGTGGCGGCGAGCTCGGGCAGCACCGCGGCGCGCTCGACGGCCGCCGGCCCCAGCGTGGCCGCGTCCTCCGCGCGAATCGGCCCCTCGAAGGCCGCCGCCCGGACGTGAGCGTCGAGGATCCTCGGGTTGGCGTGGTCGACGATCGCGGCCTCGACCCTGCGCGCGAGCAGCGCCTCGGGCTCGCGCGCGAAGAACTGGTCGAGCGCGTCCTCCCCCGCGACGAGCACGGCGAGCCCGGCGCCCGTGCGACCGGCGCGCCCCCACTGCTGTCGCAGCGACGCCACCGTGCCGGGGAAGCCGACGGAGACCGCGCAGTCGAGCAGCCCGATGTCGATGCCGAGCTCGAGCGCGTCGGTCGCCGTCACCCCGAGCAGCTCGCCCTCGACCAGCCGTCGCTCGATGTCGCGCCGCTGCTCCGGGGTGTAGCCGGCGCGGTAGGGGGCGAGCCGCCGCGCCGACTCGCCGTCGACACGGGCGACCGTGAAGCGGTGGACGAGCTCCGCCGCCTTGCGGCTCTTCGTGAAGCAGATCGTGCGCAGCCCGGCGGTGACGAGCCCCGCGAGCAGGCGCGACGCCTCCGCCAGCGCGCTGGCGCGGGTGCCGAGCTCCGGGTCGAGCAGCGGCGGGTTCCAGATCACGAGCTCGCGCTCGGCTCGCGGCGACGTGTCCGTGTCGATCACCGTCGCCGGTCGGCCGGTCAGGGCTTCCGCGAGCTCGCCCGGGTTGGCGATCGTCGCCGAGGCGAGGACGACGCGGGGCTCCGCCCCGTAGGCGGCCGCCAGGCGCCGCAGCCGACGCAGCACGTTCGCGACGTGTGCGCCGAACACGCCCCGGTAGACGTGCGCCTCGTCGACGACGACGAAGGCGAGGGTGTGCAGCACGTCGCCCCAGCGATCGTGGCGGGGGAGGACGCCCACGTGGAGCATGTCGGGGTTCGTGAGCAGGACGTTGCCCTCGCGCCGGAGGCGAGGACGCTGGGCGGGCTCGGTGTCCCCGTCGTAGACCGCCACGCGCAGGCCCGGCAGCGCGAGCGCGGCGAGCGATCGTGCCTGGTCACGAGCGAGCGCCTTGGTCGGCGCGAGGTAGAGCGCCCGCGAGCGCGGGTCGCGCGCGACCGCGTCCAGGATCGGCAGCGCGTAGGCGAGGGACTTCCCCGATGCGGTGCCGGTGGTCACGATCACGTCCTCGCCCCGCGCCACCGCCTCCCAGGCCTCCGCCTGATGGACGTAGAGGCGCTCGATGCCCCGCGCCGACAGCGCCCGTGCGACGCGCGGGTCGAGGTCCGGCGGCAGCGGCTCCGTCCGCGCCGTGCGCGCCGGCTCCGTCGTCCGGTACGCCACCTCCTCCCCCTCGAGGAGCGCGTCCCACGCCGCCCGCGGCGTCGTCACGCCGGGTCGGGAATCGGCCTGAAGCCGGCGCAGGTGAGCGTGAGCAGGGTGATCAGCCCGTCGTCGCCCGCCCGCACGTACCCCGTGTGCTCGTTCTCCTGCCAGCCGTGCTCGGGATCGCGGCCGCGGAACCGGTACCTGATGCGGATGCGGTCCGCGACACGCTCCCGGTCGGCCGCGAGCAGCTCGAACGGGTCGAGCGGCTCGAGCCAGGCCCGGAAGCGCTCGCCTGCCTCACCCGGGCCGGCGTGCTCGCGAAGCTGCGGCTTCGGCGTGAGCACGAGGAAGCGCGCCTCCGGCGCGAAGCACGCTGCGATCGCCGCGAAGTCGCGCGCGTCGATCGCGTCGAGCAGCCTGGCGGCGACGTCCCACCCGTCCCCGACGGCGTCGCTCATCGCGGCAGGTACGGGGCGAAGGCGTCGTCGTAGCGGCGACGCGGGTGGGCGCCGACGAGCGTCTCGCGCGGCGCGCCATCGGCGAACAGGATCACGGTCGG
>Ga0224510_10001310_pt1 | contig 16720 bp, 16 predicted proteins | sample SF_May12_sed_USG_FD_170161 | JGI IMG/M metagenome (GOLD analysis project Ga0224510, IMG submission 170161) | Sediment microbial communities from San Francisco Bay, California, United States - SF_May12_sed_USGS_4_1 | ecosystem: Environmental > Aquatic > Marine > Sediment | place: USA: California... | reverse complement strand
AAGGTCTGAGACCGGCCCAGCGCAACCACTACCATCGCGTCATGCCCGATGCGATGAAGTGTTCCCCGTGACGCGCCATGTGCTGTTCGGCTTCCACGCCGTGACCGTGCGCCTGAAGACCGCGCCGGCGAGCGTGGTCGAAGTGCACCTCGACACCCAGCGGCGCGACGCGCGCATGCGCCAGTTCGCGGAGCGCGCCGCCGCCGCTGGCGCCAAGGTGGTCGACAGCGACGATGCGCGCTTGAACAGGCTCGCCGGCAACGACCGCCACCAGGGCGTGGTGGCGTTCGTGAAACCGCTGCCGGCACGCCATTCGATCGACGACATCCTCGATGAGGCCGAAGGCGTGCCGCTCGTTCTTGCACTGGACGGCGTGACCGACCCGCACAATCTCGGCGCGTGCCTGCGCGTGGCCGACGGCGCTGGCGCCGATGCGGTGATCGCGCCCAAGGACCATGCAGTGGGGATCAACGCGACGGTGGCCAAGGTGGCCAGCGGCGCGGCCGAGACGGTGCCCTACCTGATGGTGACCAACCTCGCCCGCACGCTCAATGAACTCAAGGAACGCGACATCAGGATCGTGGGCGCCAGCGACGACGCGACGCAGACGGTCTACGACCTCGACCTCGCCGGGCCGGTGTGCATGGTGCTCGGCGCCGAGGGCAAGGGTCTGCGTCAACTCACGCGCAGCACCTGCGACACGCTGGCGCGCATCCCGATGGCCGGGGCGGTCGAAAGCCTCAACGTGTCGGTGGCGGCGGGCGTGTGCCTGTTCGAGATCGTGAGGCAGCGGCGGTCGACGTGAGTCCGTGCCAGGGCGCTCGGCCTCAAGCGATCGCCTTGCGCATCACGATCACCGCGCACGACGTCGCGGCGAGCAGGGGCACGACCCCCGCGTCGATGTCCGCCAGATCGCGCGTGGCCACACGAACGTAGCCGAGTCGCCCATACCAGGCCGCAAGGCGGTCGGTGTGCGGATGCGCCGGCTGCGGCTGCAGGACCTCGATCTGCATCGCGTTCGCGCCGCGCGATCGCGCCCAGGCCTCGGCAAACACGACGAGCTGGCGCGCGACACCTCGGCCGGCATGGCGCGGCGCGACCGCGAGCGCGCCGAACCACGTGGTGTGTGCGTCAGCGAGCTGGATGCGCATCGCGCCGACAAGCGCGCCATCGTCGTCGCGCGCGACGAGCTGCTGCCCAGCCACGATCGCCTGAACCGTGTCGCTTCGTGTCGAACGCGGCACGGTCCGCACCCACAGGCCTTGCTCGGCGCCGTCGTAGGCGAGGTTGACCAGGTCGGTGACCGTGCCGCGCTCGGCCTCGTCGGCAGCGGCATCGGCGCCGAGGAAGGTGATCGTGACCATGGACGTGCACGAATGATCCCACGCACGGCATCATCGAGGCCATGGACAAGGCACTTCACGCGGCTGCTCGCGACCGCCTGCGCGGGGCCTGCCGCGCGGGTGGCATCGCCGTGCTCAGTGGGGCTGGCATGAGCGCCGAGTCGGGCATCCCGACGTTCCGCGATGCGATGACGGGACTGTGGTCGCGCTTCGACCCAGCCCAGCTCGCGAGCGAGGAGGGCTTTCGCGCCGATCCGCATCGCGTGTGGGACTGGTACGCCGAGCGTCGCGAGGGCGTGCGTGCGGCGCAGCCCAACGCCGGCCACCGAGCGCTCGGCGGGTTCGCGGCGCGCCACCCGGGCGTGCTCGCCGTGATCACGCAGAACGTCGACGACCTGCACCAGCGTGCGGGCAATAGAGATGCGATTCGGCTGCACGGCGACATCCTCGAGGATCGCTGGCTCGAAGCGTGTCGCCCCAGTTGCGGCCGCACGCCGGCATCGGCTGTGCCGGGTCGCCCGCCGCGCTGCGCCAACTGCAGCAACCTCGTGCGCCCAGGTGTCGTCTGGTTCGGCGAGATGCTACCGCCCGCGGCGCTCCACGCGGCTGAGCGCGCGGCGCAGTCGTGCGAGGTGCTGCTCGTGGTGGGCACCTCGGGAGCGGTCTGGCCCGCGGCGGGCCTGGCCGGGTTGGCGCGACGCTCGGGGGCTTGGGTCGCGATCGTCAACCCCCACGCGAGCGAGATCGACGGCGAAGCGCACGCGGTGCTGCGCGGCACCGCGGCGCAGCTGTTGCCGGCGTTGCTCGACAGCCTCTAGACCCAACCTGCCGCGCCGACGGCAGCGCCCGCGGCGATCAGCCACACCGGGCCGATGCGCGTCTTCGCCGACAGCAGCACAGTCACGCCGACGAGCAGCAAGGCGACGGGCTGGCGCGCCAGCGGTGCCGTCAGCACGGTGCCGGCCGACAGCAGCAGGCCGATCGTCACGGGCGCCATGCCGGCGACGAAGGCGCGCACGCCGCGCGTCTCGCGCCGCTTTTGGCCCCAGCGCGAGGCGGTGAGTGCCAGCGTGGTGCTCGGGATCAGGATGCCGGCGAGCGCTACCAGCGCGCCGGGCAGGCCGGCGATCGCATGCCCGACCACCGGCACGAACAGCAGATTCGGGCCCGGCGAGGCCTGCGCGAGCGCGATCGCCGCGCTGAACTGGGTGTCGTCGATCCAGCCGCGCTGCTCGACGACGTAGCGGTGGATCTCCGGTGCGACTGCGACCGCGCCGCCAACCGCGAGCATCGACATCGCGAGGAAGTGGGCGAACAGCGCCCACCAGTCGGCGCTGCTCACGGCGCACGCCCCAGGCGAAGCCAGCCGATCGCGACCATCGCGCCGCCCAGCCCCAGCACCGCCCAGGCCATCGGCACGCGCAGGAATCCGACGATGCCCCAGGTGGCGAGCGCGGCGCCGGCGCACAGCGCGATCGGCAGCGGGTTCTTCCGCAGCGTCGGCGCCAGCTTGACGCCCATCGCGAAGATCAGCCCGGCGGCCACCGCGCCCATGCCGCGGATCGCACCGGCGGCCACCGGCTCGGTGCCGAAGCGCGCATAGAGCATCGCCAGCGCCAGCACGATCGCCAGCGGCGCGAGCAGCAGGCCGGCGAGCGCGGCCATCGCGCCGCGCCAGCCGAAGAAGCGGTCACCGATCATCAGCGCCATGTTGACGATGTTCGGGCCCGGCAGCACCTGCCCGACCGACAGCGTCTCGAGGAATTGCTCGTGCGTCAGCCAGCGGCGCTTGTCGACCAGTTCGTGCTGTGCCACCGGCAGCACGCCGCCAAATCCCTTCAGCGCGAGCGCGTTGAACGCCACGAGCACTTCGTGTGGCGCGCGCGGGCTGGGCGGCGACTCCGCATCGCTGATGCATGCGCCGCCTCCGGGCTCATCGGCCGCGCCGGGCGCACCGGCACTCACCGCTGCACCTTGAGCGCTTCCGGATTGACGATGTTCGTCGGGTTCTGGTTGATGAAATTCACCACGTTGTCGAACGCGGTGCCGAAGTACAACTCGTAGCTGTCCTGCTCGACGTAGCCGATGTGCGGCGTGCACACCGCGTTCTCCAGCCGCAGCAGCGGGTGGCCTTGCAGGATCGGCTCGCTCTCGAAGACGTCCACCGCGGCCATGCCCGGCCGGGTGCGGTTGAGCGCAGACACGAGCGCGTTCTCGACCACCAGTTCGGCGCGCGACGTGTTGACGAACAGCGCGGTGGATTTCATGCGCATCAGGTCTTCGAGCGTGACCAGGCCGCGCGTCGACGGTGTCAGGCGCAGGTGAAGCGACAGCACGTCGCAGACCTCGAAAAAGCTCTCGCGGTTCGGGGCCGGTAGGTAGCCGTCGGCGAGCGCCTTCTCGCGCGAGGCCTCGCTGCCCCAGACCGTGACCTTCATGCCGAAAGCCTTGCCGTAGCCGGCCACGCGCCGTCCGATGCGGCCATAGCCCCAGATGCCCAGGGTCTTGCCCTCGAGCTTCATGCCGATGCCGAAGTTCTGCGGCATCGCCGCGGACTTGAGCCCGGCCTGCTGCCAGGCGCCGTGCTTGAGGTTGCCCACGTACTGCGGCACGCGCCGCATCGCCGCCATGATCAGCGCCCAGGTCAGCTCCGCCGGTGCGACCGGATCGCCCGCGCCCTCGGCCACCGCGATGCCCAGCCGGGTGCAGGCGTCGAGGTCGATATGCGGGCCGATGCGCCCGGTCTGAGAGATCAGCTTGAGCTTGGGCAGTTTCTCGAGCAGTTGGCGCGGGAAAGAGGTGCGCTCGCGGATCAGCACCAGCACATCGGCATCGCGTAACCGCACCGAGAGCTGGCCGATGCCCTTGACCGTGTTGGTGAACACCTTCGCGCTGAGGTGCTCGAGCTTGGACGCGCACTTGAGCTTGCGCACCGCGTCCTGGTAGTCGTCGAGGATGATGATGTTCATGGAGGTGCCGGGGCCGCCGCCCCGGTCAGCGCGATTCTGCCTCGCCCGCTACGATCCCCGCACCCTAACAGGAGACCACCCGATGCCGATCTCGATGCACACGGCCAGCGCGCCGGTTTTCGTGCGCATGTTCACCAACCTGCTCGTCTGGCTCGACAAGGCCGAGGCGCACGCGACGGCACGCAAGTTCGACAGCGCCAATTACCTGAGCCTGCGCCTGGCGCCCGACATGCTGCCCTTCACGCGGCAGATCCAGATCGCGAGCGACGCGGCCAAGGCCTGCATGGCGCGCCTGGCCGGCATCGACGTGCCCTCGTGGGAGGACAAGGAGGCCAACTTCGCCGACCTTCGCGCACGGGTGCACAAGACGATCGACTACGTCGGCGCTTTTTCGGCCACGCAGATCGACGGCAGCGAGGGCCGCAAGATCACGATCCCGCGCCGCGCCGGCGATCCGCTGCAGATGGACGGCGAGACGTTCCTGAAGCACTACGCGCTGCCGAACTTCTTCTTCCACCTGACGACCGCCTACGCGCTGTTGCGGCATGCCGGCGTGGACCTGGGCAAGTCGGACTACCTGGGCAACCGCTAGCGGCGACGGGCTCTGTCCGCGATGCGACGCGCGCTGCGCGGCGGGCTGTGGTCGCTGCTGGCGGCTGCGCTGCTGGCCGCGCTGGCAGTCGCCATGTACCTGCAGCGCGCCACGCCCGTCCAAGCAGGCGTGATCGGCGTCAAGCCTCTGGGTGCCGAGGTCACGATCGAGCGGGATGGCGAAGGCATCCCCACGATCCGTGGCGCGTCGGTCGACGACGTCGCGTTCGGCCTGGGCTTTGCCCATGCGCAGGACCGCCTGTGGCAGCTCGAGACGCACCGCCGCATCGGCAGCGGCCGTCTGGCCGAGGCGTTCGGGCGTCCCGCGCTCGACAGCGACCGCTTTCTGCGCGCGCTCGGTGTGCGCCGGGCCGCAGCGGCCCAGTGGGACCGGCTGGGCGCCGAGTCGCGCCGCGTGCTCGAGGCCTATGCGGCTGGCGTGAACGCCTGGCAGCGCGATCACCTGCAGGCACGCCCGCCCGAGATGTTGCTGCTCGGCGTGCCGGTGGAAGACTGGACGCCGGTAGACAGCCTGGCCTGGGCGCTGATGATGGCGTGGGACCTGGGCGGCAACTGGAGCACCGAGCTGCTGCGCGCGCGTCTCGCATTGACGCTCCCGGTGGCTCGCATCAACGAGTTGCTGCCGCCGTACCCGGGCGAGGCGCCGCTGGCCAGCGCGGACTATGCCGCGCTGTTTCGCGAACTCAAGCTCGAAGGCGCGCTGCTCGCGAGCGGACCACGCGCCGCGCTGGCCGACCGCCTGCTCGCGGCCGCACCGCCCTCGGGCATCGAGGGCGTGGGGTCGAACAACTGGGTCGTTGCCGGTACGCACGCCCTGTCCGGCCGGCCGCTGCTGGCCAACGACCCGCACCTGAAGATCACGGCGCCGTCGCTGTGGTACTTCGCCCGGCTCGAGGTCACGGGCGCGCAGCCACTCAAGGTGGCAGGGGCAACGATGCCCGGCCTTCCAACCGTGGTGCTGGGACAGAACGAGCACATCGCTTGGGGCTTCACGAACACCGCGCCGGACGTGCAGGATCTGTACCTCGAGCGCTTCAAGCCGGGGGACCCGACGCAGGTGCAAACGCCTGGCGGATGGGCAGCGCTGGCCGCGTTCGAGGAGACGATCCGCGTCAAGGGCGCGCCCGAAGAGCGCATCACGGTGCGCGCGTCGCGCCATGGGCCTCTGATTTCCGATGGCGGCGGGACGGCCGCCGGCGTGGCCGGCACGACCTACGGCATCGCGATGCGCTGGACCGCGCTGGACGCCGACAACGATCCGATCGCCGCCGGCCTGGCGCTCGTGCGAGCGCGCTCGGCCGCGGAATTCGTCGACTCGGCGTCGACGCTGTGGATCGCACCGATGCAGAACATGGTCGTTGCCGACCGCGACGGCCACATCGCGATGGTCGCGGCGGGCCGTGTGCCGGTGCGCCGGCCGGACAACGACCTCAATGGCCTGGTGCCTGCGCTGGGCTGGGAGGCACGTTACGACTGGGCCGGCTTCGTGCCGTCACACGCCACGCCGCGAGAGGCCGACCCGGCACGCGGATGGATCGCGACCGCCAACCACCGCATCCACGGCCCCGCGTATCCGCACTTCCTGACCAGTGAATGGGCACCACCGTACCGCCACGACCGCATCGAGCAGTTGCTCGCCGAACGCGACAGACACGACACCGATAGCCTCATGGCGATGCAGGCCGACACGACCTCGCTGGCGACCCGACGCCTGTTGCCCTGGCTGCTGCGTGCGAAGTCGGATCACATGCTCGCTGCAGCGGCGCAGGCCGCGTTGCAGGGCTTCGGGGGCGAGATGCGCGCCGACCGGGCAGCGCCGCTCGTCTTCTGGGCCTGGGCGCGCCAGCTGACGCGCGCGGTGTTCACGGACGAGCTCGGCGGCCCCGCGGTCTACGAGCGCGTGCTGGGCGCACGCACATTCCGCGACGCGCTCGAAGGGGTGCTCGACCGCGACGACGCCTGGTGGTGCGATGACAAGACGACTCCGGGCGTGACCGAGACCTGCGCCGCGCTGGCCGACCTGGCGCTCACGCGCGCACTGGACGAGTTGCAGGCGCGCCATGGCGGTGACGTGTCGCGCTGGCGTTGGGGCGACGCGCACCAGGCGCGCATGGAGCACCGTCCGTTTTCGCGCGTGCCGCTGCTGGCGAAGTGGTTCGAGCTGCGCGTGCCCACCGGTGGCGACACCTACACGATCAATGTTGGCCGCGTGAGCGTGAAGCCCGACGACACGACCGGCGAGCTGTACCTCAACGAGCATGCCGCGTCGCTGCGTGCGGTCTACGACCTCGGCGACCCATCACGCTCGCGCTTCATGCATTCGAGCGGGCAGTCGGGGCTGCCCTGGCTGCACACCTATCGCGACTTCGTCGAGCGCTGGCGCCGGGTCGAGTACCTGCCCGTGTGGACCGCCAGTGACACGCCGGCCAGTGTGCTCACCCTCAGGCCGGCAGCTCCCTAGGCGCTGGCACTACACCTTGCCGTACACCACCTTGCGTTGCGGCGTGTAGTGCCACCACGGTGCCGCCGCGGCGCCGCTCATGAAGTCGGTGGCGGCCATGAAGGTATCCAGCACGCACGGGTCCTGACGGCGGCCCGTGGCCGCAGCGAGCTTCTGGTAGAGCACGAATGGATCGCGCCCTTTGAGGTCGCGCGGATGTCCGATGCCGATCAGGCGCAGGTCGGCTGCGAGCGAGGGGCCGATGTTGGGCAGGTCCTCGAGGCGCTCGCACTCGTCGGCGTGCGCGGCTTTCGGGGCCTTGATGCGGATCGCGTTCATGGGCACTCCGATCTCAGGTGCTGACCGGGCCTGCGCCCCAGTGGCGCGAAATCACCGCCGCGACCGGCGGATGCGCATCGACGCGCTCGAGCAGCGCGTGGAGCTTGGGCCGGTGCCTGGCCAGGTGCTTGCGTGCGCCCGACCAGCGTGACACCACGGCGGCCAGGATGTCCGCCGCACCCGGCTGCTCGCCGAACAGGAAGGGGCCCTTGCCCGTGGCGATGCTGTCGGCGAACACGGTCCAAAGCTTGTGCAGGCGACGCCGCGCGCCGCGGCGCAGTCGCTCGTTGGCGGCCGCATCGCCCTTGCCGTTCCAGCGTTCGGGGTAGTCGATGACGCCGATCGCCGCGTAGCAGTTCGCGGCGATGAAGACCATCGCGCGGATCGCACGGGCGCGCTGCGATGTGTCGGCCGGCAGCAACTTCGCGCGCGGATGCGCCAGGCCGAGGTGAATCAGGATCGCTGCGCTTTCGGTCAGCACCGTGCCGTCGGGCATGACGAGGGTGGGGATCTGGTGCAACGGATTCACACGCTTGAGCTCGGCCAGCGCGGACTTCTTGTCCCAGGTGGCGGCACTGACGATGCGGTACGGCGCCCTGGCCATCTCGAGCGCGGCCTCGACGGCGGCCGAACCCGAGTTGCGGCTGCCGTACAGGGTGTAGGGCTTGGCGGCGGCCACGACGTCACATCAGCATCGTGTTGCGGATCAGGCCGACGGCCAGGCCTTCGAGCTCGAAAGGCTCGTCGCCGGTGACGATGATCGGCTCGAACTCCGGGTTTTCGGGCAGCAGCTCGATGTGGCCGCGCACCCGCTTGAAGCGCTTGACCGTCACGTCGTCGCCCAGCCGCGCAACGACGATCTGGCCGTTCTTCGCGTCCTTGGCCTTCTGCACGGCGAGCAGGTCGCCATCCATGATGCCGGCGTCGCGCATGCTCATGCCGCGCACGCGCAGCAGGTAGTCGGGCTTGCGCGCGAACATGCTGGCCTCGACCACGTAGGTCTGGTCGATGTGCTCCTGCGCGAGGATCGGGCTGCCGGCCGCGACGCGGCCCACCAGCGGCAGCGTGAGTTGCGACAGGCTGGGCAATGGCAGCGAGAACTGCTTGCCGCGCGTCTGATTCAGCGCCCGCAGCATTGCCGGCTGCAGCCGGATGCCGCGCGAGGTGCCGCCGACGAGTTCGATCACACCCTTGCGGGCCAAGGCCTGCAGGTGCTCCTCGGCGGCGTTGGGCGAGCGAAAGCCCAGTTCCGCCGCGATCTCGGCGCGGGTGGGCGGCGCGCCGGTGCGGGCGATCGCACTTTGCACCAGGTCGAGGATCTGCTGCTGGCGCTCGGTAAGCTTGGGGCGTTCTTCCATGGGGGTCAGCCGGCGTGGGCTGGGGGTTTGTCCAGTGGCTGTATTTTTATCCAGATAGGCGAGCATGGCAAGCAGCAAGGTGGTGATCCTGGGCACCGGCGGCACGATCGCCGGCACGGCGGCGAGCGCCACCGACGCGGTCGGCTATGCCGCCGCACAGCTCGGCGTGGCGCAGCTCGTCGCTGCGGTGCCCGCGCTTGCGTCGCGCTCCCTCGAGTGCGAGCAGGTGGCACAACTCGACAGCAAGGACATGGACCACGCGACCTGGCAGCGCCTGGCACAGCGTGCGGCACACCACCTGGCGCGGCCCGACGTGGCCGGCGTGGTGGTCACCCACGGCACCGACACGCTGGAGGAAACGGCCTACCTGCTGCATCGCGTGCTCGCCCCCGCCAAGCCGCTGGTGCTGACGGCGGCGATGCGACCGGCCACGGCGCTCATGACCGACGGTCCGCAGAACCTGCTCGATGCGGTGACGGTCGCGCTCGATGCGCAAGCCGGCGGCGTCGTCGTCGCGTTCGGCGGCCGTGTCTGGGCTGGGGCCGAGGTCCGCAAGGTCCATACCTACCGCATCGACGCGTTCGCGGCGGGCGACGCCGGGCCGCTGGCGACGGTCGAGGAAGGGTCGGTGCGGTGGAGCCGCGCCGCGCCGAAGACGCAGGCCCTGGGGCTGGCTGCGATCGCTGCCGACCCTGCGCGCTGGCCACGGGTGGAGATCGTGCTCAATCACGCCGGCGCAGGCGGGATGCTTGTCGACGCGCTGGTGGCGCAGGGCGTGCAAGGCGTCGTCGTCGCGGGCACCGGCAACGGCGCGGTCCATCATGTGCTCGAGGCGGCGCTGCTGCGCGCGCAGGGCGCGGGCGTGCGCGTGCTGCGCAGCACGCGCTGCGCCAGCGGTCCGGTGATCGGCGAGGCGGCCCTGCCGTCGGCAGGCGCGCTCACGGCCGTACAGGCGCGCGTGGAGCTGATGCTGCAGATGCTGCCCACCGAATGACGAGCCGCACACCGACGGCTCGGCGCGCGGCAACGCTGCCGCCGGCCCATCGCGCAGAATCGTCGCGCGATGAATCTATGCCTGGCGGCCGCCCCATGACCGATGCCGAACTCGGCGCCGTGTGCTGGCTGCGCGCGGTGGAACAGGGCGCGCGCAGCGTCGGCGCAGACGTGCCGTGGGGCGACGCCGACGCCGCCTGGGCCAGCGCCGAGGCGCGGCGCGCGGTCGGCGAATCGGATGCGCGGGCGATGGCGCAGCACTTCATCGTGCAGCGTGCGCTGCTCGCCCAGCGCCGCCTGGCCGAGCGCGACGCGGCGTGGCGCGCGCCGCTGCAAGGGGCCGTGCCGCAAGGGTGGCGCTGGCTCCTGCTGCTTGCGGCCGCCGCGCTGGCGGCGTTGATTGCCGGCAACGTGGTCGGACCGTCGCAGCGCATCAACCTGCTCGCACCCCCCGTGCTGCTCCTGCTGCTGTGGAACCTGATGGTGTACCTGCTGCTCGTCTTCGCGGCGGGGCGGGGTCCGTCGGCATGGCTGGCACGCACGATCGATGCCGCGCGCACGCGCCTGCCCGGCCACGGCGCGGCGGCGCCCCTGATGGCCGCGCGTGCACGCTTCGCGGCCGAATGGGCGTTGCTCACTCGCGGCGTGCTGCAAGCGCGCGTGGCAGTGGCGCTGCACGTCGCGTCGGCGCTGCTTGCGCTGGCCGTGGTGGCGTCGATGTACGTTTTCGGACTGGCCTTCGATTACCGTGCGGGCTGGGACAGCACCTGGCTGGATGCACAGGCGGTGCAGCGCGTGCTTGGCATCGTGTTCGCCCCGGCCTCGGCGCTGGCCGGCATCGCACTGCCCGATGCGGCGGAACTGGCGCGGCTGCGCTTTGCCGAGGGCAGCCCGGGCGAGCGTGCAGCACGCTGGATCCACCTGTATGCGATCACGTTGGCGCTCGTCGTGATCGTGCCGCGCCTCGCGCTGGCCGCACTGGCCGCCTGGCGTGCGCGCCGCGCTGCAGTGGGCCTGGCACTGCCGCTGGACGAGCCGTACTTCCGTGCGTTGCTGCGCGACGGCCCGCAGCGGCCGCGGCCGGTGACCGTGCTGCCGTACAGCTACACGCTCGGCCCGGCGCAGCGGACGTCGATGGCACACGCCCTGGCCAACGCGATCGGCCCGGGCGCGCAGCCGCACGTGGCTGCCGCGTTGCCGCTCGGCGCCGAAGACGATCTGGCCCGTCACCTGCCGACCGACATGGGGGCCGACGTGGCTGTGTTGTTCGCCGCCGCTGCGACGCCCGAGCGCGAGACGCATGGCGCCGTCGTGCGCGCGTTGTCCGATGCGCTGGCCGGCCGCGCGACGCTTGCGGTGCTGGTCGACGAGTCGGGCCTGCGCCAGCAGGCTGGCAGCGCGCCGGACGCCGAACTGCGCATCACGCAGCGCCGGGCGGCATGGCAGAAGATGCTGCACGACCTGTCGCTGTCCGCGCCGAAGTTCGTCGACCTGTCATGACGGCCCCATGCTCGCTCCGTTCGCGTCCGCCGAGGGGACCGTTCGTCGTTTGGGGTGGCCCGGCGCGACGGACATGACCGACGTCTCGCTTTCCCTCGTCTCGCACACCAACGTGGGCAAGACCACGCTGGCGCGCACGCTGCTCGCGCGCGACGTCGGCGAGGTGCGCGACGAGGCGCATGTCACCGAGACGGCCGAGTCGCAGTTGCTGATCGAATCGGCGGCAGGCGACCGATTGTTGCTGTGGGACACACCGGGCTTCGGCGACAGCCTGCGCCTGGCCCGTCGCATGGCGCAAGCCGGGAACCCGCTCGGCTGGCTGCTCACCGAGGTTTGGGACCGCTGGCGCGACCGCGCCTTCTGGTCGAGCCAGCGCGCGCTCAAGCACGTGTGGGAGGAGTGCGACGTCGTGCTCTACCTCGTCGACGCGAGTCAGGCGCCCGCGGACGTGGGCTATCTCGACGCCGAGCTGCAGGTGCTGGCGCTGACCGGCAAGCCGGTGATCGCACTGCTCAACCAACTCGGGCAGCCCGGTGCGCGCGACGATGCCCTCGTCGAGCGCTGGCGCCAGCGGCTCGACACTGCGCCCGGGGTGCGCGCCACGTTGCCGCTCGACGCGTTCACGCGCTGCTGGGTGCAGGAAGGCGTGCTGTGGCGCTCCGTGGCACCGCTGCTGCCCGATGCGCAGCGCGAAGCGTTCGACCGCCTGCAGGCCGCATGGCGGGAGCGTCAGCTCGCGATCTGGCGCGAGTCGATGGCCGAACTGTCGCGCCGGCTCGTGCGCGCCGCGCTCGACATGCAGCCGGTCGAGTCGGACGGTTGGCGCGGCACGGTGCGAGCAATCGGCAGCCGGCTCGGCGCCGCGATGGGCCTGCGCGATGAGGACGTCGATGCGCCGCAGCAGCGTGCGATGGCGCAACTGGCCGAGCGACTCGACGCCGATGTGCAGCACTCGACCGACACGCTGATCCGCCTGCACGGCCTGGACGGCCGCGCCGGCCATGAGGTGCTCGCCAAACTGGCGCAGCACTACGCCACGCGCAACCCCGTCGACGAGGGCAAGGCCGCGATCTGGGGCGGCGTGCTGACCGGCGCGCTCGCCGGCCTGAAGGCCGACATCGCCACCGGCGGTCTGACGCTCGGCGGCGGCCTGCTCGCCGGCGGCGTGCTGGGTGCGCTCACCGCGGCTGGCGCCGCGCGCGGTGTCAACGTCGTGCGCGGGATTTCGCAACCCGAGGTGCGATGGGAGGCGAAGGTGCTCGATGCGATGTTCGCGAACGCGCTGCTCGGCTACCTGGCGATCGCGCACCACGGGCGCGGGCGCGGGGCCTGGGTGGCGCAGGAGCCGCCGACGACGTGGATGGCAGCGGTGGAGGGCGCGGTCGCGCATCACAAGGCGGCAATTCAAGCGGCGTGGCAGCGGCGGGCAGATGAGCGAGGGCCGGCGGCGATGCAGGCGCGCGTGCAGCGCGTGGTCGAGACCGCGTGCGCGGACGCGCTGGGGCGGCTGTATCCGCAGGCGGGGCGCATCATCGCGGGCACTTGAAGGGAGGGCCACGACGCATGGCGCTGCAACTGTTCTTCCATCCGTTCTCGTCCTACAGCCAGAAAGCGCTGATCGCGCTGTACGAGAACGCGACGCCGTTCGAGCCGCAGGTGGTGGGTGGAGCGGACCCATCGGTCGCACAACGGTGGGCGCAGCTGTGGCCGATGAAGAAGTTTCCGGTGCTGACCGACGGCGAGCGAACGGTGATCGAAGCCTCTTGCATCGTCGAGTACCTGGACCTTTACTACGCCGGCCCGGCGCGCCTGATCCCCGCCGACCCGAAGGCCGCGCTCGAGGTGCGCATGCTCGACCGCTTCTTCGACAACTACATCTCCACGCCGCAGCAGAAGATCGTCTACGACGCCCTGCGCCCGCAAGACGACCGCGACCCCTTCGGCGTGACGCAGGCGCGCGAGACGCTCGACACCGCCTACGCCTGGCTCGAGCGGCGCATGGCCGGCCGCGAGTGGGCGGTGGACGACCGCTTCAGCCTGGCCGATTGCGCCGCGGCGCCGTTTCTGTTCTACGCCGACTGGACGCATGCGATCGGCGAGCACCACCCGAACGTGCTGGCGTATCGGCGCCGGCTGCTGGCGCGGCCGTCGGTCGCGCGTGCGGTCGACGAGGCGCGGCCGTTTCGGCGCTACTTCCCGCTCAGGGCGCCCGATCGCGACTGAAGGGCCCGGCGCGAGGCCATGGGCAGCGACGCGGGCCCGCCGCATCTGGATGCGCGCACCGGGCCTCAAGCCCTGAGCAGATCGTTGCGTTCCTCCGCGACCAGACGCTCGAGGATGCGTCGCGCCTCGAACCCGCCCATGTCGATGTTCAGCCGCATCAGATGGCGCTCGGGCTGCTCGGTGAGATTGCGCTGCTGGGCCTCCAGGATGCCGACATCCTCCTGGAAGATCGCCGCCTGGCCGTCGCGGATGGTCGCCGTGAGGGCCGTGTCCGCGACGTTGAAGTTGCGCGCCATGCCCCAGAAGTACCAGATCGAGGTCTCGGTCTCCGGGGTGATGAAGTCGACGACGATGCTCGAGACCTTCTTGTCGGCCGGGGCCGCATGGCCGCCGTGCCCGGCGTGAGCGACACCGACCTCGATCATCACGTGGCTGGGTGGGGTGAAGCGGCAGATCTGCCAGCGGTCGACCGGCACGTCGTCGGCGAGGTGATTGCCGCGCAGCGCGGCACGCCAGAACGGCGGCGCGGCGATGTTGGACATGAAGCGGCTCGTGATCACCGCGTTGCTCTCGACGCGGGTCGCGGGCGCCGCCTCCTCGATCTCGCGTTGGCCGATGCTGGTGGCGTGCACGTAGGTCTCGTGCGTCAGGTCCATCAGGTTGTCGATCATCAGCCTGTAGTCGCAGGCCACGTGGTACAGGCCGCCCGCGTACGCCCATTCCGGGCTCTCGGCCCAGGGCAGGGGATGCAGGTTCGCCGGATCGGCCAGGCTCTTGTCGCCCGGCCAGACCCAGACGAATCCGTAGCGCTCGATCGCCGGATAGGCGCGGATCGTCGGCCGCACGCGCTGGCCCGGCATCCCGATGCAGCGGCCGTCACTCCCCATCACCAGGCCGTGGTAGCCACAGACGATCGCGCCGTCTTCGCGAACGCGGCCGAGCGACAGCGGCGCGCCGCGATGCGGGCAGAAGTCCTCGAGCACCGAAACAGCGCCGCCGGCACCGCGGAAGACGACCATGCGCTGGCCGCAGATGGTCCGGCCAAGCGGTGCAGCACCGATCTCATCGGAAGCGGCGGCAACATACCAGGCGTTGCGAACGTACACAGAGTCCCCCTGCGGGTCATGACTGGCTTGATCGCCTTATACATTGAGCGGAGCCCGTGCCACATCGATTCGAGCGCACACAATCGTCGCCATCACCCGCCAACCAGCGTGCCCCCAACATGCCCCCTGTGAACACCTACCTCGCCCCCGGCGAAGGCGAAACCGTCTTCACGGTCAGCGCCACCCCCATCAAGTTCGGCGTCGGCGCCCTGCGCGAGCTCGGCGCAGATGCGTCATCGCTGGGCATGAAGCGCGTGGCGCTGTTCGTCGACGACCACGTGCTCGGCACCGAGGTGGGCGAAGACGCGCTGGCGTCACTGCGCGCGGCGGGGCTCGGCGCGGTGGTCTACGACCATGTGCGCTGCGAGCCCGACAGCGATTCGTTCGCCGCGGCCGCGGCGTTCGCCCGTGACGGTGCGTTCGATGGCTTCGTCTCGCTCGGCGGCGGCTCGGTGATCGACACGGCCAAGGCGGCCAACCTGCTGTCCACTTGGCCCGACGACCTGCTGGCCTACATCAACGCGCCGATCGGCCAGGCCAAGCCGATCCCGGGCAAGCTGAAGCCGCACATCGCCTGCCCCACCACCTGCGGCACCGGCAGCGAGACCACCGGCATCACGATCGTCGATCTGAAGTCGGTGGGCCTGAAGACCGGCATCGCCTCGCCGCTGCTCAAGCCCTCGCTGGCCCTCATCGACCCGCGGACCACCGAGTCGCTGCCCGGCGGCGTGGTGGCCGCCACCGGCTTCGACGTGCTGACGCACGCGGTGGAGTCGTACACCGCGCGCCCCTACACCAGCCGGGCCAAGCCGGCGCACCCGAGCCAGCGCCCGCCGTACCAGGGCTCCACACCGTACAACGACATCGGCAGCCTGCACGCCATCCGCCTGGGCGGCCGCTACCTCGCGCGCGCGGTGCGCGATGCCGGGGACACGGAGGCGCGGCACCAGCTGATGTTCGCCTCCACGCTGGCGGGCCTGGCCTTCGGCAGTGCAGGGGTGCATATCCCGCATGCGATGTCGTATTCGGTGGCCACGCTCAAGCATGTGTTCGGCGCCCCCGGCTACGAGGACCGCGAGCGCATGGTGCCGCACGGCATCGCGGTGGTGATCAACGCGCCGGCCGCGTTCCGTTTCACCGCGCAGGCCAACCCGGCGCGGCACCTCGAGGCGGCGGCCGCGCTGGGCGCGGACGTGAACGGCGCCGCGCCCGGCGACGCCGGTGAGATCCTGTCGCGCGCGTTCATTGACCTGATGCGCGAGACCGGCCTGCCCAGCGGCATCGCCGCACTGGGCTACGGCGAAGAAGACGTGCCGGCCCTCGCGCAGGGCGCGTTCGCGCAGCAGCGGCCGCTGGTGATGGCGCCGCGCAGCGTGTCGCTGCAGGATCTGGAAGCGCTGTACCGCGACGCGATGCGTTACTGGTAAATCCCGACCGGCCGGCGCCTCAACCGGCCTCGATCCCTTCGAGTTCGCCCTGCAGTTCGAGCCATCGCTCCTCCAGCCGCGCCGTCTCGGCCTGGATGTGGGCAAGGTTGCGTCCGTGCTCGGCGTAGGCGGCCGCTTCGAGCTGCGGTGATGCGAGCAGCGCCTCGACCTCGGCCTTCTCGGCCGCGAGCCTGGCCAGACGGTCGTCGATCTGCTTGAGTTCGTAGCGCAGCGGGCGCGTGCGTTCGGCGAGCTTGGCGCGGGCCTGTTTGGCGGCCTGGCGGTCGTCGCGCGAGGCGGGCGGCGGCGCGGCGGCTTTGGCTGCCGGTGCTGCAGCAGGCTCCGGCACCGCGGGCAACAACGACGGCAACGCCGGTGCCGGCAGCCCCCGCTGCACCGCGCGCGACACC
>Ga0224510_10001307_pt1 | contig 16727 bp, 13 predicted proteins | sample SF_May12_sed_USG_FD_170161 | JGI IMG/M metagenome (GOLD analysis project Ga0224510, IMG submission 170161) | Sediment microbial communities from San Francisco Bay, California, United States - SF_May12_sed_USGS_4_1 | ecosystem: Environmental > Aquatic > Marine > Sediment | place: USA: California... | reverse complement strand
AAGGGTTTTCCCTGCCTTGGCACCGGCTTCCTGCACCACATCCATCACGGCCTCGGGCGCCGCCAGCGCCTTCTTCAAGGCATAGGTCGCGGCACCGCCGCTGGCTCCGTTAATTTCCATGAGAGACCTCCTCGTTCACACCGTTCTCACTCCATCCGACCAACAGCGCCGGACTTAGTCGCACGGAGAATACTATAAGCAGCAGCCCCTTGCCGAGCAACCCTTACAAAAAACAGAAAGCACGTAGCGAAACCTGCAACCGACTTACATAAATCTGCCGCGATTTGCCTCAACTCACACCCTCGTCATAGGCTGGGCCTTGAGTACACGAATCACTGCTGACTTGGTTTACAATGCCACTATACCAGGGCTTAATGGCATCCCGAATCTACGCACAAAGCGTATTGCTCGGCCCATGGACAGCAATATTGCTCACCCTTTTTCAAGAATTACTGTTCGAAATAAGAACTTTTTTGTAATATGAGCAAAATGGTAAACTGCGATGGCAATGCCTCTCCAGAAAGCTTTTCCACGCCATATAAGATTTGGATAGATGAAGAAATCGTCGCAAACCGCAAGGATATGCACAGCATCATGTACTAAATACATCGAAATTGACTTCTGTCACCCCCATAGTTATATCAGTTCCTAAGCGTTTAACGTTCGGATGCTCTCTTGGCTCAATGTCCTTTGTTGCTTGGAAAGCTCTGACAGCCCCTTAATTTTATTGTATATCTGCCGCTTCCGAAAAATATCCGCCAAAGGGAAACAATACTCACCTTGCGCGGTCTTATGCTTAACTCAAAATTGAACCGAGAGAATCCTTCGCAATGCCACAGGCAACCGACGCCGCCATCACCACCAAAAAGTGCTTTTTCCCACTGCTTCCCCACTTTGTAGTGCCCGCGCCCCTCAGACAGAGCCGCTTCCTGCTGCTACTCTTCTTCTGCCAACTTTTCGCCCTCTACGGTTTTCTGGTGCGGTTGGCACTGACGATCCGGAGCTGGCCGCAAATCAGCCACTCGCCGTTGCACCTGTTCTCCATTTTCGGTCTCGGTCTCTTCTACGACCTGACTTGCGCCCTTTACTGGTCTATACCGCTCGCCATCTACTTGATCCTCTTCCCGGCCAAGGCCTTTACCAGCAAATGGCACCGCTGGTTCCTCAATGTCGCCTTGTTCGTTGTCATCTATATTCTCGGGTTCACCGCCGTGGCCGAGTGGCTGTTCTGGGACGAATTTGGGGTGCGGCTCAACTTCATCGCTGTTGACTACCTAATCTATACCAACGAGGTACTGGGCAATATCCGCGAGTCGTACCCCGTGCCGTTGCTGCTGGGCCTGATCTTCCTAGCCGCCGGATCTTTCTTCCTGTTGCTCCGCTGCCCTTACAACCACACCGTCCGGGCCGAAGCCCAGGCCACGGCGCCCCGCTTCCGGCAACGGCTGCTGCACGGCGCCGTCTTTCTCCTGCTGCCGGCTCTGACCTTTATCGCCGTGGACGGTTCCCACACCGAACAACTCTCAAACCGGTATGAAAAGGAACTTGCCGCCGACGGTGTTTACCAGCTTTTTGCCGCCTTCCGTAACAACACCCTGGACTACAAGACCTTCTACCAGACCATGGACGACGGCCAGGCCTTTGCCGAACTTCGGCACCAGCTCAAAACCGACAATGCCACCTTCCTGCACCCGGCACCCACCGAGGATATCACCCGGGCCATTACTGCCAACGGCAAGGAGAGCCGCCACAACGTGATACTAGTGATGATGGAAAGCATGAGCGCCGAATACCTCGGCGTGTTCGGCAACCAGCAGGCAATGACCCCCAACCTCGACCAACTGGCCAGGGAAGGACTGCTGTTCACCGATTTATACGCCACCGGCACCCGCACGGTGCGCGGCATGGAAGCAGTGACCCTGTCCGTCCCGCCCACGCCAGGCCGCTCCATCGTCAAACGTCCCGACAACCAGCAGATGTTCTCCATGGGGGAGATATTCCGCGCTAAAGGCTACGACAACAAGTTTCTCTACGGCGGCTATGGCTACTTCGACAATATGAACGCCTTCTTCAACGGCAACGGCTTTGCCGTTGTCGACCGCAACGCCCTGGCCAAGGACGAAATCACCTTTGCCAACGTTTGGGGAGTGTGCGACGAGGACATCTACATGCGGGCCGTCAAAGAATTCGACAGGTCGCACCGGGAGGGGAAACCCTTTTTCGGTTTCCTGATGACCACCTCGAACCACCGCCCCTACACCTACCCCGATGGCAAAATCGACGTCCCGTCCCATACCGGCCGAGCCGGCGGTGTCAAGTATTCCGACTATGCCGTCGGCGCCTTCCTCCGCGAGGCCAGACGCCACCCTTGGTTTGACGACACCATCTTCGTCTTCGTGGCCGACCACTGCGCCGGCAGCGCCGGTCGTCAGGAGTTCCGATCTACCGTTACCACATCCCGCTGATCATCTACGCCCCGAAAATCATTCAGCCCGGCACCGTCACCACAATGGCCAGCCAGATCGACGTGGCTCCCACCCTTATCGGCCTGCTCAACTGGAACTACCGCAGTAAATTCTTCGGCAAGGATATCCTCCGCCTCGACTTCACTCCCCGCGCTTTGGTCGGCAACTACAAAAAACTAGGCTACATCCGGGACGACGTTCTCACCATCCTTACCGAACGCAACGAGGTGCATCAATACCGGATTGCCGAGAAAAACCTGCAGGACACGGTACTTGACAAAATTGACAGCAACGATCTATTGCGTCGTCAGGCGATCAGCTACTATCAGGGTGCAAGCTTTCTCAACAAACACCGGCTCGACCGTTGGGAGTAACCCCTCCTCGCTCACTCCCGGACGAAAGGAAAGGCGAGCCGATTTTCGAGTTACGCCCGGAAGATTAGAGTCGACCTTCCGCCGGTTCAAGGCGCAGCAACAGCCCTGAGGGCCGTGGCCCAACAAGGGGAAATCAATCAACCGAATGCTTGCCGAGAAACCGGTAGAGGGTGGCGCGGCCAACGCCCAACCGCTTGGCGGCCTGGAGGCGGTTGCCCTTGGTGACGGCCAGGGCCGCGCGCACCGCTTCCACGGTGAGCTTGCCGCGCTGGTCGGGTGGCGACGGCTGCACCGTAAAGGTGTGCGCCGCCGCCCGGAACAGTTGCGGCGGCAGATGGGAGGGGCGGAACATCTCCTCCCGGCAGTGGACGAGGCCGTAACGGATGACGTTCTGCAGCTCCCGGACATTGCCGGGCCAGTGGTACGCGGTGAGGCGGTCCAGGGCTTCGGCCGAGATCACCACCTTGTCGGCGCGCCCTTCCTCCTCCAAGGTCCGTTTGAGGAAATAACGAGCCAGCAGCGGGATATCGTCGCGCCGCTCGCGCAGCGGCGGCAGCGCCAACGGCACCACGCAGAGTCGGTAATAGAGATCCTCGCGGAACCTGCCCGCCGCGATCTCCGCGCGCAGATCCTTGTGGGTGGCGGAGATCACCCGCACGTCAACGGTGATCGTTTCCTCGCCGCCCACCCGCTGAAAGGTGCCGTCCTGCAAGACCCGCAGCAGTTTGACCTGCATGGAGGGCGAGATATCACCGATCTCGTCCAGAAAGAGGGTACCGCCGTCGGCCAGCTCGAACCGCCCCTTCTTGTCGCGGATGGCGCCGGTGAACGCCCCCCTGACGTGGCCGAAGAGCTCGGTTTCGAGCAGGTGCTCGGGCAACGCCCCGCAGTTGATCGGCACAAAGAGCTTGTCGTGCCGCTTGCCCTGATTGTGGATGGCCGCCGCCACCAACTCCTTGCCGGTGCCGGACTCCCCCTCGAGGAGCACCGCGACCCGGCTGTCGGCAAGGTCGGTGATCGCCCGGAACACCTCGAGCATCCGGGGGGTGCGGCCGATGATGCCCGCAAACTTCCCCGCCTCGCCCAGGCGGCTGGCAAGGTCATGCTCGCGGGTGACGTCCCGGAAGGAGGCGACCACCCCGGTGAGGACCCCAAAAAAATCCCGCATCCCCACCACGTTCATCTCGAGATGGCGGCTTTCGCCGGATTTTGCATGCAACACCAGGGGATAAGGCTTGTCCGGCAAGGCAGGCTCCCCCTCCGGTTCGCAGAAGGAGCAGTGAGCCTTGCAGAAGCGATCGGGAAAGACCTCGTGGCAGTCGCGGCCCAGGATCTCGTGGCGGAGATAGCCGGTGATCCTTTCCGCGGCCCGGTTGAAGAAAAAGATCCGCCGGTGCCGGTCGTGGGCGATGATCCCCTCATGGAGGCTGTCCATGACCAATTCGGCGCTACGGCGCGCCTGCACCAAGGCATCGAGATAGCCCTGCCCGACCAGACCGTGCACCAAGGCCTCTATTTCTTGCCGAGCCCCGGCCAGGGCGGCGGCGTCATAGCCGCCCGCCGCTGCCGCCGGCTCCGTCACCTGCCAGGAAAGAAAGGCCGGGCTGCCGGGCAGGGCCGGCATCTCCGAGGCCAGGCCGCCGCCGAAGCGGATCACCAGATCATAGGCGGCAAGGTTGACCGAGGCCGGGTCATGGATCTCGGCCGGCCACGGCAACCCGGCGTCCCGCACCGCCGCCTTGGCGGTCGCCATCGACTGCTCGGAGCCGCCGGCGGCCACCGCCACCCGCACCCCCTCCCGGCCCATGGCCACCAACGCCGCAGCCGCCAGAACCGGTTTGACCGGCGACTCGCCGCCGACAAAGAGAATATGTTTCATCGCTACTCCCACCGCCGTCTCCCCTGCACACCTTGCCTCGAGCCGCCCCTGCCGCGCCACAACCGGCCAATGCTCCCCATTAAACCCAACCGCCCCGGCATCCGCAACCCGCTTGTGGCGAACACGCTAATTACGCAAGCGAACCGGCCCGGGAAATGATAGGATACCCGAGAATTACGCTGGTTGCATCCCAACTCAAAACGTCCCCCCGGCAGACAGGAATGACCGAACCGCAAAAAGCACGCATCCTCGTGGTTGACGACACCGAATTCAACCGCATTATCCTGGTCTCCATCCTGCACAAGCAGTATACCGTCATCGAGGCCGGCGGCGGCAAGCAGGCCCTTGCCATGGCCCACGCTGAACGGCCGGACCTGATCCTCCTCGACATCATGATGCCGGAAATGGATGGTTTCGAGGTCTGCCGGATTCTCAAGGAAGATCCGGCCACCCGCGACATCCCGGTTATCTTCATCACCGCCCTGAAGGGGGCGGAGAACGCCTCCAAGGGTTTTGAGGCCGGCGCCGTCGACTATATCACCAAGCCCTTTGACAGCAGCGAAATCCTGGCCCGCCTGAAGACCCACCTTGCGCTGTTGCGGGCCAGGGAGGAACTGCAAGGGCAGAACCTCCTGCTGCAGAAAACCATCGCCGAGCAGATGATCAGCATTGATCTGGCCAAGCGCATCATGCAGCTGATCAACGGCCTCCCGCCCCGCTACGTTTTCCTGCCGAACGAGAAGGCCCTCTGTATCGAGGCGATCACCTCCCCCTGCCACATCGAAGGGGGTGACCACTACTTCGTCCGCACCCTCGAATCGCCGGCGGGCCAAGGGAAAACGATTTTCAGCATCAAGGACCAGTCCGGACACGAGGTGGCATGCATCCTGCGCAGCATCATCACCGATCTCGCCCACAACTCGCTCCTCGGCAGAACCCGCGGCGATCTGGAGGAGACGGTCGGTGCCCTCAACAAGGCCATCTGCGCCAGCGGCATCTTCGCCGCCGACGCCTTCTGCACCGCCCTCACCGCCGAACTGGACCACAAGACCATGCGGCTCCGCTACCTGGCCGCCGGCCACCCGCCCTTCCTGCTCGTACGCGGCGGCGTTGTCTCCAGCCTCCCGCAACCGGGGGCGGTCAGCAACAACCTGCCCATCGCCACCCTTCCCGATGCGGCCTTCACCGCCGAGGCTGTGACCCTTGCGCCCGGCGACAAACTGATCTTCTACACCGACGGCCTTATCGAGATGCCGGAACAGAACCGGCACCACCGCCTCTCGCGTCAGGACCTTGAACAACTGCTGACCGACCTGGTCGCCAAAAACCCCGAACTCGGCGTGGCGGCCCTGCTCCGCCAACTGCTCGCGGCCGTGGCCGCCTTGAGCGAGGAGGAGGTGGTGCCTTTCAGCGCCAACAGCTCGGCCGACGACGTTTCCCTGCTCGGGATCGAGGTGGAGGACTGGAACTGCGCCGCCGAGATGGTAATCACGCCCGCCGCCACCGGCGATCTGGACCGATTCGCCGCTGCCATTTACGAAAAAATGGAGCCGGAGCTCAAGCGCCGCGGCTTTGTCGACCCTGAGATACGGATCGGCATGCCGCTCTCCGAAGCGCTGATCAATGCCTGGAAGCATGGCAACCGCTGCGCACCGGATAAAGAAATCACCGTCCGCTGGCGCTTCGGCAACGATTTCGTCCTGGAGGTCATCGACCAGGGCGATGGTTTCGTTCCCGAGCGCATCGCCGACCCCACCGGACCGGGAAACCTCGACAAACCGGCCGGACGCGGCATCTTCATCATCCGCCGCTACGCGTATTCCCTGCAGTGGCGCCGGGGTGGCCGCCACCTCGTCGCCGCCTTCACCAAAAATCCGGACCCGCAGCGCAAAGAACAGGAAGCAACCGCAATAAAGTTATTTCAGCTCTGGTAATGTTTTTATGTATACTTCTTTTGTCGGACCGGGCGGTGCCGACGCAGACCAACAACATTTTGCAAGGATTACGCCATGGATTGTAACGTCACCCAGCAGGGCGAGACCGTTCATTTCCGTTTGACGGGAAAGGTTGACGAAGAGGGAGCCGAACACCTGAAGCGCCATTTCACCTGCCTGCAACTGACATCGGTCAAGGAGTTGGTCATCGACATGCAGGGGTGCAGTGCCATCGGCAGTTCCGGGATCGGCAAGATGCTACTCTTCTACAAGCACCTCGCCGCCCATCAGGCCACCATGCGCCTGGAACACGTCCCGCGCGCCACCTATGAGTTGCTGCGGGAACTCAAACTCCACACCCTCTTCGAGATCACCGTTGCCGAATGACGCGCTTTTTTTCACGTTAAACACCTGGGCCGAGGATTTGCACCATGGATTGGAAAACCTTGAATATCAGCCAGAAGGTGACCATCGGCTTTGGCTGCGTACTGACCTTCTTCATCTGCGCCGGCCTCTTCACCTTCTTCGGGGTCAACTCCATTATCGACAACGCCGGCATGGTGATCTCGGGCAACCGGCTCGACAGCCTCGTCGCCCAGAAGGAGGTCGACCATCTGGACTGGGTCGCCAAGGTCAACGCCCTGTTCACCGATAGCGGGGTCACCACCCTGGAGGTGCAGACCGATGATCACAAATGCGGCTTCGGCAAATGGCTCTACGGCGAGGAGCGTGCAAAAGCCGAACAGCAAGCGCCGGCCCTGGCCCCGCTGCTCAAGGAGATCGAAAAACCGCATCTCGCCCTGCACCGGTCCGCCATCGCCATCGGCGAGGCCTTCCGGCCGGCCGATCTGCAACTGTACTCGTTCCTGCAGGCGAAGAAGATCGACCACCTCCAGTGGATGCACAAGATCAAGGATGCCTTTCTCGACCCGACCGTTTCGTCCATCAACGTCCAGATGGATCCCGGCCAATGTGGCCTTGGCCAATGGCTGCACTCGGAGCAGGCCAACAGCCTGCGCACCACGAACTCCGAATTCACCAAGCTGTGGCAGGCGATTGATGCCCCCCACAACGCCCTGCATGAAAGCGCCGCCGCCGTCAACGCCTTGCTGGCGGCCGGCAAACGCAAGGATGCGATAAGCCTTTACGGCACCACCACCAGAAACCACGCCGAGCAGACCCTGGCCGCCCTCGACACCCTGCTCGCCTGGCAGGACTCTCAGCTGCAAGGGCTGCAGGCCGCCAAGCACATCTACACCGAGCAAACCATCCCGGCCCTGCTCGCCGTCCAGGATATACTAAAAAAGATCCGCACCACGGCCAAGGGGACGGTCATCACCGATGAGGCCATGCTCACCTCGGCCACCGCCACCAAATACGCCGTGGTCGTGGTGACCGTCATCTCCATCGCCGTCGGCATGCTCCTCTCCTATCTCATCGCCACCGGTCTCACCCGTGGCCTGGGAGAGATCAGCTCCACCATCCAGGCCAGCGCCACGCTGGTGGCAACCGCCGCCAAGGAGATCGCGCTCGGCAGTCAACGGCTTTCCGACAACGTTGCCCAGCAGGCGGCCTCGGCCGAGGAAAGCTCGGCCACCCTCGCCGACATGACCGCCATGGGCAAAAACACCGCGGAACTGACCGCCGATGCCGAAAAACTGATGAACGAAAACATCGAAAAATCAGGGCAATCCGTCCGCGCCCTGGTGGTGCTGACCAACAACCTGCGCCAAGTGGAGCAGGACAGCGACCGCATCGGCCAGATCATCACCACCATCGGCAGCATTGCCTTCCAAACCAACCTGCTGGCCCTCAACGCCGCCGTGGAAGCAGCCCGGGCCGGTGAAGCCGGGGCCGGCTTCGCGGTGGTCGCCGACGAGGTGAAAAACCTCGCCTCGCGGACCAGCGAGGCCGCGAAAACCACCCAGCAACTCCTGGAACAGACAGTGGCCAGAATCATCGCCGGCACCAAGTCGCTGCAGGACATCAACAACGATTTCGACGGCCTCATCGAGTCGGCCACCAGTATCGGCGAAAAAACCGCCGCCATTGCCAACTCCACCCAAAAACTGGCCCTGCGCATCGAGCAGGTCAGCGAGGCGGTCAACACCTCCAACGAGGCAACCCAAAGCATCGCCGCCACCTCGGAGCAATCGACGGCGGCAGCGGGGGAACTGATGGCCCAGGCAGAGGAACTGGAACACATCGTCACCGACCTGATCCGCATCATCCACGGCCGGAAGCACATAAGCAAGATATCCCTGCCGGCGACCGACAGCACCCCCGCCCTCTCCGCCCCAACGCCGGACGCCTGACCCTCCGCCGACCCAACTCCCGCCGCCCGCACCCGATATTGCTTGACAGCGCCCATCACGGCAAGCAATATGGGCGTGTCTTTTTCTCCACGGCGCAAACCGATCAACATCCTCAGCGAAGAACACCATGGCTCTCCTCACCCTCAACAACATCACCGCCAGCTTCGGCGGCCTGCCGATCCTGAACCATGTCGATCTGCAGATCGAACCGGGCGAGCGGCTCTGCCTGGTCGGTCGCAACGGCGAAGGCAAGTCCACCCTGATGAAGGTGATCAGCGGCGAGATCAAACCGGACAGCGGCGAGATCACCGCCAAACAGGGGCTGAAGATCAGCCGCCTGGAGCAGGAGGTGCCGGGGGGCGACGTGGAGGCTACGGTCTTCGAGATGGCGGCAAGCGGGCTGGGGCCGCTGGTCACCCTCGTCGCCGACTACCATCGGCTTGTGCATGAGCTGGCCGAAAACAGCAACGACCGCATCCTGGCCGAGTTTGAGCGGGTGCAGCACGCCATGGAGGCGGCGGGCGGCTGGCTCGCCCAGCAACGGGTGGAAACGGTTTTGAGCCGCCTGCAACTGCCGCCGGACGAACGCTTCTCATCGCTTTCCGGCGGCTACAAACGGCGGGTGCTGCTGGCCAAGGCGCTGGTGGCGGAGCCGGACCTGCTGCTCCTGGACGAGCCGACCAACCATCTCGACATCGAATCCATCCGCTGGCTGGAGGATTTTCTCCTGGATTTCGGGGCCACCCTCCTCTTTGTCACCCATGACCGGATGCTGCTGCGCCACCTGGCCACCCGGATCATCGAACTGGACCGGGGCGAGCTTACCAGCTGGCCCGGCGACTACGAAACCTATCTGCGCCGCAAACAGGATGCCCTGGACGCCGAAGCCGGGCAGCAGGCCCGTTTCGACAAGAAACTGGCCCAGGAGGAGATCTGGATCAGGAAGGGGATCAAGGCGCGCCGGACCAGAAACGAAGGGAGGGTCACCGCCCTGGAAAAAATGCGGGTTGAACGAAGCCAGCGCCGGAATCGGCAAGGCAACGTCCGCATCAACATCCAGGAGATGGAGAAATCCGGCAAGCTGGTGGTCACCACCGAAGCGGTCAACTACGCCTACGATAACAAACCGATTATCCGCGACCTGACCGCCACCGTGATGCGCGGCGACCGGGTCGGGATCATCGGCCCCAACGGCGCCGGCAAAACCACCCTCTTGCAGGTCCTGCTCGGCCAACTTGCCCCGGACAGCGGCACGGTCCGCCTCGGCACCAACCTGCAGATCGCCTATTTCGACCAGCTGCGCGCCCAGCTCGATGGCGAGAAAAGCGTGCAGGACAACGTCGGCGAGGGCAACGATCAGGTGGTGATCAACGGCCGCCAGCGCCACATCATCGGCTATCTGCAAGACTTCCTCTTTTCGCCGGACCGGGCCCGAAGCCCGGTTAAGATCCTCTCCGGCGGCGAACGAAACCGCCTCCTGCTGGCCAAGCTGTTCACCAAGCCCTCCAACCTGCTGGTCCTGGACGAGCCCACCAACGACCTCGACGTCGAGACCCTGGAACTCCTTGAGGAACTGCTGCTGGACTACCCCGGCACCATCCTGCTGGTCAGCCATGACCGGGCCTTCCTGAACAATGTCGTCACCAGCACCATGGTTTTCGAGGAAAACGGCAAGGTCGCCGACTATGCCGGCGGCTACGACGACTGGCTCGCCCAGCGGGTGCAACCGCCAGCCGCCGCCAAGGATTCAGGCAAGGCGAGCCCTCCTCCTCCCGCCGTCGCGGAGACCCAGCCGCTCCCCACCGAACCTGGCAAGCGGAAGCTCTCCTACAAGGAAACCAAGGAGCTGGCGGAACTGCCGGCACGCATCGAGGCACTTGAACAGGAACAGGCCACACTCACCAGCGCCATGGCCGACCCCGCCTTTTTCCGCGACCGCGACGCCGCAGCCATCGCCGCGGCCACCGCGCGCCTTGCCTCCCTCGAACAGGAACTGCACGACACCTTCAGCCGCTGGGAGGAACTTGAGGCGCGCCACGACTGATCCCTCACCACCTTTTTACTTGTTCTTTCCGCCAACCCGATTACTATATTTCTTTGTAAACGTTTACAATTGCACGTAAACAACTCGTAGGCCCGTCCCCGCCCTCCTCCGCACCGGCGACAGGGGACACCTAACCGGACTGATGCGTTGGCGCGCTTCCGCCCGGACCGTGGCACAGGCGACAAATCAAGACCGGGGACATGCGCATCAGATGATCCAGCAACTGCTTTCCATTGCCATGGTCGCCATCGGCATCCTCCTGCTGATCAGTGCCCTCTATCCCATCCATCTCATCTGCCGCCTGGACAAGGACAATCGCCCCGGCTGGCAGACTCTGTTCGTGCTCATCCACTTCTTCGTCCTCGGCTATGCCTTCTACTGCTATTTCCTCGCCCGCACCCAGATTGCCTTCGGTGATTTCCTCGTCACCCTGATCCTTCTCGGTGGCAGCATCTTCGTGGTGATCGTGGTCCGCCTGAGCCGCTCAACCATCGACAACATCAACCGAATCGCCGCCCTGGAGCGCCATAACGCCCTCCACGACGACCTCACCAGTCTCCCCAACCGCACCCTGCTCATGGAACGGATCAAGCAGGCGATCCTCCAGGCACGGCGGCAAATGCAACCCCTGGCGATTCTGGTCATGGACCTTGACCGCTTCAAGGAGATCAACGACGCCCTCGGCCATCACTACGGCGATTTTCTCCTGCAGAAGGTCGCGGAACGGCTCAAGGAAGTGATCCGCGCCTCCGACACCCTGGCCCGGCTGGGCGGGGACGAATTCTCCGTGGCCCTGGAAGGGGCGGATGCGATCCAGGCCAAGATCGTTTCCCAAAAAATCGCCGAGGCCCTGCAACAACCGTTTCTCATCGAGGGCCACAGCCTCAACATCGGCATCAGTATCGGCATCGCCATCTATCCCACCCATGGCAACGATTGCGACACCCTGTTGCAGCACGCCGATGTGGCCATGTATTCGGCAAAATCCACCGAAACCCACTATACGGTTTACGACGCCGCCCAGGATCAATACACCCTCAACCGGCTGATGCTGCTGGCCGACCTCCGCGAGGCGATCCGCAAGGAAGAGTATCTCTCCCTCCACTACCAGCCAAAGATCGTTCTCCGGAACAACCAGGTACACGGCGTTGAGGCGTTGATCCGCTGGGATCACCCGGAAATGGGGATGATCCCGCCGGAACAGTTCATCCCGCTCGCCGAACAGGGCGGCATCATCCGCTCCTTAAGCAAATGGGTTCTACGCGCCGCCCTCGCGCAACGGGCGGCATGGCGGGATGCCGGCATCGAGCTCACCGTCTCCGTCAACCTCTCGATCAAGGATCTGCAGGATCTTGCCGTCCCCATCCTGATCAAGCAACTGCTCAAGGAGTTCCGCCTGGAGCCCTCCGACCTGATGCTGGAAATCACCGAGACCAGCATGATGCTCGACCCGGACAAGACCTTCGAGGTCATCTCCAACCTCCACGCCATGGGGGTGCAGCTGTCCATCGACGATTTCGGCACCGGCTATTCATCGCTGGCCTACCTGAAACAGCTGCCGGCCGAAGAACTCAAGATCGACAGATCGTTTGTCCGCAACATGCTCATCGACGACAACGACGAGGTTATCGTCCGGGCCACCATCGATCTCGCCAAGAACCTGGGCCTTGCCGTCATCGCCGAGGGCGTCGAATCGGCGGAGATCATGCAACGGCTGCAGGAAATGCAGTGCGATCTGGCCCAGGGGTATTACATCTGCCGCCCCCTGCCGGCCGACGAGTTGGCCGAATGGCTGAAAACCAGCCCCTACAGCGCCTCTGTTTCCCCGTAAGCGGAGGCGTGCTTCACCAATCCCGAGATTTGCCGCAAAATGGTTCCCCTTCCCCAAAAAAAAGCCCCACAACGGCAATGGCGCGTGTATATTGTTCTCTGCGCCGACAACACCCTCTACACCGGCATCACCAACGATTTGCCGCGGCGGCTTGCCGAGCATAACGATGGCCCGCGCGGCGCAAAATACACCCGAAGCCGCCGGCCGGCCCGGCTTGTCTACTGCGAGGAAGCCGCCGACCGCGCGGCGGCGGCGAAACGGGAGTATCAGATCAAGCATCTCGCCCTGGCCGATAAGACGGCGCTGATCACAGCGGCCGGCGCGAGCATGAACGAATACGTAATCCATGCTGGAGAAATCTAATGACCGACCCCAAAGCCCCCATCGACGGGGAAATGGCCTGCCCCTGCGGCAACGGCACCTACAAGGAATGTTGCGGCCCGTATCTGGCCGGCGACCTAAACGCCCCCACCGCCGAGATCCTGATGCGGTCCCGCTACACCGCCTACGTACTCGGCAATGTCGACTACCTGCTCCGCTCGTGGCATCCTGCCTCACGGCCGGACGCCTTTACCCTGGAGGAGATCATCCGCTGGCAGGGGCTGTCGATTGTCGACACCACGGCCGGCGGTGAAAACGACGACACCGGCCAAGTGGAATTCATCGCCCGCTATCAGGTGGAAAACCGGCCGGGGCAGTTGCGTGAACGAAGCGATTTCCGCCGCGAGGAGGGCATCTGGTACTATATCGACGGGGTGGAGATCAAGCCGCAGCCGGTTTCCGTCACCAAGATTGCCCGTAATGAACCTTGTCCGTGCGGCAGCGGTAAAAAATACAAACGCTGCTGCTACGGACGCTGAGCCAAATGTTTGAGATGAATTGAAACAAAAGGAGCCTCTCGTGAGTACAACCGAACAAGATCTGCAGACCGCTTTTGCCGGCGAATCCCAGGCCAACCGAAAATACCTTGCCTATGCCAAACAGGCGGAACGGGACGGTTTGCCCCAGGTGGCGAAGCTGTTCCGGGCGGTGGCGGCCGCCGAAACCATCCATGCCCACGCCCATCTCCGGGCCATGGGCGCGATCGGTGCCACCGTCGACAACCTCAAGGCGGCCCTGGCAGGCGAAACCCACGAATACACCGATATGTACCCGGCGATGATTGAAACCGCCAAGGCGGCCGGCGAGAAGGCGGCGGCACGGTCGTTTTCCTACGCCAACGAGGTGGAGAAGGTCCACGCCGAGCTGTACCGCCAGGCACTGGCCAATCCCAATGGCCTTGCCGAGACCGACTACCATGTCTGCGCGGTGTGCGGACACACGGTGGCCGGCCCGGCCCCGGACAAGTGCGTGGTGTGCGGCGCCAACGCCCGCGCCTTTGAAAAGATTGATTGACCCTTCGCAGTGATATAGCCATGAAACGATCCCCCCTGCTCACCGATGACGGCTACCTGATCCTGCGCCCGGAAGACGAACCGGGCCACGATGAAACCCTTGACGCCCCGGAGATGACCGCCCTGCTCCGCTTCGAGGAGACCAGCGACACCCTGCGCGGCATCCTCCATGACCTCGATCAGGAGGGAAGACTCGCGCAGGGGGCGGTGCTTATCGGCCGCAGCGGCCATTCCCAGGTGGGGCTCGATGTAACCCTGGCCGAGGGGGGGCTTGAGATCGACACCAGACGGCGGCGGGTGGAGGTGCCGGTGATCCTCACCTCCCTCAACCGCGCCCTGCCGGATATCTTCTTCGGCGAATTGAAAAATCTCTGCGAACGCGGGCAGCGTCCCCAGATCGCCCGTTTCTTCATCCCCATGGACAAGCCGCTGACCAAGGGCGAGATCGAAACCGCGATCAAGAACCACCATCTCCTGCTCCCCCAGGCCGCCAATATCGGCGAGGACGGCCTCATCGAACTGCCGCTGGTGGATATCCGCTACCTTCTCTCCACCGCCCTCTTCACCGCCGGGCTCAACGCCCAGCAGGTGCTGCTGCAGAGCAAGGGGGGGTTGAGCCTCATCCAGTACCGTTCGGCCCTGGGGCTGCCGCCCCTCCTCCATCCCGGCGAATTCCTGGTGGGGGCGGTCTGCATCTCGCTGGGGCCCTACCTCGCCCTCATCGAGCGGACCACCAGCCAGCCGGCGGTCTTTCATCTGGCGGCGCGGCTGCTTGATGCGGTGCGCACCTCCGGGGTCAGGGTGCCCCGGCAGGTGGAACTCTACAACGGCGGTGACGAACCTGTTGACCTGCGCACCCTTACCGTCGCCCTCCGCCTCTACCCGGCCGATCCAGCCACCGCCCGGGTGGCGGAACGGATCTTCATGCCGGAGCGGGCCGCCAAGATCATCCGCGACGGGGTCGATTTCGCCGATGTCACCGAGATCTTCAACGTCCGCGAATGCGACGCCCTCTTCGACAACCTGAGCAGCGGCCCCCTGGAACGGGGCAACTACGCCCGCATCCTCAGCCACAGCAAGGTGGTCGAGATTCCCAGGGTGATGGAGGAGGGGGAGTGGCACGAAAACGAACAGAACCGGGTGATCTACGAGGTGGTGCGCGGGCGGATCACCTCCGGGGTGCATACCGGCGACCAGATCCCCCCCGACCTGCGGCGCTTCATCGGCAGCCTCTCCTTCGTGGGCGGTGCCCAGGACCTGCGACAGGTCTATGTGGGCCACCGCTTCCCGGAGACCGACACCCTGCGGGTCCTCAAACGCAACGGGGTGGGGGTGTTCGTCGGCCGCGCCCTGCGCGAGGGCGGCGCCTGCGGCAGCGAACCGCAGCGCGAACACAACATCTACTTCGACCAGACCACCTATGAAACCTTCTGCGACCTCTCCTGCAAGGACGGGGTGCGGCTCTACATGCTCCACGAGCAGGAAGGGAAGCAGCCCCATGTCCGGGAATTCTACCGCGGCTTCTGGGTGACCAGAGAGGGGAAGGAACGGCTGCGCGAGAACCACACGGTGATCGCCATGTTCGGCTCCCATGTGGAGGGGATGGAGGAGGTGCTGACCGGCCAGGTGAAAAAATTCTTCGCGGCGGTGAACGATCTGCCCGCCATCGACGGCCGCCTGACCGTGAGCCACGGCGCCGGGCCCGGCATCATGCGGATCGCCGACGACGTGGCCGAAGAACTCGGCATCCTCCGCATCGGCGTGGGCATCGACAGCGAAAAGGTGGGGCAGAAGAGCAACATGCGGCCGCCGGTGATGGCCCAGTTCCTCAACTCGGTGCGCCATCTGCGCCAGAACATCCTCGACCGCACCTCGCTGTTCAAGATCTACAACATCGGCGGAATCGGCACCCTCGAGGAGATGCTCATCGCCATCACCAACCTCAAGCTCTTCGAGAGCCTGCCGGCGCCGCATATCTTCATCGATCCCTTCGGGCTCGGCGACAACTCCGGCCATCTCTGGGAAAAGGCCCTGGCACAGGTGCGGATCTCGGCCGAGATGAAACACATCGACGGCCGCGAGGTGCGCCTCGCCCCGGCCTGGCTGCCCCATTTCTGCCACCCGGTGCGGAGCTACGACGAGGCCTTTGAGATTATCAGGGATTTTGTCGACGATCCGGTCGCCTACTGGCGGCAAACCGGCATCGGCCACGAGGATCTGCGCACCGCCTTTGCCAATGCGGTGAAGGCGAAGGTGACCATCCCCCCCTACATGACCGAGGCGCTGGCCAGGGCAACGGGCGGGGGGGCGGTCTGAGTTCCGCTATAGACGGGGAAAGGGATTACGGAGGGGGCCCGGCGCAGCAAAGGGCTCAGCGCCATTCGACCTTGACGGCCTCCCGCGGCGGGATGCGGCGGTAACGGAACTTCGGGTAGCCCAGCATTAAGGCGCCGAAGACCTTGTGATCCGCCGGCAGCCCCAGGGCGTCGAC
>Ga0224510_10001306_pt1 | contig 16728 bp, 15 predicted proteins | sample SF_May12_sed_USG_FD_170161 | JGI IMG/M metagenome (GOLD analysis project Ga0224510, IMG submission 170161) | Sediment microbial communities from San Francisco Bay, California, United States - SF_May12_sed_USGS_4_1 | ecosystem: Environmental > Aquatic > Marine > Sediment | place: USA: California... | reverse complement strand
GTTGAGCTTGTCATCCGACAACTCATCATTTCCGTCAAATACCACTTCCACGGTAAACGGCTTCTCCTTCACGCGAAATACCACCAACACTCCATTCGCCTTCGCCTCGGTCGAAACATCCACCTCTTTAAAAAATCCCATCCCATACATTCGTTGAATTTGCTCACGAATAGCCTCTTGGGAAAGCGGGTCTCCGGCTTTGATCGACAACTTTCCCAATATGGCCTGAAGTTCAATATGCCGGTTGCCTTCCACCTCAATGGCGTAAATACGGTCTTCGGGGGATTGCGCAGAGGCGGACCTCTCAAGAAAAAGAGCCCCCGTTACAAGAAAAATGAGAAAGAGGAATATTCTGACATAGGGGAAGGAACATACTTGATCGCTCCCTATTTTATGGACAAAACCCAGTGACCCCAAAATAGCTAGGTCCATGGATAATTCCTGAAACGATGGGAAGAGCAAGAGGGATGTATCACAGAGAAATCATGGGGCAGCGAAACGCCAGACTGGATTTTCCTAATGTATCCCCCAACGTTAAAACTTGGAGATTACGATGAAATGAGGGAGGAAGCCAGAAATTAGAAGGCAAACATTCTTGAGCACCAAGGTGCTCGATTATATTCGTGAACTGGATTCCTTGTAAAGGCAACATCCTGTAAACACTCCATTTTCATGAACCCCATCTGGCTGAACCCTGTTATACCTTGACAACATTTTTCACCTTCTCCTAGTATCGAAAACTATGAGAATCATCAGCTTGTCCCCAATCTAATGATAAGACTTTCGCATTACACGGGTTTCTTCCAAACCCTAGTCAATACTCGGCAGAAGGTGTGCTACGCATGCCATGGCCACTCTCAAATTCTGCGTGAGATGATCCTCCGGTCGCTCATAGAAATACAAATCGCATAAGGATATCGATTTAAAACCTTTTCAAGATTCCTGCCGCATCTCATAACGTGTTTTCTTAGATTACGAAATTTATGCTTGAAGACCACCAAGACATTCCCGCCCCTGCCATTGAACATATTCCAGAGGAATTGCCACTCCTTCCCGTTCGAGACATTGTGGTCTTTCCCTATATGGTCCTTCCACTTTTTGTCGGGCGCGAACTCTCTATTAAGGCCATTGAAGCCGCCCTCTCTTCCAACCGCCTCATTTTCTTAACCACGCAAAAAAATCAGGACATCGAGATGCCCGAGGCCACAGATCTCTATCGGGTGGGAACGGTCGGGGTTATCATGCGTATGCTGAAACTGCCCGATGCCCGTATCAAAATACTCGTACAAGGTCTGACTAAAGCCCGCATTGAAGAATTTACCCAAACGGATCCATTTTTCTCTGTGCGCCTTGAGACACTCACCGAACCTTCCGCAACGATTCCTTCATTGGAAAAGGAGGCGATTGTCCGTTCCACTCGAGAGGCCTTGGAAAAAATTGTGGGGTTTGGCAAGGTGTTGATGCCGGATGTACTCACGGTCATCGAAAACCTTGACGATCCTGGACGTCTGGCCGACATCATCGCGTCCAATCTCGGGCTCAAAGCTGAGGCCACTCAAGAAGTTCTGGAAATTGGGGATCCCCTTCTTCGCCTGAAGCGCGTCAATGAGATTCTGGGAAAAGAGCAAGACGTCTTGTCCATGCAACAGAAAATCCAAGCCGACGCCAAGGGTGAAATGGATAAGACCCAACGGGAATATTTCCTTCGTGAACAACTCAAAGCCATCCAAAAAGAATTGGGAGAACTCGATGACCGGGCGGAAGAGGTCGCCGAATTTCGGCGGCGGATTCAAGAAGCCAATATGCCCGACAAAGTTCTGAAAGAAGCCGAGAAGCAGCTCAAACGTCTGGAAAAAATGCACCAGGATACGGCCGAGGCCGGAACGATTCGAACGTATTTAGAATGGTTTGTCGAATTACCCTGGAATCGTCATTCGACAGATAACCTCGATATTGCCCAAGCCAGCAAGGTTTTGCATGAAGATCACTACGACCTTAAGCGGGTCAAGGATCGAATCCTGGAATACCTGGCCGTTCGCAAACTCAAGGCGAAAATGAAAGGACCCATCTTGTGCTTTGTGGGGCCTCCGGGAGTGGGCAAAACTTCTTTAGGCAAATCGATCGCCCGCGCCATGGGGCGCGAATTCGTTCGTATGAGTTTGGGAGGAACACGTGATGAAGCCGAAATTCGAGGTCATCGCAGAACCTATGTGGGAGCGTTGCCCGGGAGATTAATCCAGGGCATTAAACAGGCCGGGACGAATAATCCCGTCTTCATGTTGGATGAAGTCGATAAAATTGGGACGGACTTCCGAGGAGATCCGTCGGCGGCCTTGCTGGAGGTTTTGGATCCGGAACAGAATCATGCATTTGTGGATCACTACTTAGGGGTACCCGTTGACCTGAGTGATGTGATGTTTATTACAACCGCCAATTTGACCGACCCCATTCTCTCAGCCTTACGGGACCGAATGGAGATCATCGAAATTCCAGGTTATTCGGAGGAAGAAAAGCTTGGCATTGCTCAACGCTACCTGATCCCCCGTCAACTGGAAGAACATGGGATTTCGGAGGAGCACCTACATCTCACCGATTCATGCCTTGCACACATCATATCCCAATATACAAAGGAAGCAGGGGTTCGCAACCTGGAGCGTGAACTGGCCAATGTCATGCGAAAAGTGGCGAAGCGGGTTGCAGAAGGGAAAATCAAACGGTATCGGGTCACGCCTCGAAACCTCCATCACTATTTAGGCATTCCCAAATATGTGCCGGACCAAGAGCAGGAAAAAGATGAAGTCGGCGTCTCAACAGGATTAGCTTGGACAGAAACCGGTGGGGATGTATTGTACATTGAGGCCTCGGCCATGAAAGGGAAAGGCCAATTGACCTTGACCGGTCATCTCGGTGAGGTCATGAAGGAATCCGCCCATGCCGCACTCAGCTATATACGGTCTCAAGCCAAGTCATTAGGACTCGATCCTGACATGTTTGCCAAACAAGACATTCACATTCACGTGCCTGCCGGAGCGATTCCCAAAGATGGACCTTCCGCAGGTATTACCATAGCCACAGCGTTAGCGTCCTGTCTTTGCAACCTTCCCGTCAAACGGGAAATCGCCATGACGGGAGAAGTCACCCTTCGCGGCAGAATCCTCGCCATTGGCGGGTTAAAAGAAAAAGTGTTAGCCGCGAAACGAGCCCACATCCAAATCATTCTCCTGCCAAAAAGAAATCAAAAAGATTTGGATGATATCCCCACGCATTTACTGCGCGGACTTCAGTTTATTTTTGTTGAGAATATGGCGGAAGTCCTCAGAGCTGCCCTTCGGGTCAAAAATCCCAACAAAATCAACCCTTCAATGACGCATTCTCATGCCTCTTCGAACCGTCGAAAGAAAATTGCTTCGACCGTTACGCGGCCTCCATTACGCCAAACAATCAGCAAAACACTCTGACTCTTCAACTATGTCCCCCGCTCCCCGCCAGGCGTTACTTTCGCACATAGGGGAATTCCAGCTCATTCAATCCATTGCTCGTGGGTTTTCCTTACGCGGCCCTCGTCCACTTGTCGGAATTGGAGACGATGCCGCGATTCTCTCTCGCTCGTCAGGCTCCCATCTCGTGATTTCCACTGACCTCCTTGTCGAAGACATCCATTTCTCCAGAACTACGGCATCCTTCTACGACATTGGCTACAAGGCAGCTGTTGCAAATCTCAGCGACATCGCAGCGATGGGCGCCACTCCCACGTATATCCTGGTGGCCGTTGCCCTTCCCTCTCACTTGAAATATCATGACTGGAAGGAGCTGTATCGTGGCCTCTCCGTTCCCTGCAAAGCTCATGGAGTCCAACTGGTGGGTGGGGATACATCAGCTTCCCGTTCCTCACTATTTCTCGCAATCACCATACTGGGACAGGTTGAACCCAACCGTGGTTTAACGCGAGGTGGAGCTAGAGAAGGAGAACTCATTTATGTGAGTGGCTCACTGGGAAACTCAGCTGCCGGGTTAGCCTGTCTGACACGTCAGGCCACACAAGTGAACACCTCGACCCTACGGCAACCCATGAAGTTTTTGGTAAGTCGCCATCTTCGACCAACCCCACGTATTGCCCTGGGGCGTCTCTTGTCTTCTCGCGGTTTCGCTTCGGCGGCGTTGGACCTATCTGATGGCCTCTCAGGAGATTTGCGTCATCTGTGCCAGCAAAGCCACTTAGGCGCCCTCGTTCGGGAGGCCAGCCTTCCCTTGTCTCCGTATCTTGTCGCTTATGCTGCAGAGATGAACGTCGATCCGTTACTCTGGGCTCTTCATGGGGGAGAAGAGTATGAATTATTATTTACCGTGCCTCCCAAATATCAACGCCGTCTGGAACTAGCCGTCAAACAACTCGGGATTTCTGTAACCGCTATCGGGACAATGACACCTCGCCGATCCGGACTTCGAATTGCACATCCAGACGGCAAGATTCAAAAGCTCTTACCTCAAAGTTATGTTCATTTTTCGGATTAACAAAAAGCCAGGGTCCTGGCCATGGTGACACTTGAGTCGGTCCGACAACAACTGGCGCAAGTCTTACACCTTCAAGAGACCCCTCACCGCACAGCCTTGGCCTTTGCCATTGGGGTGTTTATCGCCTTCGCCCCGCATTATTTTTTTCACACGGCCAGCGTGGTGTTCTGCGCTTGGGCGTTCCGGCTGAACTATTTGGCTCTCTTTCTTGGGTCTTTCATCAACAATCCCTGGACCCTTGCTCCAATCCTAGGCGCAAGCTTATATACCGGATTGCTGTTGGTAGGGGAAACCTCATTAATCGCAATTGAGTGGGAACAGATGACGGTGGACAATATGTTTGAAATGCTCTCCCCCTACCTCTTTCCCTTTCTTGTTGGAGCCTGTACTCTGGCAATCCTAGGATGCTTGATCGCCTATCCAGTGATGCGCTGGGCGATAACACGATACCGGGAGTTCAAGGACCCTAACTAGTAGAATGTTGAAAAAGCCCGCCAGCAATAATTTCCTCGCCTTTCCCCCCCAACATACGCATCTGTACGTTTCGGGGTCAAAGCTTTGCTCGGCCTTGCAGTGGCACGGCATATCTGGGCAGATAAAAGGGCGAGACGCTTTACATTGCCTTTGATACGCAGTTAACACTGAGTGCGAGACTGACGTTCCCTAAACCCTTATACCCTCCTAGCTATGAGAACTCCCCCTCAGCATGTAGGTTCAAAAAAGCCGTGCCCCCCAAGAGCCTGTGCGGAGCGAGAACAGAGAAAGAGACCCAGACGATGACCACCTCAGAACCTCTCTCATCCCCGTTTGATGGAGTCTCGCTTCTTGCTGACCCCATCCATGGCTATATTTCCATCACTGTCCCCTATACACAACCAATAACTGCCGAACAAACCGAAAAAGATCTGATTGATTCACCCTGGGTTCAACGCCTTCGATATATCCTCCAGCTTCAGAGCGCGCATTGGGTCTATCCGGGAGCCGAACATAGCCGGTTCCAGCATTCCCTTGGAACCATGCACCTGGCCGGCCGGTTTATTTCTCGACTCTACCCCTCGCTTTGCCAAACCGTTTCTGATGTCCCATCTTTTCATTTCCTGGAAGAATTCATCCGAATCACGGCATTGCTACATGATATCGGGCATGGACCGTTCTGCCATTTCTTTGATCATCACTTCCTTCACCAATTTCATCTAACACATGAACTGCTCGGCCAACATATTATTCGTGACCATTTAGCTCCAATCATCAAAGGAATCCGCCGAAGTCCTTCCGGGCCGTTTGCTCCTGGAGAATATCTGGATCCGGAGCACATTGCCTTTCTGATTCTTAAGAACCCTCACAAATCTACCAAGGGCCTGCCGCCATGGGTCATTGCTCTACAACCTCTCCTTGGCGGAATCTATACTCCGGATAATTGCGATTACGTCTTAAGAGATTCCTATATGTGCGGGGTGGCTATCGGCCCGGTGGATATTGAACGGCTGCTGCATTACACCTTCTTTTCTACCCATGGACTCACGATTCATCAATCTGGACTTCCAGCGTTGCAAATGTTTTTACACGCGCGACTTTATCTCTATTCCAATGTCTACTACCATCGAACCACACGGGCTATCGACATTCATCTTCAGGAAATTTTTCAACCAACGATGGAAATTTTGTGCCCGGGAAACCCTCTTCGCTCATTACACAAATACCTGAACTTGACCGATTCTCACTTGATCGAAACGGTTCGTACCTGGAAGAACGCTCGCTCCGTTCACAAACGCCAACTTGGAGAGGAGTGGAGCCAGATTATTGGCAGGCATGTGAAGTGGAAAACCGCGTTCAGCATTCTGCTCCCCATCGCCCAGCCGGCGTCATCATCTCTTCAACCGCAGAAGTTTCTCACCCGCATGAGTCAACTCTTACCCCCCAAATTGCGTCGCCAGGATATTCGGGTTGACTTTGCCCATAAAGACCCACGCCCCATCAATTTGCTCAACATGGGGAGCTTTCAAATTTTTGTCTGGAACCCGAGCAAAGGCATCGTTGAAAAAGACAGTCTTCAAAAATACCTTCAGTATCTTCCCGCTCGAATGGTCACCTTGCGAATTTTCAGCCAGGATCATTCCAACGATGAGATTCTCGCCAAAGCCGCGGAGGAGACACTGCGGCGCCACTGGCCAACCTTATTGAAAACATCCTAAATATCCAGAAAATTGAGCAGGACCTCGCAGATTTCAAGATCGAGGAAAGAAAAAACGGATTGACGGTTTAGCGGGATCGACTTCCCAATTGAAGAGCGTGAATGTCTTTCACCAACGTTAATTGGAGACGAAAGGTTTTGGAGAACCGGGAGGGAGATGAACCGACCCGACCCGAATCCTGGCATTCCAGGCAAAATCCTAAAATTTTCGATTGAAGATCATTCAAGCTTTTTATAAAAATAGGCTCATCCGGCCAATTTTGAAACTTGACTTGAACAATCTTCCCATCTTGAATACGGACAAGCCCCACCGCCGTCCGTTTATTCCCAGGGAGGTACCCAAGTGACGGCAACCCTTCGGTTAGCGCAGGGGTCCAGTGCAATTTGATCCACTTTTCCAATGCCTGGAGAAGATCCTCTTTCTGAGGGATTTGCGCAGGAATCACGCTCTTATCTTCTTCGGGTTCTCCGAGAGGCTCGAGCATGACGATGACTTGCTCATCCGGAACAGGAACCACCACAACATCAAATGTCACATGGCGTCCTTCTCGCTCAACCCAATCTACTGGAAAATAAGCGAGCCCGGCCAGGAACGGTTCCGGCCACATGGGCACAGAAATCCACTGAGGATTTACCATGCGAATCTTGCTCTCCGTGCGCCATGCCCAATCGGAAAAGACAGCAAGGACATCGCCTTGCTCGCTGAGAGCCCGGACAAATACACGGCGTGGTTTCTGGAAATGCTCAACAAATAACTGGTTGGCCCCAGACCCCTCGTCCGTCTTAGTCCGAAATCCATCAGAGTCAAAACCCACGCCGGGGTCGCCCCCTGCATCCCACACTTTCTTAAATTTATCAGCAAGCCGGTGTGGTGAGAAAAAGACGGAAATGGGAATAGTCATGATCGACATAGACCGCGTAGATTGATAGGGGAGTTGCCAAACGTGGTAAAAGGGCTGCCCCATTTCAGATGACCACCCTTCAGTCCAGATTGTTTCTGCTAACTGGTACGCTTCCCTACGTTGTTGAGTAAGTGTCTCCAATGATAGAAAGGCATCAATTTGATGAACAGAGTGAGAATCAAATTGCCCTGGCACGGTTCCTCTTTTCTCCTCAACACTGACAGACCCGCTTTGTGTTATCTGCGGCGCTTTAGCGATCTCACCAGAATTCGAACGGGTATTCAAATTTTGAGAAGGGTCAAACAAACGCATGGCTTGAGTCACAAGGTCTTGTTCCAGACGAGGGATGTCTGATTCTACCCCTTGAGCCTTAACTGAACCCGCAACCACCCCTGTCTCCACATCGACAACCTGCAGGTCTACGGTGAGAGCATCATCCTGGGCATAGATCCTCCCTTGGATTAAATACCGCACCCCTTTTAACTGTCCAAGAAGGACAGGATTGGCAACTGATGAAAACCCTCGCTGCTGCAACCATTGTTCCCGCAACACCGGGCCAAGCGCATCTCGTGACACCACCTCAAGCTGAGGCCATTTGGCTAAATCACTCACCAGCATTTCCTGCAGTCCACGACTTAACCAATGAAGATGCGTATGCCGACTCAAATTTTCAAAAGGCAAAATGGCAAGTGTATATGGACGATCCAGAAGACTCGGTTGGGGGGATGAAAGGAAAGAGGGAGATGCCGAATCGGGAGGAACGGCAACAACAAGAGGCCCCTGGCACCCTTCCAGGGCAACAAGACAGATCGCCAGACACCAGCCCCTCCCCTGAACCCTACCCAAGAACGGAATCGGCGGGCTTTTTGAGTCGAAGGCGTTGCATAGTGGCTTGAGACCGAAGAATGTGGCGAATAATAGCTTCACGATCGTCAGAAGAGATTTGGGTAAACTCCACCGCGATCTCAAATCCCCACTCTTCGCCATTCCGCTTGGAATCAATCCTGATAATTTTTCCTACGGCCTGGATGGGAATAAATGGCCGCAAAATGAGCCGCAAGACGAGGAAGGAATCCACGGGGTATGATTTTTCCGAGAAAAACTTGATTCCGGACCCACTCAAATTTACTTTCGTAAATTCTGGAACAGCTCCTTTAAGGTTTTTATCTTTTCCCAACGTCCGGAGAATTGAAGTCAACATCCAGTCAATACGCGTCACCATCTGTAGAAGCAAGGGATCACGAATGGTCAGGTCCTTTTCATCTACCATCGCCTTCACCAAATCGGGCGAAACCGCCAGTTCATCCCATTGCCACTGGCTAAATTCAGCCCCATCGGGATCGACGGCTTCATAAGAAAACGCCAGCGGAATTTCAACCCACAGGCAGACGGGCACATCGGCCCGGCAATCTTGACGTCGATCCTCAGAGGTAACAAGATCCATTTGACACCTTTACAACTTGGGCCAGGCCATCACGCTTACCCAAGAACCCATCAAAACATAGGAAACCACCCGAAAAGTTCTCATGCTAAATTTTCGTTGATGCTTGAAGACCACGGATTTCGACCAGAATATCCCTGGCTTGTTCGGCCGCCCCGTGAATTTTTTCAAGTTGTTGCTTCAGGTGTTCATCCTCGCAACGACGTAAAGCCAATTCCGAAAACACCACAATGGGTAACAATTTATTTGAGAGTGAATGCAATAATTTCCCGTTGACCGAAGAATCATGCGGAACACTCGGACCAGAGACACTTCCTGGTGATGTAGATTGATGAGTCATAATGTTCTTTCCTGATACTGACAGAAAATTGCATTTCTACTACCTAATTGCTAATCGAACGGGCTTTACTCTCTCTTTCACCTTTTGAAACTCGCAATTGTTATACCCGAGGCCATCAATTTTCATTAAGTGAAATTTCTCGCATAATTGCACACCACATTTTGTCATTTCAAAAATCAACCAGCACATTTCTAGAAAACAATTGGCTCTATTCGTCAAATCCTTGACAGGAGAATGATCTGCTACCAAGAGTCATATGTTGGACATTAGGTGCGTGAGATCTAACCAGACTTGATGAAGAAAAGAAATTTTGCTCAACCAAAATCCAACAGTCAAATAGTCAGGAGATGTCGGGCTTGTGCAGTGGAATTCCCGCCCCACTGGCGTTTAAGAATCTCCAATTTTCGTCGTTGATCCTGAATTTCATGAAGGTTTTTCTTGATTGCCGCCTGGGCTTCTCGAACTCTAGTAATCAACCATTGGTCCTGTTTGACCAGTGCTTGGGCGGTACTTGGAGAAATATGCTCAAACTGTCCCTCCGACATCCGACGATCATAGAAAGCAATGACCTCTTCCCATTTACCATCTCGGGCTGCCTCTATGGCATCTCGTGTGAACTGCTCTAATAGACAATTGATATCCGTCATATGGCCACCAGCATTTACATTCCGACAGCCTGAGGCTTAGCTCCCTGCACTGCCAAATCCTGCCATGCCTCGCGTATGACGCTCAGGCAATGTATCGGACCTTCTAGGCGATGGGGTTCATTTTTCAGGTTGGCTTGAGTCATCTCAAATTGCATGTATTCATACATACGGCGTAAATCTTTCGCGATATTTCCACCTTCCTCCATATTAAGGGAAGCCGATAATTCCCCGATCACTCGAAGCGCACGATCGAGAAATCGAGCCTTATCCTGAAAATTCGAGGTGGACATTCCCTCTTGTGCCAATCTCATGGAAGAAATGGCCCCATCGTATAACAACACGATAACCTGAACGGAGGACGCAGTTTGGATTTGCGTGTTTGCATAAGCCTGAGCACCAACCATCATACGATTATCCTCTCCTTAGCTGTTAATCGATGGGAATGCGTTCTGCAATTGAGTCAATTGATTTTGTAAACTGGCCAACAACCCATCTAAATTGGCAAATTTCAAGCGTTGCTGTTGCTCAAACCGGGCTAAGGCTTCTTCTTTAAAAGTAATTTGATTCGTAAATTCTTTCACCTGTTTAGTCAAGGCATTTTGTCGAATGGTGAGAGAGCCCGTATCGATGTCATCTAACCCGTCAATCGCATTCACAACTAATTCTGCGATTCCATTCGTACCGGTGGTGGTATTTTTTACGAACAAATCCCGCACAGCTGAAAAGTTTGCACTCAAGGCCGAATCTAATGTCGCTTCATTCAGTTTAATCGTCCCATCGGTTGTTTGCGTCTCAAATCCAATTTGGGAAGCTCCCGTGTAGGTCGTCAACCCGCTAATTTGAGAAAACACGGACTCCCTGACTCGATCAAGGACATTTCGGGCCAAACTTTCTCCAACAAAAATTCCTCGTTCTTTCGTTTCTGTATTATAAAACGTCCGTTCATTGATAAACGTCACAATCTCATTGTATCCATTCACAAATTCTGAGATCGCTTCTTTGACAGCTCCATTATCCTGAGTCACCGAGATCGTGACAGGATTACTGGCATCCACAGCTTGGAGGTTAAGAGTTAGGCCTGCCACCACATCGGTGAGTGTATTGCTCGACCGGTTGATCGTAACGGCCGTGGTTCCGGCCGCGGCATTTGTGACACCCAAAACGACTTCGGAATCTTGGGCAGCCTGAAACGTATCCACTCCAGTTGTAACCGTATTTAATGTCGTATCATCGGCCACAATGGTGATGGCTTGGTTGGCCCCAGTCTCATTAGCCGATAATACAAGACGAAATTCCGGCGATGTTTCACTTCCAGTATTTAATATTGAAGCACTCACTCCCGCACCGAGATCATTAATCGCGGCACGCAAATCATCCAGTGTACCCGTGGCATCTAAATTCACCGTTTGAATCGAGCCAGCACCAACTTGAAATTGAAGGGTTCCGGATGCGCCACCAACAATGTCCGTGTCAGTGGAGGAAACTGCGGTGGAGGCCTTAGAAATAATTTGATGAGCTGAGGCCAACTGATTTACGGTCACCTGATAGGTGCCTGGGGCCGCAGAGGAAGAGGCACTCGCAGATAATGGAGTTTGTGCACTGGCAGAGGCGACATTGACTTGATTTTTGTTGAAACTGACCCGAGTGCGGAGACTGCTGGCCAGTCCTTGAAAACTGAGTAATTTAGCCCCTAGCAAACCAATGTCAGTCTGCTTCTGTTGCGCTTGAAGCTTTCGCTGGGTCAAGCTATCAATAGGAAGACGTTCCGCCTGGACAAGCGCATCGACAACTGGTCCAAAATCAACACCATTTCCCAGTCCCCCGAAACTAATATTCATCCTGTCTTCCTTTCGTCATTCTATAACATATGACGAAACACGCAACGGCTATACCTCATATCGCGAGAACTCAGTCTCTCATGGATACGGACAAAGGGCTCATGAGTAGCCAGAGGGTTGAAACATTGATTATATGTCTTCTTCTACAAGCAGCCCCGAATGTCCAGAAAGGAATCGGTCCAGTTCGACCACGCTCTCTAACGGTATTTGTCGGATTAGATCACCCGTTTCTTTATCCACGACGCGGAAAATTACTTGATTAATGTCATTATCCACATACAATTCAACTCGAGATTCAATAGGTTTCAAGGCTTCCTGAAGGCGGGCTACCGTCGCTTGAATTTGTTCCTCATTGAATGGTCTTTCGACTTTTTTCCTTTCAATGAAATCAGCATTGAGAACGGATGTCTTTTTCTCTGATGCACGCTGAACATCTCGCATTTCTGGCTTATGCCCATCACGCACACGAATCTCATTCCCAACAGAGACGGTTATGAAAGGGGCGCTCTCAGATAATGTTGGAATCATATTGGGTTACCCCCCATATTCCGAAAAGGAGAAACCGGGGTTGAGACCCGGCTTCTCCTTTTGACTGTTTACTGCAGTAAGGCGAGGGCCTGCTGAGGTAGCGTATTGGCTTGGGCCAAAACTGACACACCAGCCTGAACCAATATTTGGTTTCGGACGAACTTTGATGTTTCAAAGGCAATATCAGCATCACGAATTCGTGATTCAGCAGCGGTGATATTTTCACCGGCAACTTGCAGATTTCCGACCGCAGCATCAATTCGGTTTTGCAAGGACCCGACATTCGCTCGAGCAGACGCCACTGCGCTAATAGCACTATCGATGTTGGATAGAGCGCTTAATGCATTATTAGCAGTCGACACATTGACAGTGGTCAGGCCTAACGCACCAGTGTGCAAATCATTGAGCGCTATGGATAGAGTATCATTCGCTGAGCTTCGGAAACCGATTTGAATGCTCAAGGAGTCATTCACGGTTCCACTCAACAATTTCACCCCGTTGAACTCGGTCACAGAGGAGATTCGATCGATTTCTGAACGGAGGGCGACAAATTCCTGATCCAGGAAGGATCGCTCATTGGAGCCAAGAATCCCGCTGGCTGATTGCTCAGCGAGTTCACGAAGCCGACCTAACAGATTGCCGATTCCTTCTGCACCACCATCCGCAATGGCCAACAAACTAATGCCGTCATTGGCATTTCTGACCGCTTGATTAATACTACGAATTTGCGCTCGCAAGGTTTCGGAAATTCCCAAGCCAGCCGCATCATCCGCTGCTCGGGTAATACGCAAACCCGAAGAAAGACGGGCGACCGACCCTTGCAATTGGGAACTGGACACGCCCAAGTTGCGTTGGGCGGTGATTGACGCGATGTTGTTGTTAACGATAAGTGCCATACATTCCTCCTTGATGGCTGTGCCTCAAAGGATCCGTTCCTTGAGGGAGAGAGTAAATTAGGTAAGCCGATTGGCCTCCTTAGAGAGTTGTGAAGTGAACCAATTTCAACTTCTGCCGTATTTATCGACCACCAGAAGGAAAACTTTAGAGGCGTTATGACACCAGGAACATTTTTTTCTGGGCAGGAACTTCATTCAACCCATTATATGGAATTGTGTGACAAGACAATAGGCAGTCTGACGTCACATTGGAGAGGTGATGTTTCGAGAAAGACGAGGGAGCACTTCATATTCCAACATATCCGCGACTCGAACCTCATCTTCTATTTCTCGAGCATTCGTTAATTCATTGACCCAAAACGACAGGTCTTGAACGACATCAGGCTTCTCGAGTCCCACAGATTCATGAATCTGTAGCCACTCAAGATAATCCGCCATTTGGCCAAACCATTGGTCTAACTGGCGAAAGATTCCTTGGCCTTGCCGGAAGTCGTCGACAAACTTCTCTCCTTTAAGGCATAGCTGTTGTCCAAATTTTCTTCCCGTTTCTTCAGAATACTGCACAATGGTTTCCAATCGCTTGCTCACGGCCGTTATGGATCCAAACGTGCTCGCCACTTGTCCAAGGGTGGGAGGAACCAACTCCCGATCCGTCATCTTCTGATTTCCAACCATCAATTCCGTCACCAAACACCCTTTGGCCCGAGCACGATCACTCACATTGGCCAGAACCTCCCCGAGCTGAACACTGTCACTCACTTCCCATACTTCTTCATCCAATTGCACTTGCATACCCAGCCCTCCTTGAATCAAAAGAAACCATGGCATCCAACCGTGTGTAATTTTCTGTCCCTTGGGAACGAAATACATGATAAGCACGAGCATTTTCTTCGGCCATTCCCTTAAGGGTCCCAGCCTCCAAACTAAACGTCTCTCGGAAAAAAGCCATCGCTAACGGACCAAAGGCCAATGATGGCCTGGCCATCTGTTGCATCGTGAGTGTGTTATCTTTCAATTGGTGCTGTTGCGCCTTCAGCCTGTCAACTGGAATAGGCCTTTGACGGCACAAATCCACTACCGTATCTGCTTGAATACACAGCTGATCGAGCTGAGGGGCCAAAAGACGCCACACCTGCTCGCACTCTGGGAAATCAGGTGGAGGGGTCTGGGGAGAAGGGACCAGACTCGGGCAATGAGTGAAAGATTCATACCAATATTGGCGCCAATAATTCGCATACCATCCAATACGTCGATCTTCAGATCCGGCTCGTATAAAAAATGTCCCAAGCTGATCCTCATTGATGCCACCCTCATAGACCCGGACTTTGGAAGAAAAGGCCGGAAAGGGATGAGCACCCAAAAGATGCAAACAAAGCTCGGCCACTTCTTGAGGGACGAGATGATCTTTACAGGCATGGTGAGGACAGACCTTATCGAATCCACAAGGCCCACAAATAATATCCGGCTGAACCACCCAGTGCCCCGGACCAAAAGGTCCGGTTTCCCAAAAATCCACATGGCCCACAGACACATTAAGGACCGGGGTATTCACTCCCACAGCCAGGTGCATGGGACCTGTGTCATTGGTCACCATCAATTGACATTGCTCAAGCAGAGCCACGAGTTGCGGCACAGTGGTCTGGGCAACTGCTTCGCAAAGGATTCCCTTTCCTCCGGCCTGCCGGTAACACCGGATGGCTTCCTGCACATCGGCCTCTTCTTTCTTCGTGCCAATTAACACAAAGCCTACCTGCCGTTGTTGGCTGATCCAGGCCATCACTTGCCCAAAATATTCCGGACGCCATGCCTTCATCAGATCACTGGCTCCAACTTGGATGCCAATCCATTCATCGGGTTTGCCTGCTTGCTTCAAATAGGTCCGTGCCCATTCTTGCATCTGGGACGGCACTTGTAAGCGGATGGGATGAAAGGATCCTGGCCCACTTCCCCCGAGCGCAAACAGATCAACAATATTGAACCGATTCAACTGTCGATACACGTGAAAATCCACGAAATATTTCATCCAAGGATTTTTCACGATGAAACTCCCATCCTGGGCCGTAGTCATTCCTCGCTCATCTGAACACCCAAAACATTTCACCAAAAACGCACTGCGGCGATTAAACGTGAGGTTCACCACACGATCGTACCCGACCTGAAGTAACGGTCGAACCCAACGAGCAAGGTCCTGATAAAGCGCAACCACATCCCGGGCTCGCACCCGGCTCTCATCCATTAACCGTTGAAAATCAAACATCAAGACCTGTCGTATCCCGGGAATAAGGCTGGCGACATGGGCGAACTCTTTATCGACAATGAGATCAATGGCCACACCGGGCCATTCTTCCTCCAACCGGGACAACAGAGGGATCATCTGAATCAAATCACCCATCCGGGTAATATTGATGATGAGGACTTGTTTAGGCATAGAGAATTGGCGTTTGTCGAATCATGGGCAATCAGCACTCATAGAAAATCCCGCTTTTCCTGTCTGTACTCATCCATCATGAGGATCAGTAATTCCTCACGGTTCAACTTGGCTTCAGGCCCTTTTTTCCGAATAGTATTCGCCACATCCACTAACTCCACACGATCGGTTTGAGGAAATTGCTTAAGGATTGGGATCAATTCCGGGCACTCCCCACTCCGCGACACCAACGATCCAGCGTGACGTTCCCCTTGTAGAATGGCCCCTAACCGGTCCGGACACGCCATGCCCACTGCACTTAAGAGGGTTTTCATCCGATGCACGTATGTATGCGCCTCCAATACCCGATTCCGGGAAGATTCAGCCATGGCCATGCGCCGGGCGGGTTCGTGCAAATAGGTTCGTACGGATGAGAGAAGTTCATCCGGCCTGTTGATCACGGCCATCATCGATTCATCAAAGAGAGCAGGAAGCAAGGTGCGAGCATCGACCACTTGAAAGGCTCCACAACTGGCCAACTCAAAGGTCCGGGGATTCACCCCATCTCCCTCAGGATCGAATCCCTCTCCCGTGTAGGAATGCAAATTAATATTGACCGAAGTAGCATTGAAAATTTTCACACTAGTCGGAGTATCAATACGCGCCCCCCCTCTCTGAAGAACCGCCTCTAACGCCCCCGAGTTGTCCCATTCATTCCCCCATAATTTAAATATCCACTCATGGCCGACCAAGGACGGGAGGAGCTGACGCCGATTCCAATACCCTGCCCCCAAAAAAGACACGTCGGCACCAAACTCGTGCCGTTCTTCAGGGGTTAACGTCATAGCCTGATGAATGGCCGGATCAGCGGCTAAGGGGAGATACGACACATGTTTAGCGCCGGCTTTTCTGAAGGCGTCCAAACATGATTCCCGTTGCATCACGAACCAAAAATCATATCCCGCCACCATCTGCTGCCAATAAGTTAAATGACGAAAATTTTCCACAAACCACATGGCCGTCAGG
>Ga0224510_10001305_pt1 | contig 16756 bp, 15 predicted proteins | sample SF_May12_sed_USG_FD_170161 | JGI IMG/M metagenome (GOLD analysis project Ga0224510, IMG submission 170161) | Sediment microbial communities from San Francisco Bay, California, United States - SF_May12_sed_USGS_4_1 | ecosystem: Environmental > Aquatic > Marine > Sediment | place: USA: California... | reverse complement strand
CGGCCCAGGTCGACGCCCAGCTGGCGTGCCAGTCGACGGACGGGGGGCTTGGCGCGCGGGAGGGCGTCGGGCGTGGCGTCGGCGAACCGGCGCTCGGCCGCCCGGCCGATCTCCAGACCGCCGTGGCGCACCGGCTTGGCCGCCTCGCCGGGGGGACCGGCCTCCGGCCGGACGGTGCCGTGCGGGGACGCCGCCCGTCGGCGTCGCTGGGTGGGCGCGGCGGCCACTCCGTAGCCGACGAGCACCGGCCCGCTGGCCGAGGTGGCCTCCTCCTGAGCCGCCGGAGCGGGGGACTGCTCCGGTGCCCCGGCGTCGGCGGTCGCGTGGGCGAAGGTGACCAGCGGGGAGCCGACGGGCAGGACGGTGCCGACGTCGGCGTGCAGCTGCTCGATGGTGCCGGCGTACGGAGACGGCAGCTCGACGGCGGCCTTGGCGGTCTCCACCTCCACCAGCGGTTGGTTCACCGAGACCTCGTCCCCGACGGCCACCAGCCAGCGCAGCACCTCGCCCTCGGTGAGCCCCTCGCCCAGGTCGGGCAGGGCGAACTGGTTCGACTGCGTCATGACGCTGCATCCCCCTTCTGCGGGCCGGTCATCCGTGCGCCAGCGACCGGTCGACGGCGTCCAGCACGCGGTCGAGGTCCGGGAGGTAGTGCTTCTCCAGCTTCGACGGCGGGTACGGCGTGTGGAACCCTCCGACGCGCAGCACCGGTGCCTCCAGCCGGTAGAAGCACCGCTCGGAGACCCGGGCGGCCAGCTCGGCTCCCATGCCCAAGAAGACCGGCGCCTCGTGCACCACGACGCACCGCCCGGTCCGCTCCACCGAGGCCGTCACCACGTCCAGGTCCAGCGGCGACAGCGACCGCAGGTCGATCACCTCGAGCATCACGCCGTCGGTCTCGGCGGCGGCGGCTGCCTCCAGGCAGGTCCGCACCATGGGGCCGTACGCCACCAGCGTGGCGTCTCGTCCCGGGCGCACCACTCGCGCCTCGAACAGGCCTGCCGGGGCCGACCCCGTCTCGTCGAGCAGCGCCTTGTCCCAGTAGCGGCGTTTGGGCTCGAGGAAGATCACCGGGTCGTCGCAGGCGATGGCCTGCTGGATCATCCAGTACCCGTCGACCGGGTTGGACGGAGTCACGACGCGCAGCCCCGCGGTGTGGGCGAAGTAGGCCTCGGGCGACTCGCTGTGGTGCTCCACCGCGCCGATCCCCCCGCCGTAGGGCAGCCGCAGCGTGACCGGCATCCGCACCGCGCCGCCCGAGCGGGCATGCATCTTGGCCAGCTGGGTGACGATCTGGTCGAAGGCGACGTAGACGAAGCCGTCGAACTGCACCTCGACCACCGGACGGTATCCGCGCAGCGACAGCCCGACCGCGGCACCGACGATCGAGCTCTCCGCCAGCGGGGTGTCGACCACCCGGTGCTCGCCGAAGTCCTTCTGCAGCCCGTCGGTGACCCGGAAGACGCCGCCGAGCTTGCCGATGTCCTCCCCCAGCAGCACGGTCTTGGGGTCCTGCTCCAGCGACCGGCGGAGCCCGCGGTTGATCGCGCCGCCCAAGGTGACGGTGTCGGTCATCGGGCCTCCTCGGCAAAGCCGGCGAGGTAGGCGTCGAAGTCGGCGCGGTCGGCGTCGACCTGCGCATGCGGCTCGGCGTAGGCGTGGTCGAACATCGACCCGGTGGACGGGTCGGGCAGGGCGCGCACGCCGTCGCGGAGGTGGACGGCCAGCGCCTCCGCCTCCTCGTCGAGAGCGGTGAAGTAGGCGGCGTCGACCAGCTGCTGCTTGTACAGGAAGGACCGCAGCCGCTCGATCGGGTCCCGCAGCTTCCAGGCTTCGACGTCGCTGCCGAGCCGGTAGCGCGTCGGGTCGTCGGACGTGGTGTGTGCCCCCATCCGGTAGGTGTACGCCTCGATCAGCGACGGGCCCCCACCCTCCCGGGCCCGCTGCATCATGGCCTGGGTCACCGCCAGGGTGGCCAGGACGTCGTTGCCGTCCACCCGGACTCCGGGGAAGCCGAACCCGTTCGCACGCTGGTACAGCGGGATACGGGTCTGCCGCTCCAGTGGCTCGGAGATCGCCCACTGGTTGTTCTGGCAGAAGAAGACGACCGGCGCGTTGAAGACCGACGCCCAGATGAAGGACTCGTTGACGTCGCCCTGGCTGCTGGCCCCGTCGCCGAAGAAGACCATGACCGCTTCCTCGGCGCCGTCGAGCTGGACGCCCATGGCGTAGCCGACCGCCTGGGGGCACTGGTCGCCGATGACGATCGTGTACAGCGCGAACCGGTGCTCGTCCGGCCGCCAGCCGCCGTTGGTCGTGCCGCGGAACAGCCCGAGCAGCGTCAGCGGGTCGACGCCCCGGCACCACGCCACGCCATGCTCCCGGTACGTGGGGAACGCCATGTCGGTGGCTCGCAGCGCGCGGCCGGCCCCCACCTGCGCGGCCTCCTGGCCCAGCAGCGACGCCCACAGCCCCAGCTCACCCTGGCGCTGCAGCGCGGTGGCCTCGGCATCGATGCGGCGGACGAGGACGAGGTCGCGGAACAGGGCGCGGTAGTCGTCGTCGGTCAGCTCGAGGTCGTACTCGGGGTGGTGGAGCCGCTCGCCCTCGGGGGTGAGCAGCTGCACGAAGGTGCCCTCGCCGGTGATCGGCGGCGGCGCGGCCTGGGTCGGCGAAGCGTCGGTCACAAGCCCTCCTTCCCGGAGGGTCGCCCCGGGTCCGGTGTGGCGGCGCGTGGGTGCCGCGCCGGTGCCATCCTCCGCCTCGACGGACGCCAGCGCCAGCAGCCCCGGTTCAGGACCCGCCGGCCGACGCGCAGCTGCCGGGGGCTAGGGCTTGTCCTTCGGCCGGGACGTGTCCTTCGACTTGGAGGCGTCCTTGGGCAGGGCCTGGGAATGCTTCGCCGAGGTCGCCGGGTCGGCGTCGGCGCCCTCTTGACACTCGTCGTGGCCCTGGCCGCGGCACTTGTCGTGCCCTTTGCCCTGACCCTTGTCGTGTCCCTTGCCGTGCCCCTTGTCGTTGCCGTTGTTCTTGCCGTTGCCGTCGCTGTGCGACGGGGTCGGGGTGGGCTTGCCCGACGGGGTCGGGGTGGGCTTGCCGGCCGGGGTCGGGGTGGGCTTGCCCGACGGGGTCGGGGGGTCGGTGGGAGTCGGCTGCACGGTGGGGCCGGGCTCACCCGTCGGGCCCGGGCCGCCCCCCGCCGAGCTGGTGGGTGTGGGCGGCTGCGCCGGCGCCCCGGTGGACCCCGACGGTGACGGTGCCGGCGCCGAGACGCCGCTCGTCGGCCCCGCCGACGGCGCGGGCTCCGGCACCCCGGTACTGCCGTCCCCGGGGTCCCCCGGGACCTGGAGCTCCTCCGGAAGCGGGGTGAGGGCCGGCCCGGCCGCGATCCGCGGGGCCGAGGCGCCCTCGAGGGTGTGGTTGGCCGCCACGACCAGCACGGCCATCCCACCCGACACCAGGCCACCGGCCAGGACCAGGGCCACGACCACGTGGCCGGCGGCGGACGCGGCAGCGCCACCCAGGTGCCGGACCCGGGCCGACAGCCAGCCGGCGAAAGCCGTCACCACCGCCCACCTCTCCGTTCGTCGCACCGGTCGGCGAGTCTGACCCCGTCGCCCGGCTTCTCCGTCATCCTGACCCGTCCCGGCCGCCTCCGACTCGCGCAAACGGGTGAAGCTCCTCGTCTCCGGTAACAACTCATCGTAATCAACAGATCACTGTATGTGACGATTCCCGTCCTTCGACGGTTCCGTCCCGGGAGTTGAGCCGCCATTCGGCCGATCCGAGCGCCGAACCGGCAGACTGGCCCCACCGCGCCGTGGGATCGGCCACCTGGCCTATCCGACGACCCGGCACCAGTCACGGACGGAGTCACCATGGCCGACGCCCCGATTCGGGTCTTCCTGCTCGACGACCACGAGGTGGTCCGTCGCGGGCTGCATGAGCTGCTCACCCTCGAGGACGACCTGGAGGTGGTCGGCGAGGGCAGCTCCGCGCACGACGCCCTCGTCCGCATCCCCGCCGTCCGACCCGACGTCGCGGTCCTGGACGTCCGCCTGCCGGACGGCAGCGGCGTCGAGGTCTGCCGGGAGATCCGTTCCACCCTGCCGGACACGCACTGCCTGATGCTCACCTCGTACGCCGACGACGAGGCCCTGTTCGACGCGATCATGGCCGGTGCAAGTGGCTACGTGCTGAAGGACATCCGGGGCAACGACCTGGTCTCCGCCATCCGGCAGGTGGCCGGCGGCAAGTCCCTGCTGGATCCGCAGGCGACCGCCCGGGTCCTGGAGCGCCTGCGCAACGGCCAGCAGAAGGACTCCCGGCTCGAGGCCCTCACCGACCAGGAGCGTCGCATCCTCGACTTCATCGGCGAGGGGCTCACCAACCGGCAGATCGGCGAGCAGATGCACCTCGCCGAGAAGACGGTCAAGAACTACGTCTCGTCGCTGCTGGCCAAGCTGGGCATGGAGCGCCGCACCCAGGCGGCCGCGTTCGTCGCCAGGCTCGACGAGCACAGCGGCCACAACGAGCGCTGAGGCTCACCTGGCCGGAGCCCGCCAGATGAGGCGGGTGCCGGAGCCGTCCGGCTCGGCCGGCTCGGTCACACACGTGCCGCCGAGCGTCTCGGCACGCTGCGACAGGTTGGCCAGCCCGGACCGCCGGCCCCCGCTGCTTGCCAGCCCCACTCCGTTGTCGGTCACGATGACCACCACGTCCGTGTCGTCGACCGACAGCGAGACCCGGACCCGGCTGGCGGCTGCGTGCCGGGCCACATTGGACAGCGCCTCGCGCACCGCCGCGACCACGTGCTCGGCGACGTCGTCGCCGACCACGCTGTCGATCGGGCCGTCGAACCGGATGGTGGGCTCGAACCCCAGCGTGTGGGCAGCCTGGGCCAGCTCGCGCAGCACCCGCCGCCGCAGTCCGGCGGCCTCGGCCGAACGCCCGTCGTGCAGCGCGAAGATCGTCGAACGCACCTCCAGGATGGTCGCGTCCAGCTCCCCCACCGCCCGCTCGATCCGGGCGGTCACGTCGGAGTCCGGACCGGCCTGCCGGGCCGCCCCCTGCAGCACCATGCCGGTGGCGAACAGGCGCTGGATGACCAGGTCGTGCAGGTCCCGGCCGATCCGGTCTCGGTCCTCCAGCACCGCCAGCCGTTCCTGCTCGCGCCGCGCCTCGGTCAGCACGAGCGCCAGCGCCGCCTGGCCGGCAAACGCCTCGGCCATGACGAACTCCTCGGGGGTGAAGGTCCGGCCACCGCGATGGTTGGCCAGCACCAGCGTGCCCAGAGTCCGCTCGTTGGTCACCAGCGGGACGAACATGGCCGGACCGTAGGCGCCGGCGTACAGAGACTGGACCGACGCACCCTCGGCCACGTCGGCCACCACGATCGACTGCTGGCTGCGCATCACCTCGACGCCGGCGAACCCACCCGGAACCGTGCGGCCGACGAAGTCGCTGGCGTCCTCCCCGCTGGCGTGCTGGACGACCAGCCGGTTGTCGTCGGTCGGCAGCGCGATGGTCGACAGGTCGGCGCCGGCCACCTCACGCGCGCTCGCGGCGACCAGGTCCAGCACCGCATCCGGCGCGGCGCCCTTCAGCACCGCGGTCACGATGTCGGTGGAGGCCCGCAGCCAGGACGCGCGCATCTGCGCCTCCTGGTACAGCCGGGCGTTCTCGATGGCGACCCCCGCGGCCGCGGCGAGCGCGACCACCACCTGCTCGTCCTCGTGCGAGAACCGGCCGCCCTGCCGCCGCTCCGTCAGGTAGAGGTTGCCGAACACCTCGCCCCGGACCCGGATCGGGACGCCGAGGAACGAGTGCATCTGCGGATGGTGCGGCGGGAACCCCGATGCCTGCGGGTGCTGCGTGAGGTCCTCCAGCCGCAGCGGCGTCGGGTGCTCCACCAGCAGTCCGAGAATGCCGCGCCCCCTGGGGTTCTCGCCGATCTGCTTCACCTGCTCGGGGTCCATCCCCACGGTGATGAACTCGGCGATCCCGCCGGTCGGGGCCAGCACTCCCAACGCGCCGTACTGCGCGCCCACCAGGTCGGCGGCCGCCTGGACGATGCGGCGCAGCGTGAACTCCAGCTCCAGCCCGGCGGCGATGGCAACGACCGCCTCGAGCAGGCCCTGCAGGCGGTTACCGGCGTCGCGGGTGTCCTCCAGCCGCTCGATGACCTCCGCCAGAAGTGCGTTCAGGCCGAGCGACGAGACCTCCTTGAGCGGGCCCGTCCCGGAGTCGCCGCCGCCGCCCGCGACATCCCGGACTCGGCTCATCCGCCCAGGGTACGCAGCGCCTGCCCGGACGGTGGGCACCGACAGCACACGCCTCGTCCGACGCCCGCCAGGTGTGCCCCCAACGCCCATGAGATCGTGCGGCGGTGACCCCCACGACGACCTCGCAGGCGGGCCTGCGCGCCCCGGTCGCGCAGGTCGTCGCCGGGCTGGGCGTCGTCTACATGGTCTGGGGCTCCACGTACCTGGGAATCCGGATCGTCGTGGAGGAGATGCCGCCGCTGCTCGCGATGGGGATGCGGTTCCTGCTGTCCGGCACGCTGCTCGCCTTGATCATCGCCGGGCGACAGGGCTGGTCCGCGTTGCGTGTCAGCCGGACCCAGCTGCGCTCCCTGGTGATCCTGGGCTCGCTGTTCATCGTGTGCGGGAACGGCGGGGTGGCGATCGGCGAGCAGACCGTCACCAGTGGGCTGGCCGCGCTCCTGGTCGCCGCGATGCCGCTGTGGGTCGTCCTCATGCGCCGGTTCCTCGGCAAGGAGCAGCCTCGTTGGCTGACCTGGGTGGGCGTTCTCGTCGGACTGTCGGGCATCGCGGTGCTCGCGCGACCGGGCAGCGTCGAAGACGTCCAGTTCTGGGGGGTGCTGGTGATCCTGGGCGGCTCGGTGTGCTGGGCGACCGGAGTCTTCCTTTCCGGCGGGCGCCTGGAGCTGCCCGCGAACCCGTTCGTGTCGACGGTGTACGAGATGCTCACCGGAGGCGTGGTGATGACCGTCGCGGGGACGGCAATCGGCGGATGGTCGGACTTCAGCCTGGGTGACCTCTCGGCGGACACCTGGTGGGCGTTCTTCTACCTGGTCACCATCGGTTCCATCGCCGGGTACGGCGCGTTCGTCTGGCTGCTGGCACACGCTCCGGTCTCGTTGGTCACGACCTACGCCTACGTGAACCCGATGGTGGCGGTGTTCCTCGGCTGGCTCATCCTGTCGGAGCCGGTGACCGGCGTGGTCGTCGCCGGCGGCGCGCTCGCCGTCCTGGGCGTGGCCCTGGTTGTTCAGGGGGAACGCCCGAGGCCGGCCACACCAGCGGCCACCTGAGGCGACACCGCGCATCGGGCGCGGGGTTCGGTCAGCCCTCGAAGGCCGCGGCCACTGCCAGGAACCGGTCGTTCGCCTCGGGCTCTCCCAGCGTCACGCGCACCCCCTCGCCGGGGAAGGCCCTGACGACGACCCCGGCCTGCGCGCAGGCCTGCGCGAACCGGACGGTGTCGTCCCCCGTCCGCAGCCACACGAAGTTCGCGTGCGACTCGGTGACCTCGAGGGCGGTCGCCGTCAGCTCCCGGCTCAGGCGTTCCCGCTCGGCGACCACTGCCTCCACCCGCGCGGCCAGCTCCGGCTCGGCAGCCAGCGAGGCGACCGCGGCCGCCTCGGCCATCGTGCTGACCCCGAACGGAAGCTGGACCTGGCGCAGCGCGGCCGCGATCGGCGCCGGCGCCACCGCGAAGCCGACTCGCAGGCCGGCCAGACCGTACGCCTTGGAGAACGTGCGCAGGACCACGACGTTCGGCCGGCCGGCCGCCAGGCTGAGCGCATCGGGCACGTCGTCGTCCCGCACGTACTCCCGGTAGGCCTCGTCCACCGCGACCACGACCGAGGTCGGCACGGCGTCGAGGAACCGCTCCAGCTCCGCGCGCCGGACCGCTGTCCCGGTCGGGTTGTTGGGGGTGCAGACGAGCACCAGCCGGGTGCGGTCGGTCACCGCAGCCGCCATGGCGGGCAGGTCGTGGCTCGCGTCGGCGCGCAGTGGGACCGCGACCGGGACCGCCCCGGCGCTGCGGGTGAGAATCGGGTACGCCTCGAAGGAACGCCAGGCGAACACCACCTCGTCGCCGGCGTCCGCGGTGGCCCGGACCAGCTGGTCGGCGACCGCGACCGAGCCGGTCCCCAGGACGACCTCGGCGGACGGCACCCGGTACCGCTCGGCAAGCGCGTCGACCAACCGCGCGTTGGCCGGGTCCGGGTACCGGTTGACCACGGTGGCCGCCTCGTGCAGAGCGGCCAGCACGGAGGGCAGCGGGGGAAAGGGGTTCTCGTTGCTGGACAGCTTGACCGCGCCCGAGGCGGCCGGTCGGCCGGGCTGGTAGGGCGGCAGGTCGGCCAGCATCGGGCGCAGTCGTGGGTGGTTGGTCACCGCTCACCTCCGGTGCGCCACCTAACCAGACCACTCGTAGGCTGCCGCCGTGACCGAGGCCTCGTCCGAGCTTCCCCCGCTGGGCGAGGTCCAGCGGCTCCCGAGGGGCCGCCCCATCGGGTACCTGATGGCCATCGGTGGCGCCTTGTTCTTCAGCGTGAACGGGTCGGTGTCGAAGGTGGCGCTCGACACCGGCATGGACTCCACCTCGCTGGTCCTGCTGCGCAGCGCCGGGGCGATGGCGTGCCTGCTCGCACTCGTCCTTGTCGTCGCGCCCGGCCGGCTCCGGGTTCGGCGCGACGAGGTCCCGCTCCTCGTTCTGTACGGCGTGGTGGGCATCGCCCTCGTGCAGTGGCTGTACTTCGTGGCGATCGCCCGGCTGCCGGTGGGGGTGGCGCTCCTGCTGGAGTTCACCGCCCCGCTCATGGTGGCGCTGTGGGCACGGTTCGTGCAGCACAAGGTGCTGGGTCGCGGCCTGTGGCTCGCGTTGGCGCTGGCCCTCGGTGGGCTCTCCCTGGTCGCCCAGGTGTGGCAGGGGCTGACGCTCGACCTGGTCGGCGCCCTGGCCGGGCTCGCGGCTGCGGTGTCCCTGGCGACCTACTTCGTCCTCGGCGAGAAGGCGGTCGTCGACCGGGACACCCTGTCTCTGGCGTTCTGGGCGTTCGTGGTCGCCACCGCTTTCTGGTCGGTGCTGAACCCGTGGTGGACCGTGCCGTGGGGGGACATGGCCGACCAGGTCTCGCTGCAGGGCGCACTCGACACGGTGACCGTCCCGATGTGGGCCCTGGTCGCGTGGATCATCGTGCTGGGCACCGTCGTCCCGTTCCTGCTGGTGATCGGAGCACTGCGGCACGTCCCGGCCACGCGTGCCGGGATCATGGGGACGCTGGAGCCGGTGCTTGCCGGTCTCATCGCCTACTGGTGGCTTGGGGAGAGCCTGGCCCCGGTGCAGGTGGTCGGCGCGGTGGTGGTCCTCGTCGGAGTGGCGCTCGCGCAGGCGGCCACCTCAGGCGCGTGACCCCTCAGGGGGACCGAACACCACGACGAGGGTCAGGTCCTCGCTGATGTCGACGAACCGGTGCTCCTCGCGCGCGGGGACGAAGATCACCGTGCCGGGCCGCACGTCCACCTCGCCCGACGGCGTGACGAAACGGCCCCGGCCGGAGACGGCGACGTAGACCTCGTCCTCGGTGTGCGGAACCTGCTGGTCGGGCTCCCCGGCAGCCAGGACGTACAACCCGGTCGACAGGTCGGGTGAGCGCTGGAACTCCAGCCAGGGCTCGCCTCCTGCGCTCTGCGCGTGCTGCAGCGCGCCCTTCAGATCAGTCACTGTCCAGGCCTGCATCTGCTGCCTCCCAGGTGGCGGGGGTGGAGACGACCTCAGTCGGGGACGTCCCAGGTGAAGCGATGGGTGTGGATGTCGAAGTACACGAACGACTCCGACGTGCGGACGCCGTCGATCGCCCGGATGTGGTCGTTGACGACGGCGAACAGCTCGTCCATGTCCGCGCACACCACCTCGGCGAACAGGTCGAACGAGCCGGAGGTGAGCACCACGTAGATGATGCGGTCCAGCTCGCTCACCCGGTCTGCCACGGCGCGGACGTCCCCGTCCACCGTGATGCCGACCAGCGCCATGACCGGCAGCCCCAGCTTGAGAGGGTCGGTGACGGCGACCACCTGGAGCAGCTCGGAGTCGACCAGGCGCTGGACCCGCTGCCGCGTGGCCGGGGCGGACAGTCCCACCCGGGGCGCCAGGTCGGCGTACGAGATCCGGCCGTCGGCCTGGAGCTCGCGGATGATGGACCGGTCCGTGGCGTCCAGTGGGACCCGGGGAGTCACTGCCGCTCCTCGGCGATGGAGTTGCCGCCGTCCACCACGACCGCCTGTCCGGTCACGTACGAGGCCGAGCGGGAGGCCAGCCACGTGACGGCGCTGGCCACCTCGTCGGGAGTGGCCGACCTGCCCAGCGGGGTCCGGGCTCCCTGGTCGTGCTCGTGGCTGCTCTGCGATGCCGTGGCGATCCACCCCGGGCACACCGCGTTGACCGTGATGCCGGAGCGCGCCACCTCCAGGGCCAGGGCGCGTGTCAGCCCCACCATTCCTGCCTTCGCCGCCGCGTAGGCCGGCTCGCCGACCATCGCCATGAGCGGTCCGGTGATCGACGCGACGCTGACGATGCGGCCGTAGCCGGCGTCCAGCATCGGCCCGAGACCGGCCCGCGTCACGAAGAACGCGGTGTCCAGGTTGCGATTGATGCCGGCATGCCAGACCTCGTCGGTCATGCGTGCGGTCTCACCGGCGGCCGCCGGGTCGCTGACGCTGGTCATCCCGGCGTTGTTCACCACGATGTCGAGCCGGCCCCAGCGCTCCACGGCCCCGGCAACCACCTGGTCGGCTTGCCGGCTGTCGGTCAGGTCGGCCACCAGGCCGGCCGCTTCCACACCCCCGGCGGCCAGCTCGGCCACGCGCTCGTCGATACGCGACGTCGTGGACGACACGAGCACCCGCGCACCGCACCCGCCGAGCATCCGGGCGCTGGCGAAGCCGATGCCGGTCGGGCTGCCGGCACCGGTGACCAGTGCCACCTGGCCGGTCAGGTCGAAGGGGGCGGGCGTCCGGCTCACCTCGGTCAGCCGTAGAGCTCGTCGACGGCCTGCCCGAAGACCTCGGTGTGCAGGTCGACGTCGGCGGGGACCGTGCTCGGGCACATCAGCGCCATGTTGTGGAACGGCGTCATGAGGATGCCGCGGTTGAGCGTGTACAGGTGCAGGTACTCGTCGAGGTCGTCGTCGCCGGCCGCGGCGGACTGCGTCCCGTTCACCGGCGCCGGGCGGGCGAACCGGTACTCCGACCGGGCCCCCAGCTGGCTGATCGTCCACGGCACGTCACGTCCGTCGAGGGTGGTGCGCACTCCCTCGGTGAACGTGGTGGCCAGCTCCACCATCCGCACAAAGGCCTCGTCGGTGAGCACCTCGCCCAACGTCGCGCGGGCCGCCGCCATCGACACCGCGTTGCCGGCCAGCGTGCCACCCACGCCACCGACGTCGACGAGGTCGGCCTCCGGGTGCGCCCGGACCCGCTCGGCGAGGTCCCCGGTGATGCCGTAGGTCCCGATCGGGATGCCCCCGGCGATGGACTTGCCGATGACGAGGATGTCCGGCTCCAGCCCCCGGTCCTTGGTCATCCCTCCCGGTCCTGCGGAGAAGGTGTGCGTCTCGTCGATGAGCAGCAGCGAACCGTAGCGGGTGCAAAGCTCGCGCAGGCCTTCGAGGAACCCCGGCTCGGGCAGGACGATCCCGATGTTGGTCAGGGCCGGCTCGGTGATCACCACCGCGACGTCACCGTGGGCCAGCGCCCGCTCCACCGAGGCGAGGTCGTTGAACTCCGCGACACGGGTGGTCAGCGAGGGGTCGACCGGCGGCCCCACGTTTCCGGGTCGGGACGCGGTGTGGCCGTCTGGGCCCATCACCACGAACGTCTCGTCGACGCTGCCGTGGTAGCAGTAGGAGAACGCCAGCACCTTCGACCGGCCGGTGGTGAGCCGGGCCAGCCGCAGCGCCCACCGGTTGGCGTCGGTGGCGGTCAGCGCGAACGACCACAGCGGCAGCCCGAACCGGCGAGTGAGCTCCGCGCCGACCCAGGCCGCGTCCTCCGACGGCAGCATGGTGGTGAAGCCACCGAGGTCGTCGATGCGCCGCTTGATCGCCACCACCGTGGCCTCCGGTGAGTGCCCGGCCATGGCTCCGGTGTCGCCGAGGGCGAAGTCGACGTAGGTGTGTCCGTCGATGTCGCTGATCCGGTTCCCCGACGCCCGGTCCAGGTACAGCGGAAAGCCCCCGGACCACTTGGTCATCCAGGTCATGGGAACCCCGCCGAACAGGCTGTCCTGGCCGGCGGCGAAGGCGGCGGCCGACCGGGGGTGCGCCTCGGCATAGGCGGCCCGCTCGCGGGCAACGAGGTCGGTCAGCCGAGAGCGGTTCAGTCGTGCCACGGGCCCTCCAACGAGCGATTCGAATTCAACATCGCCACCGTGGCGTCGAATCGACCGCCTGTCAAGCTGCCGTCCTCCGGATCGGTGGACGTCGACCTCCGCGGTGACTCCCTCGGGACCTCGACACGCCGCCCCCGCGACCGCGTTCTGGCTCGCCATCCAGCCGTCGACGGGAGACCCTGTCTGACCGTGACCGACTTCCACCTGACGTTCGTCTGCCTGGGCAACATCTGCCGGTCGCCGATGGCCGAGGCCGTGATGACCAAACGGGTCGCCGACCTGGGCTGGTCCGCAGTCCGCGTCGACAGCGCGGGCACCGGCGACTGGCACCTGGGCGAGGACGCCGACCGGCGCGCCCGAGCGGTCCTGGCCGAGCGCGGATACCAGCTGTCGCACGCGGCCCGGCAGATCGACCCCACCTGGTTCGCCAGCCGCGACCTGGTCGTGGCACTCGACCAGGACAACCTCAGCGACCTGCGTCGCCTGGCCCCCGACAAGGACGCCCGGTCCCGGATCGCCCTGCTGCGGGAGTTCGACCCGGAGGCGGGCGAGCTCGACGTCCCCGACCCGTACTACGGGGACAGCAAGGGCTTCGGCCACGTCCTCGACATCATCGAGGCCGGCTGCGAGGGCCTGCTCGACCACCTGCGCCAGCTCCGCGTGGCCACCTGACCCACCGCCGAGTGCACACCCCGGGGACACCTCCGGGCGCCGAGTGCACACCCTGGGGACACTCCCGGGCGCCGAAATCCGATGGCGCCCCGCCCCGCGTCCTGCCTAGCGTGAGGCCGTGCCCCCCGTCGTCCTGATGCCCAGATGAGCGCGTACCTCCACGCCGTCCCCGACCACGACGACCTGCCGGTCGGGACCCGGCTGGGGCGGGTCGCCCGCGTGGACCGCGGGGCCTGCGACGTCCTGACCGCCGAGGGACCGGTGCGGGCGCAGACCTCGGCAGCCGTGCGCGCCGAGGCGGCGGCCGACACCGAACGGCAGCCGTGTTCGGGCGACCTGGTGGTCCTCACCGAGGCGGGTGGACACACCCAGGTTGCCGAGCTGCTGCCCCGGCGCACCTCGGTGGTGCGAGCCGCCGTGGCGCCGGGCACGTCCCAACGCCAGGTCCTGGCGGCGAACGTCGACGTCCTCGCTGTGTGCGAGCCGTGCCTCCCCGATCCGGACCTGGGACGAGTCGAGCGGCTGCTGGCGCTGGCATGGGAGTCGGGCGCAGAACCGGTCGTCGTGCTCACCAAGGCCGACCTTGCCGTCGACCTCGACCTCCTGGTCGCCGACGTCGCGACGACGGCTCTGGGGATCCCGGTCGTTGCGGTGAGCGCGACGCAGGGGACGGGGGTCGACGAGGTCCGCTCACTGGTCGGCCCCGGTCGCGTCCTGGCCATGGTCGGGGCGTCCGGTGCCGGCAAGTCCACCCTGGTGAACGCACTCGCAGGCACCGAGGTGATGCCCACCGCGGAGTTGCGCGCCGACGGCAAGGGTCGCCACACCACCGCCCACCGGGAGCTCGTCGTGCTGGCCGACGGCGCACTGCTCGTCGACACACCAGGCCTGCGCAGCGTCGGCCTGGCCACACCCGACTCGCTGCAGCAGGTCTTCGCCGACATCGAGGCGCTGGCCGCAGACTGCCGGTTCAACGACTGCGCGCACGGTGCCGAGCCCGACTGCGGGGTCCAGGCGGCCATCGCCGACGGACGGCTGCCGCAGCGCCGGCTGGACAGCTGGCGCAAGCTGCAGCGCGAGGCGGCCTACCAGGCCCGACGGACCGACGCCCGGCTGCGGGCCGCCGAACGGGACCGCTGGAAGGCGATCCAGCGACAGAACCGCATCCCGGGCCGCAACCGCCCCTGAGCGCCGAGCCCAGCTCACGGCCTGCGACTCACCGCGCCTCCAGCTGGCCGCGGATGTCGTCGAGACGCTCGACCAGGCGTGGCCGCAACGCGCGAGCCATGGGCCGGGAGACCAGGCGGAAGGGCCCGCGCGGCGCGAGGGTCTGGCGCTGATGCAGCCGGGTCCCGCTCGTCGTCTCCGTTAGCTCGTAGGTGAGCCGTCCGGTGAAGGCCACCGAGGAGAAGTCCACCACCAGTCGGGCGTCCGGGGTGAGGTCGATGACCACGGACCACACGGTCATCGATAGGCCCGGCAGCAGCCGGACGACCTCGCGCCACCGGGTGCCCACCTCGGTCCGTCCGGGCGGGATCTTCTCCATGCTCACCACCGGCGACCCGGGACCGGCGGCGAACCGCTCCACGTCCGCCAGGAGCGCGAAGACCTCGGCCGGCGGGCAGCCGATCTCGACGCTCAGGTCGAAGTCCACCGATTCACCCGCTTCCCGCCAGCGGTCGGCGGCCGTCAGCGACGGACCGGGAACCTCCGGAACGGCCCGCTGGTGAGGTCACCTGGTCCGATCACCTTCACGTGCACCCGCTCGCGCCCAGCGGGCCGGCTCAGCAGCGCGTGGAAGTCCCCGCGGCTGGTCAGCCGGGTGACGACCTCGTCCCGGTTCCGGCCGAGGTCGACGCGGACGGTCACCTTCCGGCCGGCGCAGGTCCGCGTGCCGCAGACCTCCAAGGCCCGGACCGCGGAGATCCCGCCGGTCACCTCGAAAGCGCGAGGGCCGGCCGACTGCACCCGGTCGACGCGCATGCCGTGGAACGCCGCCAGCAGCTCCGGGACGCGTGCCGGCGTGCCCCACTCCTCACCCGACCCCTCGTCCACCGGTGACACCGCGACCACGACGACTCGCAGGTCCGACCAGCGCAGCTTCTCCGGAAGCTTGACGCGACCCTCCGTCGGGAAGGGGGCGACGCCGTCCCAGCTGATCCGCCGAACCTGGTACCGCCAGGAGCCCACCGGCTTGACCCCGATGAGGACCGCGGAGATCCCGGTGGTGTCCTTCGGCGCCAGCCAGCTCGCATGGACGAGGTCGCGGTGCCGCTCCGCCGTCGGACGACGGACCGGGTCGGGCGGCACCCAGTCGCCGCCCTGGCCCCACTGGACCGGGAAGGTCGCGACGTCGCCCGCGGTGGTGTGGGCCACCACCTGCGCCCAGGACTCGGGTGCCAGGACCAGCTGGAGCCGCACGTCAAGGGCGCCCACCTCGTGCTCGCTGGTCCCGGTGTCGTCGAACACGCGCACCGTGTATCCGGTGACCGCGTGCGTGGCCGGCACCGTCCACCGCACGACGGCTTCGCTCGCGGTCGAGGGGGCGCCTTCGCCCCAGGTCTCCACGCCCTCGATCGAGGCGGTGAAGAAGTCGCCGGACGCCGGGGGAGGGGTGGCCACGCCCAGCGCGGCAGCGGCGTCGACCAGTCCGAAGCCGGTCTCCGGGTCCCGCCCGGGCGGGCCCAGGTCCAGCGCTGTGCTCGTCAGGTCGGCTGCGACCTCCTCGGCGGTCAGGCTCGGGTCGTCGGCCAGGACCAGTGCTGCGACCCCGGTGACGACCGGCGCTGCCATCGAGGTTCCGCTGGACTGGAAGTGGTCGGCTGGCGTGACGTCGGCCGCCGCCGAGTCGGCCGACAGCACCTCCAGGCCCGGGGCGGCCAGGGCCACTGTCGGGTCGAAGCTGCTCCAGAACGTGCGGTCGAGGTCGGCGCCGACGGCCGCGACGCTCACCGCACCCGGGCAGGACGCCGGCGCGGACTGGTAGTTGATCCAGTCGCCGGCGTTGCCCGACGAGACCACCACGACGCTGCCTGCGGCCGTGGCGGCTGCCACCGAGTCACACACCCGGCCCAGCGCCGCCCGGTACTCGTCGTTCGAGGTGTCTCCCGACAGGTGGCTGCTGGGGGCGCCGAGGGACAGGTTGAGCACGTTGGCCCCGTGCGACACTGCGAAGTCGATGCCCTGGGACACCGAGTCGAGGAACTCGCCGGCTCCCAGCCAGGCCGACCGTCGCGTCAGCAGGCGCACCGGCATGATCGCGGCGTCGGGGGCGATCCCGGTGATGCCGTTGCCGTCGGCGTCCCCCGCGGCGATCCCCGCCACGTGCGTGCCGTGGCCGTACCAGTCGCTGCTCGTGCGCTCCACGGTCGCGTCGATGATCGACGTCGTGCCGTCGTCGGCCACCTTGACGACTCCGCCGGGCACGACCCGGCCCTCGAGGTCCGGGTGGGTCGCGTCGACCCCGGTGTCCAGGATCGCGATCGTGACGCCGGCCCCGGTCGACTCCGTCCACGCCTGCGGGGCGTTCACCGCGGCCAGCATCCACTGGTAGTCCACGAGGTCGCCCTCGAGGATGGCCTTCGCGTCCGGCGTGACCGACGGGTCGACGACGGCGTCAGCGGGTGCGGCCACCAGCGTCATCGGCAGGAGCAACCCGGCG
>Ga0224510_10001304_pt1 | contig 16756 bp, 25 predicted proteins | sample SF_May12_sed_USG_FD_170161 | JGI IMG/M metagenome (GOLD analysis project Ga0224510, IMG submission 170161) | Sediment microbial communities from San Francisco Bay, California, United States - SF_May12_sed_USGS_4_1 | ecosystem: Environmental > Aquatic > Marine > Sediment | place: USA: California... | reverse complement strand
GGTTGATGAGGCAAGCGAGTTTTTACCATTGCTCCAGGTTGCCCTGCCTCACCCAGTTTAAGTCCTGCGCAGCTACTGCTGCTTCCCATCCTGTCCCACAAGAGAGAAGACGGACCTGTACCTCATTGTGGAGCTGGGAGCCTCCTCGGATCTGAGCTTCAGCACCGATGTTTTCAGTCATCCCTAGGACAATCTCGCAACTGGCCAATCCTTGGAGACCGATACCCCGCGCCTTCAACACCGCTTCTTTCGCAACCCAGTAACGGAAAAATATCATTGCGCGCTGTTCTTCGGTTGCCTGCATGATCAATGTATGTTCGGAGGGAGCAAAATAGCGCTCGGATAGTTTCGCAACATCGACTTCCGAACGAATCAATTCAAGGTCGACTCCGACCTCCTGGGCCTTGGAAACTGCAATGAGCGCACGGTTATGGGCATGGGATAAATTGAAGGTAATCACGGAATGCTCTTGCGCGTTCCCCGTCACGAAAGGCTTGCCTGCCTCTGTACGCCCCAGCGATACCAAACAGGGGCTGATCCCAAGGTATCGGCTCAGTACTGCCCTGAGGCCTCCGTGAGCCAACACGTAGTGCCGGCGGTCTTGCTCACGAACCAACCGGGCTGCTCGGTGGCGCTCTGTTTCATCCAGCCACCCCAAGCATCGCTCAAAACACCGTGCCGACCCCTCAAGTTCAATCCCCCAGAGATGAACTGCTTTTGATTCAAGGCTGATGGAATGCTGAAGTTGTGTGCCCGTGAGCTGGTCTATCGACTGGAATGAGATCAGCATGGTGCAGTCCCAATATCGCCGCCATCTTTACGGCATATTAATGAAGACGAAAACGTGATGTAGTCCTATCAGGCGGTTCAAGAACTATTCAATAACGTCTGCCATCCGTGAGCGCTTCCAACGCCATTCGCTGCTCGATCGCTATCAAGTATGGAGTACCTCAGGCCATAGGTCAAAACCCTTTCGTGATCTCAACATCCTGTTTCAAGTATGCTGTGGTCTCTCAAGCTCCGCTTGCGTGTCTTACCGGGTATGCCGTCCCTGGACCTCTCGACATCGCGTGGGTTGAGCCTAAGCGGGGTCGAAGGCTCACCGGTGCACGAGGCTTTGAGCTCTTCCGCAAGCTCAGGGCAGGCTTGTCGGAGAAGTATGAACTGTCATGAATGATGCAGGTTACCATTGCGACACAGCATGATGACGATTTCAGCGTGCGTGGTGGGAATATGGCATGTCGATCGCAAGAGGGATGATGATCAGAAGAAGGGTGCTGTCGATAGGGTGATGAGACTGTTCGCACCATCTTCGATGGCATTCTGATACTCAGCGCGCTGAGAGGAGTCAATGTGGCAGCATGAAGACTGCGTGGAAAACAGGGATCAGTTTCGGGTTAACATCAGGGGTCATTACCACCCTTGGGTTGATGGTCGGACTGCACTCCGGCACGCATTCCCGTGCGATCGTGATCAGTGGCATTCTGACCATCGCCATCGCCGATGCCATGTCGGATGCGCTGGGTATCCATGTGTCCGAAGAGTCGAAGAACAGCGGTCCGACCAAGGCGATTTGGGAGGCTACGCTCGCCACCTTCGCTGCGAAGTTCTTGGTTTCCTTGACGTTTGTCGTTCCCGTCCTTTTCGGTCCGCTCGAGCACGCGATTGTCATGAGCATCGTGTGGGGGCTATTCTTACTCACCGTGCTCAGCTTTTTCGTCGCTCGAGCACAAGGAATTGCTCCCTGGAAGGTCATCGGTGAGCATCTGTTCATTGCGCTGTGCGTCGTTGCGATGACACATGTGGCAGGTGATTGGGTGAACAAGATGGTGGGAGCGGAATGACGGAGGTATGAACCAGTGAGAAGACACCCTCGGACATTGAGATGGCCGCTGCTTTTCCTCGTGTGCACGACATTCATGATGCCCGGGCAACCAGCCTGGGGAGCGGGGGATGATGTGGCATCTGAAAGCGGCCAGCCCCATCGTGTCGTGCTCCATCTGAATTCCGGTGATGAAAAAGTCCAACGTGGTGCGCTCAACAATATCAAGAATCTCTATCAGGAGTTTTCGTCGCAGAGTCTCACGGTCGAGCTGGTCGTGCATGGGGCCGGGCTTCCAGTCCTCATCAAGAAGGGTACGCCGTTTGCTGCGGAGCTGAGCGAGCTTCGGAAAACGTACGGTGTGCGCTACACGGCTTGTTCGAACACCATGAAAACGATGAAGGTGACAAGAGAAGATCTCATCGATGAAGTCGGCGACACCGTGCCGGCAATCATGAGGCTGGTGGAGAGACAAGAGCAAGGCTGGGTCTATATTAAGCCGTAAAGAAGCTGACAGCTGTTAGCTGACGGCGGAAGAAAGAGGAGGACGAATGGAATCCAAGAGCAAGGTCTATCTGTATCAGACCTCGGTGAGGTGGACAGAACAGCGCAAGGGCACGATCTCCTGTGCAGGGAAACCCGATGTACAGGTGGCGACCCCACCGGAGTTCAAGGGGCATGAGAACATCTGGTCTCCCGAGGACCTCTTCGTGGCGTCCGCCAACGTCTGTTTGATGACGACATTTCTTTCCGTCGCGGAACGAGCCGGTCTTGCGTTTTCCTCGTATGAGAGTACGGCGGAAGGACGGTTGGAGATCGTGGAGGGGAAATTTCAATTCACGGCGATCACCATCCGGCCTTCAATTATCTTAAAGCCAGGCGGTGATCCAGCCCGTGCGAAGGAACTCATTGAAAAAGCAGAGCATAATTGTCTAATTTCCAACTCCATGAAGGCCAAAGTCACATTGGAAGCCACGATCGGTTGATTCAGCGTCACAACCTGAGTTCCAGGTTTCGAGTTTCATGTTTCAAGTTCCGGAAGTGGCTATCAGGATCTTGAGATACGACTTGGGCTGACCGTTGTGGCATCCTGCGCCAGCAGGTCGTCAGGGGCTAGTGGCATTTTCCCCCAGTCTTCCTTGTCGCACCTCTCGCCACGCAGAATCTGTCCGGTAACCCCTTGATGAATTAGACGAAAGCCTTCCTTCTGCCCTGTGACAGAGTGGCACAGTCATCGCAAAGCTTTATCAAGGGAAGGGATAGACATGCGTATGACGGTACGAGAGAGGGTTTTGTGCTCACTGGTGGCCGGACTGTGCGGACTGGGATTCAGTAATCTTGGGGTCAAACAGTCCGGGGTTCTTGCCAAAGAAGGGGATGCAGTCACCGGACGGGAAATTTACGTGAACACCTGTATGCTCTGTCATGGAATCGACGGGAGAGGCGTACGAGGACTGCAGTTCGTCCCACCTCCGGCAGACCTCACATCGCTCGCGGTCCAGAGCCGGCTGGATGGGTCGCTGTTTCGTCGAATTCACGACGGAAAGCCTAACACGGTCATGGGTGCTTGGAAACATGCTCTCTCGGATGAAGAAATTTGGGATGTATTGGCCTATGTGCGCACATTTCGGATCGAGTCTCCCGGGCAACCATAAAGATGAATCCAATAACTCGGAGGTGTCTCATACAAGCCGGATGCAGAAATGGAATGGTTGTCCGCGAGGAAACGAGGAGGGAACGACATGACATGTAATGTGGGGGGAATCGAACGACCGATACGCATTGGAGCGGGAGCATTGGCGATTATGGCCGGCCTCTTTGGGGGGCTTTCTGGTGCGATGTCCGGAATAGCGCTTGGGGTGGGGGCGATTCTATTATTGACCGGGGCGGTGGGATATTGCCCGCTGTTCACATTGTTGGGAATTAATACCTGCACGTCTGCGTCCGGTCCAAAGAAATGAGGTGGAATCGATGAACCGACCGGTGGCCGCTTGGGCCGTGCTGGTGTACACGCTGGTTGGGGTGATCAGTTGTGTCCCGCCCCCACGGGTGGCGGGCGGTGACGCGGGGGACGGCCGTCCGAGCACGGAGTCGCCGGTCGACGCGTTGTTCGCTCCACCGTCGCCTGAAACGATTCCCGGTGATTTGCGAGGCGAACAGATTCGACTGGGCTATAAGATGATTGTTGATACACAGGAATATGGGAAACACTACGTGGGGAATGCGCTCAACTGCACAAATTGTCATTTGGACGGAGGGCTTAACCCGAATGCTGCGTCATTCGTGGGCATCAGTACACTATACCCGCAGTATCGCGAACGAGCCGGCCGTCAGATGACATTAGCCGATCGGATCAACGAGTGTTTCGAACGGAGTATGAACGGGAAGCCTCTCCCGCCGGACAGCGTGAAACTGACGGGCATCGTGGCCTACATCGAATGGCTGTCGAAAAATATGCCGGCCGGTAGTGCGGTGCCGTGGCGAGGAATCCCGCGCCTGACCTCGACTCACCAGCCAAATCCTATCAACGGCAAAGAGGTCTTTGAGAAAAAATGTGTGTTTTGCCACGGCTCCGACGGACAAGGCACTATGGCAGCGCCGCCCGTGTGGGGACAGCGTTCCTACAATATCGGTGCAGGAATGGCGCGAGTCAGCGTGGCTGCTGCCTTCATCAAGGCCAACATGCCACGAGGCTGGGGCTGGACGGTGACGGACGATGAAGCCCTCGACGCGGCAGCCTATATTAATACAAAGCCTCGACCCGACTTTCCTGACAAGATTCATGATTGGCCGAAAGGGGGCAAGCCGGCGGATGCGCCCTATTGATTCGACGAGCCGTTTTCGTGGAGGACATGCTGTGGATCACCCGGCAATGCGGATGAGGTGTCATGGCTGATGATCCAGTCACACGGTTTGAGATGGAGGGTACAGTCCCCATGATGCCCTGGTGGGCCGGAGGGTTAGGGATCGGCTTGATTTTGTTGATTGCGGTGGCTCTCGTTCAGCCGATCGGCGTATCGACCCAGTATGTGGTGTTGGACGGCGTGCTGTTGCACGCTATCCTCCCGGACCTCGCGGACCAGAGCCCCTATTTGAAGCACGCAAGCAAAGGATGGACGTTAGCCACCTATGAATTCTTATTCGTCGTAGGGATTCCGCTCGGCGCCTTCATTGCGGCGGCTGCGACGAGGCGATTGACCGGAAGAATAGTCCCGTCGCTATGGGCCCAACGGTTCGGTCCGGCCCCAGGGAGGCGTCTAAGATGGTCGTTCGTCGGAGGATTTTTGCTCTTGTTCGGTGCCCGATTCGGGGGAGGCTGTACCTCCGGCCATATGATCAGCGGGGTGTCGCAGTTAGCTGTGAGCTCGTTCGCATTTTCCACCGCCCTTTTTGCGAGCGCGATCCTTACAGCTCGGTGGCTCTATCCTGAGCGAGAGGAGCGATGAGATTACTTCTTGGCCTCGTCCTCGGTGCAGCATTCGGCGCGACGCTTCAACTGTCGGGTGCGTCGAGCTACACGAAGATCATCGGTACGTTGCGGCTTAAAGACTTCACGATCATGAAACTCATCATGACCGCCATCGGCATAGGAATGATTGGTGTGCATACGTTGGATGCGGTCGGTGCTGCCCATATGAAGGTGAAAGATCTCTATGTGCCGGGGATTCTCATCGCAGGCGTGATCTTTGGCGTGGGTTTTGCCGTCACGGGTTACTGTCCAGGGACGGCTCTGGCTGCTGCTGCGGAGGGAAAACCGGATGCCTTGATGACGATAGTGGGAGGGCTATTCGGCGCGTTGACGTTTGCCTTCCTATGGCCGGACCTCGAATCGTCTTTAGCCTCGCTCGGAGGATTTGGGCCGGTCACCATTCATGGATCATTCGGGATCAATGGACTGCTCATTGCGTTGCCGCTCGGTGTTCTCTGCCTATGGGGGGCGGCAAAACTTCCGAGGCCAGGAGGGACATGAAACTTACGGCGACCTTTCACGGTGGGACACGGTACGACATTGTGAGCGGGAAGCATCGAATCATCACCGACCAGCCGGTCGAGGATGGAGGGCAGGATGCCGGTATGGGGCCAGTGGAACTCTATGTCGGGTCTGTCGCGAGCTGTGTCGCGTATTTCGTGGGACAATTCTGTGGCCGCCACGGCATCGCCCGAGACGGCTTGGCTGTCGAGGCGGAATGGACGATGTCGGAGGGGCCACATCGTGTTGGCCGTATCGACATTGCGATCTATCTTCCTCATCGCATCACGTCAGATCAACGGGAACGATTGCTGAAGGTCGCGCACGGTTGTACCGTGCATCAGTCCATCGCCGTGGCCCCGACCATCGGGATCAAACTCAATCCACACCAGCATCACAAATCCGAGGGATCGTGAGCGTACACCCAAGACGACAGAAGGAGGGAGAGATGGGTCTAGAGGGAATGAGAAGGAGGATTGCAACGGCAGTGACACTGGCAGCAGGACTGCTGGTCCTAGCTCAGGATCCCTCTCTTGCGAGTGAGTACTCTCGCGCCAAAGATCTCCTCCAACAGACTTGTGTGCAGTGTCACCGGTTGGAAGGGACGGCCGATTCTCGGTTCAACCTCCGGGCCCCGGACTTGATCTGGGCCGGCAGCAAATACCAGCGATCGTGGCTCATTCGCTGGCTGACTGGGAAAGAGGCGCCGCTCTATGTCAAAGGCTATCGATGGGACCTGACGGATGTCCCGGCGAAACACCCGATGGTCACCGAGGGAGAAGCCAACGCGATTGCCGATTATTTCGCTGAACATCACAAAGATCCACGCGTCACAGTCGGGGCCTTCGATCTGTCAAAGGTCACCAAATTCGATGTGTCGCTCGGGGGAATGGCCTATAAGGCCCATGCGTGCCTCGGCTGCCATACGATTGAAGAGAACGGCAAACTGATCGGGGGACAACAAAGTGCGGCGCTGCAGAAATCCGGTCAGCGATACGACAAGGACTGGCTGTTCCGATTCGGCCTTAACCCTCAAGACTTTGTGCCTCACAGCGGCGAGTTTCTGGCGGACGCGACGGAACCACAGCTTCGCGCCGTGATCGGCTACCTGATGGCTCAAGGGGTACCGGACTTTCAGTATTACGAGCCCTGGACGAGTTCCGAGTTCAGCCGGGCCGACGCCGGGCGCGGTAAAGTGCTCTACAAAGAATATTGTGCCCAGTGCCACGGCTTCACCGGGAAAGGCGACGGTCCCGCCGCGTCCGCACTTGAGCCCAAACCGGCCATCCACGCCAACATGCCGTTTGACAAACTGCCGATGGAGTACCTCTATACCGTCATCAACCACGGTGGAGTGGCCGTCGGGAAATCGCCCAATATGCCCTACTGGGGGCTCACGATCGGTCAACAGGGGGTGGCGGATGTGATCGCCTATTTGAAGGTGACATTCAAGGGAGTTCCGGATGTTCCGACAGCGGCAGGAGGGCTGGGCGGGGTCTGTGTGCAGCCGCGCAAGACAACCAAGGCACCTGACGACTTCCTTTCCAAGACCACTCCGCTTTCGTCCTCGGCGGGGGCCATCAAGGCGGGAAAAGAATTGTTTCTCAAAACGGCGCAGCCTGTTGCCTGTGTGATGTGCCACGGCGAACAGGGAGATGGAAAAGGGCTGATGGGGGCTGCCTTGGTGCCGCCGCCGAGAAACTTTACATGCGGTGTGATGATGAAAGACATCCCAGACGGCCAGTTGTTTTGGGTCATCAAGAACGGATCGCCGGGCACCGGCATGATGGCCTTTGGGGGATTGCCGGATGAGCAGGTATGGCAGTTGATTCACTACATCAGGAGTCTGGCGAAGTGATCGGGTATCGGGGGCTAATGGCTGATGGCGTATGGCTCTTTAGAGAAAGAGGGAGCTCCCCGCTATCTTGCCCGTCCCTTAGGCTATAGGCCATCAGCTATCGGCTCTTCAGTTCATCACGGAGGAAGGCAATGGCAACATTCATCATTTCAGGTAGTCGAGGAACAGACGATCCCACCATGGCGACCTTGCCTTTCATGGCGGCGAAGACGGCGAAAGAGCAAGGGCACGATGTCGTGCTCTGGCTCTGGAACGAAGCGGTGACGTTGGGACGGAAGGGTGTGGCGGATCATGTAACAGGCGTGAATTTGACGCCACTGAAAGATTTACTCGCCGCAGTCCAGGCGGCTGGTGTGCAGATCTGGGTCTGTGGGGCCTGTGCGGTAGCTCGTCAGGTCAATGTGGTGGATCTGGTGGCCGGTGCTTCCATCAAAGGTATGCCGGATTACATCAAAGCCGTGGCAGAGCGGGACCGGAACGTGATGTTCTGATTGTGTGGGCCAAGGAGGTTTCTCATGGCAGCGAGCGGAGAATCGTCGAGGAAGTCACGAGATCGCAAGGGGCAGACGGATCCGGAGGAGATCGACGACCTTGTGCCGTCCGCATCCGGTACGGATGCACAGGAGTTGGAGACGATTCCCACGAAGGTGCCAAGGGAGGGAGACGGGTACCAGGTTCCGCGCAGCACCCTGATTTCCCAGGGGCTCGGACGTATCGGTGAGCCGGGCTATGCCTTGACTGCGGATGATCTCCGAAGAGTCAACACGAGGAAAGGGTTTCTGAAACTCCTGGCAAACAAAGCCGTCGATATCGAGGAAGTGCGCAAGACCCTGCTCTACGAACAGGACTTACGACAGTTGCAGGTGGAATTGGTCAGGCTGCAACGGTGGATTCAGGCCAGTGGGGAGCGCATCGCCATTTTAGTCGAAGGACGAGATGCAGCCGGAAAAGGCGGCACGATCCGCCGGTTCACCGAGCATCTGAATCCTCGCGCGATGCGAGTCGTGGCGCTGCCGAAGCCGACCGATGCAGAACGGGGCCAGTGGTATTTCCAGCGTTATATTCACCAGCTGCCGAACAGAGGTGAAATCGTCTTCTTCGACAGGAGTTGGTACAACCGCGCGGTGGTCGAACCGGTGATGGGATTCTGCACAAAAAAGGAACATCAGCGATTTCTTCAACAAGTACCGGAATTCGAGCATATGCTCTACGAAGATGGAGTGACCATCATTAAGTTCTGGTTCTCCATCTCCAAGGATGAACAAGCCCGGCGATTCGAAGCGAGGCGGCAGAATCCGCTCAAGCAGTGGAAGCTGAGTCCGGTCGATGAAAAGGCGCAGGAGCTATGGGATGCCTATACTCGCTGCAAAGAGGAAATGTTCAGCAAAACGCACGCGACTTTTAGCCCCTGGATCATCGTGCAAGCGAACGACAAGCAGGCTGCGCGACTGGAAAGCTTGCGCTATGTCCTGAATCTACTGCCCTACAAGGGGAAGGAAGAAGCGAAGATCAGGTTGACGCCTGATCCGAACGTCATTACTCGATTCCACCGCAAAATGGTGGAATTGGATCTCTAACGTCGGAAGACCGTTGGCGCCATCGGCGAAAGGAATAAGAGGATGAAGATACGTCTGTTGACGGTGATGCTTGCTTCGCTGTGCTTCGCGGTGTCTGCTGGTGCTGCCGAGCGGCACATGATGCAACCAGTCGTGCCGGCCGATAAGTTGGCTGAAGCGAGAGCCCTCAAGAACCCGTTGTCGAATACTCCCGAAGTGATTGAGCAGGGCAAGGCGGTGTACAGCGGCAAGGGTGGCTGTGTGACCTGTCACGGAATAGATGGCGACGGCAAGGGGCCGGGAGCGGTGAGTATGAATCCTTCTCCAAGAAACTTTCAGCATCATGGATTCTGGCGCCATCGCACCGAGGGCGAAGTCTTCTGGGCCATCAAGTATGGATCACCTGGGACCGCCATGATCGCATTCGGGTCGGTCTTGTCCGACAATGAAATCTGGGCCCTCATTCACTATGAGCAAACCTTCGCGGGGACGCATGGCATGATGGGGCATCGAGAAGGGATGGGGCCGGGCGGCGGTATGGGTGGGAGAGAAGGGATGGGACATCGCGGGCAAAAGGGAAAAGGTGGAATGAGTGAGTGTGAAGGTGATTCCTGTGCACGGTAAGTGACCAAACGACTATGCGCCAGATCCATCGAGGAAGGATGCGCGAGTTGTTGCGTTTTCCCCCATCTGATCGTCCTGCCCTGAATATTCCCGCATCACATCGGTACCAGCCGCATGTGATCGAATCCCTCTTAAGCCATTGTTTCGCTGAGTATCCTTCTCACTGGTCTCGAAACGAAGGGCGGCATCAGAATCGCAATCAGCCCTTTCTGAATCGAATTGTGCAGAGAAGGGCTCTCATCACACAGAGAAGAGCGGCAAGCATTTTGTGGAAGAATTAAACCTCGGAGGTATGATCATGACGAAGTGGAAAAAGCGGTGGATGGTTGGAATCGGGGAAGTCGGGCTGATCGTCGCAATGGTCGCGTTTCCTGGCTTTGCCGACAAGAGCCACGGGATGATGGGGCATGGTGGCCACGATCAGGAGGAACAGGACGATCAGAGTGGGCACTATCTGAAACATCTGTTGAAGCATGCGAAGGAGATCGGGCTGACGCAGGAACAAATTACCAAGGTTAAGGCTATTCAGCTCGACTTTAAACGCTCAGAGGCCCGATTAGAGGCCGACGAAAAGGTGGCAAAGCTCGAACTGCAGGCTTTGTTGGAAGATGAGAAGGCTGACCTCAATACAATACAAGCGAAAGTTGATCAACTCAAGAAAGCGGAAGCGGCATGTCTCTTTACGGCCATAAAAAGTAAGCGCAACGCTATGGTCATCCTGACTCCAGACCAACGAGAAAAAGAACATGCTGTTCATGAACAAATGATGAGTGGCGGTCAGCACGGAGCCGGAGGGGGAGGGATGGGCCATGGTGGAATGATGGGCGGGAGAGGCGGAATGGGCGGTATGATGGGAGGTGGAATGATGGGCGGCAGTGGGCATGGGCAGGGGAGCGGTGATCATGGGAGTGGAGGTGCCGGCGGAGGGCAGCAACACCAGCACTGAGAATCAAGTGCGGAGATCAGGTTGGGAGTGTGACATGCTGTGGAGACGAGCGATCCACATGAGTGTCATGGCGTGTGTTGCGCTTTTAATGCCATCACGTGGTTTAGCCCTTGAAGATACACCAGTGCGCGAAAAAGCTGCTTCTGGAGTGCCGATGGGATTCATGAGCGAACTGGGTACTGCTACCGTTTAAGCAATCACTGTGTTGTTTGGTTTCGTGTTCACCAGCTATTGAGGGAGGGGATATGTTCGTGCGCCTTGTGCTTAGTGTCGTAGTGGTTGGGTTGTCAGTATCGTGGGCTCTGGCTCAGAGCTATTCTGGAAACACGAAGAACGGAGAGAGGATCTTTCAACAACACTGTGCCGGATGCCATGGCACCACCGGTGATGGTCTTGGGCCTGAGATCAAGGAATTGATCGTGCCACCGGCGAATTTTCGGGCGCCTAAATATCGGACCAAGACCGATATGGATCTGTATCTTGGGATCAAACAGGGAGTTCTCTTTAGCCCGATGCACGGATGGGCTGATCGGTTATCCGATCAAGAAATCCGTGATGTACTGCGCTACATTCGAAGCCTGGCTCCTTTCAATCCCCTCGGCTAGCTCCGCTTCAGAGGGTTCATGCCCCTGTCGCATTCTGCGACAGGGGCATTTCATGGTGAGGCCTGAAATGCCACAGAGTAAGTGGTCTCTCATTCGCATCCTTCGGTAAGGTCTCGTTACATCACGACAATTCCGGGTCTAATCAAGAGATCTCCTGGCACGGACGTAGCTCTTTCAACAGAGCGAACATTCCAAGCAAGGGAGGATTTATCATGGCAAATCAGGATCTCAAGTGTTCACCAGAGACTGTTATTCTCGCGTTTCTCGGCGGCGCCATCGGAGGAATCTTTGCCGGTCTCCTGCTCGCCCCGAGATCCGGTCAAGATACCCGTCGAGAAATAGCGGGGTATGCGAGGAAGACGGAAGATGATGTGATCGAGAAGGCGAAAGAGGCCCGAGCGGCGCTCGATGACGTCATTGAGCGTGGAAAACATTTCGTGGATGAACGTCGAGCCGATATCGAAGCGGCCGTGAAGGCCGGGATAGAGGCGATGAAGGAGAGATAAGGAGAAGCGCCGTAGCTGACACCATGCTCGCCATTCGCTTCCATGGCCGAGGAGGGCAAGGTGCCAAGACGGCGAGCCGTATCGTGGGCACGGCAGCGTTCCTCGAAGGATTCGTCGCGCAGGATTCGCCGATCTATGGGGCTGAGCGGCGAGGTGCTCCTGTGGCGGCATTTACGCGCATCGCCAAGGAGCAGATCCGTGAGCGGGGGGTCATCGTTCATCCCGATGTTGTGATCGTGGCCGATGCCTCCTTGATCAGCGATCCTACAGCGCGGGTATTCCAGGGAGTCGACGACAGGACGGTTGTATTCGTTAATTCTTCACTTTCTCCCCAACAGGTCGCAACACAGACCTCGTGCTCCGGGCGAGTGACGACATTGGATCTGACGGAGATTGCCCTGCAACGCGTGGGCAAGCGAGGGGCACTCAGTGCGTTGCTTGGCGCCGTGGCCGGACGACTTGTGGGACTCCATCAGGAGTCGATTCGTAAAGCCATTGCAGAGGAGTTGGCCGATCTTGGTCTTTCCCCTTCGGTTATTGAACGCAATCAAACGGTCGCGGCCCAGTGTTATGAAACAGTTCAGCCGGTCACGATCGAAACCGGTGTGCCGCAGCCGATCGTTCCGGTACAGCTTCAAGCCCCGATATACGAGCCTCCGACCAGAGGGACCGCCAGGATCAGTGCCGCAGCAAATTCGGTTCTGCGCGAAACCGGCGGCTGGCGAACCTTCCGGCCGGTCCTGGTGCCGGACAAATGCAACGGCTGCTGGCTCTGTTTCACGTATTGCCCCGACGGGGTGATTTCGATGAGCAAGGACGACAGGCCCGTGATCGATTATGACCATTGTAAGGGATGCCAGATCTGCGTCCATGAATGCCCGACCGACGCGTTAGTGGCTGAACGGGAAAAGGAAGGAGAGGTGGCATGGCGGGCGAAATGATGACCGGGAACCTCGCGGCAGCCTGGGGCGCGCGGCTGGCGGATGTGGATTATGTGCCGGCTTTTCCGATCACGCCGCAAACAGAAATCGTGGAGGCGCTGGCGAAGTGGTGCGAGAGCGGCGTGATGGCCGCGCGATTTGTCACGCTGGATTCGGAACATTCCATGATGACAGCCGCTGGAGCAGCAGCGGCCACGGGGGCCCGGGTGTTCACCGCGACGTCGAGTCAGGGGCTGCTGTATGCCATGGAAGTGCTCTATTCGATCTCCGGCTGGCGCACGCCGCTGGTGTTGGTCAATGTCTCCAGGGCGCTGGCTGCCCCGATTACACTCGAATCGGATCACAATGATGTGTTGGCCGCGCGGGACTCCGGTTTTCTTCAGATCCACGCCGAGACTTGTCAGGAAGTGCTGGATTCGATTCTCATGGCCTATCGGATCGCAGAGGATGAGCGGGTCATGTTGCCGGTCATCGTCAATCTGGACGGCTTCTACCTGTCGTTTACCCGTGAGCCGGTGATTCTGCCGGACCCGGAACAGGTCAAGCAATTCCTGCCACCGTTTCAACCAGCCCATCTGGGCTTCAAAGCCTCGTCGCCGCATGCGCTTGGCGTGGCGGTCCTCGGCGGGGTCACCTACAGCTACTTCCGTCATCAAATGCATCTCGCGTCGTTCAATGCGCTGGCGGTACACCAGGAAGCGGCCGCTGACTTTGCCCGCATATTCGGTCGCCGCTACGATTTCCTTGAGGGGTATCGGCTTGACGGTGCGGAGGATGTGCTCGTCATGACCAACGCTTTTGCGAGCAAAGGCAAGGCTGCGGTCGATGCAGCGAGAGCAGAAGGCAGGCGAGTCGGATTGCTGCGACTCCGCGTTATCCGTCCGTGGCCAGCCGATGCAATTTGTCAGGCGCTGCGAGGCCGCAGGGCCGTGGCGGTCCTGGATCAAAATTTATCTCCGGGACAGGGGGGCATACTCTTTCAGGAAATTGCAGCCAGTCTCTACCACGAACCGGTGCGGCCGCGCGCGCTCTGTTCGTTCATCGGTGGTCTTGGTGGAAAGAATATCTCGGAAGGTGAGTTCCGGGCGATCTTTGAACAGACAGCAGAAGCGGGAGTTCGAGGAAAGGGGATGGGACCGGTCCTGCTGTATACCAAAACCGAGCATCGAGAGATGACGGAGCTTCAGATGCTGGCGGCAGGGCCCATAGCTGGTAGCTGACAGCTGGGGGCGTATGCCTATGGCTTGGCAACGAGAGACATTCAAGAAGATTAAGCAGATTCCCCGGGAAGAGCACGTGCTTCCGGGAACGACGCTCTGCGCCGGATGCGGAGGACTGGAGGCCTTGCGGTTGGCGGCAAAGGTATTGGGCGACGACGTTCTCTATGTGAATGCCGCCGGGTGCTTTACGATGCTGGCCGCCTATCCGTTTACTCCCTTCAAGGGGTCCTGGTTGTATACGACCATGGGGTCGGCGCCCGCCGGCGCGCAGGGGGTGCGCGACGCTCTCGACGTCTTGATCGCCAAAGGGCGGTTGTCGAAGGAAGAAGATCTGAAAGTCGTGGTGCTGGGAGGAGACGGCTCGACCTATGACATGGCCCTCTCTTCGACCTCGGGCGCGGTCGCCAGAAAATTGGATTTCTATTATTTCTGTTACGACAATGAAGCCTACGGCAATACAGGCATGCAGCTTTCTCCCGCAACGCCCTATGGCGCACGGACGGTCACCTCGCCCTGCAGTCTGCAACATCCGGCCGGCGCCACGCAGGAAAAGAAAGACATCTTCGAGCTCTGGCGGGCGCACAAACCGCCCTACATCGCGACTGTCGCGCCAAGATATCCCTTGGATCTGGAAGAAAAGTTTGCGCGGGCGGCCAAGTTTACCGGACCGAAGCTCTTCCTCGCATTGTCCGCCTGTCCGACCGGTTGGTTGTATGATCCAGGAGAAACCCCGGAAGTCGCTAAGTTGGCGGTCGAGACGGGCCTCTGGCCATTGAAAGAAGCGATCAACGGAGACGTCACCCACACCTATATTCCCAAGCGCAAGCCGGTGGAAGAGTACCTCAAGCTCCAAGGGCGTTTTCGCCATCTGTTTGAACCGACTGTTCAAACGGATGTGATCGCGCATATCCAGAGCCGAGTCACTACATACTGGGAACGGGTGAAACAGACAGAACAGGGGGCGTGACTGGGCCTGTAGATGGATGAATGTTTCGATGTACAGACGATCCGCATCTACACTATATAGAAAGACGCCGGCCCTTCTTGCGATGGGGTTGATTTGCGTCATGTCAGTCGCTGGGTGCACCAGCCAGGCACAGAGGGCAACCCGACCCAATCCCTATCTGACGCCTGATACGAGGCACTCCATCCCATTGTCGTCATCGGCCGGGAAGGAACATCGTGCGGTGATGCTGCAACATCTGGAGACGATGCAGGTGATCGTCGATGCATTGGTCGAAGAGGATTACGAGTTGGCGAAGGGCCTGACCGAGTCGCATCTCGGTTTCTTCAGGCATCGCCAGGCACTGGCCTATGGTGACTCAGAGAATTTTCCTCTGACTTATCACGATCTGGCTCTGGCGCATCATGAGGCGGCGGAGGAGCTGGCGACAACTATTCCCTCCAAGGACTTGAAGAAGATCCTGCCGGCGTTCAATAATCTACTCAAGGCCTGTGTGGCTTGTCACCTTGAGTACAAAGTCACCGGCCAATCGTGACCAGCAGCGAACAGCTGGTTGCGCGGCGGAATGCTGAATAACGAGGGAGCTATGAGTGAACAGACCATTACGGCATTGTATGAGAAGGATCACGATCGGTTGGATGAATTGTTTAAGACCTTTCAGACGTCGAAACGGTCGGACTTTGCCAAGGCCAAGGAGGCCTTCAAGGAATTCAAGGTCGGCCTCCAGCGCCATATCGTCTGGGAAGAGGAGCTGCTGTTTCCGATGTGGGAAGAGAAAACCGGGATGATCGAGGACGGGCCGACACCGGTGATGCGATTTGAACATGAACAGATCAAGCAGCTGCTTGACGCCATTCATCGGAAAGTAGAGAGTCAGGATCCCGATAGCGATCACGAGGAGCAGTCGCTGCTCAACCTCTTGGGCTCTCACAACCGGAAAGAGGAGAAGGCGCTCTATCCTGCGATCGATAACGTGACTAATGAGGATGAGCGCGCCACGATCTTCAGCAACATGAACAGCATTCCCGAAGACCGGGGCAATGCCTGCTGCAGTGGGCACTGACGAGTTACACGAGCCCGGTCTGTCTTGTCTGTTCGGTCTACTGGTTTGGTGTGTGGATTGACTCAGAGAAACAAAATGGCCAAAGCAACGAGACAGACCAGATAGACCAAGCAAACCAAATGAACAAGAAAGCCTGTATGAACATATTCAGTATCCTGCTCGTGGGTTGGTTGGGAATGGAGGCAGTACTCTTAGCTCATGACGCTTGGGCAGAATCTTCGGCTGTTCAACCGAGCGGGAAGCTAAAGGGTAACATTCTACGGGGGAGAGACATCTTCAACGGCAAGGGTGTCTGCTACTACTGCCATGGCATCGACGGGTATTTGTATCGGACACCACGGGTGGAAGCAGATACAGCCAAGCTCATCGCAAAGCTGAATCCGCCTCCTTCCGATTTGCGCAACCCCGATGTCCTGCACCTCAAAAATAACCAGGAACGAGCCCGTGCTATTCGAGAAGGCCATCCCGGCACCGGTATGTTTCCCGACACCACCCTGACCGATCAGGACCTGGCCGACACTCTGCTCTACCTCGCGCTCATCAGAAAAGATCCCCATCCGGAGCAGGAATGATCATGCACTGAGGACGGGAGATGCAGCTCTTTATTGCTCTCGTGGCGTTCCTTGCGGGACTTTTCACAAACTGGAATGGCTTTCTTGTCAGAGCCGGCGATGTGGGCCC
>Ga0224510_10001302_pt1 | contig 16763 bp, 12 predicted proteins | sample SF_May12_sed_USG_FD_170161 | JGI IMG/M metagenome (GOLD analysis project Ga0224510, IMG submission 170161) | Sediment microbial communities from San Francisco Bay, California, United States - SF_May12_sed_USGS_4_1 | ecosystem: Environmental > Aquatic > Marine > Sediment | place: USA: California... | reverse complement strand
TCAGCGATGAGGTGCGGACGGTGGTTCAACCCTGAGCCGCGGACCGTCTCGGCCAGTGGCCGACGCAACCTTCATCAGGCTCGAGGAGATCCCGCTGGAGACAGCGCTTGACATGCTCGGCAAAGGGGTCGTGGGGTCCCTGCTCGCTTCGATCCCGAGGTCTGAGCTGCTGTCCTCGGGTCGCGGTCGGGAACCGGCAACTCGCGAAACCAAGTGCCACCGGCGGCTGAGCGGCGCGGTGGCCGTGAACTGCACCCGGAGCCCTCGTCGGCTTCCAGGTTCGCGGACGACCACCACCCCACGCTCGGGGTGAAGGTCAGCCGGCCGCGGTGAGCGACGCCCCACTTCGCGCTCAGCTGGTAAGCGTGGGGACGAAGATCTGCCACGCGAGCAGCGATTTCGCGCCAAGACTCAGCACGAGGTAGGTCTTCTCACCGAAGGCGTAGTCGGCCCACCTGCCGGCCCCCCGGTACTGCAGCCACTGGTTGAGCCCGAAGCTGAAGAAGAAGACGGCTTGAACGATGACGATGCCGTAGACGAACCCCGGCACTGTCTCGGACCCAATGACGTTCACGGCAATCGCGATCCACGGGGCGAGACCCACGAGCGCGCCGAACCAGAAGGGGAGCATCGTGGTCGAGGTGCGACCCGGCGGGTTCATCCGCTCTTGCAGCCAGCCGAAGAGGATCATCCCGACGTTGGCCCCGGCGACGGCGATCACGGCGTTGATCGAGGTGATCCCCGAGTAGAAGCCGATCAGGATGACCATCAGGGTGGCGCTGAAGGAGTACTCCACCCACCGGAACCGGTTGATCCCTCGCCGCAAGTCGCGCTCGTACACGGCGCGTCCCACGGTTCCCGTGAGCAGATGGTCGAGCGCTGCCAGGCCGAGGAAGATCGCGATCGCCAATCCGATCGGCACCTCGAACAAGGTCGCAGGCGCGGGGGCGGGAGTTCCCGGAGGGCCTTCGGGGAACGACGACGTGACGGCGATGGCGAAGTCGTTCGCGAGGAACAGGATCAGCACCGCCTGGGCCAGGTGCAGGACGGTTAGACCGAGGTTCCACCGACGGAGCCCAGCGAGCCGAGCGTCCGTGACTCCGGTGGCGACGGGCGCTTGATCAACGCTGGTGATGGCGGACCTCTCTTCGAGGATCATCGGCGGTGGCGCAGAACTCCGCCCTGGTCGGTAAGGACGACACGGTAGCCGAAGGTCGTTCGTCTGCCCGTTCCCTCGCGTCCCTCTGGAGCGGGGCTTCCCGGGTTGATCGCCTTCGCGCGCGAACGCAAACTGAATCTGGCGCCGGCCGTCACGGCCTGTATTCCGCTTGAGGCAAACGCCATCAACCTTGCCCTCGACCGCTTGGAGGAATTCAGCGCTGAAGTGCGGACGGTAGTTCAACCCTGAGCCGTGCACCGTCTCGGCCAGCTCCGCTTCCAATAGCCGTCAGTCAGGGTGGCGTCCGACGACTACTACTGGTAGGCGGCGCTGCGCATCCGCTGGGCTGGTTTTGTGGCGTACGTCGCGATGTCGAGCGCGATGCCCAGGCCGACGAGCAGGTAGTCCCAGAACCCATCGATGCCGACGACCGGAGACCAGGCGAGTATGAACATGAACGTGGTCCAGGGGAGGAAGAGGAAGCCCAGGACGCCCCAGATCCAGTTGTCGATCGCCGCATCGGGTTTGTCGCCGAAGATCCACCAGAAGAAGAGGGCGATGCGCGGGCCGATCCCCGCGGCGAGCAGCGCGATGCAGCACATTGGCGGGGGAGTCTGCACCACTCGCTTCACGAGGTCAAACGGGGTCCGTCACATCGAGTTGGCAGGCCCGGCGGCTCGAGGCTTACACGCGCAGCACCGGCGACGAGCGCCGATCCTTGCGAGCACGTTTCCTCCCTTCGACGGCCGACATCCTGACACGGGGAAAAGTGCGAATCTGGCGAAGATGTGACGCTGCTGCGCTAGGCAACGAAAGAGCTCTGCGCGTATAGATTCGCCGAAAACGAGCTCCGCAGAGCCAAGCCGATCCGCGCTCAGAAAGCTCTCTTTTCCAGGCTTTTCCGTAGTTGTAGGGAGTATGTCGTAGGAGCCCGTTAGCTACTTGAACGGCTTTGCAAGCCGGAGGTCACCGGTTCGATCCCCGCACGCTCCACTCGGAAACTCGCTGGAAATGAGCATTTCGTGTTGTGCGACGGCACCGAAGAGACGAGCGGGATTCGGCCGGAGGCAGGGTGGGCGGCTGCGCGGCCGAGTGTCAAGATCGTGCACGCTGGACCACCCACTTCTCCCGGGCCGCGACACGCGCAGGCCTCGCTCCTACCGCGCAACGAGCACACTGCAATGGGCGTGGTGGAGCACCTTCGTGCTCACCGATCCGACGAGCCAGCGTTCCGCCGTGCTTATGCCGCGCGTGCCCATGACAATGAGGTCGGCGCCTTCCTTGTCGGCCTCGTCGAGGATCGCCGTCGCGGGATCGCCGTGCCGCTTCACCACCGCGGCCTCCATACCGTGCTCGGCAAGCGCAGTCTGTGCCTCGATGGCGTCGCGGTGGCGTTCCTCTTCCTGCTCAGGCGAGGGCAGAGTCCCGGCGTGGCCGAACAGCGGAACGCCCTCCGCGGAGGTGACGATCGTCACGACGTCGCCCTCGTGGTGGAGAGCGGCGACTGTAGCGAGGGCGCGGCGCGCGCCGTCGGAGCCGTCGTACGCGAGCAGCACGTGCATCTCGGGGGCTGTGGCTCCCTTCTGTGCTCACAGCATGCGCCCCTCGCCGGGTGCGTGCATCCGTAGGAACAACCGCTTGTCAGGAAGCTGCAATGCGGGGATCCACTGACCGCTTTTGCGCCGAAGCCCCGACGTCGCACGACCGGCTGGCTCATAGGCTCCAGGGAAACTCGAACCGGGAGGCCGCGTGCACACGAAGCTGCCGGGTCGCGAGACCCACGTCGTCGACAACGAGGTGCTCGAGCGAGCCGTCGGTCGTCTTAGGCAGGCGAGAGTCGCCCTGCCGACCTTCGGCCAGCTCGCGAGCCCCGATCTCGTTCCGCCTCGCGTGCGTGAGGCGCTCGCCCGCGTCGGCGCGGACGACCCCGATCCGCTGAACCTCTTCCGGGTGCACTGGTACAACGCCGCGAACCGCGTCGACCGCGTCGACGTCCCCGACCACGTCGTGTTGCCGCGAGAGCTGACCGGCGTCGACGCGAGGATCGTGGTGGCGCTGGGCGACCGGTTCCCGCTCATCGGAGCCCACAAGGTCCTCGCCGCATACGGATGTCTGGCCCCGAGGCTCGTCAGCGGACAGTTCGACCCGACCCGTCAGCGCGCGGTGTGGCCGTCCACCGGCAACTACTGCCGTGGCGGGGTGGCGATCTCGAAGCTGCTCGAGTGCCGCGGCGTCGCGGTGCTCCCGGAGGGCATGAGTCGTGAGCGCTTCGACTGGCTCGCGCAGTGGGTCGTCGACGCCGACGACATCGTGCGCACTCCGGGCTCCGAGAGCAACGTCAAGGAGATCTACGACAAGTGCAAGGAGCTCTCCGCGGACGCCGACAACGTGATCCTCAACCAGTTCTCCGAGTTCGGGAACTACCTCGTGCACTTCCTGGCGACGGGGGCGGCCCTCGAGCGCGTCTTCGAGTCGCTGCTCGAGCAGGAGCCCGGGCTCGAGCTTCGCGCGTTCGTCTCCGCGACGGGGTCGGCCGGGACGATCGCCGCCGGTGACTACCTCAAAGAGCGTTTCGGCTCGGTGATCGTCGCGTGCGAAGCGCTCGAGTGTCCGACCATGCTCTACGCGGGATTCGGCGAGCACAACATCCAGGGCATCGGCGACAAGCACATCCCACTGATCCACAACGTGCTGAACACCGACGTCGCTCTCGCCGTCTCCGACCGCGCGACCGACCGCCTCGGCGTCCTGTTCGGCACGGACGTCGGGCGGAGCTACCTGAGCAGGCGTGGCGTGCCGCACGACGTCCTCGACCAGCTGCCCTCGCTCGGGCTCTCGAGCATCTGCAACGTCCTCGGCGCTGTCAAGACGGCCAAGTACTACGGTCTCGGCCCCGACGACGCCGTCGTCACCGTTGCCACCGACGGCGCTGTGCTCTACGACAGCGAGCGTGAGCTGGCGCTCGCGCGCTACTTCCCCGACGGCTTCGACGAGCTCGCGGCCGCGGAGGTGTTCGGTGAGCACCTGCTCGGAACGGCGACCGACCACTTCCAGGAGCTGGGCCGAGTCGAGCGCGAGCGGATCTTCAACCTCGGCTACTACACGTGGGTCGAGCAGCAAGACGTTTCGGTCGAGGAGTTCGACGCGCGGCGGAGTCCAGCCTTCTGGGCTGGCCTCCGTGAGGCCGTCGGCGTCTGGGACGAGCTCATCGACGACGTCAACGCGCGAACGGGAGTCCTGGAGGCTCTGTGACCCGGCCTGCCTCTCGACTCGTCTGCGCTGGCTGCGCGGCGGCCCCGGAGTGGTCGGAGCCGCTCCCGTTTCGCTGTCCGAACGCGCGAAGCGGTGACGATGTCGACCACGTCCTCCGACGCGAGCTCGACCTCTCGGACGTCCAGTTCCCGTCCGGCGCCTCGGAGCCGAATCCCTTCGTTCGCTACCGCACCCTGCTACACGCGTACCACGTCGCACGGCGCGGCGGGCTGACCGACGAGGCGTTCTGCGCTCTCGTGAGAGAGCTCGACGACGGAGTCGCGACGGTCGACGGCCACGGGTTCTCGGTGACGCCGTTCTTCCGCAGCGCCGAGCTCAGCGCTGCCCTCGCGTTCTCGGACGTCGGAGGCGTCTGGGTGAAGGACGAGACTGGGAACGTCTCGGGCTCCCACAAGGCGCGCCACCTCTTCGGAGTGCTCCTGTACCTCGAGGTCGCGGACCGCCTTGGCCTGACCGCCGGCGAGGAGCGCCCCGAGCTCGCCATCGCGAGCTGCGGCAACGCCGCGCTCGCGGCGGCAGTCGTCGCAGCTGCCGGCGGTCGCGTGCTGCGCGTGTTCGTGCCCGCCGATGCCGACCCGGTCGTCCTCGACCGCCTCGAGCAGCTCGGGGCGCAGGTCACGGTTTGCCTCCGAGACGGGTCTCCGGGGGATCCGACATATCGCCGCCTCCTGCGCGCGATCGACGAGGGCGCCGTTCCGTTCACCTGCCAGGGCAACCTCAACGGGCTCGCGATCGAGGGAGGCGAGACGCTCGGGTGGGAGCTCGTCTCGTCCGGCGCGGCGCTCGACCGGCTCGTCGTGCAGGTCGGCGGTGGCGCGCTCGCCAGCGCCTGCGTCCATGCCTCGAGGGAGGGCGTCGAGCTCGGCGCGCTCGCGGCCATGCCCCGCTTCGACACCGTGCAGACCGAGGGCGCATGGCCGCTGAAGCGTGCGTTCGACGCTGTGGGGAAGCGAGGCGATGCAGAGCACGCGCTCCGCTTCGCCTCGCACCATCGCTCCGCGTTCATGTGGCCCTGGGAGGAGGAGCCCAAGAGCATCGCCCACGGGATCCTCGACGACGAGACCTACGACTGGCTCGCCGTCGTCGAGGGGATGCTCGCCACCGGGGGCCATGCGCTCGTCGTCGACGAAGAGACGCTCGTGCAGGCCAACGTGCTTGCCCGCGGCACGACCGGCATCGACGTCGACCCCACGGGCTCCGCGGGTCTGGCCGGCCTGCTCGCGCTGCGAGCGGCCGGTGACGTCGACGACGACGAGCGGGTCGCCGTGCTGTTCACCGGAGTCGTGAGAACTGCTCCCCTACGAAGGAGGAACGAAGATGAGGAGTTTCCTGGGACGAGACATCCTGTCGCTCAAGGGCTTTGAACGCGCGGAGTTCGAGCATGTGTTCGAGGTCTGCGACGAGCTCGCGCCCATCGCACGGAACAGGCAGAACGCGGGCCTGCTCGCAGAGAAGACGCTGCTGACGGCCTTCTACCAGCCCAGTACGCGCACGCGGCTGGCCACCGAGGCTGCCATGCACCGTCTCGGAGGCCACGTTCTCGGCTTCTCGGATGCGAAGATGACGCGGGCCGGGGACTTCTACCAGGAGTCGATCAAGGACACCGTGCACATGCTCGAGTACTACGGCGACGTCATCGCCATGCGCCACTTCGAGCAAGGCGCTCCCGCCGAGGCAGCCAAGTGGGCGTCGGTGCCCGTCATCAACTGCGGTGACGGCTGGGGCGAGCACCCCACCCAAGTCCTGACCGACCTGTATACGACGAAGAAGGAGCTCGGAACGCTCGACGGGCTCACGTTCCTCCTCGTCGGCGACATGCGGATGCGCACGATGCACTCGATTCTCTACGCCATGTCGCAGTTCGACCTGGAGGCCTACGTCGTCGGCCCTCCCGAGATGTCGCTGCTGCCGGAGTTCAAGAGCGAGCTCGACGAGCTCAACGTCCGCTACACGGAAGCTCCCTCGGTCGCCGAGGTCATCGCGGACTCGGACGTCATCTACATGGAGCCGGTCGTCCAGCCCGACTACACGAAGTCCCGTGACGAGCGGGGCGAGGCGGTCGGCACGACGCCTGATGCCTACCGGGTCACGCGGGAGCTGCTCCGCGACCAGGCGCGGCCGGGGTCGATCGTCCTTCACAGCCTCCCGCGGATGGACGAGCTCCCCGAGGACGTCGATGCCACGCGCCACGCGCGATACTGGTCGGAGGCGTTCAACGGAGTGGTTATGCGGATGGCGCTTCTAGCACTCGTCCTCGGTGCGATGGAGTGACGATGGAGTTCACGCTCAACGGCTTGCCGGTCACCGCCGATCCGGGCGAGGAGCGGAGCATTCTCGAGCTGCTCCGCGAGGACTTCGGTCTGCGCTCGGTCAAGGACGGATGCGCCCCCGAGGGCTCCTGCGGGGCGTGCACGGTGATCGTCGACGGGCGCGCCGTCGTCTCGTGCGCGCAGAAGGCGACACGTGTCGAGGGCAAGCACGTGGTCACTCAGGAGGGGTTGTCAGACGACGAGCGGAGGCTTTGGGCCGAGTCGTTCGTCGCCGCCGGCGCGTCCCAGTGCGGCTTCTGCTCGCCCGGGATCGTCATGAAGTCCGAGGCGCTGCTGCAGAAGAAGCGGTCCCCGTCGCGCGAGGAAATCGCGCGCGCCCTCCTCGGGAACCTCTGTCGCTGCACCGGGTACACGAAGGTGCTCGACGCCGTCGAGCTCGTTGCGGCCGCGCACCGAGGTGAGCCGCGAGCGAACGTGAACGGCGATGCGCGCGTCGGAGCGCGCGCCCCGCGGTACCAGGGGGTGGAGCTCGCTCTCGGCGATCTGCCTTACGTCGGAGATATGAAAGCCCCTGGGATGCTCCACGGTGCGCTCCGTTTCTCGGACCACCCGCGAGCTCGAGTTCTCCGCATCGACACGACACGAGCCGAGGCGCACGCTGGGGTAGTGGCCGTCGCGACCGCGTCCGACGTGCCCGGGGAGCGGGTGCAGGGCGTGTTGACGAGAGACTGGAGGCAGCTTGTCGCCCAGGGCGAGACGACGTCCTACGTCGGCGATGTGATCGCTGTCGTCGCGGCCGAGACCCGGCACGCCGCGCGCGAGGCCGCAGTGCTCGTTGAGGTGGAATACGAGGCCCTCGACCCGATCACCGATCCCTTCGAGGCGCTGGCCGACGATGCGCCGCTCCTCCACATCGGGGGCAATGTGCTGTCTGTCTCCAGCGTGCGCCGTGGACACGTCGACGCCGCTCTTGCAGACGCCGCCCACGTGGTGACCGAGACGTACCGCACGCAGGCCATCGAGCACGCCTTTCTCGAGCCCGAGTCCTGCTTCGCCCTCCTGGACGAAGAGCGCGGGCTCCGCGTGTTCTCGCAGGGCCAGGGCGTCTGGGAAGATCGCCGGCAGATCGCCTCGTTTCTCGGCGTTTCTGAAGAGCAGGTGCACGTCACTCAGGTCTCGACGGGCGGAGCCTTCGGGGCGAAGGAAGATCTCAACGTGCAGTGTCACGCATCGCTCTTGGCGCAACTCACGCACCGACCCGTGCTTGTGACGTTGAGTCGAAAGGAGAGCCTGCGCTTCCACTCCAAGCGTCATCCGATGTGGCTCGAGTACACGGCGGGCTGCGACGACCAGGGCCGCCTTGTGGCAGTGCGCGCGCGAATCGTCGGCGACACCGGCGCATACGCCAGCGTCGGCGACAAGGTGCTGGAGCGCGCTGCCGGGCATGCGTGCAGCGCGTACAAGGTGCCGAATGTCGACGTCGAGGCGACTGCCGTCTACACGAACAACCCGCCGTCAGGCGCGATGCGCGGCTTCGGGGTCAACCAGTCCAACTTCGCCATGGAGGGCGTGCTCGACATGCTCGCCGAGGAGGTCGGCGTCGACGGCTGGGAGATCCGCTGGCGCAACGCGCTCGATGTCGGCGACCGCTTCGGCACCGGCCAGAGGCTCGGCGCCGGTGTGGGTTTGAAGAAGACGCTGCTGGCCGTGCGTGACGCGTACCGCGGGGCACGCTTTGCCGGGATTGCCTGCGGCGTGAAGAACACGGGGATAGGCAACGGCGTTCCGGAGTACGGCCGCGCCGTCCTTCGACCCGAGCGGGACGGCTCGGTCACGCTCTTCCACTCCTGGACAGAGATGGGCCAAGGCGTCCACACGGCGCTGCGGCAGATCGCCTGCGAGGAGCTCGGCCTTTCGGGCGATTGCGTGCGCGTCGTCGTCGATACCGAGCGTGACCTTGATACGGGTCAGACCACGGCGTCTCGCTCCACCGTGCTGGGCGGCAATGCCGTGATCGACGCCGCTCGCCGACTGCGGGCGGCGCTCAACGGTCTGCCGCTCGAGGCACTGGCGGGTCAGGAGTTCCGGGGCGAGTTCGTTGTCGACTGGACGACACCGAACGACGCCGACGACCCCGTTACCCACCTCGCCTACTCATGGGCCACGCAGGTGGTCATCCTCGACGAGGAGGGCCAGCTCGAGAAGGTCGTCGCAGCACACGATGTCGGACGGGCGATCAATCCGACGCTCGTCGAGGGCCAGATCGAAGGAGGCGTCCACATGGGGCTCGGGCAGGCCCTCTCCGAGGAGTTCGTCGTCGAGAACGGCGTCCCCGTGACGCAGACTCTGAAGTCGCTTCACATCATCCCGCCGACCGGAATGCCCGAGGTCGAGTGCATCATCGTCGAGGAGCCACAGCCCGAAGGGCCGTACGGCGCCAAGGGAGTCGGCGAGGCCGCGCTCGTTCCCACAGCCGCTGCGGTCGCGGGTGCGCTGCACGCGTTCGACGGCATCCGCCGGACGCGACTGCCCATGAAGGACTCACCGGCCGCGCTCGCGGCCGTGCCTCACCTCGTTCGAGCGGGAGGTCGGACATGATCCTCACGGGTGGAGCCGTCGTCAGGTCGCTCGATCCCGTGCAGATCACCGGAGACGACCTGCACGTGACGGACGGGCGGATCGCAGCGGACGGCGGCGTCGAGCGTCGCGACTGCTCCGGCTGCCTCGTCGTCCCCGGCAACGTGTGTGCGCACACGCACCTGTACTCGGCGCTCGCGCGCGGCATGCCCTACGACCTCGCGCCACCCGAGAACTTCCTCCAGATCCTCCAGCGGATCTGGTGGCGGCTCGACCGTGCCCTTGACGAGGAGAGCGTGCGCGCCTCGGCTCTGATCGGTGGGATGGAGGCACTCCTCTCGGGGACGACAACGCTCGTCGACCACCACGCTTCGCCGAACGCGATCGACGGATCGCTCGACGTCATCGAAGACGCGCTGAGTTCACTCGGCGTTCGTTCGGTCCTCTGCTACGAAACGTCGGACCGTGACGGGCCCGAGTGCGCGCAGGCCGGACTTGCGGAGAATCGTCGGTTCATCGAGCGCGAGCGCCGCGAGAAGCTGCCGCTGGCCCGCGGGCTGGTCGGCGCACACGCGTCGTTCACGCTCTCCGACGAGACGCTCGCGGCGTGCGCGGCCGCGGCTCGGGAACTCGAGGTCGGCCTGCACATCCATGCCGCCGAGGACGCTGTCGACGAGCGCGACTCCATGGCGCTCTACGGGATCGGGGTCGCCGCACGGTTGGCGCGCGCTGAGGCTCTCGACGCACGGACGCTGCTGGCCCACGGCGTGCACCTCGACGACCGCGAGATTGCCCTCGTTCACGCCGCCAACGCTTTCCTCGCCCACAACGCGCGCTCGAACATGAACAACGCCGTGGGAAGAGCCAGGCTCGGCGCCCTCGGGCTGAGGGTCGCGCTCGGAACCGACGGCATCGGCTCCGACATGTTCGAGGAGTCGCGGGCGGCGTTCTTCCGCCTACGCGAGGACCACTCCGACGCTGGGCCAGACTGGTCTCTCGAGCGCCTGTCCCAGGGAGCGCGGTTCGTCGGCGCCGCGTTCGGCGAACGTCGCTTCGGAAGGCTCGAGGCAGGGGCTCCCGCAGATCTCGTCGTTCTCGACTACGCCACTCCCGCGCCGCTCACCACGGGCAGCTTCCCGGGGCACTGGGTGTTCGGCCTCGGCTCGCGCCACGTCCGCGACGTGATGGTCGCTGGCGAGTGGGTCGTGCTCGACCGACGTCTGACGCGCATGGACGCTCAGGAGCTGGCGGCGGGAGCGCGTGTTCAGGCGGAGCGCCTCTGGAAGCGCCTCGACGGGATTGGGTCACACGAGTTCGAGCCGAAAGGAGGGCGGCGATGACCGTCGCCAGTGACGATCGAGTAGCGCTCTACCTACAGGACAAGCACCCCATCCGCGACGGCATGCGATACGTGCAGCTCGCCGAGGAGTGCGGCTTCGAGGCCGTCTGGCAGGCCGAGAGCCGGCTCGTTCGCGAAGCGACCGTCCCGATGGCCGCCTTCGCGGCCGTGACCAAGCGGATCGCGATCGGCTCGGGCGTCATAAACAACTGGACGCGGAACGTCGGGCTTCTCGCAGCGACCTTCTCGACGCTCGACGACCTCGCGCCGGGCCGGATCCTGCTCGGAATCGGCGCGTGGTGGGATCCGCTTGCGTCCAAGGTCGGGATTGAGCGCCGCCGCCCTGTGCAGGCGATGCGCGAGACGGTCGAGGTCACGCGCCGGCTGCTCGCAATGGAGCGGGTCACGTATCACGGCGAGTTCGTGGACGTCGACGAGATCGAGATCGACATCGTCCACGGCGATCGCTCGCCGAAGCACGTTCCGATCTACATCGCCGCGACCACGGGGATGAAGATGATGGAGCTCGCCGGGGAGATCGGGGACGGCGTGCTCCTCAACTACCTCGTCGGGCCGAACTACAACCGCGAGGCCTTGGAGCACCTGGCCCTCGGGGCCGAGCGCGCCGGGCGAACGCTCGACGACGTCGATCGCCCGCAGCTCGTCGTGTGCTCGCTCGACCAGGACCGCTCCCTCGCGCTCGACCGAGCTCGTGAGCTCGTGACGCAGTACCTCGGGCAGCAGCCCCACATCGGGAAAGCGAGTGGTGTGGACGCGTCCTTGCTCGAGGAGATCGGCCGGATCCTGACCTGGCCGGCGACGCAGGAACAGATCGAGAAGGCGATGGGCCTCGTTCCGGACGACGTCGTCCAGCTGATCACCGCCTCCGGGACCGTCGAGGACTGCCGGGCGAAGGTGCAGGAGTACATCGCTGCAGGCTGCACCTGCCCTGTCCTCTACCCGCTCGGCGACGACGTGCCGGCGATGATCAAGGTCTTCGCCACGGTGAAGGTGTGATGGACGTCCTCACCCCGTATTCGCTCGACGAAGCGCTCGAAGTCAGGTTCACCCATCCCGAGGCGACGCCGGTCGCCGGCGGAACCGACCTGATGGTCGATCTGAACGCCCGACGACTCCAGCCGACCGCGCTCCTCGACCTCTCGCACGTCGACGAGCTAGGGACGTGGCAGAAGGAGAGCGGCACTGTCTTCGTGGGAGCGGGGATGACGTTCGCCAGGATCGCGCGCGAGCTCACGGAGTTCCCGCCGCTCGCTGATGCGGCCCGCTCGGTCGCCTCTCCGCAGATCCGGAACCGGGCGACGATCGGTGGGAACCTCGCGACGGCGTCGCCCGCGGGGGACAGCATCCCCGCGCTCGCAGCCTACGACGCAGACGTCGTGGTGGCCTCCTCGAAGACGGGGATGCGCCGGGTTCCGCTGGGAGAGTTCCTCGTCGGGCCGAAGCGTACGAGCCTCGCCCCGGACGAGCTGATTGTCGGCGTGGAATGGCAGTCGGTGACGAGGCCCGGATCGTTCGTCAAGATCGGGCGCCGCAACGCCATGGTCATTGCGGTCGCGAGTGCCTGCCTCCAGGTCGACGACGAGTGGCACGGCGTCCGTCTTGCGCTCGGGTCGGTCGGGCCGACGGTGCTGCGAGCTCGGCACGCTGAGGAGTTCGCCGAGGACCTTGACTGGAGCGATCCCGCGACCTTGGTCGAGTTCGGCCGTCTCGCTGCGGCCGAGACCCAGCCGATCGACGACCGGCGCGGCTCCGCCGCATACCGCCGGCACGTTGTGGAAGTGCTCGCTCGTCGCCTTCTGGCGCAGGCAGAGAAGGCGCGATGCTGATTCACGCAACGGTCAACGGCACGCAGCACACGGTTCACGTCGCGCCGGAGACGAGCTTGCTCACGCTGCTGCGCGACGAGCTCGGTTTGACGGGCACCAAGAACGCATGCGAGGAAGGCGAGTGTGGATCGTGCTCCGTCTGGCTCGACGGCGAGCTCGTCTGCTCGTGTCTCGTCCCGGCCCTGCAAGCCAACAGGCACGAGGTTCGCACCATCGAGGCACTCGCGCCGGGCGAGGAGCTCCATCCGCTACAGGACGCTTTCCTTGCGACGGGCGCCGTCCAATGCGGATTCTGTACGCCGGGCTTGCTCGTTGCCGCAGAGGACCTCCTCGAGCGGAATCCCTCTCCGAGCGACGACGAGATCCGGGAGGCGCTCGCCGGCAACTTCTGCCGCTGCACCGGATATCAGAAGATCGTCGAGGCGGTGCAGGTCGCGTCCGGCCGCGCGGGTCTTCTGACCGCCGTTGAGCACGGCAAGGTTGGCGAGAGCGCGCGCCGCGTCGACGGTATCCCCAAGGTGACCGGCGCCTTCACCTACGGTAGCGACCTGCGGGCCGACGGGATGCTCCAAGGCGTCACCCTGCGGAGCCCGCATCCCTCAGCGCGCATCCACTCGATCGACGTGACGAAAGCCGAGGCGGCACCCGGAGTGCATGCGGTGCTGACGGCGGACGACGTACCCGGCAAGCCCACATTCGGCCTCGAGTACTCCGACCAGCCCGTGCTCGCTTCGGACGTCGTGCGCTACGAGGGCGAGCCCGTGGCGATCGTGGCAGCCGAGACGCTCGAGCAGGCACGCCGCGCTGCCGAGCTCGTCGAGGTCGAGTACGAGCCGCTCTCCGTTGTCTCCGACATGGAGGACGCGCTACGCCCGGATGCGCCGCAGGTGCACGAGTTCGGCAACGTGCTCCGGCACGTCCACATCCTTCACGGGGAGCCCGACACGACCGAGGCGGACGTCTGGGTGGAGGGCTACTACGAGACGCCGATGCAAGATCAAGCTGCACTCGGGCCCGAGGCCGGACTCGCCGTCCCGTCCGAGGACGGCAGCGTCGATCTACACGTCACCACGCAGTGGTTGCACGTCGACCGACAACAGATCGCGCCGTGTCTCGACCTCCCCGAGGAGAAGGTGCGGATCACGCTCACGGGCGTGGGTGGAGCGTTCGGATCCCGCGAGGACATCCACGTCCAGATCCACGCCTGCCTGCTCGCCCTCCGCACGAAGCGCCCGGTGAAGATGACCTACGGCCGCGAGGAGTCGTTCAGCGGCCACGTGCACCGGCACCCCTCTCGAACTTGGATCCGGTATGGAGCGACGAAGGAGGGCCGACTCGTAGCCGCCGACGTCCGCCTGCTTCTCGACGGCGGGGCGTACGCGTCGTCGTCCCCCGCCGTCCTCGCCAACGCCTCGACCTTCGCCGCCGGGCCGTACGAGGTGCCGAACGCCAGGATCGAAGGAACAGTCGTCTATACGAACAACCCACCGTGTGGAGCGATGCGCGGGTTCGGCGCTCCACAGGTCTGCTTCGCGTACGAGTCCGCCATGGACAACCTGGCGGCGAAGCTCGGGATCGATCCGATCGAGCTCCGGCTGAAGAACGCGGTCAGCTCGGGCTCCGTGCTACCGACTGGTCAAGTATTGACGGGAAGCGCACCGTTGAGGGAAGTGATCGAGCGGTGCGCTGCGATTCCTCTCCCAGAGCACGCGCCCCTCGACGCGATGACCCACGGCGTCGGATTCGCCGTCGGCTTCAAGAACGTCGCGTACAGCGAGGGCTTCGACGACTCGGCTGAGGCGACGGTGACGATCGAAGTCGGCCCGAACGGGCTCGAGGCCCAGGTGCAAACGGCGGCGGTCGACTATGGCCAGGGTCTCTACACCGTGCTCGCGCAGATCGTGCGAACGGAGCTCGGCATCGAGCACGTCGTCGTCCTCCCGTCGGACACCTCGGCGATCGGATCCGCCGGATCGACGTCGGCGTCGCGCCAAACGACGATGGCCGGGGCGGCCGTCCTGGCAGCGTGCCGCGAGATCCGTGCCGAGCTCGACACGAACGGCGCCGCCGAGTCGATCACACGCACGGTCACGTACCAGCACCGCGTGACGACCGGATTCGACGAGAAGGGCCAGGGGGACATCCACGTGGCCTTTGCCTTCATCGCCGAGCGGGCCGTCGTCGAGGTCGACGAGGAGCTCGGCCTTGCGCGCGTCGTCCAGATCGCTGCGGTGCAGGACGCCGGACGGGTGATCAACCCGCAAGGAGCAGAGGGGCAGGTCGAGGGGGGAGCGGCGATCGGGCTCGGACTGGCGCTCATGGAGGAACTCCAGCTCGAGGAGGGGCAGGTCCGCAACGGGTCCTTCACCGACTACCTGATCCCGACCGCCCTCGACGTGCCGCCGGTGATATCGGGGTTCGTCGAGGTGCCCGAGCCGGGCGCCCCCTACGGGGTGAAGGGCATCGGCGAGCTCGCGACCGTGGCGGCCACGCCGGCGATCGTCGCTGCCCTCCGTGCTGCGACTGGGCGGGTGCTGAACAGGGTTCCCGTCAATCCTGACGACCTCCTCGGCCTCCGGGCGCCCGCCGCGACCGCGGGACGCGCGCCGATCCCGGATGTTCCCGGCCAACAACCCATACCCGAGTACCTCGGCATGGCGCTCGGCCAACAAGAGCTGATGAAAGCGAGGTAGCGATGCACCAGATAGCGATAGACCGCAAGACGCTCGTGGGGCGCGACTTCATCGAGACCCTCGACTGGACGGTCGAGGAGATCGAGGAGGCGCTGGCGGTCGCGGGCGAGCTCAAGACGGCTTTCAAGAACGGCGAGCCGCACCGGCTGCTCGCGGACAAGACGCTGTTCATGCTGTTCCTCGACAAGTCCACGCGGACGCGCAACGCGTTCGAGTCGGGGATGACACAGCTCGGCGGCCATGCGATCTACCTCGATGCCGAGAAGACGCAGGTGGCACACGGCGAGAGTCCCAAGGACATGGGCGTGGTCCTGTCTCGATACGGGCACGGCCTCGCCATCCGCCACGATCTCGCGCCGTACGAGGGCAACGTGTGGATGCGTGAGATCGCCCGCTGGGCCGACATCCCGCTCATCAACCTGCAGTGCGACGTCGACCACCCGACGCAGACGCTCGCCGACCTGATGACGCTGCGCGAAAAGCGCGGCGAGAACCTGCAGGGGATGCGAGTTGCCGTGTCCTGGGCCTACGCGCCGTCCTACGCCAAGCCGCTGTCGGTTCCCCAGGGACTGGCGACGCTGCTGCCTCGCTTCGGGGTTGACCTCGTCATCGCGCATCCGCACGGCTTCGAGCTCATGCCCGAGGTTATGGAGCGCGCCGAGTCTGCGGCCGCTGAGGGCGGCGCCAGGATCACCTACGTGCACGACATGGACGAAGCCTTCCGGGACGCAGACGTCGTGTACCCGAAGTCTTGGGGGCGAATCGAGGCCTTCCGCGACGAGAAGGCTGCGCTTGCGGAGTCCGGTGCGTTCAAGGATTGGATCTGCGACGCCCGGCGCATGTCGCTGGCGAAGGCAGATGCGCTCTACATGCACTGCCTGCCCGCGGATCGCGGCAACGAGGTGACGGACGAGGTCATCGACGGGCCGCAGTCGGTCGTCTACGACGAGGCCGAGAACCGGATGCACACCGGCAAGGCGCTCATGGCGCTCACGATGGGCGGCTACGGCCTATGACGGAGACTTGGCGGGAAACGGCAAGGCGGCGCGTCCGCGGCTCGTCGTCGCACTCGGAGGAAACGCACTGCTCCGGCGCGGCGAGGCGATAACGGCGGGCATCCAGCGACAGCACGCGGCGGAGGCGATGACCGCGGTCGCCGAGCTCGCCGAGTCTCACGACATCGTGCTCACCCACGGCAACGAGCCCCAAGTGGGTTTGCTCGCCGCCCTCCAGGCATCGGCGTACACGGATGTGCCTGCGTACCGGCCTCGTTCGGCCCGACGAAGATCGTCTTTGCTTCCTCCACGTCGAACCAACCGGTATCGCGGATCGATCGATAGTTCGTTACTCGCGCCTTGGTGAGTCGCAATGAGTTGACCTCGCTGACGGCTACTCGGCCAGCACCTGTCTCGCCGGGGCGGGCTATCCCCTGACGCCTGATCGACGCCTGAACGTCTGAAAACCGGGCGACGTAGACCAGCGGGCTAGCTGTCCTACCCACAGACGTTGTGAACGCGGCTGATCGGGGGCCGGTCTCCCAGCGAGCTGTGTGGTCTGGTGTGGTTGTAGTGCTCGAGCCAGTGTGGCAGGGCTGCGGCGCGGTCG
>Ga0224510_10001300_pt1 | contig 16779 bp, 11 predicted proteins | sample SF_May12_sed_USG_FD_170161 | JGI IMG/M metagenome (GOLD analysis project Ga0224510, IMG submission 170161) | Sediment microbial communities from San Francisco Bay, California, United States - SF_May12_sed_USGS_4_1 | ecosystem: Environmental > Aquatic > Marine > Sediment | place: USA: California... | reverse complement strand
GTGGACGCGTCCATGCTCACCGGCGAATCGGTGCCCGTTACGCACGACGCCGCACTCGTCTGCGAGGAATCCGTCCCGGTTGCCGATCGCACCAACTGCGCGTTTGCCGGCACGCTCGTGTTGCGCGGCCGGGCGCAAGGCGTGGTCGTCGCTACCGGCTCTGCCACCGAAGTCGGGCACATCGCGAGCAGGATGACGGGCACGGCGGCAGGCAAACCGCCGCTGACGGTCCGCATGGAGCGATTCAGCCACGCAGTCGCAATCGTGGTGCTGTCCGCTGCGGTGTTGATCGGCCTCGTCGCGGTTCTGTTCCAACACCAGTCGATCTTCACCATGTTCACTTTCGGCGTCGCGCTCGCCGTATCCGCCATTCCCGAAGGCCTGCCCGTGGCGGTGACCATCGCGCTGGCGATCGCCGCGCGCCGGATGGCGAACCGCGGCGCCATCGTGCGGCAGTTGCCCGCCGTCGAGGGGCTCGGCAGTTGCTCGCTCATCGCCAGCGACAAGACCGGGACGCTCACCTGCAACGAACTCACCGCCGTCGAGTTGCGGCTGGCCGATGGCACTCGCTGGCAGGCGACCGGCGCGGGCTATCAGCCGGCCGGCGAGATCAAGCGCGTCGACGACGGCGCCAGGACGGGCGCTTCGGAACTGGCCGCCGCACTGAACATTGCGGTGGCTTGCAACGAAGCGGAGCTGCTCGCCGTCGACGGTGCATGGCGGACTCGAGGCGATCCCACCGACCTCGCGCTGCTGGTGCTCGCGGTTAAGGCCGGCATCGAACGCGCAGCTCTCCTCGCGCAGCGACCCGCCGTCGCGCAGATCGCGTACGAACCCGAGCGACGATTCGCCGCCTCGCTGCATCGGGTTGACGGATCCGGCTGGATTGCCGTCAAGGGCGCACCCGAGCGCGTCTTCGACATGTGCGTGCTCGATCGCGGCCAGCGCGCGTCGCTCGAGCGAGACGTCGACGAGATGGCGCAGCTTGGGCAGCGCGTGCTGGCGCTGGCCGACGGCACCTTCGACGTCGTGTGGGCCACGGCGGCCCTGGACGCTGATCCTGTCGGCCTGCAGTTCCGCGCGCTGGTCGGGCTGATCGATCCGCTGCGCGAGGGCGCCGCCGCCGCAGTGCACCGATGCCGTGAGGCAGGCATCCGCGTCGTCATGGTCACCGGCGACCATCCGCGCACCGCGCTGGCCATCGCCGGCGAGCTCGGCATCGCTGCAGGGCCGGACGAGGTAATGCATGGGTCGGCGGTGCAGCTCGCCTCGCCGGCGCAGTTGAGCGACGACCTCGGGCGAACCAGGGTCTTTGCCCGCGTCACGCCGGAGCAGAAGCTCGCCATCGTCGAAGCGGCGCAGGCGGCCGGGCATTTCGTTGCCGTGACGGGTGACGGTGTCAACGACGCGCCGGCCCTGCGTCGCGCCAACATCGGCGTCGCCATGGGGCGCAGCGGCACCGACGTCGCGCGCGACGCCGCTGACCTCGTGCTCAGCGATGACAATTTCGCGACGATCGTGGCGGGGGTGGAAGAGGGTCGCATCGCCTATCGCAACATCCGCAACGTCGTGTACCTGCTGACGGCCGCCGGCATCGCGGAGGTGATCACGGTCGGACTCGCCGTGCTCGCAGGCTTGCCGCTGCCCTTGCTGCCCGTGCAGCTGCTCTGGCTGAACCTGGTGACGAACGGCGTGCAGGACGTTGGCCTCGCGTTCGAGCGTGGGACCGGCGACGAGTTGCGTGCGCCGCCGCGGCCGAGCCACGAGCCGATCTTCAATCGCCTGATGATCCAGCGCGGTGTGCTGGCCGGGCTATGGATGTCCGCGCTCGGGCTCGCGCTCTATGTCTGCATGCTGAACTCGGGACGGCCGCTGGAGGAGGCTCGCAACGCGTTGCTGCTGCTGATGGTGCTGATGCAGAACGTCGATGCGATCAATGCGCGCTCCGAAACAATATCCGTGCTGCGACTGCCGCTGCGCAACAACCCGGTGCTGCTGGCCGGTGTCGGCGTGGCACTCGGATTGCACGTCGCCGCCATGTACCTGCCGTGGTTGCAGCGGGTGCTGACCGTTGAGCCACCGTCGGTCAGCGACTGGCTATTGCTGCCCGTCCTCGCTGTCTCCCTGCTCGTGCTGATGGAGACGCAGAAGTACTGGCGACGTTCGCGCGCTCAATCGGCCTGAGCGTCGGGCCAGCGCGCGATGCGCAGCCGGCCACCTGTCAGCCTGCCGGGCGTGGTGGCGGTCAGCACCAGTTCAGCCTTGCCGCGGTCGAGTTCGACGTCGCCGAGCCGGATCCAGCGTCGGCCCCAGGTCGAGAGATCGAGCACCGCAATTTCTTCCCGCCGGCCTCGCGCCACCACTGTCGCGCGCGCATCGTGCGCGTTGCCGGGATCGGCGTCGTACCAGAGCGCGAGCTGGTAGCGGCCTGCCCGCGGCACGCGCCATGACCACCGCACAGCGTCGGCATCCCCGTTCGAGGCCGCGAGATACCGGGGCGCGCGACCGGCGCCGCCGTCCAGCTGCAGTTCATGCAGCAGCCGGGCCGTGAAATCACCGAGCTTCGCAACGTCCCAGGGTTCCGGTTCCTTCGAATCCCAGCCGTTGGTGAACGCCGCGATGACCAGTTGCAGGCCGTCCGGCAATTCTGCGTACATGACGTCCTGCAGCGTATCGAAGGCGCTGCCGACCTTGTTCTCGTGCACGGAACCCGGAGGCAGCCCGCCGCCGAGACTGCTGTGACCCGAGAAGGCAGGCCGCCGCAGCAGCGAGCGCATGTAGGCGGTGGCCTGTGGCTCGAGCGTGCCCGTCGCGACGCTGAGCATCATGGCCGCGGCCAGGTCCGTCGTCATCGCGTTGCGACCGAGACGCTGCCACGCGAGCCGTTCCAGGCCGGCGGGTTCCTCCCCCGAATTCGTCGGGTAAGTCTTGGTGAAGAGCCGCTGTGGTCCGAGCAGCCCCGCCGATTCCAGCACGCGTTCCGTGTAGCGCCGCCGCTCGATCCAGGCCTCGGCATCGCCTTCGGCCGCTGGTGCATTCGGGGCGCCGCTGACGCGATCGACGACTTCGCCGGTCGCCACGTTGTCGGAGTCGACGATCATCGGCCGCACGAACTGGTCGAGGCAGTCCGGGGCCGTGCCGCGTTCGTGACACCAGTGGACTGCGCCGACGAGGAAGCCGAGCTTCACGCTGCTTGCCGGGTACGCCAGCCGGTCGCCTTCGACGGCGCCCCGTCGCCAGCGGCCGTCGCGGTCCCGCAGCAGCACGGTCACGTGCATGCGATCGAACGATTGTCGTGACAGGAAATCCGTGCGCGCCCGTTCGACGGCATGTTGCACTCGAGCGTCGTCAATGACCACCGGGGCGATCACTGGTGGCGCAGTGGAAGCCGTCGTGGCCGACGCGCCGGTCGCGACGATCGCGACGCCGACCACGGCGAGTTCGACCGCGACCGCACGACTCATGCGCAGGCGCGACTGCATGACAGCGCCCGTCAGCCACAAGACGGCGATCACCGCGACGGCCCCCGCCACCAGGGGCGGCCCCGCGAGAGCCTCGGCATACCAGAGCAGCAGCATCGAGCCGAGGACGGCCACGGTGATCTGCACGCAGGCGAACGCGCGCACGGGACCTCGCATCGGCGGGTCGTACGTCTGCACCTGCGACAGGTCGAAGTGCGGCTTGTGCCAGGCCACGCCATCCGCGCCGGCCGGTTGCCAGCCGGGTGGCTTCAGCCACACGCGAACCCGGTCGCCCCAGTGCTCGCATTGCATCGACTTGCGCGCCAGGTCTGCATACACCTCGAGGTTGGCCCACAGCGGATCCCACGAGTTGAGCGGCGCGCGCGTGCCGTACACGCAGCGTTCGGACTCGTCGACGAACGTGCCGAAGAGGCGATCCCACGCCATGCAGATGCCGCCATAGTTGCGATCGATGTAAAGATCGTTCACGGCGTGGTGCACGCGGTGGTTCGATGGCGACGCAAACCAGCGGTCGAACCAGCCGAGCTTGCCGATGACCTCGGTGTGGATCCAGTACTGGTAGAGCAGGTCGACGATCGCTGCCACCGCGAACATTTCAGGCGGCACGCCGGCGACGGCCATCGGCAGGTAGAAGATCCAGCTCAGGAACGCGCCGCTGCTGGTCTGTCGCAGCGCCGTCGACAGGTTGTAGCGCTGGCTCTGGTGATGCACCACGTGCGAGGCCCAGAACACCGCGCTCTCGTGACCCAGCCGATGATTCCAGTAATAGCAGAAATCGTAGAAGACGATGGCCAGTGCCCATGCCCACCACTCGCGCGGCCAGGTGCCGAGCGCCACATGCTCGAAGACGAGCGCGTAGACGCCATAGTTGAACACCCGCACGAAGAGCCCGACCACCTGGCTCATCACGCCGAGGCTCAGGCTGTTGACCGCGTCGTTCAGCCGGTAGGCGCCGGTCATGCCGCGGGCGCGCGCCACCAGCAGTTCCAGCGCGATCAGCAGGAAGAACACGGGAGTGGCGAATGCGATGGCCTTGCCCATGCGGCGACCCTAGCTCTCGACGTGCCAGCCGCGCGATCGATCCACGGCCTGTGCCCAGCGAGCCAGCCGGGCGTTCGCCTCGTCGCGCGACATCCGCGGTTCGAACCGTCGCTCGGCCCGCCAGTTCGCCGCGACCTCCGCCGGTGACGACCAGAAACCCGTGCCCAGTCCGGCGAGGTACGCGGCTCCCAGTGCCGTCGTCTCCGTCACCTGCGGCCGCACCACCGGAACGCCGAGCAGGTCGGCCTGGAACTGCATCAGCAGTGCATTTGCGGTGGCGCCGCCGTCCACGCGCAGCTCGATCAGCGGATGGCGAGCGTCACGCTGCATGGCCAGCAGCACCTCGGCGCTCTGGAAGGCAATCGCTTCGAGCGCGGCGCGGGCGATGTGCGCCCGTGTCGTTCCGCGCGACAGGCCGGCCATCGTTCCGCGCGCGTACGCATCCCAGTGCGGGCTGCCGAGTCCGGTGAAGGCGGGTACGAGATAGACGCCGCCGGTATCGGGGACGCTCGCTGCCAGCGCTTCGATGTCGGCCGAGCGTTCGATGATGCCGAGGCCGTCCCGCAGCCACTGCACCACCGCACCGCCGATGAACACCGCGCCCTCGAGCGCGTAACGCAGGTCGGTCGTTTGCCACGCGATGGTTGTCAGCAGCCGGTTGCTGGAGGCGAGCGGTGCCGTACCGGTGTTCATCAGCAGGAAGCAGCCCGTGCCGTAGGTGTTCTTGGCCATGCCGGGTTCGAAGCACGCCTGGCCGAACAGCGCGGCCTGCTGGTCGCCGGCGATCCCCGCAATCGGTATCGAGTGCGTGCCCAGCGTGGCGACCGGCGCGTTCCGCGTGAGCGACGACGGCACGACCTGCGGCAGCACGGCGCGCGGAATGCGCAGCCGCTCGAGCATGAAGTCGTCCCACTCGGCGCTCGCCACGTTGAGCAGCAACGTGCGGCTGGCATTGGACACGTCGGTCACGTGACGATCGCCATGGGACAGCTTCCACACCAGCCAGCTGTCGATCGTGCCGAACGCGAGTTCGCCGTCTTCCGCGCGCCCCCGCGCGCCCGGCACGTGGTCGAGCAGCCATGCCAGCTTGGTGCCGGAGAAATAAGGGTCGAGCAGCAGTCCGGTGCGCCGGGCGACCTCGGCCTCGAGACCCTCGGCCTGCAGTTGCCGGCACAGGTCGGCCGTGCGCCGGTCCTGCCAGACGATGGCCGGCGCCAGCGGCCGGCCAGTCCTGCGGTCCCACAGCAATGTCGTCTCACGCTGGTTGGTGATGCCGATGGCCGCCACATCTGCCGGCGTCGCGCGCGCCCGCACGAGCACTTCCGTGATCGTCGCTGCCTGCGTCGCCCAGATCTCTTCCGCGTCGTGCTCGACCCAGCCGGAGCGTGGAAAGTGCTGCGTGAATTCGCGCTGCGCCGTCGCCACCGGCGCGCCGGCGGTGTCGAACAGGATCGACCGCGAACTGGTGGTGCCCTGGTCGAGCGCGAGGATGAACTGCGGCATGCGGGTACCTGCGGAGGCGAGACCTGATTCTAGATCAGCACGCCCCGCATTGCGCTCCGCGCGACGGTTACGCGATGATCCGGCGATGACACAGGCCGACGGCGTCGCGGAGTTCACCCTCAAGGCCATCGTCGTCGGCGTCGTGCTCGGCATCGTGTTCGGCGCCGCCAACGCCTACCTCGGCCTGCGGGTGGGCATGACGGTGTCGGCGTCGATTCCCGCCGCCGTGATGACCGTCGCGGCGTTCCGGCTGTTGCGGGTGCGCGGCACGATCCTCGAAGCCAATCTCTCGCAGACGGTCGCCTCGGCCTCCACGTCGCTCGCGACCGGCACGATTTTCACGATTCCCGCGCTGTTCCTGTGGGGTGCCACGCCCCCGTACCTGCAGGTCGTGGCGCTTGCGTTTCTCGGCGCGCTGCTGGGCATCGCGGCGATGGTGCCATTGCGGCGGCTGCTGATCGTCAAGGCGCATGACGAGTTGCCGTACCCGGAAGGCACCGCCTGCGCCGAAGTGCTGCGCGCCACGGTGCACGAATCCAGCGGTGCGGCACGGGCCAGCGCGTGGATCTTCCGCGGCATGGCCGTGGGCGCCGCAGTGAAGGTCGTCATTTCGCTGGCTTACCTGTTGCCCGGCGAAATCGGTTTCGCCTTGCCGGTCCTGCCGAAGGCGGAACTCGCGCTCGAGATCGCGCCGGCGCTCCTCGGCGTGGGTTACATCCTCGGTTACCGCCAGGCGGCCGTCTGTGTGGCTGGCGCGCTGATCTCGGCTGTCGTGATCACTCCGCTGATCGCCTGGATGGGTGCGGCGATGACGCAACCGCTCTATCCGGAAACGCAGCGGCTGATCGTCGACATGGATGCCGGCGACCTCTGGTCGCGCTACGTGCGCTACATCGGCGCCGGCGCAGTGGCCACCGCGGGCATCCTCACGGTGCTGCGTGGCCTGCCGACGATGCTGGACGCGTTCACGTCCGTCGCGCGCGGCATGCAGGACAGCGACGCGCGTGCCGGCCGAGCGACGGTGCGGACGGACCGGGACCTGCCCGGCAGCTTCGTGTTCGGCGGCGTGGCGCTCGTCGTGTTGACCGCGGGCCTGGTGCCCGGCGTGTTCGCGGGCGAGATGGCGCCGCTGCAGCGTGCGATCCTCGCGTGCGGCGTCGGTGTGTTCGGCGTGCTCTTCGTCGCGGTGGCGGCCCGCATCGTCGGCATCGTGGGCGTCTCGTCGCAACCCACGTCGGGCATCGCGCTGGTGACGCTGCTCGGCACCGCGTCGGTCTTCGCAGCCGCCGGCTGGGTGAACCTCGACGCGCGTGCAGGCGTGCTCACGGTCGGCACGATCGTCGCGGTGGCGGCGAGCAAGGCCGGCGACATCTCGCAGGATCTCAAGACCGGATGGCTGGTCGGCGCCACGCCGGCCCGCCAGCAGCTCGGCCAGCTCATCGGCGCAGCATTCGCCTGCTGGGCCGTTGCAGCGACCGTGATGCTGCTCGGCAACGCCTACGAATTCGGTTCGCAGGAAATCCCCGCGCCGCAGGCGACGCTGATGAAGACGATCATCGAGGGCGTGCTGGCCGGAGCGCTGCCGTGGGACCTGGTGCTGACCGGCGCCGGGCTCGCGGTCGCTGCGATGCTGTGCGGCGTGTCGGGGCTCGCATTCTCGATCGGGATCTACCTGCCGCTCGCGACGATGGCGCCGCTGTTCGTCGGCGGATGCGTGCGCGCGCTGGTGGAGCGGAGCCGCGCACCGGGCGCGGCGAGCGAAAGCGACACTGGAATCCTGGCCGCGTCCGGCCTCGTCGCCGGCGAAGGTCTCGCAGGCGTCGCCATCGCGGGTCTCGTTGCGGCGGGCATTGCGCCGAAAGCGATCGATCCGCGCCTGGGAGGACTGGCCGGCGAACTCGGCGCGCTGATCATCGCGCTCGCGATCTGCTATTTCCTGCTGCGCGGCGGGCGACAGGGCGCGTCCGCCCGGATCGCCTGAACCCGTCGCACATCGCCGTCGAGCCGGGACGCACGCGCGTCAGTGCTGCGAGAGCCACTCGTCCAGGACCTTCTCGCTGCCCGCGGCCAGGTGCACACCGAGCTTGCTGCGGCGATACAGCACGTCCTGTGCCGTGCGGGCGAACTCCGCCGCGCGCAGATAGTGAATCTCCTGCGCGTACAGGCCGGGCAGCACCTCCTCGCCGAGATCCGCGACCGTCGTGCACCCGGCGAGCATCCGGTCCATGCGCGTGCCGTACGCACGTGCGTAACGGTGCAGCAGCGCGGGCACCAGCCAGTCGTAACGTGCACCCATCTGCGCCAGGAATCCCTCGAAGTCGGCGTCGGGCAGGTCGCCGCCCGGGAGCGGTGCCGCAGCGGTCCAGGCACCCGACGCGTTGCCGAGCGCCGGGGCCAGCATGTCGACCACCGTTTCCGCGAGCTTGCGGTACGTGGTGAGTTTGCCGCCGTACACGGACAGGAGCGGCGGACCGGAGCGATCGAAATCGATGACGTAGTCGCGCGTGACGCTTTTCGGATCGTCCATGGAAGCGGCCAGCAGCGGGCGCAGGCCGGCAAACGTCCAGACGACGTCGTTCACGCCGAGGTCGCGCTGGAAGTACCGGTTGGCCATCTCGAGCAGGTACGCCTGCTCGGCGGCGACGATCGCGGGCTGCGCGAGGTCGCCCGTGTACTCGCTTTCCGTCGTGCCGATCAACGTGAAATCGCCTTCGTACGGCAGCGCGAAGACGATGCGGCCATCGGGTGCCTGGAAGATGTACGCGAACTCGTGATCGAACAGCTTGCGCACGACGATGTGGCTGCCGCGGATCATGCGCGGATGGTGCCGGGCAGGCTTCGGCGTGCAGCGGTCGAGGAAGTCCGCGACCCACGGTCCCGCTGCATTCACCACGAGCCGCGCGCGCAGCGTTCGTTCGCGGCCGTCGGTTGCGCGCAGCGTCGCGATCCACTGCGCGCCATCAGGCTGCAGGCCGACGCAGGCCGTGCGCGTCAGCACCTCGGCGCCGCGCTCGAGCGCATCGATGGCATTGGCAACGACCAGTCGTGCGTCGTCTACCCAGCCATCCGAGTACTCAAAGCCCTTGCGGTAATGCGTCTCGAGCGGCTTCCCGGCGGGATGCGTGCGCAGGTCGATCGTCTTCGACGCCGGCAGGTTCCTGCGCCTGGCGAGGTGGTCGTACAGGAACAGGCCGGCGCGGATCATCCACGCGGGCCGCAGGTGCGAGTCGTGCGGCAGCACGAAGCGCAGCGGCCAGGACAGGTGCGGTGCGGAGGCGAGCACCACCTCGCGCTCCTGCAGCGACTTCCGCACCAGTCCGAAGTCGTAGAACTCCAGGTACCGCAGCCCGCCATGGACCAGCTTGGTGCTGGCCGATGACGTGTGCGATGCCAGGTCGTGCTGCTCGCAGAGCACCGTGCGCAGCCCGCGTCCCGCCGCGTCGCGCGCGATGCCCGCGCCGTTGATGCCGCCGCCGACGACCAGGACGTCGCAGGAACCGCTCACGGTCGTCAACGGTAGAGCAGCACGGATGCGCGCTGCTCGTTCCACGCGAGTTCGTCTGCGCGCGCGAGGGTTTCGAGGTCGCCAGGGAGCGCCGCGCGATCGTCGACCCACGTGCGCAGCAGTTCACTGCCGTTGATCAGGTCGATGGCCAGCCGGCCGCTTTCGTACTCGTACGGGAAGTCGCGCCACAGGTCGTACCCTGGCTGCAGGTTGCGCAGCGCCTTGAGAGCCAGCGCCTGCAGGCGCCAGGGACGGAAGGACGCGTGATCGTACGAACCGTCTTCGACGTGCGTCTGCAGGCCTGCGCAGAACAACCCCCGGTGCTTGTGGAACGTCGGCTCGAACCAGCAGGGACGCAGCCGGCAGCCCGTGAGCCACTCGGGGGCGGCACGGTGCATTTCGGCAACGATTGCGCCGATGTCGAGGCCGGGCGCGCCGAACAACTCGAGCGGACGCGTGGTGCCGCGACCTTCGGAAAGCGTGGTGCCTTCCAGCATCACGGTGCCCGGGTAGCAGCGCGCCATCGAGAGGTTCGGTGCGTTGGGGCTTGGGTTGATCCATGACCGCTCACCGAGCGGCCAGCCGAACCCCGGCGCGGATTCCGGCCGCCACCCCGTCATTTCGACGACGCGGTAATCGACCTCGAGATCGAAGCGGCGAATGAACCAGCGGCCCATTTCGCCGAGCGTCAGCCCGTGCCGCATCGGCATTTCGCCAGCACCGACGAAGCTCTCCCAGCCAGGCCGCAGGCTCAGGCCCTCGACGGGGCGGCCGATCGGGTTCGGGCGGTCGAGCACCCACACGCTCTTGCCGCGCCTGGCCGCCGCTTCGAGTACATAGCGCAGCGTCGTGATGAAAGTGTAGATGCGGCAGCCGAGGTCCTGCAGGTCGACGAGCAGCACGTCGAACGTGTCGAGCATCGCGTCCGTGGGGCGCCGCACCTCGCCGTAGAGGCTGAAGACCGGTATGCCAAGCTGCGGATCGTGGAAGTCGGGCGACTCCACCATGTTGTCCTGCTTGTCGCCACGCAAGCCGTGCTGCGGGCCGAAGGCGGCAGTGAGTCGCACGTCGTCGAGCGCGGCCAGCGCATCGAGCGAATGCGTGAGGTCGGCCGTGACCGAGGCCGGATGCGCGAGCAGTCCGACGCGGCGGCCGCGCAAGTCCTGGCGCAGTGCGGGATCGGCGCAGAGCCGGTCGATACCGAACTTCACGAGCCCGGGTTCCGCACGGCTTCGCGCAGCAGGTCCGTCGAACCGGCCGGTTGCTTGCCGACCTGGAGCACGAAGCTGAGCCGGTGATGGAAGTCGGGCAGCGCCGAAGGATGCGTGAGCGCCCAGTACGTCAGGCGGCCATCCTTCTCTTCGACGACGGCCGCAGCGCCGGCACGCAACGGCAAGCCCGGTTGCGGCACCGGCAGTTCGGCGAGATAGGTCACGGCCGTAAGCACCAGTCCCCGCTGTGTGGGCCGCACTGCCACGCGCGGCGGCCGCCGTACTTCGATCGGTGCCATGCCGCGCCGGTAGCCGACGAATCCGTACATCGCCCACGCGGTCGACGGCGAGAAATTGAGTTCGCAATACGCCTCACTGTCGGGCAACGCGACGAAGACCTCGAAACAGGTGTGGCGCCACAGTTCGTCGGTGCGCGCGGCGGGGCGCGGCGGCGGCAGCGCGACCTGCGACATGTCGGCGTCGAGCACGAACCGCACGGCAAGCTTGCCCGCTCCGCCGATGCGCGCGCTGGCAGTGATGCCACGCACCGCGTTGCTCGGACTGGAGGGATGACAGGCCAGGGCGACCGTCTGCGGCTGTGTTCTTCTCATTGGAACGATTCTAATGGGACCGGCTCAGATTGGCTCGATCAGACTCGGGTCCGGTCACTCATCGGGGACGCGATGCTAGCAGTTCGCGTCACCGGTCTGCAGGGTGGCACTGCGCTAGGATAGGGAGCGGATCCGGATTACCGTCAGGGAGCGAAGACCCGGCATGGGAGCATCGATCGTCGTCTGCGCGCTGGCGATGGCGGGATTGCTCTTCGCGGAGCGGCGCGAATCGCAGGCCGGCAAGTGGTTCACGAAGCCCGTCGCTTCTGCGGCATTCATTGCCGTCGCCGTGTTCGCGGGCGCCCTCGACTCGGACTACGGGCGGCTGATCCTGCTCGGCCTCGGCCTTTGTCTGCTCGGTGACGTCCTGTTGATCCCAGAGGGCCGTCTCGCGGTGTTCCGGGCCGGCGTGTTCGCGTTCCTCGCGGGGCACGTCGCGTTCGCAGCCGCATTCCTGACGCAGCCGCGCAGCATGCCCTGGCTGGCCGTCGCGGTCGTGGCACTCGCCCTGGCGCTGTCGGGCGTCTGGCGCTGGCTCAGCCCCAGCCTGCCGGGGGACATGCGTCTGCCGGTGCAGGCCTACTTCGTGGTCATCGGCGTCATGACTGCACTGGCCTGCGCAGTGAGCGGGGCGGGCGGTCCACCCGTCGTTGCCGCAGGGGCGATCGCCTTCACGGCTTCCGACATCTCGGTGGCTCGTGATCGCTTCGTCCGCCAGGAGTTCGTCAATCGCGCGTGGGGCTTGCCGCTGTATTACCTGGCGCAGGTGCTGCTGGCGCTCAGTCCGTCGTTGATCGGCGGCTGAGCCGCCGCGACCCGAACGATGCTGCAATCCGACGAATCCCTGCCTGGCGTGACGCGCGTCCCTGCGCCGTGGTCGCTGCGCGGGCACGCGTGGCTGGTGGCGCTGCGACTGCCAGCCGGGGACCCGGCACGGACGGCCTTCGTGCCCCCCGATCTGCGTGCAACGGTGAAGGCGGCGTTCTCCGTGCTGATGTGCGTCGTCTACGACGAGGCGCCGTGCGGGCCCTACCGCGAGCTGCTGTTCATCCCGGGCACGATGAATTTCGGCGATGCGCGCCACCCCTCGATCAGCCGCATCCTGGTGTCGACCTGGGACAGCGTCGCGAACGGCCGCAGCAACTGGGGCATTCCGAAAGACCGGGCCGACTTCGAATGGGTGCGCAGCGAAGACGGCGACCACTGGCGCGTCGCGAGCGGCGGCCGGGAACTGTGCTCGCTCGAATTCACCGCACCGACGGGCGTGCGGCTGCCGCTCAGGACAGCATGGGTGCCGCGCAAGCTCGGCACCCTCGCGCAGCGGCTGGACGGCCGGACGTACTATTACCGTCCGGAAGCCACGGGTGGCCTGCGAATGTGCCGGTTGCGCCAGTGGCGATTCGACCCGGAACTGTTCCCGGACCTGTCCCGCGCAACCGTGCTCACGGCCCTGCGCATCGAGGATTTCAACATGGCCTTCCCGGTGGCGCGGACCATCGGCTGAAGGATCGTCGCGCTGCGCGATGCAGTGCGCTCCTGTCGCCACGACGACTGATCGCGCCGCTCGAGACAGGGCGGGTCGCGTCCGTGTGAGCCCGCCCTGAATCGATGAGTGTCCTGCTCGTTCAACCCACGTCGCGCCTGGCGCCCGTCGCGTGCAGTGCCTGCAGTTCGCGGCTGCCGATCTTGTCGACAGCCCGGTTCAACGCGTTGTCGTAGCACGTGCGGTACTGCATCCGGCGTCGCAGGTCCCGCGAATCCGGCTCCCTGCCGCACGCGCGTTCCGCGGCTGCCGACAACCGCGCATACAGCACCTTGTTGCCGGCGATGCCGTTGAGGTCGAGGTCCGAGTACTGCACGACGACGCTGTCGTAGCGGGGGCTGGCCCTCGCTGCGTCGCCAGCCTGTGCCGTCGCGGACATTCCGGCCGTCGCCGCCAGGGCGATCATCACGACGAGCATCCGGGTCTTCTGCGTGTTCGTCTGCATGACGTTCTCTCCTGAGTGTGTCGATCGATGCGCTTCCATTCACCGCGCATTGATTTTGACGCAGCGGCCACGCGATTTGCGGTCGCTTCGTCGCGCGGAGCAGGCGACTCGTCGCACGCCGGTCTGCTAAGGTTGCTCGCGCCGCCGCTGCGGCAGGTGTCGATCCATGCTCACGTTCAAGATCGCGTACACGGCATTCGTCCTGCTCGTGGCTGTGATCTGGTGGCGCCACTACAGCTGGCGCAACTTCCTGTGGTTCTCCGACATCGCGTTCATCGGCGCGGTGCCCGCGCTCTGGCTGCAGAGTTCAGCGCTGGCGAGCGTGCTGGCCGTCGCGGTGCTGCTGCCCGAGATTCTCTGGAACGTGGATTTCGTGGCGCGGCTGGCGTCGCGACGCCGCATCACGGGCCTGACGGATTACATGTTCGAGCCCGGGCGTTCGAGGCTGCTGCGTGGCCTGTCGCTGTTTCACGTGCCGTTGCCGCTGGTGCTGCTCTGGATGGTCCGTGAATACGGGTACGACGCCCGGGTGGGGCTCGCGGGCGCCGTAGTGCTGGCTGCGGTAGTCCTGCCGTGGAGCCGCGCGGTGAGCACGCCTGAGCGCAACATCAACTGGACCTACGGGCTGGGTGCGCGCCGTTCGTCGGCGTCACCGGCGGTTTACGTGACGCTGCTCTTCTTCGCTTTCGTCGTGTTCGTCTTCGTGCCGACGCACGCGCTGCTGCAGGCGCTGTTCGGCGTGCGGTACTGATCCCGACTCACTGTGCCGCAGTCACGTCCGTCGCTGGCGCAGGATTCACGGCACGGATCCAGTCTTGCATCGCGCGCGGCTTGCGGTCGCCGAGCCATGCGAAGACCAGCGAATGCCATGCCACGCGCTGCACGTAGGCGCGAGTCTCATTGAACGGGATGTTCTCGACCCAGACGTCGAGATCCATCGGCGCCGCGGGCAGCCAGCGCCTCGCGGCGTTGGGGCCGGCGTTGTAACCCGCGGAGGCGAGTGCCGTCTCGCCTTCAAAGCGCTGGACCAGGCTCGCCAGGAACGCGGACCCGAGCGGGATATTCACGGACGGCTGCACCAGCTGGGCGCGCGTCGGCACGGGCAGGCCAGTGCGTCGCGCGGTCACGCGCGCCGTCTCGGGCAGTAACTGCATCAGTCCGATCGCGCCGGCACCCGACGCCGCGTCGGCCCGGAACAGGCTCTCCTGCCGGATGATGGCGTAGATCAGTTCCTCCGGCAGTCCCGTGCGCCGGCTGGCGCTGCGTACGTCGGCGTCGAAGGGCCGCGGATACAGCAGTTCGTAATCGTTGAACAGCTTCTGGCGAGCGGCAGTCGCGATGGCCTGGTCGTGCCAGCCCCAGCGGGAGGCAAGCCCCACGGCCTGCAGCTGCCGCGCAGGCGGCAGTTCGTCGTAGGCCGCGCGCCATTCCGCCGTCGCCTCGGTGTCCATGTCGCAGAGCAGGAGCTCGCGCGTGCGGACGAAGGCGGGGTCGGCCGCCAGCGCATCGATCCCGGCGTCGTCGAGCGCGAGCGGTTCGAGGCGCGGCATGAACTTCTGATCCAGTCGCGCTGCTGCCTGCGCGGCATACCAGTTGTCGGTGGGGATGACCGCGGCATACAGCTCGCGTGCCCTGGCGGAATCCCCGAGCTTCTCGTGCGCTCGCGCCGACCAGTAACGCCAGCGTGCCTGGTCGCGCAGGAGGTCGGGCATCGCTGCGATTGCAGCCGCCGCTTCGCGCCAGTCACCGGCCCAGAGCGCGGCGCGGGCGTGCCACTCGTGGCCCCGCTCGTCGAAATCGTCCTCGTGCACGAGGCGGAAGAACTCGAGCGCGCGCGGATGGCGGCTCCACGACAGCGCCAGGGCAACGGACAGGGCGTAAGGACTCGCCGCGCGCGCGTCGAGTCCGCGCGCACGCACCAGGGACGGGAATGCGGCCGCGGCCGCTTCGGCATCCGCGCGCGCGTAGCGCGACCAGCCCGCTTCGAGCGCCTGTGGCTCGACGGGTTTCGCGGGCTGTGCGACCAGGGCCGCGATCTCCCGCCCTGGTTGCTCGATCAGGGCGGCCCATTGCAGCAACGGCGCCGCGCGTTCAGCGGGCAGCGACCTGGCGAGGAATCGAGCGAGACCGGCTTGGCCCGCTGCCAGCGCCAGGCGGGCACGCCGCTCGACCAGGACGTCACCCGGTCCGCCGCGCGCGCGCCACCAGGCGAGCGCCGGATCGCAGGCATCGGGCAGGCTCCCGGCGGTGAGCCACGTGTCGGTCAGTTCTTCCGCCAACCCGTCGGTCTGGCCCAGGGCCGTGCGCGCCGCGAGCCAATGGCAACGCAGCGTGGCCTGCGTGTCGCGGTCCTCGCGGTATTGCCCGACGTAAGTCGACCAGGCCTGTCGCGCGGCGAGGTGGGCCAGCCACGCCGACCGCAGCGTCCGGGTCATGGGCCGCTCGCCCTGCTGCGAGAGAAACGCGGCGATCTCGTCGTCGAGCGGGAGTCGCGGGTCGCTGCCCGGCTGCGTGGCGATGGGTGGCAGCAGGGCCAGTTGCCTGTTCAGTCGCGCCGCCTGCAGGTAGGCGTAAAGCGGATAGCGCTGCAGGGCCTCGGAATCGCCGCCGGCCGGCGCGAAGGGCGCAGCATCGACGGCCGCCATGGCCGCAACGAAGGCCTCGCGCACGTGTTTCAGGGTGGCGTCGTCGTCCGCGCGCGCGGATGAGCCCGGCGCCAGCAGCGTGATCAACAGCAGGGCAATGAAGCGCGGTGCAATCTGCATGACAGTCCATCCGGGGCGCGACGGCAAGTTACCGCATTGCAGCAAGGAATTCGCCGTCATTCTGCTAGCTGTTACTCTCGTACAACAAACTTGACTGACGGTAAACGAGAATATACAAAGGGTCGCAATGCCGGGCGGAGGGGGAACCATGCCCTGTGCCGACCGGCGGGATGGACCATTCATTCGGGGGAATTAGATGAACTCTGCCACTGGTAGTTCGATTGTCCTGCGCACGGCCGTCGTGCTCGCTCTTTTCGGCGCGGCCCCGCTGGCTGCCGCGGCTGACGCGAAGGATTCGCTCGCCCTCGAAGAGGTCGTCGTCACCGCGACCAAGGTCGCCGAGGATATCGGCAGCGCGCCGGCGGCGATCACCGCCATCACGGCGGACGCTCTCGGTCCTGGCGGCATCCAGGAAGTGCGCGACCTCGCGATGACGGTGCCCAACCTCTCGGTCGGCGACCAGTTCGGCGTCAATCGCACGTTCATCCGCGGCATCGGCATGACCAGCATCGACCTCGGCGCCGACGGCGCCGTGGCGTTCCTGCAAGACGGCGCGATGATCCCGCGTCCCTCGCACCAGCTCGCCGGCTTCTACGACCTCGAGCGGGTCGAAGTGCTGCGTGGCCCGCAGGGCACGCTGTACGGCCGCGGCGCGACCGCCGGCGTGGTCAAC